>Ga0181532_10002794_pt1 | contig 16136 bp, 13 predicted proteins | sample PEATcosm2014_Bin_33_FD_119768 | JGI IMG/M metagenome (GOLD analysis project Ga0181532, IMG submission 119768) | Peatland microbial communities from MTU Mesocosm Facility, Houghton, MI, USA - PEATcosm2014_Bin11_30_metaG | ecosystem: Environmental > Terrestrial > Soil > Wetlands > Peat | place...
GCCCCGTTGTTCACGGTCACGCTCGGGCCGGCGATCTGGATCGTCGCCTGCCCGTTGGTAATGGTGATTCCCGTGTCGTTGATGGCAATCGAAGCGCCGGAGGACGATTGCAGCAGAATCCCTCCCGACGAACCGGGCACGTCGCTGATCATAAGAATGTTGCCGCCGACGGATTGTATTACGATGCTTTGCACCCCGGGCGGCGCGGAGTTCCCCTGGGGAGGAACTTCGGAACTGGAACCCCAGAAGCACCCCGACCAGATGGGGTAATCGCTGTCGCCCTGCTCGAACTCCACCCACACGTTCGAGCCCACCGGCGGAACGGCATAGAATCCCGACTGGCCGCCCGCCAATGCGGCGCTCGGCATGGCCCACGTCGAAGTCTGAATATTCGATACGTCTGGCACCGTCACCGACAGTCGGCCCATATTCTGCGGGTCCACGTTGCTGACCACCGTGCCTCGATATTTTCCGTAAAACTGCCCCATTTCTACTCCCTCTCTTGGAATAATTTCTTCAATATGGCGCGGTCGGCACCATGGGCACATTCGAAACCAGCGCGTTGCGTTTCAACGTGAAGCTCTGTTTGTACTCGCCCAGCTTGATCTGGTGCTTGGTGCTGTCAACGTAATACAGGCCGTCGAAGGCCAATCCCGCTCCGCGAACCCCCACCAACTGCCGCGCCTGCAGAATCCCGCCGTAGCGCAGCACACTGATCGTCCCATCGCCGGTCACGATGTCCGCGGTCTCCGCAGCCTTGGCATAACCGGCCATCAACGCCTGTGCCGGCGTAAGTTTCGCCGTGTAAGGCAGCGGTACGGTCTTCTGCGGCGTCGGCACAACAGAACCCAGCGGCGGATTCAGCGGATTGGCGCCGGAGACTGCGACCTTTGTCACCACCCCGGTAGTCGGGTCCTGGAGGTAGATGATTGGAGCCACCGCATTCTGCGGCTCGTACTTAAAGTTCAGGCTCTCCACATTGGTCCAGCTATCCATATTTACGTTCAGCGCCGATTGAGGCACGCCAATCTTGATTTGCGGACCCCAATAGGCCGTGCAAGCCCCCGGCGCCGGCCCCGGCTGCATGAAGAAGATATATCCGGCCTCTTTGGCCAGTTGCTGGATATATGCGAGGTCGGTGCCCTTATGGCTGGGAATGCGGGTAGCAGGCGGATCGACATCCGGAGTCACCACCGGAAATACGTTCGGCACAATGCCAAACGTGGCGTACTTGCCCAGGATCGCCGTCACGCGCAAGTCCGGCGTCAGCCCTGGGTACGGGGTCCCGGAGGAATCGGTCAGATCCATCACCGCGGAAAGGTCTTCGCCGGTGATGACCAGCTTAGACGACCCCCGCATGGCGTCCGGCACTACCTCGGTGTGCTTCACCATGCCGTCCATGATCACCTGTGGCAGGCCCCCGAACGATACCACCAGAATGACGCGGATCAGCGGGATCGGCGCGCCCATGGCGAGCAGGAAAAACAGTTGCAGGGGCGAGCTGTTGGCCAGCGTGAAGCTGAGCTGGAATCCGCTCTTGCCCGTAGCGGACACCGTCACCTCCGCGTCGGTGAACGCATCCATGAGCAGCTTGGGCACAGGCGTCGCCTGCACCTGGCCGGTCAGGATGGTCAGATAGAGTGGGCTAGCCATTCTGCGCGCCTGGCGGAATCCCCGCGGCCAGCGGGATTTCAATCGAAGAGCCTGGCTCCGCGGTCAACTCGTCCGGATCGACGGCGCTGTTGGCGTCGCAGATCATCCAGAACAAAATCGGGTCGCCGAAGAATTTGTAGGCGAGGTTATCCAGCCGGTCTCCGGCGCTCACGGCGTACCTTTGCAGCGACGTGTAGATGCTGGCCGGCGGAATGATGCGGCGCTGCAGATAAGCCACCTGCACGCCATTGGCGCAGGTATAAAACTGGACCGCGTCGCCGTAGTAGCGGCTGTTGGGGTTAGTCGGCCCGCCCGTACCGGCGGCGGCCGCGACCATCGATTGCACCACCTGATCCATCGATTGAAGCCTTTCCAGGTCAGGGGCCGGTCGAGGCAGCCCACCATCCTGCGTTAAACAATCAAAGAGCGCAAATGGCCTTACGGAGCCATCGTGGCCAGCGCCTCTTTCTGTATCTGGTAAGCCATGTACAGCGCTCCGGCCGGGGTCAGGAAGCCCACGTCATTTACGTTGAGCACGCGCATTCCCAGCGCGACCTTGGCGCGGATTGGATTCAGTTGCCCGTCGAACAACTCTTCGGTGATATCGAGATCGGTAATGAGCACCGGCGTCACACGCGACTTGCTCCACACAAACAGGGTTAGCATCGACTGCATGGGAAGAATCTCGATGGTGCCGAGAAACGATAACGCTTCGTTGGCCAGCAGAACCTCGCTGGTTGGATAAACCAGCAGCTCCAGCGCCGACAACTGCGGCTGGATGCCGTAGGACAGCGTGGTCGCGTCCGAGGAAGCCAGCAGGTTGGTTGCGTCGATATCGATGGTGCAGCGGATGGTTTCGATCGGCGGCCCTTTGAGCCGGAAGATTTCTGTCCTGTCCGGCTCGTCGCTGACGGGTTGCGGTTTCAGGGTGCGCGTCACCTGTTCCGGGTTGTACTGAAACTCGATAATCGACGGCCCGCGCTTGGGCGCCTTCTTTTCCGGAGAGGGCGTGCTCGGCGGCTTGGGCTGCGGCGGCGTCGGCGGCCGCGGAGGCCGCGGCGGCGAAGGCGGACGCGGCTTGGGCGGCGGAGGAAATCCGATGTTCGGATCGAGCGAAACGATCGCGCCCTTCATTACTATTGGCGAAATGTTCGGCATGTGTTGCTCCCCGGATCAGTCTCAATTCCAGAACCGCTGTTTGCTACGGCCTACGCCACCCCAGAAGTCCGCTTGGGAGTTTCCGGCGGGGCCTCGGCAGGCGTAGTGGGCCAATTGCACGCGCCGCCAGCCCGGACCTGGTCGACGAACACGCTCCACGGATAAGTTGATTGGCTTGAGCCCGCCCGATCGTAGTAGTCGGCCACAATATCTGCCTGCTGCTCGGTATTGAAATCGGCGAAGCACTTCTTGGCGGCGATGGCGTCGCGCAAGCCCTTTTCGCCGCCGTAGTCGTAATGCGCATATATTGCGTAAGCGGCCTTGGTGGCGAGCCAAACTCCATGCTGGGACTGGTAGGAATGGGTCAGCTCATGGATGACATAGTGCATCGGAATGGAGTTTTTCTGGCCGGGTCCCACATATATGGTGTTGCCCGGCGTGCGATAGTATTCGCCACCGCCATGGATGCCTGCGCTCTTGATCCACGACTCCTTGATGCAGATCACGTCGAGGTTAAGGCTGGAGCCGAATACGAATTCGGCGGCACTGCGTTCGGCGGGCGTGAGTGGGCGGCCGTCGGAGCCACAGTCGGTGGGACTGGGCGCAGGAGCGGTGTCGCGCTGAACGGCGCCGCCAGCGAGCGAATGAAGACTGCCTGAAGGTTGGCCCGAGGCAACAAACGCGGCCGCCCGATCGGCCTCGCGCTCCTGCGCGGAGTCGGCCGCTCCCACCTCAAGGCTGCCCGTCCCGAGGCTTCCCGCCCCTGACTGCTGCACCACGTGGCTCAATTCATGAGCCATCAGACGCGTCGCTTCCATGCTTGCCGTGCCTGAAGGACGATTTGCGAACACAATGTCATGGCCCACTGTGTAGGCAAGAGCGTTAACTGCGCGCGCCGACTCGGCCGCCCTTTCATTCGTATGGAGCCGCACCCTGCTGAAGTCGTGACCGAAACGCGGTTCAAACAACGCGCGAGTTCCCCCGTCCAGCGGCTGGCCCGGCGAGCGCAGCACCTCGTGCACAATCGGCGGAGCGGTCGCTAGGCCGCTCCCGGCCGTACTGCGCTGAAGCTGCTTTTTCTTCTTGCAGCCTTCGCATTCGCCGCCCGAGCTTCCTGATCCGCCACACGCACACTTTCGCTGAAGCGTTCCAAACGGCGGAGGTGTAAACGACCGCGCCGGTGCGGCGGTTGGCTTCATCGGGATTTGAACTCGCGTACTCATTGAATCAATGCGCCTACACCGCCCTACGACAAATCCATCGCCAGCGTCGTATATGAATCCGCATTCTTCTCAGGAGCGGCACCCGGATACCCAGCCGTCGAACTAGAATGTCCGCGCCAGCCGGAGTAAGAGTCGCCCGTGAAGTCAGCAAAGGTCGCGTGAAACGTTTCATGCAATATGCATGCCGCACGGAACAGCTCGTTCACGCCGGAATTCAGCGTCATTTCCGAACAGATGGTTGAAGCGTTAGTACCCACGGCGCTCTCACCGCACTCATTCGCACACTTTGGGAACGTAGCTGTCTTTGCGCACGAATACGAATTTCTCACCAAGGCACTCCCAGCGAAGGACAGCTTGTTTCGAATAGCGTGGGCATTGGCGGCGACTCCATACGTCGCTCCAAAATTGCTACGCAGACTGCTCTGGGCTTTGTCGGAAAGCGGATTTTCTGCCATCGCGGCAGTGGCGTTGTTTAGCCAGCCGAGAGCGTCGTTTATGCCATGCTGGAGGGAATCGGCCTCGGTCTTACTGCAATTCGGATTCGCCCCAAGCCGGAACAAGCTTCCCGGAGCGGTGGCCATCGCAGGTGCCACCTTACCGCTCAAACTGGCCCGCCCGACGCTTTCTGCCTCGCGCTCAGCGGCATCCGTCGGGCTGCTGATACCGCGCGGAGAACCGGCAGTCGGCGCCTCAAGTCCTTGTTGCACGACGTGCGTCAATTCGTGCGCCAGCAGGGCGCTCCCCGCTGCCGTGCCCGACTGGTACTGATCCGCGCCAAACACAATTTCCCGTCCTGCGGTGTAGGCTCTGGCCTGGACGGCATTGGCCGATTCAGCGGCCCGCGAGCCAGTGTGCAAGCGCACCTTGCTGAAATCGTGGCCGAAACGCGGTTCGAAGAATGCGCGGGTTGCATCATCCAACGGCTGACCGGGCGAGTGCAACACCTCGTGGACAATCGGTGGCACCGTTTCTGGTCCTCTGCCAGCGGCACTGCGCTGAAGCTGCTTTTTCTTCTTGCAGCCTTCGCATTCGCCTCCCGAGCTTCCTGATCCGCCACACGCACACTTTCGCTGAAGCGTTCCAAACGGCGGAGGTGTGAACGACCGCGCCGGTGCCGCCGTCGGCTTCATCGGGGTTTGAGCTCGGCTACTCATCTGATTAGTCTGGCCTTCGCAAACGCTGCACAGAACCGTGAATTCAAGCTTCTACCGCCTTTTGAATCCCGGTCGATGCTGTCCCTGCACGGGTATCAGCTTCATCGGGATGGTTTGCCGCGTACGGCGTTAAGGCACCCAACCCAAGTCCTTAAAGTGGGCATATACACAGCCCATATCGTAGTTACACGACCCGTCTGACTCCCGCGCCTCAACCACCTGAGTAGGATCAATGTGTATCGAGGGCGGTGAACTGCCCAAGCAGAAATGCAAGCCTGGCGCGCAGCTGACCAGTTCGCGCCAACACGGAGTCTCGCCACGGCTCCAGTGATACAACCCTCCCGTCATGTCCCCGTCTTCACAGAATCGCGGGCTGGAAGTGAGTTGGCCACGAAGGGCGGCAAGGTCCACGGCGTGAAAATCGAAACCCAGCGAACCGCCCGCCCAGGCGTTGCGTACTTCCAGCAAATGTCCCCAATAGATCGTTGCAGACCATCGGTCATAAATCTCCTTGATGACTGCCATCGCGCCACCCAAGACAAGTCGATCAAGCGCCTCCCAGAAGTCCTTCGGTTTGCCCGCCCAGAAGGCGTTATCGAGATTCTTTTCGGAGCTACCGACTCCAGCTATCCGGCGGCTGTACGACCTCCACAGCGTCTCAAGGAGCGGCCTGGGAAGCGCGGTGTATGGCGAGCCCGCGGGAATCGCTGGCATTGCGCCCGTTCCGCCGGGCGGCGGAACAGTACTATACGCAGCGGTTCGGTCGCGCTCCATTAACCCTCCGAAGCCACCCCCTGTGGCCCAGGGTGTTACTTGGCGTTGAATAGTACCTGCGGCGACAGTTCCTTTAGCTCGGGCAGCAGAAGTGCCCCCGAGGTTGGTCTGTCGTGACGGCGGGTTGTCTTCTGAGACCAACGGCAAGGTAAGCGACGCGTGCTCGGCCTCCCTCTCGTGGCCGTCCGCGACCGCGCCTAGGGAAAGCTGGGTGTCACCACCAGAAGGCGTGGCAGGCTGCTGGATGACGTGGGTCAGTTCATGAGCCAGCAACCGCCTACCGCTCGCAGCCTCGGGCCGATACTGTCCGGCATTGAACACAATTTCCGGCCCAACCGTGTAAGCAAAGGCACCGACCGCGCGCGCCGACTCGGCAGATTCTCCGTCAGTATGCACGCGCACCTTGCTGAAATCGTGGCCGAATCGCGGCTCGAAAAACGCACGCGTCTGCGTATCCAGCGGCTGGCCGGGCGAGCGCAGCACGTCGTGCACAATCGGAGGAACGGTCGCAGCCTCGCCGCTTCCCGCCGCCCGGCGCTGCAAGGTCTTCTTCTTGCACGCTTCGCATTCCCCGCCGCTTGAAGACCTGCCGCCGCAGGAGCACTTGCGCTGCAGCAGCCTGGATCGCTCCGGGGAGAAGCCCGGGGTGCTCGATCGAGCCGCATTTCTGTGAGTCATCATGATGAAATCCTCTTTAGAGCGGGTACGCTTAATGTTCCGCATCCGGGGCTAACGGACCGATTAGCGGCGCTACATTGGTAAACGCCGATCTCACAAGGTCGACGTCATAATCGATCACAATCGGCACCTCCTTGGTGAGTCCCATCGCCTCCAGCCTGCTCATCGGGAGGGTAAAAAGAGGCTGCCACCAATTGCCAAGGTTCCCAGCGGGGCAGAAGCGAACGACGTCATTGACGTGGACCTTGGGGCCCCAAAGGATCTCGCCAGACATTCCGCCATCCGATCTCTCGTCTACCAGGATTGTGACCTGGCCGCCCATAATGCGATCTTCTCCGGGGTCTCTCGGACCTCCAGCTCCGGCAAGATTGGCGGCGGCATTGAATGGATCGTTGAACGTGATGCTCGGGTGCAGATCGACAGCCCTCCTGCGGTCAATCGCCTCGTCGAGAGGAAGTTGGAATCCCATCGGCAGGGGTGCGGTCGCGCCGATCGACCGGAGCAGAACAGGCAGATTGTCCTTGATGTCTTCCAACAAGCCAGCTACCTCGCGCATTACAGTCGCGGAAGCCTCGGGATCTGCTTTTGCCGCTTTTACGACGCAACTCGACGGGTCGGTGAACGGGGGATACGCCAGGCCCGTGGCGGAAAAATACCGGTCCCACACTGGCTTCACGTCCGGGCAAGACGTCGCTTTCGCCGAACCTTTCGGCACGGACCGGCTATAGATCTGCCAGGCGGCCTGGCCCTGAATTGTGGTTGGATACGGCTTGCAGGCGTCGCCCGCTCCGGGTACGGGGGAACAGAGCGGATTGTTCGTCCCAGGCCCACAGTCTTTTGGCAAATAAGGCGGCTTCGGAATAACTGGCTTTTCGCCGGCATGGCGCACCAACCCGACGCTCCGGTGCGCATCCTTGTCGCCCTTCTTTGCTCCGTGCGCATACAGCTCGAAGTTGACGCCCGATGTAAGGGGCTGAAGCGCGGCAACGGCGGCGTGAGCTCGGGCGCACGATAACTCGAGGTTGAATTCGCTCTCTCCTTCGATGCTTGCAAAGCCGTGTATCTCAACCGTTTCGCCCGGCTTCACCGTCTCGGCGAAGCGGGCGAGCCCCGGGTCATTCTGATGAAGGAACTCGTCGCAGTTGACCTTAAAAGGGATGCTCTCACCTATCAGATCGCCAGAACTTTCACTGCAGCCAACCTGATTGCCGATTTGGGCGGGCCCACAGGCTCGCTGCAGACCTCTTGTCTTCCCGGCATGAACCACAGTCTGCCGTCCTGCTCCGTCAGCCATACGGTCGGCCGAGCGGTCTGCATCTCTTTCGAAGGCGTCGTCCGTGGGACCGATCGCGAGAGGCTCGGGTTGACTCGTGCGCTGACCTTCCTGCTGAATGGTGTGTGTCAGTTCGTGCGCGAGAAGCCTCTTCCCTGCGACGGTGCCGGGATTGTATTGTCCCGCTCCGAAGACCACCTCTCGCCCCACGGTGTAGGCCAAGGCCCTCACCGCCTTTGCCGATTCCGAGGCGCGCGCGTCGGCGTGAATCCGCACCTTGCTGAAGTCATGCCCGAAGCGCGGCTCGAAGTAGGCGCGGGTCTGCGCATCGAGCGGCTGGCCGGGCGAACCCAGAACCTCGTGCACGATGGGCGGAGCGGCGTCCGGCTGCCCGCTCCCCGCTGCCCGGCGCTGCAGGGTTTTCTTTTTCTTGCACTCGGGGCAGTCACCCGACGAACCGGAGGAGCCGGATGAACCGGATGAACCTCCGGAACCCCCGGAACCCCCGCAGGCGCACTTCCTCTGCAGAGTTCCGAATGGCGCCGGGGTGGGAGTCTGCACCGGTGCGACGGCCGGCTTCATCTCCAATGGAGCGTGAGCGCTCATGGCTTGCCGCCCCCTTGTCTGCTACGCGTACCCGTCGCAGCGGCAGAAGCGCCGGCATGGTTGCTGAGGCTGCGGAAAACGGCCTGCGCTATCTGCGTTCCTGCCTCCTGAGGTTTGGAGCCTGCTTTCATTTCGAAGGCGCCGCCATTCAGTTTTGCGATGCCAACGGGATTCGCCAGCGCGCTCTGCTTCCCTTCAGCGCTCAACAGGCGGGTCAGTTCCGATTGCACCGCGGCCGCGATCCGGTGCCGGTCATGTGCCGCGAAGCCGTGCAGAACCAGCTCTTCGATATGCAGCTCTACACCCATCCGGCGACCTCCGAATCCGCGAGCGGACGCTCGATCTTGGTGAACTCGGTGCGCGCCGCCGTGAGTAGATGCGACATGCGCACCGGTTCTCCGGCATCGGCGGCGAGAAACGCCGCGCCCATGGCGATGTTTTGAATATTGCCGCCGGCGGCGCTCAAGCGGGCCAGGCGGTCGATGCGCAGCCCATCCGTGGGGGTCTGGCGTGGAAATGCCCGCGCCCAGATCTCCGCCCGCTGCGGGGCCTCGGGGAAAGGAAACTCGATCACAAAGCGAATGCGGCGCAGAAACGCGGTGTCGAGCGCATCGCGGCGATTGGTGGTCAGGATGGCCAGGCCGCGATAAGCTTCCATGCGCTGCAAGAGGTAGCTGACCTCGATGTTGGCGTACCGGTCGTGACTGTCTTTGACCTCGCTGCGCTTTCCAAACAGAGCGTCGGCCTCGTCGAACAGCAGGATGGCGGCGCTCCCTTCGGCCGCATCGAACACGCGCCGCAGGTTTTTCTCCGTTTCCCCGATGTACTTGCTGATCGTCTGGCTCAGATCGATGCGGTAAAGGTCAAGCCGCAACTGATTGGCAAGCACTTCGCCCGCCATCGTCTTTCCGGTGCCGCTGGGGCCGGCGAAAAGAGCGCTGATCCCCAGCCCACGGCCGCCCTTCGAGGCAAAGCCCCAGCTCCTGTAAACCTTGGTGCGATGCCGGACATGCAGGGAGACCTGCGAAAGCAGCTGTTTCTGTTTCTCCGGCAGCACCAGATCGTCCCAGGCCGCGGCTGGCTCGATCCGTTGCGCCAATCCCTCCAGGCGCGGACGCGACTGCATCCGGCAGGCGTCCCACAAGGCCTGCGCTAGCGCCGGAGCAGCTTCAGCGGCTGCCCCATCGGCGCCATCGGCCGGCAGCGACTCCAGATTCGCCTGCCAAAGCTCGCGCGGCATCTGGGCTACTGCGGCCTCGATCCGGTCCGCGCTCATGCTGAACTGCGAGACAATCGCCGCCACTTCCCCGTTGAGGACCGGAGCCGCCGCGCCCAGCGCCCGGTACCACAGCTCGACCTGCTCTTTCGCGGTCGCCTCAGGAACATCGAAGGTGAGTATCTTTCGTTCAACCGGCTTTATCTGTTCCCGGTTCGAGACCATCAGAGGGCTGCGCAGCTTTTCAATCAACCGCTTGACCGCAAATTCGCCTGCCGCGTCCAGAACCGGCCCGTCGTCGAACTCCAGCAGCAGGCAATCCGGTTGAAGAACGGTCTCGCGCTCCCAAAGCCGGAGGAACAGGTCGACCTCCGCGGCCCCACGGGGGATGGCCTGGACATTCAGCACATGCAGGCCTAAGCCCACCAGCGCGCAAGCCTGCGCGGCAACCGCCCGGCGGCTCTCCGGCTCGCCGCCGCAAAACTGCATCACGGGCCGCAATTCCTGCCGGTTCCGGGGAGACACGCAGTCGACGATGCGCTTCGCCACGGCCAGCTCCGACGGTGTCAAAGTGCGGGCAGGCCCCACCCCATCCACAACCCCTCGCACCCTCTCGTCCATGCTCCGCATCCCCGTCAGATAGTGGAGAATTCGCTCGTCGATGCGCAGCGGGCTGGTAGTCAGCGCGTCTCCGGAGAGCATCTCAATCAGATGCCAATGGCGCAGAGGCCTTCCCGGCAGCATCGCGCTCCAGTGCGCGTCGTCAAACGCAGCCAAAGCCAGGCTGAAGGTCGGCAGCGCCGGCCGCTGACCTCTATTCGCCGCTTCATAGATGGCCGCAAAGCGCGAATCGAGCTCGACCGCTGCACACATCAGCAAAATCATCCGTTCGAAGCTCGAAAGGCCAAAGATCGCGCAGATCGTTTCAAGCGCTGGAGGGGCATCCTCCGAACGGCCGCCGTCCCCGGCCATTCTGACCTCGGCCGGGTAAGCATCCTCGCCGGTCTCGGCTTCTCCCCCAACCCCGGTTTCTCCCGTTTCGCGGGGTTCAGGCGCATGATGCTTGCGCAGCGCTTCGCGCAAATCGTCCAGCGCCCCCATCAGGTAGGCCCGGTTGAAGTCTTCCCAGCTCTGTTCGGGGACGTTTGTCATGTCACGGTCACCGTAGGTCCGCCACCTGGACTGGCCAGATCCAGAGGACTCTCTGCTCCATCGACCTTTGCCCGAATGAAATAGACCCCGCTCGCTACGCCGGTGACGTCGCAGGCGAGCGTACCCGTAGCAACCGTAAACGGAGGAAGATCGAAGGAGTACGCCGTTGGCGTCGGCGGCGAAGTGGTTGGGATCTGGTTGAGTATGAGCGTCACCCGCTGGCCCGGCTGAACGTCGGGATTGACGCCAACACTCAATGTCGTACCGGTAATGGATGGCCCACTCAGGACCGGCTGCAGCACCAGCGCCACCACATTCGATTCCCAGCCGGGATGCGGCTCCGCCGGGTGGCCGAGCTGCAGTTGCTGGACAACCTGAAGGCCGAGCACGCCCGCCTGCACCCCGGCTGGCACCGGCATGATGATTGCATTCTCGGTCACCACCGGCGGCGTCACCGTCGTGTCACCGATCCGCACCGTCGTGATGTCGCCGAGCAGTTGTGTGCCCTGGATCACGAGCGTGCTGGTCGGCAGAATGGGCTGTCCGGCTGCTCCTCCCTTGGGCATCACCTGGGTAATCGTCGGCTGGGTGAACGGCGCCACATGGAGTTTTCTGTGCTGCACGGGTAGAGCTTCCTGCGGCGGCGTCTCATCGCTCATCAAAACCACCGAGGCCTGGTAGGCGGCCGACAAGCTGTATTCCACTTGAAAGAACGCCGACCATAGCTTCGAGAACTCCTCGAGCGTAAGCGCGGTCGGAGTAAAGCGGATACGCTCCACCTGATTCGTAAGATCTGATTTGTTGAGGAAGCTGAAATTTGCCGTCGCCGACTGAATGTTCTGCGGCGAAAGTAGCGGCTGGGTCTCCAGCGTAACGGCCACCGCGCCCAGCATCAGTTGCGGCTCCAGTTGGTCGTCTTTCCCATGAAAAGTAAACAGGTAATGGAGATCGAGCGCCACGACGGGCTGCTTCACCAGGGTGCCGTCGGCCCGGCGCGTCGGCAAGTCTATGTTGCGGAAGGCCGCATTCGGCGTCACTTGGTAAAGGTAGACGTTCACGTGCGGCTTCCCCTCCTGGTCGTCCGTCCGGTCGGGCCGGCGGAAGCGGACCACGGCGCCCGTCACGGCAGACTTCACAGGATCGTGGAGTACCTGATATAGAGCGCCCGTGACGGTCGCGATGGCCAGATAGTTGCTCATCGCTTCGCTCCGCTGCCTCGACTCAAGTAATCGTCCAGAGTCACAGAGGGCCTGAAGCGCGGGGGCGCGCTGCGTTTCACCGGCTGCTCCGGAAACACAGCGCGCACTTCCACCCGTCCAATGGTTACTCGAATCTCGGGCTCCGGCGCACCGTTGGCGGGAGCTTGAGGGGGAAGGTTCGCGGCTGCCGCGAAGCGAATAGACGGATCCGGCCTCAGGTCCGGCTTCAGAGTTAACGCTTCTCCGGGCCATGGCCGGCCTGGCGCGTCCTCAGTTTCCAGGCCAGATTCGCGTCGAGAGCCATCCTGAAAGACTCCCCCCGCGCGGACCGGTTCAACGGTCATCGGCCTCGCCCGTCTCGGTTGAGAATGCTTCGGTTGAGATTGCCCGGTTGGAGCCTCGTCACTTCGCGCCGCCTCAGTAACCTGCGAAGAAAGCATGCGAGGCTCGATCTCAGACCTGGAAGAAGCAATGAAAGGGGCTCGGACCGGTCTCTCGTTCATCTGTTCCGGCAGAGCCGGAGTTCTTACCGTAGAGGAAACGACTAAACCCGAGTCGGGCGCATTGGCGCTTAACGGCCCCAGCCCTACGGCAGATCGAGTCCGTCGGCCAGTTCGAGCCTCTTGGCCGGTTCGACTCTGTATTGCTCCCTCATTCGTCTCACGACTTTGCGCAATTGCAGACACTACAGCCTGCCCCGTCTCTGCTTCGGTCGGCTCAAGCTCGGGCACATTTCCAGCATTCTGCACCCGTGGTGTAGCGGTTTCGGCAACCGTGCGGCGCGCGGGTGTCAAGGAACCGGCGGTTTCGCTTCCCGGAATCCTCTTCGCCTGCAAAACCGGCTCATTTGGAGTTGGCGGCGTCACTGGAGAACTCGCGCGGGCAGTTGGGCGAGCAGCAGGTTGAATCGGCAACGGCTCGGGCACGGACTCCGCAGACACAGGCGACAGGCTCGGCAGCCGCGGCGATAAATCCGTTGGCCTCGTGGGCACCGTCGGCCGCGCTACGCGAACACGCTTTTCGACCGACTCCATCGCGGCCGAGGCTTCATCGCCTTCCGCTCCCCCCGCCTCAGGATTGTCTTCCAGACTTTCTTCCCTGGGAGGCGTCCGCGCCGCAAGCAGACCGTCGTCCCCCCGAGTAGGTTCAAAGCGAGAAGGGACGCGGGGCCGAATCGTCTCCAGCGTTCGCTTGCTCCGAGCAGCCAGATTGCTCAGAAAGTCGCTCATGCGCCCACCATTTCCAGATAGAACTGCCGCCGCGCTGCGCTCAGAGCTAGAATTTCCGCCTCGCGCCACCCATAAGCCCTGGCCAGCGTGTGCACTTCGAAAAGAATGCGCCTGGCCCAGGCCTCTATCTCCGTCCAGAGAAAGGAGACGATGTCAAAGGCCGCGCGCCACTGGTGCTGGCATGATGGACAATCGATCTTCAGTTGAATATCTGCTAGCGGGTCGGCCTGAGCCATCGACTCGGCAATCGCGGCAACAACCTCGGCAGGCAATTGCAATAAATTGACAGGAGCGCCCGCCTGCTCCGCCGAGAGCAGACAGCGCTCCAAAATCAGGGAACGCGCGGCATCGACATCTTCCGCGCCTTCCGAGGCGATTACGTCCTCCGTTGTAGGGATTCGAAAGACCACGCTGCAGTCCCCCTGCGTCAGGGAAGTCTCGCCCACTTCTGTCGCGTCCGCCCCGTCCCCCATTGCCAGCAGGTCGGGGATATCAAGCGTCAGCTCCAGTCTTTCCCGGCACGTCGGGCAAACAGCGATCGCCGCCATTTGAGGGCCCCAGAGATCCTCCCGAAGCCGCAACAGTTCGGCATCCCGCCGCCCCACGCTCAGCGATGCCAGCGCATCCTGGCGGGCTCCCGGATACATTGCTGTTAATAGCAAAACAGCACGGCGGCTTGACGTGCTGGAGCCGCCGTCTTCCCAGACATTCAGCAGTTCTGCAGCTGTTAGAGCTAGCATGACAACTATCAGGTCTGGACGTTAAACGACGGTTCGGGAAGCTCGGTCACCGAGATGTCCCGCTCCCATCCTTCGTTTTCCAGCTTGATGTGCTGGATGGCGACGGCGTTCGCGTTCGCATCAAGGTCCGGCATTGCCTGGTACTCCGAGACCCAGCAGCGGTAGATTTTGTAGGCCTGGACCTTCTGCCCGGCTTCGTTATGAAGCTCCAGGATGATGTCCTTGCGGAAGTCCTTGAGCGAAACCTCCATTCCCGCCTTCGCCCCCAGATGCCAAACTTTGCCGACCCATTCCTCGAACGCGGTATCGAAGGTGATTCCCCGCTCCAGGGTAATGGCGTCGAACTCATTGCGGCCGGGCGATTTGCGGCTCGTCGAGGGATCCGCCCCGTCGCGAAACTTCACCACCTCGGTGGTGCGCTTCAGCCCGGTCACTTTGCTGATGCCCGCCACATATTTCCCGTCCCACATGACGACGAACTTGAAGTTCTTATACGGATCGTGGCGATAGGTATTCACGTTAAATTCGGCCATGCGAGTTCTCCCTAACTAGACGTTTGCCCAGTCATCTGCTGGATCTGGATCACCACAAACTCCGCTGGATAAAGCGGAGCGAACCCAACCACAATATTGACGACACCGTTGTCGATGTCGGTCTGCGTGGTGGTCTCGCTGTCGCACTTCACGAAATAAGCCTGGTCCGGCGTCTGCCCCTGGAAATACCCCTGGATGAAAAGGTTCTGCATGAAGGACCCGATATTGAGCCGTATCGCCGACCACAGCGGCTCGTCATTGGGCTCGAACACCACCCACTTCGTTCCCTGGTAGAGGCTCGACTCGAGGAACAATGCCACGCGCCGAATCGGCACGTACTTCCACTGGCTGGCCTCTGCATCGGCCCCCAGCAGCGTGCGCGCTCCCCACAGCACCGGCCCGTAAACAGGGAAAGTACGGAAGCAGTTCAACCCCAGCGGATTCAGAACGCCGTTCTCCGCGTCGCCCATCTGGTAGGTCATGTTCTGCACCCCGTTGAGCACCGCGCCGATCCCCGCCGGAGCCTTCCAGACTCCGCGCGTCGTATCGGTATTCGCGTAAACGCCCGCCACCAGTCCCGACGGCGCAAAGGTGCGCAGCTGGCTGTTGTTCAGCGGGTCTGCCAGCCGCAGCCGCGGCCAGAAAGCAGCGCCGTTCGCGTTGACAACGCCAATGGTGCTCGACTTCCAGTCCACCGCCGCTGCCACCGTGGTTACGTTCGGCGGCGGATCGATCAGCAGCATCGCCCGGCACTGATCGCACAGGGCAATGGCCGCCGAGTAAACCGCTACCGGATCCAACGATGTGTTATTGAAATCGAGCACGGTAGGATTTCCGGCCGAGGCCCGCACCGCGTCGGGAATGCAGAGCAGATTGAAGGCGACCTTACTCAGCGCATAAATGCCCGATTGCGCCAGTGGATCGCCGATCAGCTCGTCCGCTCCCGGCAGCCCGTCCATCGGAACCGCTGGTGTGGAGAGCGTCTCCTCCCCCAGCGGAGCGTTGCCGGTGCCCAGCGCGTAATGTGCCACGTTCACAGTCGTCGGTCCGGCGAGCGTTGTACTCCCCGCCGTCGATACCAGCCCCAGCGCAGTCGCCGCATCGAAGTTGGTCAGCGTAGTGGGCACGGCGGTAAAGGTGATAGGCGCGTCCGGCTGGCCGGGCACGATGGCATTCACCTGTATGCCCAACCCGCTGCCGCTCGACACCACAGAGCACGTCACTGAAACATCCGGAACCGGCACCGCCGCCAAGGCGTCGTTGATAGCGGTTTCGAGGTCCAAAGCGATTCCCGCAAGCCCTCCTGGGGTCCCCGACGAAGGAATCGTCTCGGTCGTCGTGTAGACAGTGACCAGCACCGGTGTGGAAATGAGGGAAGGAAGATTGACATCGAGCGTGCAATTCTCGTGCGGTGGCGACGCCCCCCCGAGGTCGGCGATGACACCCGCCACCGTCAACGCGCTGCCCACTAGTCCCGCCGTCAGCCCCAGCGCAGTCGCCGCATCGTTCACCGGGGGCGACGCCGGGGGGCTGCTGAAGCTGATCACC
>Ga0181532_10002796_pt1 | contig 16128 bp, 16 predicted proteins | sample PEATcosm2014_Bin_33_FD_119768 | JGI IMG/M metagenome (GOLD analysis project Ga0181532, IMG submission 119768) | Peatland microbial communities from MTU Mesocosm Facility, Houghton, MI, USA - PEATcosm2014_Bin11_30_metaG | ecosystem: Environmental > Terrestrial > Soil > Wetlands > Peat | place...
AGGCAGGCCGTCAAGGCGAGAGCAGATGGCCGCCACCGCGGGTGCATTTTCCTTTGTCAGCGCGAATTCGTGCTTCACAGCCTGCGCGCGTTCCACAAAGAGCGCGATCGCTGGAAGCTGGGAAAGCGCTTCCAGAGGCGGGATGAACTTGGGGTCGGGCAGTGCAAGTGGTGGCACGGGAAATTCATGTTCGCCGTAGATATGAAGCGGCGCCTGGCTCGTGACCATGACCTTGAGTTTGGGGCCGGCAGTAAGCATTTGCGCCACGACCGGTGCGCCGGAGACTAGGTGCTCGAAGTTGTCGAGCACGAGGAGCATCGGCTGGCTCAGGCCGCCCACGTACTCCATCAAGTTTTCCTGCGGTGAATTTCCGGTCTCGCGCACGCCCACTGCTTGCGCGATCGTGGAAGCTATCAAGCCAGTTTCGCCAATCGCGGACAGAGCGACGAAGCAAACACCGCCGGGAAACTGGTCGGCGATTTCGCCCGCCACCTGCAAGGCCAGCCGCGTCTTCCCGATTCCGCCCGGACCGGTGAGGGTCACGAGGTGTACGTCAGCGCGGCTCAAGAGCTGACGCAGACCAGCCGCTTCGTGTTCCCGTCCAATGAATGCGGTGCGCTGCACCGGCAGGTTGTTGGGGCGAGGTTCGGATTCCCGGGCCGGAGCATCGGCGAGGCGGTCGCGCACCGCAGCGAGGTCGCGCGCCAAATCCCGGGTGGAGGCGTAACGCTGCTTTGGGTCCTTGGCCAGACAGCGCTCCACGATCCAAATAAAAGGAGCGGGCGCCTGAAGCATTCTGGCTCCGAGGCGGTCGGGCTCATCGCGAAGGATTGCGGCCGTCGTTTCCGCATGGGTCTTTTTCTGGAACGCGGGAGTTCCGGTGGCCATTTCGTAGAGTACCGATCCGAAGGAAAACTGGTCAGAACGAAAATCGACTTCGCCACCGGTCGCTTGCTCCGGCGACATGTAGCCAACGGTGCCCATCACCGTTCCCTGCTCGGTGATGCTGGTAGTCGCATCCGAACCGGGGGCGTGGTCGAGCTTAAGAAGTTTCGCCAGACCGAAATCCAACACCTTGGCCGTACCGTCGCGAGAAACCATCAGGTTCTCCGGCTTCAGATCGCGATGAATGATGCCAATCTCGTGAGCTTTGGCGAGACCGTCGGCAACCTGCGCCGCGATTGCGACAGACTTGCGAAATGGAAGCGGACCAGAGGCGAGCAGCGAACGAACCGTTTCTCCATCCACCAATTCCATCGCGATATAACATGTGCCGTTCACGTGCCCGAGTTCATAAATCGTCACGATGTTCGGGTGATTAAGCGCACAGGCGGAACGAGCCTCCTGCTCGAAACGCGATAAGGCATCCGATTGCGAACAGCGATCCAGCGAAAGGGTCTTGATTGCGACCTCACGGTCGAGGCGGGTGTCCTTAGCGCGATAGACCTCACCCATGCCGCCGGCGCCCAGTCGCTGAAGAATCTCGTAACTGCCGAAGCGCGCACCCGGCGACAGCGTGGATGGCTCCGAACCTGACGTGGGAGGTGGATTCATGGGCCTTGCTGGCGCAGCTCTCGGCATGCCGAAGCGGACCGCCCGCTGCTGCGCAATTACACCTGAATTTCAGGTCGCTGCCGCGACAGACCCCAAGGCAGCACCCCGGCTGCACTTATAATATCCCAGATTTCGGAGGGGATTTTATGGATATTCGATCGTTGCAGCGGCCACTGAAGGATCTGTACCGCCAAGACCCGGCCAGTTCCCGAATCACGCTGACCGCGCGCGGCACTCAGGCCGACGCACCGATCGCTTGCTCTGTGGACTTGGGGCGGGCAATCTACAAGGCGCAAGCGCACAAAGGAGTCGGTGGCGCCGGTACGGGAGCCTGCTCCGGAGACCTGCTGTTACGTGCGTTAGCCGCCTGCGCACAGATCACTTGCCAAATGGTAGGCGCTGCCATGGGAATACCAACCGAGGGCATCGAGGTCACGGTCGAGGGCGATCTGGATCTGCAAGGAACGCTGGGAATATCGAAAGAGGCGCCCGTCGGATTTCAGAGCATCAGAGTCATTTTCGACGTCCGCGCACCGCATGCAACTGTGGAGCAGTTAAGCGCGTTGCAGGCCAAGACGGAACAGTATTGCGTGGTGATGCAAACGTTGCAGCATCCGCCCAAGGTTCAGAACAACATGGAAGCAGTTGGGATGATCAAAGGTTCAGAGTGGATGTCAGGCTTGATCCGTGTTCTCGGGTAGCCCTTAGGACCACCAATTCTAGAGGACCCCGCCCAAAATTCCACAGCAAGAACATCCCCAAGGAAACACGTCACTTGTTCGTGGAGTCGGCGTATCAGGAGTTTGATCTCGGGGTCCCTCTTTCAGGTCGGTTTGATGTTCTGATTCAGACGGAACAGGTTCGCCGGATCGTAACGCTTCTTGATCTTCGCCAGACGGTCGTAATTCTTGCCATACGTCGCCCGGATGCGATCTTCGCCCTCTTCCATCATGAAGTTGATGTACGCGCCGCCAGCGGAGTATGGATGAAGCGCGCTCCAATATTCCTTCGCCCACGTGGAGATTTTTTCCTTGTTCGCGGCGTCTGAATCCACCCCGACAATCACGGAAGCCCACATCGCGTCGCGGTAACTCCACGGCGTTGTGCTGTTCTTGACGCGGCTCGCCGCGCCGTTGACCGGGTACAGGTGCATGGTCGACTGCATCGTCGGCAACTTCGCCGCGTGCTTCAGATGCAGCGCAATGGCTTCGTCAGGGAGCGTGCGCACGAAATCGGCCTTCCAATACCATTGCTGGCCCGGCGGATAGAGACCATCGAACAGACCTTGCAGTGCCGGATGCGGAATCGGGCCGACCATGTCTAGCGCCGGAGCCTTGAAACTCCGGATCGGCTTGAACACCTTCTCCGCCTTCTTGATCGGTCCGGTATAGCACCACACGATGCCGCACATCTTCTTATTGTGCAGATGTTCGGGGAACGGCGGCCCCGGCGGCACGGTGAGGAAAGCAAAGAACCCATAGACGTCATCGGGCGCCTCCGCGATGAAGCTGCGGTACCAGCGCATCATCTCCGCCGCGTCTTCCAGCGGCCACAGCATCGGGCCGCCGTAGTCGGTGTGCACGGGTTGCGCCTTGAACAGAAACGACGTCACGACGCCGAAGTTGCCGCCCCCGCCGCGCACCGCCCAGAACAGGTCGGCATTTTCCTTTGCGCTGGCGGTAACGAACCGCCCGTCGGCCAGCACCATTTCGACGGCCAGCAGATTGTCGATCGTCAGGCCGTACCGGCGCGTCAGGTAACCGATCCCGCCGCCCAGGGTCAATCCGGCTACGCCGGTTGTCGAAATGATGCCCGCAGGAACCGCGAGACCGAACGCGTGCGTCGCATGGTCCACGTCGCGCCAAAGCGCGCCGCCGCCGGCCAGCACGGTCTTCTTCTTCGGGTCCACGCGTACATAGTTCATCGGCGAAAGATCGATCACCAATCCGTCATCGCATACGCCCAACCCGCCCGCGTTGTGCCCGCCACCGCGGATGGCCACCAGCAGCTTCTGCTCGCGGCCGAACTTCACCGCGGTCATGACGTCGGCCACGTCGGCACAGCGCGCAATCAGTCGTGGGCGCCGGTCGATCATGCCGTTGTATACCTTGCGAGCCGCGTCGTAACTCGGATCGCCTGGCTCAATCACCCCTCCGCGCAAGCTGGCTCTGAAAGCTGCAATCGTCGCTTCGTTCAGCATCGTTACCTCGACCTCCGAAAAGTTGACCTGTTCTGCCGCCGCAGTTGGGTGCATAGCGGTCGTACGGCGTTACCGGGCAAACCCTGTGTCATCCGCTAAATTTAGCCAGAATTTTCTATTTGGACCCCCAGTTCGCACATAGTACGCCTCTCCTTCCATGGACACAACGAATTGGCCGCAAGAGCAGGCCCCAGCGAGATCGGATCCCAATGCCTGATTAATGCGCAAAACGTAGACGTGGCTGTACTCGGCATTTCAATTCGAGCCGCCACGCGGTAACTCCTGGATTGTCGGCAACCCTTACCTTGGGATTATTTCAGGGTTGCCGTCATCCGCCCCATGTCGTCGCCCCCGGGCGAAGATCTAGCTTGTCGTTTGCCTGCGGACAAACAAGCTCCTCAATACTTTCCGCCGAGGAAAACAGCCACCGTTGCGGTGAGAAACACAATCTGCAGAAGCGTACGCGGCAACAAGGCCTCGACTTGCCGTCCTGCAATCGTGACGCGTCTTCGTGCAGCATGAACGTTCGCCGGGAAGATTGCGAGCAGCATGATAGACAGGCCGAGAGCCGCGTAGCGGGCTACCATTGGCAGCAAGAGTCCGACTGCTCCGAGAACCTCCAGGATTCCAGTCACAGTAACGAGAAGATCAGGCCGAGGAAAAACGGTTGGTACCATTCGAATGAGGTCCGGACGACGCTTGCCCCAGTGGGCCGAGGCCGTCAACAAGAACATACCCGATAGCGCCATGCGCAGCGAGGTCCACCAACCATAAGGAACGGGTAGCTGGAAGTGGCCCAAAACACTCAACAGTGCAAACAATACGATTAGAACCACAAAAGGTGGCCATAGTTCGAGCGCTCCTCAGATGAAATCTGGTGCGCGAATCGGCGCGATGACCTGGGGAAGCGCCCTGAGCGAACACCCCGTTACGGGATCAATCTTCACGCTTTAGTGCGCCCTCAGCGACACCCCGGCACGGTACTGTTCGCGACCCAGAACGTGAACACCTCGCAGTCGTCCGTCGCCGGTGGCCGCGCTCGTGGGATTTGCCGGGTGACGGGAGGGAGCGTTCGCAGGTACGCCACGAGTGCGCGGATGTCCTCTTCGTCCCAGTTCGATTCGTGGTCCCAGATCATGCCCTGCCAATGGAGCGTGCGCCCGTCAGGAGTGATGCCGCTTCGAATGGCTCGGGCGATCTGTTCGTCGGTCCAGGTGCCGATCCCTGTTCGGGTGTCGCTAGTTATGTTGCGAGTCCACAAAGTACCGAAGGGTTGCCAACTTATTTTCTGACCTCCTGCTCCGTTCGGGTTATGACAGAAGGCACATGAGGCCACGGTGAAAAGGTAGCGTCCCCGCTGGACCAGTGCATACTGCTCTGGCGTCTTGGAGCTGGCTGGGTCTGGCTTAGGAATACCCGCAGTAGCCCCGGCGACAATCTGCTCGGGTGGAATAAATCGAAGCGTGGGTAGCAAATAAAGCACCCACCCGACCCCAGCGAGCAAGAAGAGCATGAATAGACCGATGGCAAGACCTAGCCATCCCCGCGCTGCGCGAGGAAATCGGCTCTCTCGCGGTGCGGCGAAGGTGAATAGCAGCGCGCCGATGATGAGTACGATCCACTGCGCATCGATCAGCGTTGTCTGGAGCTGCGCCCATGGAGTGCGTGAGTCAATCCGTCCGAAGTTGCCGTTCGCGTAGGTTAAGAACGTAACGTTTGCAGCCGGAAAGCGCCGCGTCAGTTTCGAGACGATGGTTTCAGCGACACCATAATGAAGTGGAGGTGGAATGCTGTTGTGCACGGGCCGCAGCGTTTTTAGGTATTGCGCGATAGCAATAGCATCGTCGTCGGAGAGGTAGTGAAGGTAAAACCACGGCATACCCCAGAGACTCAACAAGCGGTCTGGTGCCCGTCCGTTGCGAAGCGCGTTGACAATTTGCGGCTCCGTCCATCGTCCAAGTCCCGTTTCCTTATCGGAAGTTAAATTTCGCGTGATGAAGACCCCGTGAGGATATGCCACCACTCGCATGCCCCCGGCGAGATAGAAATCGTCCCCGCGATAGATGCCCGTGCGATTGATTTGCGTGTGGCACAGTCCGCACATTTCGGCGTGTACGAGGTATTCGCCGCGCTGAAGGAGATCAGCCTGTTGCCCCGGACCGCCGGGCTTTCCGCCCGATTGCCACGGCGCTACGCGCGCGAGCGACTCTACGTAACTGACCAGATCCCAGCGCTGGTCTGGCGTAACGCCATAGGTATACGAGCGCATGTTGGTGCCCGCCAGTCCAGTCGTCAAACGAAGCCAAATTTGATTTGGATCGCTGCCGCCGTGGAATGTCCACGGCGCAGAGAGATCACGGATTCGCACCGGATAATTCTTCAGGTCTGAAAGAAAGCCGCCCTTTCGGCCGTCGGCACCGTGGCAGCCGATGCAGTCCTGCGCGATGTAGAGTGCACGTCCGCGCTCGATACCCGCCGCGGCCTTCGGCGGACGTGGCGGAACGACGATTGGTTGAGCCGACGCACCATTGAACACGGTGGAGAATTGCTTGACATAAGCGACCACCGCTCGGATCTCGCTGTCGCTCAGGAGGTCGCGGAAGTTCGGCATGGCGCTCGCAGGAAGCCCGTTGGTGACGGTTCCAACGAGGTCTTCGTCCGTTGGTGGCTGCCCGGCTAGTGTCGATTTGTACTTGAAGAGTCCAAGCGTGAAGTCGCGTGGCCGGGGGATCATCGAGGGCGCTGCCGGCCCGTTTCCGTGTCCATCGGGGCCGTGACATATCGCACACCGCTGTGCGTAGACTCGCTTCCCGAGTGGCGTGTCCGGGGGAAGGTCCGCTCCCGGAGGCCACGTGAGATCCGCGTAGAGGGTAGGCTTCGGCTGCCAGAACTCCGCCGGACTGGAGTAGCCAAGCCGCGCATTGATCGACCGACCGAGATCAAGTAGCAACAAGAGCGCAATCGCGATCAGCGCGACGTGGCGGCGCTTGAGGCCCGCGAGCGGGAATCGCGCCCGATTGTCCATCGACGACATAGGATTGCTCTCTCGGCGCCCAGAAGTTCAGCGGCGAGCGCGTGTGAGACGCGCTCCGATGCCATCGTCGTGTACAGCGTCGACGCTCCGCTCCTAAGGCTCTGTTCTTTTTCACTATGCGACATGCACGACTGGAAAACCTGCAGCAAACCTCAATGCTGCCTACGATTCTGAGCTAGCGGCAATCGCGCGGCTCTCTCATGGGCCAGCGGGTGGATTCACCAGATACTGCGCTTCGCCGCGTCCAAACGACCAGTCGGCCAACTCATTCTCCGTAAGCACCACCATGATATTGTCCGGTGCGATGTTGGCACGTACTCTCAGAAGCCGTGCAGCTTCCTTATAGAATGACTGTTTCGTCTCGACGGAGCGTCCACGCCGGAGCGTTACGTGGACGAGCACAAAGTCGCTTGTCCGCTGCATCTGCATGAAATTCGGGTCAACTATGAACTCCTCCTGCGGGTGAGCGGAAAGTACGACGAAGCGGTCTCCTTCAGGAATACCGAGCGTCAAGCGCATTGCATCGTACACTGCGGCCGCTATCATCAGGCGTCGTTCCGCAGCCATCTCCTCAAAAACCGAAATACGTGCCAGCGGCATGGTTCCCTTTCACAGGTTTGTCCCTGACTTGAGATGACTGAGTGACGCGCCCTTTTTCGTGAGGGGGAGTCGGCCCTCGGATCACGAGTTCACCGCAAGCATCTGAACCGCGAGTATATTCCACAGCGCTGCCGGGCGGCGCGGCAAATTTGGTTACAAACCAAGCGCGTACCGACCACTTGGCAACAAACCCCGTAGAGGGTGGCCGCACTCGGCATTTCGGTTCGAGCCAGAGGGATAACTCCCGGACGGTCGGCTACTCTTACCTTACCCGGATTATGGAAGGGTTGTCCGTCAACCGAGAACAATGCGGATCGCGGCGGCGCAGAGATTGCGGTGGGCGAAGGTGAAGAAAGCGGCGTAAGGAAATCAGACAGAGTCGGGGAGTGCTAAGCTGCCAGCCTCTAGTCCAGATAACACAACGCCCGCGTCCTCAGGGAGCGGTCCCAAGAAGAACGCGGGCGCGGCGGGGGAGGATCTCGTCACTATTGTTCCGTCTCTTCGCACCAAACCTCTGACTCAGGTAATCCTCCGCTTTAATCGCGTCCCCTGCTAATGTTGCCGACGCGAAGAACTTGCGGTCACCCCTTGAGCATGAAGTCATCACCGCTACTCTGCCCTCGTACCTCATGGTCATCGATAAACGAGCATAGAGCACGCAGATAGACCCGAGCCGCTCTGACGGCTCTCGTGTCTCCAATCTCACCATTGGAGTTCTTCTGAATCTGGGAAACAGCGTAGGCCACGCGGCGCAGTTCGTCCCTCAGATCGTGGCCACCGGCAGTGTCGTGCCACCGCTCGTAGAGTTCATAAGCGCGGCACTTGATCTCATGATGGAGTGCCGCATTAAGGGTCTCATCTGCACCGGTTGAGGTGTAGATTTCCGGAGTCATGGGTAGCACCTCCTATTGAGGTGGATCAAGACATTCGATTCCAGACGCGCGGCTGATCTCCAACGATCTGGAACTGTGTCGGCCTCAATGATCGTGCGCCTCGTTTGAACTCTACTCGGCCGGACTCAGCAAGAAGCACACAATGGCAAGAGACACGGCGATTACAGCACACCACACAACGAGGGAGGCAATCCATTCTCCGACGCCGCCTAGTTTGTTATTGGGCGGTTGTGCCACCGATTTTATTTTGTGCTCCATAAAGCACAACCCGCAATCCGTGCCAGCTCCGTCGTGGAACCAGTCCATTCGATTCAGAACACGTCAGAGAAGAGCTTCAAACGTCAGATCGCTAATCTTTTCCAGAGCCGGTCGGTCTTGGATGCAAAGCACCGACTTTCTTAATTGCAACACCTGCCGCCTCCTGAGCTCGGAGAGAACACGAGTGACCGTTTGGCGGGTGGTCCCGATGGTCTGTCCGATCTCTTCGTGGTTCAGAGTCAGTCTCACCGGCAGCGAATCGTCGCCTCCGTCGCTTTGTCGGGCATTGGAGGTCCATGACAGTAGGAGCTTGGCAAGCCTTTCAGCCGGGTGGGCTGTAAGACCCAGAGTACGGACTTCATCATGCGCAGTGTAGTAGACCGCGCTCAGTTGTTCGGCAACCCTCACTGCAACCTCGCTGTGGTCTCTCATCAAATCCAGCAAAGACTCGCAAGGGATGAAGTTAGCCTGCCCCGGCTCCATCATCTCAGCCGAGACCCCATAGGGACGGCCAGATATAGCGGCGTTCAGACCCAGAACTTCTCCAGGGCGCGCAATCCGTGTGATGATCGTCCTGCCGTTAGAGGAGGAAGTCCAGAGCTTCGCTGAGCCTGCGCAAAGTATGAAAACTCCCTGTGGTGGCTGCCCCTCGTGAAAGAGTTTGGCTCCCTCGGGATAGCTGGCTCGACATGTGACCTTATTCAGGTCCTCCCGCGCACTGAGAGACAGATCACAGAAAGACTGATCTCCTCGAACAGGACACCTAAGGCAGTCATGACTAATGTGTCGGGATCGCATATTCTCGCCTTTCAGACGAGTTCTTGCAGGGGCGCGCGAACGGTGGCTTTCTATTGCACTGAGGCCAGAGCGGCGGCCACTTCGAGCTGTGGCTCAAACCTCATAGGAATCGTGAAAGCGCGAGAGACCAGGCATAGCCGCTGTGCTTTCTTGAGAAGATCGAGAGCAAGTGCTCGCTCTGCATCGTCGGAGATCTTTAGGGTCGGGCGAATCACGATCTCGGAAAAGTCATAACCAGACTCCATCTTTCGTAGCGTGGCGGAGGCTTCCACTTCCAGATCCGTGTAGTCGAACTGTGCGCTGCTGGAGATGCTTCGCAGGGTGGTGGTGAAGCAACCGGCAACCGACGCCAGCAGTAATTCTTCGGGAGTCCAGCGGCCTTCAAGACCGCCAAACTGTGCAGGGGCGGTGAAGTGAATCGCGTTCGGCGCTGTATCTGATTTGGCGAGTCCGGTGCAACCGGAAGTCCACCATGCGGTCACGCGATATTGATGATGTGTCCCTTCTTGAGCCATAACAAACCTCGATTTCCAGCGTTAGTAGCCTGATCGGAATCACGCGGCCGTCGTACTTGCTCTGCCAACTTTGCTTTCTATGCTTGTGAGACTTTCGCGTTCATCGAGAACTAGCCAGAGTTCCGAGCAGAGTTCGTCGAACTCCACTGGGTCTTTTTCTTTCATGATCCTTCTTACGAGGTTCTCAAGTCGTGCGTCGGACATGCGGCACGCTCACTGAGTTGAATTGATGGGATTCTCGCCTGACTCCGAGCTTTGGACCGTGACTCAGATCACCAAGTGCTGTGACCCCGCCCTGTACGCCAACGTACCGACGTTCTTATTTCAAGCGGCTACCCTGTAGTGTCATGGCTGACCCCAAGAAGCCGCCAAAGAGGCTCGCTGACATCATTGATTACATTGAAAAGGTGCGAGAAGAACTGCTGACCATTCAGAGGTCACTGGAGAAGCTGGAGTCTGCAGAATCTACTGCGTCCCAACGGCGGCGTGTTTCAAAGTAGCCCAAACCGTGACCCGTCAATCCACCGCTGACAAACTGCCTGCCGTCAAGCACCGCGTCCAGAGCGGCTGGTAGGTCGATTTCGGAGCTACCAGGTGGTCGTTCGAACGTGGATTCAATTGCGGATTGAAAATTCGGATGATTTCCTCTAACTGGTTGATGCTGAGCGTGTTTGGAGAATCCGGCTTTCTACGGTGTCAAAGCCCATCTATTCAGTCCCCTCAACAACTTGAGCCGCCGCTAGGGACCGAAACGAATCTGTCGTCTCGGGTAAAAACAGCGCAGTTCCAGTTTCCCAGCCCGGTTCCTGGTAGAGGCCAATCACATTTCCTCCGGCCGAGTAGTGGAGTTCTTGCGTTGCAACGAATCAAAGTAGTGCTGCATTTTCTCTCGTACCTGCTCTTCGGTTAGGCCTTGATCGTAAGCGGGGGAAATGAGTGGCATAGCTTCGTTGATCTTGACCAGTACGAATGACCTAATCCTGGTGCGGCCTTCGTCGAGATTTCGCTCCGCTCGATAGAAATCCAGGATTCGCTCGAACAGGGCTCCCTCAGTGACGACTGAGGCGACGCCCTTGAAGCGGTAGCCCTTGCGCACCATCGGATCAACTACATTGATCTCGGCCGACGGATTACGTCTTAGATTTGAGACCGTCGCAGGGGAGCGGATATCAGCAAAGACGATGTGATCGTCGTCCCATACTGCGGTCGTTCCTTTGGGCGACAAGTTGGGAGTACCGTCCGGGCATACGGTCGCGACGAAGCCGAGCCGCTGCTCGCTGACCAGCCGCTTCATGTCTTCGGTCAAGATTCCCACTGCAACCTCGAAAAAAGACGATTAGCCTCAGGCGGGATGCTGGTAGAGGCCAATCACGTTTCCTCCCGGATCGCCCATACCGCCTGCGCCAAGTAGGGAGAGAACTTCATAGTGCCCTAGTCGCGTTCCAGAAATCAGAGGCATAAAACTGCGCGATTATACCTCGGCAAATGTCGGTCCGGGCGATTCTGGGCAATTTGTCGGCAAACAGAAGTAATTCGGTTCCTTCCGGTTTGCCGTTTCACTCGGTCTAAAGAGCGGGAGGTCACCCGTTTTCAACCCGACGACCCTCAGTGACAGCGTGTAACCCGATCTAACGTGGCTGAACAGGCAGCTCCAGATAAGACCCCAACCCGCGTTGTCGATAAACCGTCCATGTGACGTCACCCTCTGGTGGGTACTGGCGGAAAGTGCCAGCATCCGCTCCTGCTAAGGCAACGCGAATCTGGTGACCTTTTCGCACCAGAATGGATGTTGGCCACATGCAGATCTTCAATTCAGTAGGCTCTCCACCGGTCAAGGGTTGAGCTGTGTGGCTGGAATTGGTAGATGCCTGGCAGGGCGAATTGTACGGACGATCGTGCGTATCCATCTGCTTGCGGCTGACTACCCGGAGTTCACCCTCGTCCAGGTACGTGACGCGGCCATCGGGACCGACGTCTTCCAGATAGGCGAAGAAAGCGCCATCCGTGGCCGTGGAAGCAACTTCAAGGACAAGCTTTGGCGAGCCCGAAATCTCCACATCGGTAGCTAGTGGAGCGCCATTATAGACCAGCAGTTTGCCGTCTTCGCTGGAGCGGTCAGGGTAAAGAATGTCGAGGCCAAGTTCCGTCATCCAGCGATTATTCTTGCCAGTGGACGCGGTGAAGTTGACTGAATAAGTGTCGTTGGCTGCGGCCTCCGCAGGAGGTGCTGGGCTGAGAGCGTGATTCTCTGCGAAATAGAACTGGCTGGCATGCTCGAATCCCTGCGGGGGCCATACCTTTGTATCGTGCCACTGGCCCTCACCCAACATGTAGTAGTGGATGCTCGAGTCGACCCGGCTCGAAACGTCAGAACGAAGGAAGCGGTCGAAGAAATCCGCCATCATTCGATTCTGCTGCTCAACCGTAGGCTCCGAAGGAGAGTGCTGGGCGGGAGTCAGGAAAGGGTCGTCGTTGAAGTCGGTGTTGTGAGAAAAGGGACCGATGATGATTTGCTGAGGATTCTTGAAGGTCAGATAGCGCGAGAGCGCGCCCTCGCAAACGTCGGAGTCCAGCCAGCCGCACCAGACTTGCATCGCTACTTGTGACGATTCAATTTGTTCGCGATGCCCGAACGCGCTCAACTCCGCGAAGGTGGTGGAGGATCCGCCGGGTAACGGCAGCGGGTCGTCCCGAAACTCGGCCTGCGATAATTGCTCGGTTGGATACCGGTTATGCCGGTTAGCTAGTACTTGAGCAAGCTGCTTTCCATCCGAATCCGCGTCCGCGCGCTTTACACCCCGCAGGGTCCGCCCTGCCCACCAGCAGCCAAGACCGCTCAATCCCTTGGTCACACATACATCGCCTTGATCCAACTCTTTGATTATGGCAGTCCATGACTGTACAAACTTCTCGTTATAGATTCCCCCGGGGAGGATCAGCATTCCCGCGTCAAACTGACTGGAGATGGGAGCCACAGCTTTGAGAGCGGGCGGGCTCGGCACTGCCGTCAACTCGGCAGTCGCTCCCTCGTAGGAATTTCCGAAGGTTCCAACACGGCCGTTGGACCATGGCTGGCTTGCCACCCAGTTGGCCAGATCGCCCAGGTCGGAAATCAGTTCGGGGGAAAACTCCGTTTCGCGAAGCCCGCCGCTGGCGCCACTGCCTCGCGTATCGGCTAGGACAACCACAAAGCGGCGCCCGTTCAGATAGTCGGTCTGCTCGTCATGCGGATCAGTCTGCTTGAAAGCCACTGCCAGCCGGTATGCCCAGCCAAACTGGCCATCGCGCCCGTAGCGCGTAGTGCGAAGCAACGTCGGCAGCCGCTGGCCCGCCTGATAATCCTGAGGAAGCCAAACGTCGACGGCGATCTGCACGCCATCATGCATCTTGATGTATAAAGCCGTGTCCCGCCGGACTCCTGCTGGAGTCTTTTCCTCTCCGGGGAGCTTCGTAAATGTGGCCAGAATTGCGATTACGCTCGCGGTCAGAACTGCCAGCCCCACAAGCCCGAGAACGATACGCTTCCACCACATCTTTGGCTGTTCTGTTTTCATCTCTGTCCTTCCCGGTCTGTCAAAATATCCAATTGGAGATACCCGCCGAGGCCGAGACTGCACCCGTTCCAGTAGAAATCTAATCAGGTAGTTGAGCGTGTTCTGGCTCGCGCAGCCAGAAACTCCCGATTAATGACATCGAATAGGCTAGGACGGCGACAGTGCCGGCCGAATAAGCTAGCCGAGCTGCGGTGCCTCCGCCAGGCATGACGTTGGCGAGTTGGGTCGTGACGAGCGCCGCCGAAGCGCCCAACAATCGGCCCCCTATGTTCAGCGCGAAGCTCTCTCCCGTGCCTCGCAGGTGGGTCGGGTACATGCGCGGTAGGTAATTCCCCCAAAGGCTAAACGCTCCATTCAGGAATAGACCCGCGAGGAAGATTCCCAGCTTGAGAAGCGCCAAACTGTGGGTGGCGGCGAAAAAGTAGAGCCAAGCGAACACGGCCAAGCCGGGGACGAGAAAAATCCGCAAAAGACCCCGCTGCGTGACGATCCGGACCACGAGAAGGGCGAACACCAAGCGCCCCGCAATCGTGCCGAGTTCCTGAAAAACCTGCACGCTGCTCACCGTTTGCTCTATCTGACGTGGCAACATGCTGCGCACCGCGGGCAATCCTGGCACCATGCGCGGCGTATGCAGTATGACTCCTGACGCGAGAGCATAACTGCACGCTACCAACAGTGTGCTGACCAACGTGGTCTTTCGCAAAGCTGGCCGGAAGATTTCGGCCACGCTAGGCCGCTTCAAAGTTCTCTGGAATTTTTTCTTCTGCCAGACCGTTGATTCGGCCAAGAATGGCCGCATGAGAATGAGCGGAATCGCCGGTATGAGTCCTGACAGCAAAGCGTACCGCCAAGCCTCGTGGCCCATCCGAATGGCAGGAAAGCGTTCGGCGTAGGTAACTGCAACGTAGTAGGCTCCCGTGGCCATCAGTCCTCCCAGGCCAAAGGCTGCTTGCGTGTAGCCAAGTGCGGTTTCGCGTTGCTTAGGATCGGAGAAGAGTTCGGCTACCCAGGCAACTCCAGCCACGTATTCCACACATACGCCGATGATGGTTGTACAGCGGAAAATCAAGAACTGGGGCAATGTCGCGGCATAGGCAGTCGCGCACGCCGAAAGGGCGTACAGCAGGATGCTCCAAACCAGGACTCGCCGGCGGCCAAGAAGGTCAGTCAGGTAGCCTCCAAGGAGCCCAAACACTCCGCCACAGGCCAATGGAACATAAAACATCAGGCCCACCCAAAGATTGAACTCCGGACTACCTGGCTTGAGGCCCCCGAGGGCGACGAGCACAGGTCGCGCGACGAGCGGCAGGATCACGATTTCGTACAGGTCAAAGGCGAAGCCCAGGGCCGCGACTCCGCAGATGATCCATTGGCGGGGCTTCAGGCCGCCGAAAGCCGATTCCGAGGCCCGGGAGCTGCCAATCAGCACGCGCTGTTTGACTGGTGACTCGTGCAATGGCGTTTCCTCCATCGTCGAGATGTCGCCGCCCGAAAGACTGTCGCCGCATTATTTCAATTTATGCAGTCTTGTGATACAAGTTCAAATATTTCAATAATTGTTGAGATATTATCAGCAATGGAATTTACGTCCCGCCAGTGTCGAGCTTTCTTGCTTGTCGCCCAGCATCGAAGCTTCTCGCGCGCCGCGGAAGCACTCTACATCACCCCATCCGGCTTGAGCGTTTTGATTCGAGAGTTGGAAACCCAACTCGGATTCCGCTTGTTTGATCGCACCACGCGCCACGTCGGCCTGACGAGTTCCGGCAGTGAACTGCTTGGAGTGGTCCGTGAGAGTCTTGAGAAGTTCGATGCCGCCGTATCCCGCGTTGGGCAATCGGCGGCCGAAGCTAGCCTCTCCCTATCCGTTGGTGCGCCACCCCTGGTTGCGGCTGACATACTCCCGGAGGCAATTAAGGAATTTCGAAGTAACCGGCCCGACCTCCGGATTCGAGTGTTCGATGTCGGCGGCGAGGCCCTCACGCGGCTGGTTGAGGAAGGCAAACTGGATATGAGCGTGGGTGCGTTTTTCAAGCCCGCGCCCGGGCTCCGCCGCACGCCATTGTTTCGCTTTTCCTTGATGGTGATTCGCCCCGATAACGATCTGGCATTGCGACGCACGTCTACCACCTGGTCCGCGCTGAAAGGAGAGCCGCTAATTTCGCTGGTGCCGGGCAATCTGGTCCAGCAGTTCATCGACAGGCATCTGGCTCGCGCCGGTGTTTTCGTCCACCCGCGCGCCGTGTTCAACTATCTGGACACCATGATCGCCATGGTGGAAGCCGGCGAGGGCAATGCCGTCATCCCTTCTTTCGTGTTACCTGCCTGCCGAAATCGCAAAGTCGTGATGAGCAGGCTGATCAATCCCGTTGTGAACTTGGACTTCTGTCGGATCAGCCTCCGAGGAAAAAAGCTGCCGCCAGGCGCGGACGAATTCACCTCTTTTTTGCGGGCCTATATCGCCCGGTGGGCCGGGAGCGCGGGGATTCTGTAAGCGGGACAAGAATTCTTGTCCACATCAGCTTAGAGAGGCACAGCGTCGGCGAGTCCTCGATTAGTGTGTCGGGACGCACCGGTTATCCGATACTTACTTTGGTGGATGACCGAGTAGCCGGACGGGATTGCTCCCGTCCAGCCCTCTAAGAACTGTGCATGAAAGTTTCCTCTCACACAGCTCAAGCCCTTCGAACGCCTCTTTCAGGGAGACGCGGTTTCGAGACAG
>Ga0181532_10002797_pt1 | contig 16125 bp, 17 predicted proteins | sample PEATcosm2014_Bin_33_FD_119768 | JGI IMG/M metagenome (GOLD analysis project Ga0181532, IMG submission 119768) | Peatland microbial communities from MTU Mesocosm Facility, Houghton, MI, USA - PEATcosm2014_Bin11_30_metaG | ecosystem: Environmental > Terrestrial > Soil > Wetlands > Peat | place...
GGCCCGTCTCCGCCATATCCCATGTCTGGCAGGTATTCTTGCGTATCAGCGTGTCCAGGAGCTGATCTTCTCCTGTGATAGTTGCACCATTGAATGCAAAGTTATTATTGCGCAGTTCCTAAGGGACATTCTGAATCGCAACTGGTGAAAAATCGCGATAGCACTCATTGACCGTGAGTCCGCTGAGGGACTCAAGTGTGCAGTTTTCTGAATTCAGACGGCAGGATCGGTCAATCCCGCTAGGGGATTCGGCTCGTCCGGTTGGACTCGAACGACAACTCGCTTGTTCAACAGCATCTCAATCCAAAGCCGAAGTCCGACGACAATCGCCATGCGCAACGGGTGGACCCTCCAGTAGCCCCGGTAGACCCGTGCCACTTCACTCCGGTCGGTAACGATTTGGGCCGTTCCAGAAATCGCGGGACCGTCACTGCTTCCCACATAACAAATAACACGCGGATTCCTTCGCGCCCGCTTTACTTTGTAAGAGTTGCCCGGAGTGAGGAATTCGATCTGTCCGCCAGTCACCAGAAGCCACACGTGTATTTTCTTTAGCTCGCCGGATGCCTTGTAGGACCCGAACCACTGGGTGTGTCGTGTGAGGGCGCGTTGCAGTTCTGGAGTCATAGGTTTCTTGGCCTTGGTTGCCGATGATGCGGCAACCCGCAGAAGAAAAATGTTCAATTTTGCACAGTGAAACCGGATAATTGGCGAAAAATCCCCATACCACTCATCGACCACCCCGGAGTGCTGAATCTTGAATCCAGCCGGGCAGCAACGTCCAACGACAGCTCCCGCCGACTTTAGCCGCTGAGGTTCGTTCCTGGCCATCGTGTGCCACTTTGCCTTCTCATCCTTCCATCTGCGAAACTGACCACTGATCCTCACCACCGAGAAACTGAGAACTGAGAACTGCCCATGGGACGCATCCACGTACTCTCCGAGACCGTCGCCAACCAGATCGCCGCTGGCGAGGTGGTGGAGCGCCCTGCCTCGGTGGTCAAGGAGATGCTGGAGAACTCTCTCGACGCCGGCGCGACGCGCATCAGGATCAGCGTGGAAGCAGGCGGCAAGAAACTGATCCAGATCACCGACAACGGCTGCGGCATGGTGCGCGACGACGCCATGCTGGCCTTTGAGCGCCACGCCACTTCGAAAATCAAGAATGCCGCAGACCTGCTCAGCGTCGCCACCCTGGGATTTCGCGGGGAGGCGCTGCCCTCGATTGCGTCGGTCTCGCGCCTGCGCCTGGAAACGCGCGCCGAGGAAGAGCCTGCCGGCACGGTCGTCGAGATCAACGGTGGCAAGATCACGAGCGTCGAAGAAGCCGGACTGCCGCTGGGTACGTCAATCACCGTGCGCGACCTTTTTTTCAACGTTCCAGCGCGCAAGAAATTTCTGAAGGCGGAGTCGACCGAGCTGTCGCACATCGCGTCCCTGGTCACGCACTATGCTCTGGCCCATCCCGAGAAACATTTCGAGTTGCACTCGGCGGCCAACGCCATGCTGGTCGCGCCTCCGGTAGCGGGATACAGCGAGCGCGTCTACCAAGTTTTCGGCAAAGAGACGCTCGATCAGCTGATTCCGGTGGCAGCATGCCAGGCCCTCGAGCGCATAGGACTGCCCCAGCCCCCACCGTGGCGCAGAGCGAAGGAATGTGGCGCGGGCGCCCCCGCCCGCGAAACGTCGGGGAGCGAAGAAACAGTCGACCAGGAACCAGAATCCTTCGGCGAGATGCACCTCCATGGCTTCGTGTCGAAGCCCGAAATCCAAAAACTGAACCGCAACTCGATCTTCGTCTTCGTAAATGGACGCCTGATTCGCGACCGCCTGGTCCAACACGCTCTCACCGAAGCGTATCGAAATATCATTCCGCCGACGGTGCATCCGGTGGTGCTGCTGTTTCTGGAACTACCCGCGGCCGAGGTGGACGTGAATGTGCATCCCTCGAAAACGGAAGTGCGCTTCCGCCAGCAGAGCGTGATGCACGACTTTGTGCGCGACTCGGTCCGGGCGGCGCTCATGAAAGCGCGACCGGTACCGCAGTTCATGACGGAAATTCGGGCTCATGCGACCGCAAGTCAATCGCTCACGCCCGGAGCAATGACGCCCGGCGCGCACGATTGGGAACCCGCGTCCGTCGTGGCGTCTGCGGCGGATGTCCCAGCCGGATGGCCCGCGTCATACGATCCCGCAGCAAATGCCAGCGGAGGATTCACTTTGCAGGCGCCCATACCGCCGCCGATTTCCCAGCGCTTCCAGTTCGAAGGCGGAATCGCGGTAGAAGCGAACGCTGCGATCCCCGTCGCTCGCGGCCTCGAAGCGATTCCGGATAACGGGTGCGCGCCGGCCCTCGATGTGAACGAAGAAGAGCCAACACTTTCATCCCTCGGCACGCTGAAGCCCCTGGGACAGATTCGCAATTCGTTCATCCTCGCGGTGAACGAAGACGGCCTGTGGATCGTGGACCAGCACGTGGCCCACGAGCGCGTACTATTCGAGCGAATACTGAAACAACGCGCGGCCCAGAAAGTCGAAAGCCAGCGCCTACTGATGCCGATCGTCCTGGAGTTATCTCCCGCCCAGCAGGCGGTGTTCACCGAAATCTCCGACGAACTGCAGTACAACGGATTCGAGGCCGAGCCCTTCGGCGCCCGCAGCGTAGCGGTGAAAGTCGCTCCCGCCGGAGTCGAGGCATCCGCGGTTGAACACATGCTGCACGAATTGCTAGATCAATTCTCACGCGAAGAGCAGTCGCTGAATCTGGAGAAGATTCGCGCCCGCATCGCAGCCTCGATCGCCTGCCACGCCGCCATCAAGGTCAACATGCCGCTGGAACAGAACAAAATGGAGTGGCTCCTGGCAGAACTCGCCAAAACCGACCACCCTATGGCGTGCCCTCACGGCAGACCGGTGGTTCTAAGGTATTCTGTGAAGGACATTCAAAAGGCGTTTAAGAGAATCTGAGCTCAGCTCTCAGCACGCCGGACGGACTGGTCCTGACAGCTGATAGCTGACAGCTTTTATGACTGATCTGGAGCTGCAACAACTGCGGCGCGAGAAGTGGCGGCTGGACGGCAAGCCCATCCGGACGATTGAGGACGCGCGCGCGTTTCTAGAGGACGTCGGCTTCTGTCTGATGTATCCCAAGCGGCCGGCGCTGCTGGTGCCGACATTTATTGGCGCCTTCGTGGGGTCGGAGGACCGCTTGCCCGGATGGCAACATGCGTTCAAGGATCCGCGAGCTGCCGAGGCGACCGAACTGATGGTGCGGCTGCTGCGCGAGCGCTCGGCATTCGAGGCGAATCTGTTCGACGAGAACAACGGGTTTCTGGTTCCGGCATCGGTGTTCCCTTATTTTTACGCACTGGTGGGAGAACGCAATCCCAAGCAGGCGCCGAAGGCGGGGTCGCGGTCTCCGTATTCCGCGTTGGCCTGCGATGCGTTCGAGCTGATCACGCGCGACGGGCCCATTTCGAAGCAGAAGATGCAGGACGTGCTGGGAGGCAGCGTATCACTCGCCGCGCTCGACGGCGCGCTGGGCGAGTTGTGGTCGAAGCTGCGCATCACGCGCGTCGATTACAAGGCCAGCGAAGGATCGGTTTGGGACGTGCTCTACCGCTGGGCTCCGGATGCGGTGAAAGAGGGCGTCGGATTGTCGGTGCAGGAGGCGCTCACCGCGTTGCTCTCGAAGTATCTGGACTGCGTGATCGCGATCGAACAGGCGGACCTTGAGATCTTCTTCGGCAACTTCATCGCGCGGTCGAAGGTGAAGGATGCGGTCAACGCCCTGCTGGCCGCGCGGGAGCTGAGCTTCGTGCATGTGAGTGGACGATCCATGCTGCAGATCACCCCAGAGAAAGTCATAACGGTTCCAGCCGCCGCCGTACCACGAATCTCTAGACGATAAGTGATCCACTCGTGCCAGGCCATTCCAATTCCTATCTCTATCGCGGGCGTCTCGCGCCCTCGCCCACCGGACTGCTGCACTTCGGGCATGCGCGCACATTCTGGACGGCAGCGCAACGGGCGGCCGAGCATCACGGCGAGCTGATCTTCCGCAATGAAGACTTGGATTCGCAGCGGTGTCGGCCTGAGTTCGTGCGAGCGATGCTGGAGGATCTGCGCTGGCTGGGGATCGAGTGGGTCGAGGGTCCGGATTGCGGCGGCCCGGCAGGTCCGTATGCGCAGAGCGAGCGGCGGGCGCATTATTTGGAAGCATGGAAGAAGCTGCGCGATCGCGGGATGATTTATCCGTGCACGTGCTCGCGGAAGGATGTGGCGCAGGCTGCGGGCGCGCCGAATGATTTGGATGATGAGCCGGTGTATCCGGGGAGATGCCGGCCGCAGGAAAGGCAGCGGAGCTTCGCTCCGCGTGACCGGGTCCCTTCGACTGCGCTCGGGGCAGGCTCCGACCCGGTCCCACACGAGCCATGTGGCGACAGCCACCTCGGCTATCGCGCGACGGCGGAGCCGAGCGGAACCCCCGAACCCGCGGGAGTGAATTGGCGGTTTCGCGTGCCCGATGGCGACGAGATCTGCTTTACCGATTTGCATCTTGGCCCGCAGCGGATGATCGTGGGGCGCGATTTCGGAGACTTCATCGTGTGGCGGCGCGACGATGTCCCCGCCTACCAGTTGGCTGTCGTCGTGGACGATGCCGCGATGCGGATCACCGAGGTGGTGCGCGGTGCCGATTTGCTGAAGTCGACGGCGCGGCAGATTCTCTTGTTTCGGGCGCTGGAATTAGCGCCGCCGGACTATTATCACTGCGACCTGGTTCGGGACGAGGCAGGTGTGCGGCTGGCGAAGCGCCACGACTCGCTGAGCATTCGCAAACTGCGGGAGTTAGGGTGGACGGCGGAACGGGTGAGGGCAGGATCATGAGTGGTGTTCGTAATCACATCATGCTAGAGAGCCGCGGAGCTTTGCTCCGCCTGACCGGGTCCCTGCGGCTTCGCTCAGGGCAGGCTCCGACCCGGTCCCACACGAGCAGTGCAGAGAGTCCGCTCGCCTTCGGCTTCGCGGGACGGCCGAGACGGCCGTCGCCACATGGGTTGGGCACTGCCCGCATCACCAGGCGTGTACAATCTTTAGCTCCGCATGACTGATACAGGAAATGACTGACACAGGAAAAGACGAACCGGGTCCCCGCAAGCTGACGATCGCCATCGACGGGCCGGCGGGGGCGGGCAAGAGCACGATTGCCTCGCGGCTGGCGCGCAAACTGGGGTATGTGAACCTGGAGAGCGGGGCGATGTACCGGGCTCTCGCGCTCAAAGCCATCGATCGCGATACTTCGTTCGACGACGAAGCCGCCTTGGTGAAGCTGGCCGAAAGTTCCCGCATTCAACTGGAACCGACGATTGGCGGAAACCGCACGTTACTTGATGGGCGGGACGTATCTGCGCGCATCCGTGAGCGCGATGTGAGCGAGGCGGCGTCGCGAATTTCGGTTCATCCCAAGGTTCGGGAGTGGATGGTCGCTCGCCAGCGGGAAATGGGCGCGGGCGGTGGCGTGGTCATGGAGGGCCGCGACATCGGTACGCAAGTTTTTCCCGCCGCCGATCTTAAGATTTTTCTGGACGCCGATCCGGTGGTGCGCGAGCAACGCCGCATGGAGCAGCAGAAAATCAAAGGGGATGTGACTGCGAGCGTGGCCACGGAACTGCGCGAGCGCGACCGGCGCGATCGCACCCGCGCGGCGTCTCCTCTGATGGCGGCACCGGACGCCGTGATGATCAACTCGACGGAGTTGAGCGAAGATGAGGTGCTGGCGCAGGTCGAGGAACTGGTGAAGAAGGAAATGAGGGATTGACTCATTGATTCGATGAGTCAATCCCTCAATCAACGGTTTCAGTTCTCAGTCGGTTCCACTTTTACCTTGGGCGCTGGCAGCGCTTTCCCTGCCTTAGCGGGATTCGGTGGCTCCGGCGGTTTAGGCGGCTGCGAACTGGCCTTCCGTATTTCGATGCCGTCGTGCTCGTTGTTGAGCACAATGTGCGACGAGGCGTTGCCCACGCTGCCGCTTGCCTTAGCTTCGTGCTCGTCGTTGTTCACCTTCAGTTCGGGGAAGTCCGACTGAATCTCGCCATCGCGCGTGCGCGCATCCAGGCGAAATCCAGCCTTATCGGGCACGCTCAACTGAATGTCGCCGTTGCGGCTGTCGATCTGCACGTTACCCAGCGTGCGCATCCCCACTTCGATCGCACCGTTGTCATTCTGCAGGCGCACGTCGCCCGAGACTTCTTCCAGCCGGATATTCTTCGAGCGGGTCGTTAAATGCAGCGGGCCCGTGATCTGCTCGGCGTGCAGCTCGTCGGAATCGAGATCGAGGGAGCCCTCAATGCGCGAGAACTCCATGTCGGTGCGCGAAGACTTGAAGATCACCGTCTTCGTGATCCGCGCCAGCTTCACACTTTCCTGAAATTCGCCGTCGAGTTGCACCGAGCCCTTAACGTCGGCGACGGACACTTCGTCGACCCGGCCTTCGACGTGCACGTCCCCGGTGATCTGCTCGATCTTCACCGAGCCTTTTTCCTGACTGACTTTGACGTTGCCGTTCACATCTTCGACGTTCGTGTCGGAATGCTGCGCCGAGATGTCGATACCGCCGTCGCGGCCGACCAGATTCACATCGCCGCGGCGGGACGTGATCGAGACTGCCACTTTACGCGGCAGGGAAACGTCCAAATCGGTTTCGACGGGATGATCGCCCGCTGCTTCGGCCCTGGCGTCGAGTGTCACTAGTCCGCCGATGCTGGTGATCGCGGGCTTGGTCTGGTTGTTGTACTTGTCGGCATCTTGCTGATTGTCGGCGCCAACCCGTTTGCGGACGACCACGGTGATCTTGTTGTCGTCAGAGGCGTGCACGCTCACCGCGCCGCGAGCGTCGATGATCTTCAGGCTGGCTCCCGCGGGGAAGTCCTGCTCGAGATGATCGTTAAAGTTGTAGCTCTGCCCGAAAATATCGCCGAATTCGTTATCGTCGAAATTGAACTGGTCATGCAAGCCGGACCAGTTGACGCGCTCCAGCTGGGTCGCGATCAAACCGAAAACCACGATCATGATCACCAGGAAAATTCCTCCCGCGCCAATCCCAGAGGAACGAATCCCTTCGCGCTGCGCCCGCTGATGCTCGATCAGTTTGATCACGCCCCAGAAAATCAGCAGCAGCGGCCAGTAGTTGGCGAACAGGTGTGCCAACCGGCCGATCGACAGCACGTGCATCGTCCCCAACAGGAACACGATGCCCAGCACGATCAGAACGAACGGGCCGGCAAGCGAGCGGCGCCGGTGCGGCGGCAGTGGAGGCAGCGGCGAAAATGCCGGAGTTGTGACTGGGTTAGGCGTGACTTGGTTAGACATTTTTCACCTCGTCAGAAGAGGTTGTCTGCTCTGGGTTCTGCGGCGCCGTCGGCGGCGGAACATTCTGCAAACCTCCCGGCGGAACACTGGGCAGCGTGCCCGGCGGCAACGAGCCAATGTGCCCGTCATACGAAGCGTTGCTCTGCATGAGCTTGACCACTCCAATCACCAGCAAGATCGCGGGCCACGTTCTGTGAAATTCCAACCGTCCAACGTTGTCCAGCAGAAAGAGCACGCCGATCGTGACCAGCATCGCCGGCCCCATCAGCTTGCGGGTGCGGCAGTGTTCGCAGACGCAGTACGGGCGATAGTTTCCCAGCAGCCCCCAGTGCCTAGCAAAGAGCCATACCCCGATCACGATCAGGATGATCGGCCAGAAGCGGTGCAGGCTGAAGTCAAACACAGTGTTGATCAGGAAGAGCACGCCCAGGCCGATGAGCACGGCGGCCGTCGCGGGGACTTTTGTGGTGTCGAACTTCTCTCCGGCGCCGAACGATTGCGCCAGCCCGAACGGATCAGGAACGGGTTCGTTCGCTTGAATCGCTCTGGCCGTGCGAACCGCGTCCAGAATCTGGTACACCCAGAAGAAGCCGAGAAAGATTCCCAGCGCCATGTCAGCCTGCCACGGCAGGTTAGAGGACAACCCGACGATCGCCAGAACAACAATGCCGAGATGGGCCAAGCCTTTCGCATATTGGCCGCAGTAGACCGCGCCCAGACCGAGGGGGATCGCACCCAGGATTCCGGCGACGGTCGGATTCGGACCGGAGTTGACGGGAGGCCGATACGGAGCCGATGGTGCTCCGGCCGGCGGATACGCGGTCTGTGCTGGCGGAACGAATCCCGCCGCAGGCACGGTTCCGTCAAGACGTGCAGCCAGGCAGGCCTCGCAGTAGATCACGCCGCGAACGTCGCGGGTGCATTGGTTGCAGAGTGGCTTGCCGCACGTGCGGCAGAAGGCCACTGCAGCAGTATCGCCGTGTGTGGCGCAGTTCATACGAACCTCCTGTACGTGGTCACCGACACTACAGGCAGATCGTTTACAGTTGGACCCAGCGGAGCGCTGGCCAGAATGAGATGGTTATCCGTCTGGCTGTAATTGCGCTCCTGCTTCTGCTCGGGCTGTTGTGTTGTGTCGTTCTTGTCGTCTTTCTTGCTGGCCGGTCGAGATTCCTTGCGGCTGGATGTCGGGGGCTCGATGTTGCGCTTCACTTCGCGCAACCGCGCCTGAAACTCGTAAACGATCCGGATGTTGTCGTAGTACCGCACCACGCGGGCTTGCGTGTTGTAGTACGTGTGCCGGATCGCAGACGGCCGCAGGCTGATCTGGCGCAGGTCGGCGGGTTTCACGCCGGCTACGGTCAGGCCCACCGACAGCGCAAAGAACGCCATGCCAAACGACATGGCGAAGCGCGGCTGGCGGACCACGGCCCAGATGGGCCCGAACATTGACTCGGACAGCAAGGCCCTTACGTGTTCCCACCACGAAATCCGTGGCTGGGGAGAACGTACCGCGACTCGCAGGCGTTGGGTGTCAACGCCCGTTGTGGATACCAGGATGTTATTGACCAGGCTGGCTGGAGGCTCCACCTCCGTGAGACCTTTCAGCCAGTTGCGGCCCGCCTCAGCTTCGGCGAACAGCGGACCGCACGCCTTGCATACCCGGGCGTGGGCCTGGAAGCGGTCGAGTCCGGTCCCGGTCAGAACGCCGTCAATGGCGTCCGTGAGCAGGAGTTCGAACTCGTGACACTGCATTCCGTTTCTGGTCTGGTCTGGCATCACATCACCTGCCTATAGGTACGTTGTAGGAGCCTGGCAAGTTCCGCCCGCCCTCTATTTATTCGCGATTTCACGGTACCCTCCGGAACCTTCAAAACGCTGGCAATTTCACGGTAGTCCATATCCTGTAAGTCCCTTAGAATCACTGCCTCCCGAAGCTCTGGCGATAGCTTGGCCAAGGCCGCGTGGACGGTCTCTCCGACCTCCCGGCTGCGTACCTGCGCGTCCGGGGGAGCCGATTGGTCCGGGATCTGCTCGCTGAGGGGTTGGGCGTCTTCGTGATCGGACGCCGCGGTGTCCATGGAGTCGGTCATCCGGTCCTGCTTGGTCTTGCGGAAATGGTCGACCAGCAGGTTGCGGGTGATGGTCGTCACCCACGTGACGAAGGCTCCCTTGGTGTGGTCATAACTCGAAAGGGTGCGGTACATCTTGATGAAGACCTCCTGGGTGAGGTCCTGGGCGTCGTCGCCCGATCCCGCGAAGCGGTAGCAGATGTTGTAGATACGCCGGTTATAGGTCTGCACGATTTCCTCCCAGGCGGCGGAGTCGCCGGCGATACAGCGCCGGACCAGCATCGCGACGACCTGGACGTCTTCCACTTGCACTCCCCGGAAATCTGCTTAAACCCTGAGACTCTGGCTTGGCATTAACTTGGGCAATCCGACTACTGAGACACTCTCCAAGCCCTACCCCACTAGACAGTACGTGTTTGTGGGCATTGAAGTTCGCCGTTCGCGCGTTCATCAACGTGAACACGGAATTGTAGCAGCGTGCCGCACGTGCGAAAGGGACTGGCGTTCTCGACCTCATTTTCCTGCTGAGGCGACATCCTGAGCGCACTCGAAGGGATCTCGCGCGGACTAAAACGCAACTGAGCCACCACCCGTTCCGCGATATCTGACATGTTACGAGCCCCGAAAACCACCTGATTACCGAGGTCATCGGCCCTTTCACCTGCTGTTAACAACCCCCTGCTAGCATGGAATTGGATCGAATGCCTTTTCGGAGGTGTTTATGATTCCTCTCTCTTCCGCGATTTCCCGTGGACTCAACTTCTCGAAAGTTCCCCGCTGTCGAATGCACGAACTGAAACTGAATAACGACGTTGTAGGCACGCTGCAGCGGCCCAGTTTCTGGTCGATGAGTTTTCAGGCTGAAACGCAGACTGGGCGCTGGACATTTCGCCGCGCCGGTTGGCTCGGCGGCTGCTCCGAGATTCTGGAAACCTCTTCCCAGCAGCAGATCGCAATGTTCAAGCCCGCATGGGGCGGTCGCGGGGGCCGGCTGACCTTTACGGACGGCCAGACCTTTCAACTGGAGTGCAAGGGCTGGTGGCGTCCGACGTGGACCGTGATTGCGGAAGGTAACGAGATGCTGCTGCGCCTGCACAGGCGCGAGAAAACAGTGGAATTATCCTCTGCAGCCACCGTACCCGAAAGCCGCTTGGCCCTGCTGATCATGTTTACCTGGTACCACGCGCTGCAGTCCGAAGAGGACACCGCGTCCCCCGCCACCGCAGCCGTGATTGCAACGTCGTAGAGGTCTGAAAATTTCGAGGACGAACGTTAGCCCGAAGCGATCAAACTCCAGCCGCGAAGCGGCGACATGTGAAAGCCCGGCACGGCAGTGCCGGGTGGGCGTGGGTAAAGGACGCGAGTCCCGTAGGGACGGCACCGGTACGCACTCTTAAATCCGCGGAATCCCCTACTGCAGCGCCTTGAACCCCGCGCACGGCTCCCCGTTCGGCGGAACCGTGCTGCCTGTGGCGTTCAAATCCGCGCGGATCACACCCTTGTCGGTCGAGCAAAACAACCGCTTCCCGGTACGATCGAAAACCACCGGCGCCGCACCCACGAAGTAGCTGGTGTTCATCCCATCCGCCGGATTGCTGCCCACTGCCACAAAGTTATATCCCGACTTCTCTCCTCCGGCCAGGCTCTGATCCAACAGGCACGCAGTGGTTGCCGACTTGGTGCAAGGCTCCGCCCCGCCCAGATTCGCCAGCGACTCGGCGTACCCGCCATACGCCGCCATATACGACACTTCCGCCTGGTTGATCGCCCGGATCGAACCCACGGCCGAAGCCTCGTCCGCATGAACCTTCGCCGCCGTCATGCTCGGAATCGTGATCGCCGCAATGATCAGAATGATGGTGACCACGATCAGCATTTCCATCAAGGTAAATCCATGTTGATGTTTCATCTCACGTCCTCCGTGCTGGAAAGAAAGCAACAGCAACAAAACAGAGAACGCACCGCCAAGAACCGACTTGCGCAAAAAGAATTCGTCGGATTGGTTTTGGGTGTGTGGGTCGAGGTGTGTATGTGGGTCTGGGTCTTTGACCCGGACAGGCCGAGCAAAGCTCGGCGGCCTCTGTCCGCGAGACAAAGCCTCGGCAGTAACCGTAAACGCCCGCCCGGGCAGGTACTGCCGTAATATTGACCCTCCTATATAGGATTCCTATACTCCGAACATAGGAATCCTATACTGCGGATTACCACGATATGACCAAACGCATTCGCTCCAAAATCGCGCGGGGAAGCGGCGAACTGGCCATCCTCTCGTTGCTGGCCGAGCAGCCCCTGTACGGCTTTGAAATCGCCAAACAGATCGGCGAACGCACTGGTGGCGCCCTGAAATTCACGCTCGCGTCGCTCTATCCCCTGCTCTATGACATGGAAAAACACGGATGGGTGGAAGGCCGCTGGCAGGCGAACCACGCCGGCCGCGACCGCCGCTACTACAGGCTCACGCCCGGCGGCCGCCGCCAGCTCGCCCCGCTGCGCGAAGAGTGGCGCACCTTCTTCCAGGCCCTCGACAGCCTGGCTGGAGTCAGCCATGCCTGATTGGAAAAAGCTGGTCGGTGAATGCATCGCGCCGTCAGCGCTGCCTTCGGCCAGCCATAACGAAGTTGTCTCGGAATTAGCCGCCCATCTCGAAGAGACCTACGAAGGCGCGCTGTCGCAAGGCTTGACTGAACCCGCAGCGGTCGCACTCGCTCGGCAAGAAGTCAGTGACTGGCACGTTCTGGCGAAAGAAATTTCCCGAGCGAAATCAGAGGAGAACTATATGAACAACCGCACCCGCAGTCTGTGGCTGCCCGCCATGGCCAACGTGATCTTAGCGCCCGGCCTGCTCATGATCCTTCAGAAACTCGCCGTACAACCTCACGTCCTCTGGATCGGAAACATGGCGATGGTTCTCTACCTGCCCTGGCTCATCACGCTTCCCCTTTTCGGCGCATTCGGAGCTTTCCTGGCAAAGCGCGCCCAGGCTCACTTGGTGAATCGTCTGATTGTTGGGCTGTCTCCGGCGCTCGCTGTAGTAGGAGCCTTTGCGGTGATTCTGCCGGCAAGCCTCGTGATCGACCGGCATCTGCTGACGAATTTCCCGTTCGCTTACTTTGCACTCACGATCTGCAATTGGATTCTGCTCCCGGCATTCGCGTTGCTGTTAGGAACGCTGCCCTTCCTGCGACAGCCCAACACCCTGGCACGCACGGAAGCATAAAAGGGAAGCCGGAAGCCGAGAGCCCGAGGTCTGTAACCCGAGGTCCGTTCTTACTTACTTCGCCGGCGGCACGTACTCCTTCGGTTTGGCCGATCCTTCGCCGAAGAAAAACTGCTCCATCTGCTTGACGATGACTTCCTGATCCTCGCGCCGCGACGGATTCAGGCGGTATTCGTTCAGCAGCATCTTGCAGTGCTCCACCCACATCCTCCACGCTTCCTGGGACACGTTGTCGTACACCTTCTTCCCCAGATCGTTGTCGAACGGAGGCTCATCCAGCCCCGGCATTTCCTTCTGAAACTTCACGCAAAAAACAGTGTGCGCCATAACCTTCCTCTTGAATGAATACCGAATCTAAGAAACTAGCGAATCTCCATGTTCTGAATCAGCCCATCTCGAATTTCGTACACCTGCTGAACCATCTGATCGACGACGAGTTTTCCGCTTTTGTCGTGCACTACCTGATGCACATCAATCGCGATCCGTCCGTCCGCTTCCTTAGTAAAAGTCTTAGGTTCGACGTTGGGATCGAGGATTTCGAACTGACGTTGCCAGTAATCCCGCACCGCGGATTTTCCCAGCACGCGGCCGCCCTCCATCCCGTTCGGCCAATCGACGCTAGCCTGCATCGCAGCCAGCACCGTCTCGATCTCCCGCCGGTTAAACGCCGCATACATCCGTTGCAGCAATTCGATCTCAGCCGATACAGTCTGGACTTCTGCCATAAACCACCGGAACAATCATCTTACACGGAGATCGTACGGCGGCTGGTCCCGACGCGTTCGCATCCAAACCACCGCCCCCAGTCCCCACATCGCAAACAACGGAATCAAACTGGCCAGCCCGCGCAAACCAACCAATTGACCCAGGTTGAATGCGCCCCAATGCCCATTGGATTCGCCAACCGTCAACATCGATTCGCGGTTGAGCGCCACCTGCCCCGACCAGAACGCCGGCCACGTCGAATGCATGATCGGACAACTGTCCCGCATCGACAATTGCGAAGTCGTCGAAACCACCATCAGCGCCACGAACACACTAAACACGCCTGCCCCTAGCAGGACTCGACGCCAAGCCGGGGTCGCGCGTTTCCACGCCGCCGCCAGTCCAACGCATAACAACGGTATGCTCGCCCCCGCGTAGCGCGGGCCAAAGGTCAGCCCCGCTTTCCACCAGTAGAACGACGCATTAAGCAAAAAGTAATACGCTGCGATCCCTCCTGCCACGAGCGCCGCAGCGCGATGACTCTTTTCCCTCGACAACCACCACAATCCCACCGGAGCCGCCACCAGCACCGGCGAGGCCAACAGCAACCCGCGCGAGCACCCCAACAAAATCTTCAGCAGCCGGTCCGGGTGAGGATACGTCAACCCCAAGTACCCCTGCTGCTGCATAAACGAGAACGAACTCGGATCGTAATACGAATAGCTCGGACGAAACGACCCAAACGCCGCGTGCAGATATACCATCAGCACAAGAACGCAAATCCCCGCACCCACGCCCACGCCCGCGACCACCCGCCAGCGCGCGGCATTTCCGCGCGACCATGCCTGCGACAGCGCCAGAAAACCCAACATCGCCGAAGCCGGCGCCGCGGGATATTCCGTCACCGTCGCCCATCCCGCCGCCAGCCCCACCGCCAGCGCCCAACCAAAATCTCCGCGCACGGTGGTGCTGTCGCGCACCTTCAACGCCGCGGCAAAAGCGAATACCAGGCACGCTCCCACCAGCGCGTGCGCCCAGAACAGCCCCGCATACGCCGATATTGGAGTGCCCAGACACATCACGAGCGTTGCAAACGCAGCTCCGCCGGAATCACTTCCAAATCGCAGGCCGAGAAAAAACAGACATACCGCCGCGAGCGCAGTCGGCAACCCAACCGCTCCCACACTCACCAAATAAGACAGCGCGATCTCGCCTCGCGGCGACTCCGGATCAATCCCCACCATCCGCAACGCGGGCCTTGCGGCCAGCGCAAACGGCACCGCGAGAAACACCACCCCCGGCGCTTTGTCGGAATAGTAATGCCCATGGAAGTGTGCCTTGTCCTGCGTGTTTTCATGATAGGCATCAATTTGCAGCGTGTGCCGCTCGACAATCGCGCGCAACAAATCGAAGCGCGAGTTCTGATTCCACCCGCCGCCCTCATAAAAATAACTGAACGAGACAAGAGCCACCACGCCCAGCAGGATCGCGGCCGCGCGGTGGGAGGAAGAATTCTCTGGGAGGGGGTTCATCGGATTTTCCGGGCCTGGATTTTTCTAAGCTTCGATTTTCTGAGCCTGATTTTCTGAGCCTGGATTTCCTGAATCTCGACCGATGCGCCCTCAGGCCGGGGAGCCGGACCATTGCGGCTCCGGCTCCTGATGGGCAACCGCACTCACGGTTTTCCAGACGCCGGAAGGAATGCCGCCACAATCTTCTTCGTTTCTTCGTCCATCCCCGTCGTAGGATCGGTGGAGCCGTTCGACGCGGCGGTCTTGCTCTTGATCCCAATATAAACCGCTCGGTAGGTCGTGTCGCCAAGATTCTCCACCCGGTGCTTGAAAGGCGGGTACCAGCGCGCTTCTCCGGGTTTCGAGAATACTTCCCGCACTTTCCCATTCTCATCCGTAAAGCGAAGATGTGCTTCGGTGATGCTCACCACGACCCCGCCAGGATGATCATGCAGAACTGACTTTTCGTGCGGCCCATAGGTTACTGAAATTACATCCACGTGCTCATTCTCAAAGCTTCTCGTGTAGTGCTTGGGTTCGACCCTAACGGGATCCTGCCCCAGAGCGAACGCCGTGGCCAGACACACCAACACCGCCGTCCAGAATAGCCTCGACGCATTCCTGCCTCCTGCAATTGTTTGTGATTTCTCGTGAGAACGTACGCCACTCTAATGCCCCGCGTTCGGGAGTGTCAACGATTGGCACCAGAAGGATGAACGGATCGTACCTTGGACCATTGGATTATAGGTCCGCTGGTATAACCGCCGAGCTCAGCCGACACGACACGCAATCGCGAATCTCGATCGATTGTTCCGAAGCGCGCTGAAACAGTAAAGATGAAACAGAAATTAGCAGTGTGAAATTCTGGTGACTGAATAGTCGTTGGTGGGCCCACCAGGATTTGAACCTGGAACCAACAGATTACCTCACATCAACTAAAAACCAATGATTTCAGCGACTTCCCACTCGCTTTCGTGGTCACAAGTGAGCAGATTTGGTCACAGTTGTTACCCCAGATGTTACCCAAATTGCCAGCGTCCACGGTCAACTGCTCAGTTCAACGTCGCCGCGCCGCAGCATTTCTTGTATTTCTTGCCGGAGCAGCAGTGGCACGGGTCGTTCGCATGGACTCTAGAAATCCATCCGAAAACTGGTGTTCTGTACAGGTTGAAATTCGCGTGACTTGATTATTTGTTTGTGCGCCTTCGCTTACATTACAACTGCGGCCAAGCCGGGATTCGCTTCCAGTCCA
>Ga0181532_10002798_pt1 | contig 16125 bp, 15 predicted proteins | sample PEATcosm2014_Bin_33_FD_119768 | JGI IMG/M metagenome (GOLD analysis project Ga0181532, IMG submission 119768) | Peatland microbial communities from MTU Mesocosm Facility, Houghton, MI, USA - PEATcosm2014_Bin11_30_metaG | ecosystem: Environmental > Terrestrial > Soil > Wetlands > Peat | place...
CCAAAGGCCCCTGACGCCGCTATCTGCTATGTCACCACCACGACCTCTAATTGATTTTTGAGGCAATCAATGTGCCAATCTCACGGTGAGTCATGGGCAAATTCAGCCACTACCCGAACCCCGGAACCGGCGGATCGGCGACAGGCCGGCTCTATCCTCGGCGTGGTCCCGTCGGATACACTGACCAACGACCATGACCATTATTCTCTTGCGACGCGCGCTGCATTCGTCGATTCTGAATGCACTTGTTCTAGTGACCACAGTTCTTCTGACCGCCGCTCGGGCGCAGAACCCACCAGCACAGCCTGCTGCGAGGCCGTTTGCGATGCCGCCAGCAGCGTCCGCGGCGGACTTGGCGAACTTTCCGCCGCAGCTGCTCGAAGAACTTTCGGCGATCAAGACGGCCGCGCTCGCTGATGACTACGCCTACCATCAACTGGCGCATTTGACCGAAAACATTGGCCCCCGCCCCAGCGGATCTCCGCAGGCCAAAGCCGCCGTGGACTACGTTGCCGCGGAATTGCGCCAGCTTGGTCTGGAAGTTCAGCTCGAGGAAGTAAAAGTTCCGCACTGGGTTCGCGGGGCGGAAACCGCCGAACTCACGGAATTCCCGGGCCAGGCGGCGGGCACCACGCAGAAAATTGTTCTCACGGCGCTGGGCGGAAGCTCATCGACAGCGGCCGAAGGTATTACAGCCGACGTTGTCGTGGTCAACAATTTCGACGAACTGAAAGCCCTGGGCCACGATAAAGTCGCGGGCAAGATCGTCCTGTTCAACGAACTGTTCGACAAGCGGAAGGCGGCGGCCGGCCTGGCCTTCGCTGCCTACGGTGAGGCCGTGCGCTATCGCGCAGCCGGCGCCAAGGTCGCAGCCGAACTGGGCGCGGTCGCCGCTCTTGTCCGCTCGGTGGGCGGCGCCGACTTCCGCCTGCCGCACACGGGATTCTCTATCCCCGCTGGCATTCCCGCGGGCGCTGTCACTGCGGAAGACGCCGACCTGATCGCTCATCTTTCCGAGCAAGGGAAAGTCCGCATCCGGCTTACTCTGACACCCCAGAAACTTCCCGACGCGACTAGCTATAACGTCATCGCCGACGTGAAGGGCAGCGAACATCCCGAGCAGATCGTCGTGGTCTCAGGACATCTTGATTCCTGGGACCTGGGCACGGGCGCGATCGACGACGGCGCAGGCGTCGTGGTGGCGATGGAGGCGGCTGAGATTGTGCAGAAGCTGCATTTGCACTCCAAGCGAACCCTGCGCGTGATTGCCTGGATGGACGAAGAAAATGGCGGCTCCGGCAGCCAGACGTATACCAGAGATCATTCCGCGGATTTCGCGAAGCACGTGGCCGCCATCGAAAGCGATTCGGGCGCAGCGCACCCGCTCGGCTTCGAGGTGAAGATGACTCCGCACGCGGCGGAATTGCTGCGGCCTGTACAGGAAATTCTGCAGAGCTTCGGAGCCAATGCCGTGGAGGCCAGCAGTTATGCGCCCGGAGCTGACATCGCCGCCATGTCAGAAGCGGGCGTGCCCGCGCTCGGCTTGCGGCAGGACGGCCGAACGTACTTCAATTACCATCACACCGCCGCCGACACGCTCGACAAAGTTGTGCCAACCGAGTTGCGCGAGAACGCAGCCGCCATGGCGGTCATGGGATACGCTCTGGCCAACATGAAGGATCCGCTGCCGCGGTGAAGTGAAAACCTGCGGCCCTGTTGACGCATCATAATTTGCGCGCTTATCATCTTCGTTTGGCCCTATCATCACAGACGCCTCCTCTAGAGGCGTCTCAGAGTTTGATGGGACGATTGGGAACCCGAGTTGAAGTGACCTATGGATAAGAAGAAGTTGGAAGCGTTCAAGAAACGTTTAGAGACCCGGCAGCAGGAGTTGCGCCGCACCGTGAACCGCACTCAGGCCGACGGCCGTTCGGCGGACGAGGATACCGCGCAGGACATCGCCGACCGCGCGGCCAGTTCCTACACCAAGGAATTTCTGTTCAGCCAGAGCAACAACGATCGGCAGACGTTGCAGATGGTCGACAAGGCTCTGGCGCGCATCCGCGAAGGCAGTTTCGGCGAGTGCATCCACTGCGGCAAAGAAATCAACGCCAAGCGCCTGGAAGCCGTTCCCTGGACGCGGCACTGCATCGAATGCCAGGAAAAGATGGAGCAGGGATTGCTGGAGGAAGCTCCGCGGTAAGAACAGATTCGTGGTGAAGAACGCCGCCGGGAAATCGGCGGCGTTCGTGTTTTAGTAGCGCCGCCGTCCCGGCGGCTGTCGCGGGGGCGTCTCGCCCGCGAGTGCGAAGGCAAGATGCCTTCGCGACAGCCGGCGGGACGCCGGCGCTACGGCTTGCCTCTCTAGTTCGCTGGTTTCTTCGCGTCTGCTTCCGGGGCCTCGGCTCCCGGCATCAGATTTTTCAGCGGAGCCTTGCGCTGCTCGTCGAGTTCGGGATGGGGCAACGGTTTGCGCGGTAGCATCTGGTCGCGCATGGCCGTGTTGTAGACGAAGATGGCCTCGACCACGGCCGCCTGCGCCAGATCTTCCGGCTGCAACCGCTCGTACGTATCCATGTTGGAGTGGTGGGTGCGGGATCCGTAGTCCAGCGAATCCTGAACAAACTGGAAACCCGGGACTCCGACCGAGTCGAAGGCTTCGTGATCGGTGCCGCCGGTGTTACGCAGGGTGATGGTGCCGACGCCGAGATCGCTCAAGGGCGCCATCCACTGCTGGAAGATCGGACCGACGGCGGCGTTCTCCTGCAGGTAAATGCCGCGGACTTTCCCGGTGCCGTTATCCAGATTGAAGTATCCGGAAATTTTCTGCTGCTCCGGTTTCAACTCAACCGGGCCAGCAGGCTTGCGCATAAAGTCTGGCAGCTTCACCTGGTCGGGCGCAGTCGAGAGCGGCACGTATCCGAAATGCTGCTTGACGTATCCGTAGGACCCAAATAATCCTTGCTCTTCCCCCGTCCACAGGCCCACGCGGATGGTACGCCGCGGCTGCACGTGCAGGGCGTTGAAGATGCGCATTACTTCCATGGCGACAATCGTTCCCGCGCCGTTATCGGTGGCACCGGTCGCGGAGGCCCACGAATCCAGATGCCCTCCAACCATCACGACTTCATCTTTCAGCTTGGGGTCGGTGCCGGGAATTTCGGCGATGGTGTCGAATCCGTGCTCGTGATCGCCGGTGAATTCCGCTTCCACGTCCATCTCAACCGAGACCGGCACGTTCGCCTTGAGCAGCCGGTAGACGCGGCCGTAATTTTCAATCGCCATCACCACGATCGGAAGGGGCAAAGCGTGCTCGCGCTGGTAGGTGAACCAGCCTATGCTGCCGCTGCTGTCGTCGAAGATGGTTCCGCCGGATCCGCCGTTGTTGCGGCCATCGCGGCTCGGAACCACAATCCCGGCCACGTGCTCGGCGGCGAAAAATGCTGCCACCTTCTCGCGGAATTCCAACCGCTTCATCATTGACGCAAAACGGTCCTCCCGCTCGCCGATGTGAACCGGGTATTCGGTGAGCGATTTCAGACTGGCATCGTCATTGCGCTCGAACAGCGGTTTGTCGACCGGCTTCACGTCACGCATATCGCCGAAGAAAACAATCTTGCCCTCCAGCTTGCCCTTGTATTTCTCCAGATCTTTTTCGTCCTTCGCATCGACCCAGATCGCGCGCCCATTGACAGGACCGTGACTCGACGCCGACCAGGGCACAGCCTGCGCGATGAACACCGCGGTGTCGGGCGCCGACATGCGCACCCAGGTGTTCAGCTGCCGCCAGCCCATGCCAAACTCGCCCCAATCTTCAAGGTGGGCGTTGCTGCAACCCATGGCAGTGAGCTGGTCGCGCGTCCACTCGTTGGCGCGCTTCAGGTTGGGCGATCCGGTGAGGCGAGGGCCGATGCCATCCATCAGCGCCGAGCCAAACTCCATCACATGCGAGTGCGAAAGCCCCTCTTCGCGAATACGCTGGTACATGGTCATGTCCAGCGTCTCGGTGGCCGGCTGCGGCAGCTCGTACGAGGGCTTGGCAGCATCGTCGGCCTTCGCGGCTTTGGATTTCTTGTCGGCGGCCGACACGGAGAAGCTGAGGCACAGCAGTACAGCAAGAGTTGAGGACAGATATTTGTGGGATGGCATGCGGTTGGTTCCTCTCCGAAGCGCAAGAAAGACTAGCAGATTGGTGCGACGTTGTTCAAAGATGAAACGTTGGATCTTGCCCACCTTTGCGGCGATCTGGATGGCAATCATGGGTAGCGGCGCTATTTTGAGGGGAGTGATTCGTATCAGGGCATCGCTTTGGCGATGCCGCCGATGGGTTTGAGAGTGTAACGGCTTTAGCCGCTGAAGCATGGCCCGACGGCGGCTAAAGCCTGCTGCGAACTTTATAACGCTGTGGCATACCTGAAGGCATGCCCTGATACGAACCTTATTCTCAAACTGAACCCGTCCCCGATCATGAGATCCACTTTTGACGCGCCGTTTTCGCCCTGTTAAACTGTTAGTTTGTCTTGATAATTCAACCAGCCTACCGTACTCATCAGAAGGGAAGTCCGTGCGCGCAGAAACCCGCCATCAACTGAAGCAGGATGCTTTCAGCCGTGTCACCATTGACGCCGCCGGCAGGACGGCCCACTGGACGGTCGAGCACCGGTCCACCGTCATTTACTCCACCGTCGCCGTTGCCGTGGTTCTGGCCGCCGTAATCGGCGGATGGTATTACCTGAACACGCAGGACGAAAAAGCCAGCCTCGAACTGGCGCAGGCGGTGCGCACCATGGAGATGCAGCTGCGTCCGGTGGGCGCGCCGGAGCAGCCCGACTTCCCGACGTTCACTTCCGCCAAAGAGCGCTCGCAGGCCGCGCAGAAGAAGTTTCAGGCCATCGTCGACAAGTATCCGCACACCCGCACCGCCGATATGGCCCATTATTTCCTGGGAGTGACCGCGGCCAACTTGCAGGACAACGCCGCCGCCGAGCGCAATTTCAAGGAAGTCATTTCCTCCGGCAACCGCGAGGTTGCGTCCGTGGCCAAGTCGGCCCTGGCCTCGTTTTATGGCCAGACGAATCGCGTGAAAGAAGCGGTCGCTCTTTATCAGGAACTCATTAACAAGCCCACCGTCTCGGTGAGCAAAGTGACGGCGGAATTGCAGTTGGCCGAACTCTACCAGAATTCCAACCAGCCGCTCGACGCCAAGCGGCTTTACGAACAGGTCAAGAAGGAAAATCCGGGAGCCGAAGTAGCCCAACTGGTCTCGCAGAAATTGGCCGAGCTGAAATAGCCGCGCCGGTTTGACTTGGGCGTACATTACGTTCGTAAGACGATCCCGCGTTTTTGCCGTGAGTCTTCGACCTCACTCTAGGAAAATTCAGAGGAGTGCACTTTTGTTTCCTGGGTGAGGTCTAGTCATGTCCTGCCGGCGCTGGTGTCAATTCTTCACGCTCTCTGTTTGCCTTGGGCTGCTGCCTACAATTGCCTTCAGTCAGGAAGATTCCTCCCAACAGAGCCTGGCCGATGTCGCCCGCAAGTTGCGGAAGGACACCACCAACGAGGTTCGCATGACCGACGCGGACACGAAGAAGCTTTTCGACTCGGTGGACAAAATCTTCGCCTTCGCCGCAGAGGACAGCGGGATGCCCAAGCACGCCGCGGTCAAGCGACGCCTGGTGAGCAAGGCCGACGTGGAGAAGTACGCCAGCGGGGCGCTGGCCAAGGAAGAATTCACGAAACGCTTTGCCCAGGAAGAGCTGAGCATGAAGAAACTCGGCTTCCTGCCGCGCGAGTTCAACCTGAAGGAATTTCTGGTGAAGGCGACCGGCCAAGAGATTGCCGCTTATTACGATGACGAAACCAAAACCATCTCGATGCTGAACTGGGTTCCTCCTGACCGGCAGGAACCGATCCTGGCTCACGAACTCACGCATGCGTTGCAGGATCAGAACTACGATTTGCGGAAGTGGATGAAATCCGCTCAGAAGGGAGCCGGTAACAAGAGCAACGAGACGGGCAATGACGACAGCGCAACCGCCCGTAAGGCAGTGGTTGAAGGCCAGGCCATGGTGGTTTATGTGGACTACGTCCTGGCGCCGTTCAAGCGCAACCTGGTGGATACGCCCGACCTGATCTATTCGATGGAGGAACCGGCGGTGAAGGCCGTCGCCGACTCGCAGATGCTGCACGATGCCCCCATGATTCTGCGCGAGTCGGGAGCGTTTGCTTATAACGACGGCCTGATCTTTGAAGGAGAGTTGCTGCACAAGGGCGGAAAGAATATGGCGTTTGCCGGGGCGTTTGCGCGTCCGCCGCGAAACTCGCACGAAGTACTGCAGCCTGAGGCCTACATCAATGAGGAAAAGCTGCCCCCAACCGGGGTACCGGATTTGCAGCAACTACTGGGCGAAGACTACGAGGTGTACGACTCGGGAGGCATTGGCCAACTCGACGTGCGCGCGTACCTGAAACAGTACGGCGAACGAAAGGGTGCGGACGATGTTTCTGGGGCGTGGCAGGGCGGCGCATATGTGACTTTCCATCGCAAGAACAAGACCGCGAGCGAAGCGTCCGCCACCACGGCCGACTTGGCCCTGATTTATATTTCGCGATGGAGGACATCCCAGGCCGCCGAGCGTTTCGCCCGTTTCTACGCCGGTGCCGTCGGACAACGCTATCGCACGGCGACCGCCCAACCGGCCTCCGCGTGCAGCGGAACCAACTGCCCGGTTTCCAGTGCACAGATACTCACCGAGGAAGGACCGGTGACGGTGGAGCATTGGGGCGACAACAGCGTGATCGTTTCCGAGAGTTTCGACACCACGACGGCCGAGAAAGTGCGCAGCGCGGTGCGGGACGGAGCCACGCACGCGGAGAATTTTCCGCGGGATGAGATTGGGCTGCGGTTGTACGAAATTCCGGCCTTCCAGAAGTTAGCCGAGGAGATCGGGGCGCAGATCGCGCAGGCGATTACGTCGAGCCAGAGCCACTAGAGATCCAGCCGTTTTCGGAATCTGCTCTCGATTGCAGTGGGATTTCTGCACGTCTGCCATTTCCCTTTCTTCCCATGTTGAGTACCATGTTGTCCAGCTTTCTAACTTCACCACTGGACACCAATGGCCGAGATCACGCTCCGCGTCAACGGCAGTGAAAGAAAAGTCAGCGTCTCTGGGGAGACGCCTCTGCTCTGGGTTCTGCGCGATACCCTCGAACTTGCCGGAACAAAATTTGGATGCGGCGCGGGATTGTGCGGCGCCTGCACGGTGCACGTTGAGGGCAACCCGATTCGTTCCTGCTCGACCCCGGTGTCGCAAGTTGCGGGCAAGAACGTCACAACGATTGAAGGCCTGGCTGCCAGCAATGGTCTCGCGGCTGGGCAGTTGCATATCCTGCAAGCCGCATGGATTGCCGAGGAAGTCCCGCAATGCGGCTACTGCCAGACGGGACAGATCATGTCGGCCGCAGCGCTGCTGTCGAAAACGCCGAACCCCACCGACGAGCAGATCACCTCCGCGATGAACGGCAACTTGTGCCGTTGCGGAACCTATGAGCGGATTCGCAAGGCGATCCATCGTGCCGCGGGCGCAATCGAACGGCCACGGGAAATCGCGAAGATTGACCAAGAGAAGCGTGGGAACGGAGGAGCGCGATGAGCCCACTTTCCCGCCGTGAATTTGTGGCTGCCGGAGTGGCGGCGGGCGCTGGCCTGGTGATCGGCTTCTACCTGCCGCATCGCGGCGGGCCGCAGCCAGAATTCTTTTCCCCGAACGCTTATCTGCGCGTCACCCCGGACAACAAAGTGACGATTGTGGTGGCGCGCTCCGAGATGGGACAGGGCGTGCGCACCGCGCTGCCCATGATTCTGGCCGAGGAACTCGAGGCCGACTGGAAACAGATTGAAATCGAGCAGGCCGGAGCCAGCACGCTGTACGGCGACCAGACCACGGGGGGAAGCGCGAGCATTCGCACCACGTGGGATCCGATGCGCAAGGCCGGCGCAGCGGCGCGCGAGATGCTGATCTCGGCCGCGGCGTTGACGTGGGGCGTTCCTCGATCTTCATGTACAGCGGAGAATGGTCGCATCAAGCACGCGGCGACGAACCGGAGCCTGAGTTACGGAGAACTGGTCAGCAAGGCTACGACGTTGCCGATTCCGACTGACGTTCCGCTCAAGCAGAGCAAGGATTACAAGATTGTCGGGCAACGCTTGGCGCGGCTGGACACGCCAGCCAAGGTGAAGGGCGAAGCGATTTTCGGCATCGACTTCCGCATGCCGGGAATGAAGATTGCTCAGCTCGCGCGCTGTCCCACGATTGGCGGGAAAGTCTCAGGATTCGATGACAAGGAATCGAAGACAATTCCGGGCGTGAGTTACGTGGGCAAGATCGGCGATGCGGCTGTCGCCGTGGTCGCCGACAGCGTGTGGGGCGCGATGGAAGGCCGCCGCGTGCTGAACGTTACGTGGGATGACGGGCCGAACAAAGATCTGAACACCGCAGCGGTGAGGGAGTCGCTGAAGCAAGGCGCGTCAAAAAAAGCTGCGAGTTTGTATTCGGCGGGCGACGCTGCGAAGGCCGGCGGACGGCGCATCTCCGCCGAATACGAATTGCCCTTCATGGCGCACGCGCCCATGGAGCCGGGCAATTGCACGGCACATTATCAGGGCACGAAGTGCGAATTGTGGGCGCCGACCCAAGTGCCGCAGGATTGCCGCGACTCAGTAGCAACAGCCATTGGTCTCGATCCCGATCAGGTCAAGGTCAACGTCACGCTCATGGGAGGCGGTTTTGGCCGGCGCCTCGAGCACGACTATGCGGTCGAAGCGGCGCTGGTGTCGAAGGCGATCGGTGCTCAGGGGATCAATGCTCCGGTGAAAGTGATCTGGACGCGGGAAGACGACATGCGGTTTTCCACTTACCGGCCGACCAGCCTGCACCAACTCTCGGCCACGCTCGATGGATCGGGATTACCGGCCGCACTGATCCATCGCATCATCGCACCTTCGATCAGCGGACAGAAAGGACAGCCGGTTCCGGGCGGCGTGGATCCTGACCTGCCGGACGAAGCCGGACCGGTCTACGCAATTCCCCACTACACGATCGAATCCGTGGTGACGGAAACTCCCGTGCCGCTGGGCTGGATGCGGTCGGTGTACGCGCTGCAGGCGGCATTTGCGCTCGAGAGCTTCATCGACGAACTCGCGGTGGCGGCGGGCAAAGACCCGCTGCAGTACCGGCTGCATCTGCTGGCGAAAGATCAGGATTTGCAGTACTTCACGACGACCTGGAAAACTGCTCGCATGCGGGGCGTACTGCAACTGGCCGCCGAGAAGGCGGGATGGAACAAGCCTCTGCCTGCCGGCCATTATCGCGGCGTCGCCTGCTTCGGCTGCTTCGCGTCGTACATGGCCGAGGTGGTGGAGATCACGATGGAGCATGAGAACGCCCAGCCGCGCGTGCAGCGCGTCGTCGCCGTGGTCGACTGCGGGCAGGTTGTGAATCCCAGCATTCTGGAACAGCAGATTCAGGGCGGAATCGTCTACGGGCTGGCCAACGCGTTGCGCGCGAAAATTACGATTGAAAAAGGCCGCGTGGTGCAGGGCAACTTTGACGACTATGCGCCGCTGCGCATGGACGAAACGCCGGCGGTCGAGGTCTATGCGGTGCCGAGCGTGGAGGTTCCGACCGGAATTGGCGAACCGTCGGTGCCACCGATCGCTCCCGCGCTGTGCAACGCGATTTACGCGGCGACCAAGAAAAGAATTCGCGCGCTGCCGATTCTGAGTTCGTGATGGCTTGTCTTGGCTTTCGCGTTGCAAAGAAGTGTTGTCATCCTGAGCGAAGCGAAGGACCTGCGCAGTAGACGGCGAGTGCATAGGTCCTTCGCTTCGCTCAGGATGACACGGCTTCGGGTGACAATGCTTAGAGGACTAACTGCATTCTTAAAGGAGTCTTCAATGATTCGTAAGGCGATTGCTGCCGCTTTATTTCTCGCTGCTATTCCGTGCGCTCCAGGTCAGACTGCGGCAACCTCTTCGGTTCCGGCCGCGCGCCTGGCCCACATTCGTCATGGCATCAATCTGAGTTCGTGGTTTGCGCAGGTTTGGGATCCTAAGGGATACACGAAAGAACACGCGCAGGCCTGGGAAACATCCGCTGACCTGGCATTGATCAAGTCCGCGGGCTTCGATCACGTGCGGCTGAGCGTGAACCCGCAACCGCTGATGGATGGGGCTCGCCATCACGACGGCAAAGCGGAAGATCTCGGAGACCTCGACGCGGCGGTCAAAATGATTCTGGATGCGGGGCTGGCGGTTGAGATCGACATGCATCCCGACTCCGACTTTAAGGCGCGGCTGGCGAAGGAAGACGAATTCGTCGAACGCTTTGCCGATTTCTGGACTGTGGTGGCGCAGCGTTACTCGTCATCGCCATGGGATCCGGATCGAGTTTTTTTCGAAATTCTCAACGAGCCGGAAATGCATGACGCTTACCGCTGGTACGGCGTGGAAGCGAAGCTGGCCGCGGCGATTCGGCGGGGCGCGCCGAAGAATACGATCATCGCCGCCGGCGCACGCTGGGACGACGATGACGACATGGTGTTCCTGGAACCGCTGGCGGACACAAACGTCATCTACGTTTTTCATTTCTATGAGCCGCACATTTTCACCCATCAGGGCGCAACCTGGGGAGCGTATTACTGGCACTGGCTGAAGGGCCTGCATTATCCTTCGTCGCCGGAGAACGCGGCGCAGGTGGCAACGCTCGTCCCCGAGGCGCGCGATCGGATGCAGGTGATCCGCTACGGGCAGGATCATTGGGACGCGGCACGGATCGAGGCGGAAATCAATCAGGCGGCCGACTGGGGCAAGCAGCACGGTGTGCCGCTGATCTGCAACGAGTTCGGAGTGTTCCGGGATTTTTCCGAACCGCAGGACCGCAACGGCTGGATTAAGGATGTACGCATCGCGCTGGAGCGGCACAACATCGGCTGGGCGATGTGGGACTACGACGGCGGCTTTAGCGTGGTCACGAAGAAAGACGGCAAGACCACGCTGGATGAGATGACCGCGAAGGCTCTCGGGCTGCGGTGATTACCCGCCCGTCATGGGAGAGCCGATCAGAATGCGCCCAGCCATTTCACCGGGAGGCGCGCCGCTAGAGCGTTAGCCATGCGCTCGTCGGCCGTAATCAAGTTCGTCCTTGATTGCATGGCCAAAGCTACATAGAGGCTGTCGTAGACCGTCCGACCATAGGTCACGGCCAAGTCTAAGGCTTGCGGCACGAGGTCGACGGATGCCAGCGTTGCGATGTCGAGGTCGCGCACGAGTGAAATCGCCGACGCGGCATGATCCGCCGAAAGCTCGCCTCTGCGGACCGCTTTCCACAATGCATTTGCCAGTTCCACCCAGAACAGGTCAGGCACAAGAAATCCGATTTCATCGCGCCGGCTCGAAGCCAGCAGTTCCTCTGCCTCTGCCGCCAGTTCTTCCCGCACAGAGGGCAAGCACCACTTCACCGCAACGCTGGCGTCAACGACGACGCTGGTCACCGTTCGCGATCCTCGCGAATCATTTCTTCCGCCGATGGAAATGGACCGGGGCTGAGCGGCTGCATGGCGCGCAGGCGAGCTAATCCTTCGAAAGCCTTCCGCCGCCGCTTCAGCTCTTCCTCGGTCGGAATATGCTGCTGTAGGAGCGAGATGACTTCCGCCGCGATCGACTTGCGATTGGCGCGGGCGCGCTTGCGCAGGGCCTTGTAGATTTCGTCGGGAACGTTTTCCACGTAGAGGGTCGCCATAGGGAGCTCCTAGGAATAGTCTAGCATATTCCAAGGACATGAGATCGCCGGATTTCTTGACACATCCGCCCTCCGCCCTTTATCCTAAGTCTTGCTCCTTGCGGTACTTACGCCTCTTGGCGTGCTTCCGCGGGCCTGGGTTGACGCATAGGTTAGCCCCGACTGGTTGGCGAGGTTGACGCGGAGGTTTCGCAATGTTCCTGGACATCCATGAATTGGAACGCCATCCTCTGGATTTTGAGGAGGTGTTTCAGCCCGGTGTGATCGACTTGGGAGGCGAAGCCCGGCAGCGCACGCCGCTGGAGACGTCGGGGCGCGCCGAACTGGTGGAAGAACATCACGGCAAGCACGAGGTCGTCCAGGATATACGTCTGCGCGGAAAGTTGTCGGCGGGGCTTGAGTTGCAATGCGCCCGCTGCCTGGAGCCGGTGCCGCAGGAAGTGACGCGAGAGTTCGAATTGCTGTACCGGCCGCTCGGGGCCGATGAAGGACGCGACGAGCTTTCGGTGACCGACGCGGAAGCTGAGATCGGCTATTATCAGGGCGACGGCCTTCTGCTCGAAGACGTTTTGCGCGAGCAGGTGCTGCTGGCGTTGCCCTTGAAAGTAATCTGCGGCGAAGACTGCCGGGGCTGGTGCGTGCATTGCGGCAAGAATTTGAATGAGGAACAGTGTTCCTGCTCGACTGCGGTGCAAGATCCGCGGTGGACGCCGCTGCGGGAGATTCGCAGCAAGCTGGAACACTGAGAAGCGGCTGTCGGCGATCAGCTTTCAGCTAGCGGATCTCCAACGGCAACTGAGTGCCTCTTTGGAGGTCACGTTTTATTTCCGACTGCCGGCAGTCATTATTCGGTTCAAGCTGAGAACTGACGGCTGAGAGCTGACAGCTTTTTATTGAGAGGGATTCAAGACCATGCCTAATCCGAAACGACGACACTCCCAGAAACGCACTTCAACCCGGCGCGCTCACGACTCGCTCAAGGCGCACAGCCTTTCCGAGTGCCCCAACTGTCACGAGAAAAAGATGCCGCACCGCGCCTGCTCCAAGTGCGGCTACTATAAAGGACGCGAAGTCCTCGACGTGAAAGAAGCCAGCTAACTGGTCGACATCATGCCTAGCGTGATCGCGCTGGATGCGATGGGTTCGGACCGGGCTCCCAAGCCTGAGATTGAGGGCGCTATACTGGCGGCGCGCCAATACGGCGTGCGGGTGCTGCTGGTCGGGCCGGAAGAAGTGGTCAAGACGGAATTAAACCGTCATTCCGCGGCGGCGCACCTGCCTATCGAAATCGTCCACGCCACCGAATTCATTACCATGGAAGACAAGATCGACGCGATTCGCGCCAAGCGCGATTCCTCCATGCGCGTCGGCTTGCGCATGGTGCGCGAAGGCCAAGCCGCCGGATTCGTGACCGCGGGCAATACCGGAGCCGCCATGGCCACGGCGAAAGTAGTGCTGGGCGCGGTTCCGGGCGTGGATCGTCCCGCACTGGCCGCGGTTTTCCCCACCGCGCCGGGAAATCCTGCCATGCTGCTGGACGTGGGCGCGAACGTCGACTGCACCCCGCAAAATCTTGAACAGTTCGCGGTGATGGGCGACGTCTATTTTCGCGCCATGTTTGGAAAGCGGCCTGGGACGCCGGGGCCGCGCGTGGGATTGCTCTCCATTGGCGAAGAAGAAAGCAAAGGCAACGCGCTCACGCTCGAATCCTTTCAACTGCTCAAGCAGCTTCCGCTGAACTTTGTGGGCAACGTGGAAGGCCGCGACCTGTACAACGGGAAGGTCGACGTGATCGTGGCCGACGGATTTGTGGGCAACGTGGCGCTGAAGATTTCCGAGGGTGTGGCCAACCTGGTCCGCACGGTGCTGAAGGAATCGCTCAAGGCAACGATTACGCGGCAAGTGGGAGCGCTGCTCTCGCGCAGCGCCTTCACCGATTTCAAGAAGCGGCTCGATCACACTGAATATGGCGGCGCGCCGTTGCTGGGCGTGAAGGGCGCGTGCATCATCACGCATGGCTCGTCGAACGCGAATGCGATCAAGAACGCGGTGCGCGTGGCGGCGGAATTTTCCGAGCGCGGGATCAACGGATCGATTGAGCGGGGGCTGGCGGCGGTGCGGCCGGCGGCGGTTGGCACTGTGTAGCTTTCACAACCTGCTGTCATCCTGAGCGAAGCGAAGGACCTGTGCAACTGGCCGGCGAGTTACATAGATCCTTCGCGCAAAAGGCGCGCTCAGGATGACAAGATCATCAACTTCATGACTGAAAACATTCTCGCATTGCTGTTCCCCGGCCAGGGCTCGCAGGCCGTCGGCATGGGCAAAGATCTGGTGGAGAAATATCCGGTCGCCCGGCAAACCTTTGAAGAAGCCGACGAAGCCCTCGGCTACAAGCTTTCGACCGTGTGTTTCGAGGGGCCTGAAGACCAGCTTCGGCTGACCGAAATCACGCAGCCGGCGATTTTGACCGTGTCGATCGCGGCGCTGCGGGTTTTGGAGACTCGCATTCCCAAGCCCTGCTACGTCGCGGGACACAGTCTCGGCGAATATTCCGCGCACGTGGTTGCGGGCACGTTCAGCTTTGCCGATGCCGTCCGCACCGTGCGCAATCGCGGCAAGTACATGCAGGAGGCTGTGCCGGTAGGGGTGGGCGCGATGGCGGCAATCCTGGGCATGGAAGCTGCGAAAGTCGCCGCGGTCTGCCATGACGCGGCGGAGGGCGAAGTGTGCGAACCGGCCAACCTCAATTCGCCGGAGCAGATCGTTATCTCCGGCAATACGGCGGCGGTAGAGCGCGCAGCCACACTGGCGGACGAACGCGGCGCCAAGCGCGCCAAGCTGTTGCCGGTGAGCGCACCCTTCCATTGTTCGTTGATGAAGCCGGCACAAGATCGTCTGCAAGCCGACCTTGACGCGCTCAAGTTGCAGAAGCCCGTCTATCCCGTCGCGTGCAACGTCGATGCCGAACTGGTGACCGACGATCTGCGCGCCCGCGACACTCTGGTCCGGCAAGTCACGGGATCAGTAAAGTGGGAGCAGTGCATGCGCCTGCTGATCGCGCAGGGCGTGCAGACCTTCATCGAAGTGGGGCCGGGAAAAGTTTTGTGCGGACTGATGCGGCAGATTGACCGCTCGAAGACATGTGTGAATGTCAGCGACGATGCGACACTGGCGAAGGCGCTGGAATCGCTGGCGCAAACGCCTGCGTAGTGTTCAGCTGTAACTGCTCAGCGAAAGAGCAGTTCGCAGGGCGGATAGCTCAGCGTGTGGTCCGATTTTTCCACCCATACTTGCGCGTGTTCGGTGCGATCGTTCACGATGACGTCCACGACAATTCCTGTGCCGCCGCCGGGGCAGGTGCTGGAGCCATAGACTTTCTGGGTCTTGATGAGTCCCCACTCGCCGCCCGGGCCCCAGTCGCGATAGAAGTCGTTGAACGGATATTTCGGATAATTCTGGGGATGCTGCTGCCACTGCGGATCCTGCATCCAGATGGCGTAGGCCGTTTTGTAATCCTGCTCCTGCAGGGCCGCGAAGAACTTCCCGACCAGGCGCTCTTCGGGCCAATAGCGTTTCCACCAGACCAAGCCGGCCACGATCAACACGACCGCAATTGCCGAAATGATTCGCAGGTTGCGTTTCCGCGCTTTTTTCGAGTCGTACTCTTGAGCATCCAGAAGTGTCATACCTCTCTAGGATAACGGACACGGCGGACAAGTGAAAAGTTCCCGGAATTACGGCAGAGGTGCAGTTTGGCTTACGCATTAGGCCGGTTCAGCGGGAGATCCTTCGCTACGCCTGGGCTTTTCTGCGATGAAGCTCGGCTACGCTCAGGATGACAAAGTCGTGTGAAGGCCAAACTGCACCACTACGGGATTACAAGGTTCGCTTGAACAACGGGATGGCGATGCCCAGCGTGACGGCGGCGAAGATGGAGAGGAAGAGCATGTCTCCCCAGACGGCGGAAAGCGTGGTTTCTTTGAGCAGCAGGCATTTGAAGCCGTCGACCGCATAGGTGAACGGGTCGCACTTGGCGATGAAGCGCAGCCACGGAGGAAATGCCTGGATGGGATAGACCGCGCCGCTGGGAAAGAACAGCAGCGTGTTCAGGATGCCGAACATGGCCCGCGGCACCAGCGGATCCTCAATGCGCACCATGAGCAGAAACATCATGGTATTGAAGGCCAGCGAAGTCAGCACGATCATGATCAGCAGCCCGAAGATGGTCAAGGGATTAAAAATCGTGCTGATGCCCGCCATCAGCGAGCCGATGATGACGATGATCACGCCGGTCATGACCGCCTTGATGGCCCCGGCCAGGTTCAGC
>Ga0181532_10002800_pt1 | contig 16120 bp, 10 predicted proteins | sample PEATcosm2014_Bin_33_FD_119768 | JGI IMG/M metagenome (GOLD analysis project Ga0181532, IMG submission 119768) | Peatland microbial communities from MTU Mesocosm Facility, Houghton, MI, USA - PEATcosm2014_Bin11_30_metaG | ecosystem: Environmental > Terrestrial > Soil > Wetlands > Peat | place...
CAATCGACGCGGTCTCCGCAACCGTCGAGTAGATCGTCTGCGCCTCGCGGCTCGGCGGCACCGTCGCGCCCAGCACTATCGCCGGAACAAACCGCGCCGCCGCAGAACCAGCCGCGGGCGAGACGCTCAGCTCCACATGAAGGAACTTGAACGTCGACTCCTGCAGCGGAATCGTAGTATCGCGTGAGAGCCGCTGCGACGCCAGATCGAAGAGCGTGAACGTCCCCAGCGCTGTGGCCCCGCCACGCCCGCCCAGCGCGTCTGAACCAGTGACCGTTGCTGTCGTAATGAAGTCGTGCACCTCCGGGTCGAGATTCAGCGTCACGTCGGTATAGGCCCGCTCAGGCATCTCCAGATCGAAGACGATCCGCGCCCCGCTCGCACCCAGATTCAGAACCCGCGCCGCCTCGGTCTCCTCGCTCGCCGCCTCGCTCAGCGTAATCGCGTAGGGGACCTCATGCACCGCACCCAGGCTCCCCGTCCCGCCCGCCGACGCCTCCCGCGCCGGAAAGATCCGCAGGTCGGTCAGCGATGGCGCGGCATGGGGAAAGATCGGCGCATCCAGCACCGCACAGGCCTGTCCCGTGCCCGCCGCCACGCGGACGGTGCGCTCATACTGCATCGTTCCCGGCTGCGCCACCGGCGGCCCGTTCGCGGCCCCAGCCTGCCACAGCAGGATCGCCAACAGCGCCGCAGCCTTCATCGCACCCCCTCGAAGCCTGCACCCAGCGCCGAATCGTCCTTGTCTGCCATGGCAACAACTCTAATGCTTCAACCGCGGCGGGGTCACGGAAATCCAATCAACCCAGTGGCGCTCGGATGCTTTGCCTGATACTCTACTCGCCAGCCATGACATCGCAACCCAGGCCGATGCGCGTGCTGGTCATCGACGACGACTCAATGAGCCGCGACTTGCTCCGCGTGCTGCTTCAGGCCGAAGGCTACGAGGTCGAGTGCGCGGACTCCGGCGAGGACGCAATCGCCCAGATTCACCACTCTGCCACCGCGCCCGGCCTCGTGCTCGCCGACGCGCAGATGCCGGGCCTCGACGGCTCCCGGCTGGCCGGCGAACTCCGCAGCTTCTGCCCCCCGCAGACCCTCCTGCTGCTGATGAGCGGAAGCCGCCCGCCCGACCAGGTTGTCGCGCGCTTCGACGGATTTCTGCTCAAACCCTTCAGAATGGAGGAGGTAGCAGCCGCTCTCGCGGCGCACAATCCACCATTCACCGCAAAGCCAACTTCCTCCAGGCGAGAGAGGTGGACCGTCGTCACCGGGCCTGCTGGCCCAGCACCGTCCGGCTCAAGGTTGATCTCGATTCAGGCGTCTGCGCCGGATTCTGCCGCATCCGGGAGTGGGTTGAGTGGCCCAGTGCAAGCGGCGCCATCCGCGGAAGCTGTCCCCGGCGGCAGCTCCAGCGACGGGCCGGTGTTGAACGAGACGATCTATCGGCAGCTGGCAAGCTCCATGCCCGCTCCGCAGCTCCACCAGATGTACGCCATGTGCTTGAACGATACTCGCGCGCGCATCACCTCGATGCGCCAGTTGGCGGCGGCGCGCGATGGGGTACAATTCGTTCGCCAGGCGCATGCCATCAAGGGTAGCTGCGGAATGCTGGGCGCGACCGAACTGTATCGGATGGCGGCGGAACTGGAGGCGAACGGCCGCAAGTCTGCCGCAGCAGAGGGTGTGAAGGCAGTTAACTCTCTTGATGAGTTGTCCTCTGCATGCGACCGGCTTGAGCGTATTCTTAGGTCACGCGTCTGAGCAAGCATTCCCCAGTTGAGCTGTGCGAGGTGCCGTCAATGACTGCAAAAGCCGCAATGAATCGGCAATCCGCTAGAATAACTTCCCCGGCCGCCCCGGCCCCGGCAACCATCCGGATCGTCGTCGCCGACGATCATCCCGTGGTCCGCTTCGGCGTCCGCAACATGCTGCTCAACGAGCCCGGCTTCGAGGTGGTCGGCGAGGCGGAGGACGGCGACGACGCCATCACCCAGACCATCGAACTCGAGCCCGACATCCTGTTGCTCGACCTGCTGATGCCGCGCCTTCCCGGCCTGGAGGCCATGCGCGCCATCATGACCAAGTCGCCGCGGGTGAAGATTGTGCTTCTCACCAGCACCATCTCGCCGCAGCAGATCATCGAGGCGCTGCAGATTGGCGCGCGAGGAATCGTACTGAAGGACTCCGTCGCGGGCGACCTCTCGCAGGCGCTGCGCGCGGTGCTCGGCGGAGATTACTGGATCGGCGGCGAGCGCGTCGCAAACCTGCTGAAGGCGCTGCAGCAACTGACGGCGCAGGCGGCCGCATTGCCCGAACGCAAAACCTACGGCCTGACCCCCAGAGAGCTCGAGGTCGTCACCTGCATCGTCGAAGGATGTAGTAACCGCGACATCGCCAAGCAGTTCACCATCAGCGAGGAGACCGTGAAGCGCCACCTCTCCAACGTCTTCGACAAGACCGGCGTCTCCACCCGCCTCGAGCTGGCCCTCTTCGCCATCGCCCACAAACTGGTCGAACTGTAATTCGAAACCGGGAAGACGGGCCGCGGCGGATGATCTGTTTGTGTTATTTGCACGCGGCTGGCGCTTCTGTAGTATCGAGCCATGGATAACCCTCGGCAACCTGAAACTCCCCTCTACGATCTTCTCGTCATCGGCTCCGGGCCTACCGGAATGGCCTGCGCCATCGAGGCCCAGCGCCGGGGCTTTACCGCGCTGCTGGTCGACAAGGGATGCCTCTGCAACTCGCTCTTCCACTACCCCGCGCACATGACCTTCTTCACCACGCCGGAGCTGCTGGAGATCGGCGACATTCCCTTCTCCACGCCCAACCAGAAGCCCTGCCGCGCCGAGGCGCTCGAATACTACCGCAAGGTCGCCGAGCGCTATTCGCTCAACCTGCGCCCCTACCAGACGGTCGAGCGCATCAGTGGCCACGACGACCAGTTCACCGTCTACACCACCGACCGCTTTGGCCGCCCCATCGCCCACCGCGCGCGCAGGCTCGTCCTGGCCACCGGCTACTACGATCTGCCCAACAAACTCAACATTCCCGGCGAAGAGCTTCCCAAGGTGCGGCACTACTACGACGATCCCCACCCCTTCTTCGGCCTCGATGTCATCGTCATCGGCGGCAAGAACTCCGCCGCCACAGCCGCGCTCGACCTCTGGCGACACGGCGCGCGCGTCACCCTGGTGCATCGCGGCCCGCAGATGCACAACCATGTGAAGTACTGGATTCTGCCCGACATCAACAACCGCATCGGCAACGGTGAAATCGCCGCCTACTTCTCCTCCACCGTCGCGCACATCTCCGAGGACGAGGCAATCGTCGCCACCCCCAGGGGCAACATCACGGTCCCCAACGACTTCGTCTTCGCGCTCACCGGATACCACCCCGACTTCAGCTTCCTGGAAAAACTCGGCATCCGCTTCGACGAGGCCAACGACCGCTCTCCCGTCTGCAACCCCGCAACGCTCGAGTCCAACGTCCCCGGCATCTACCTCGCCGGAGTCATCCTCGCCGGCCGCCGCACCAACGAGATCTTCATCGAGAACGGCCGCCTCCACGGCAAGCTCATCGCCGAGGACCTGCAACTCAAGCTCCCCCACCCCCGCTAACGATCCGCTTCGCTACTTAACTACTTCTGCACCGAGAACGCGTACACCGTCTCTGAGCGCATCGTCTCGCCCGGCTTCAGCAGCGTGCTGGGAAACGCAGGCTGGTTGGGCGAATCCGGGTAATGCTGCGTCTCCAGGCAGAAGCCCGCGTACTTCCCATACACCACGCCCGTCTTGCCGACATTCGTGCCGGTCAGCGAGTTGCCGGAGTAAAACTGCACGCCCGGCTCGGTGGTCGATTCCGTCAGCACGCGTCCCGTCTTCGGGTCGTAAACCCGCGCCGCCACCTTCATCTCCCCGTTCTTGCCGCGCAGAATCCAGTTGTGGTCGTACCCTCCGCCAAACTTCAACTGCTCGTTCGCCTGGTTGATGCGCTCCCCGATCGCAGTCGGCTTGCGAAAGTCGAACGGCGTTCCCTCCACCGGCTGCGCCCCACCCACCGGGATCAGCCCCGCGTCCACCGGGGTGTACTGGTCCGCGTTGATCTGCATCACCTCGTCAAGGATCGTGCCCGAGCCGTCGCCCGAAAGGTTGAAGTACGCGTGGTTGGTCAGGTTCACCACGGTCGCCTTGTCGGTCGTCGCCGCGTAGTTCATATGCAGCGCGCTGCCCGCCAGCGTGTAGCGCACATGCACGGTCAGCGTGCCGGGAAAGCCCATGTCGCCGTCCTTCGACAGCAGCGTCATCTCCACGCCGCCGGGGATCGCCTTGCCCGTCCACACCTGGTCGCCGAAGCCGTGCGGCCCGCCGTGCAGCGCATTGGCGCCGTTGTTCACCGGGACCTGGTAGGTCTGCCCGTCGATGGTGAACTTGCCGCCGCGGATGCGGTTGCCATACCGCCCCACGATGGCGCCGAAGTAGGTCTTCGACGTCTCCCCGGCATACCCCTCCGCCGAGTTGTAGCCCAGCACCACGTCGCCCATCCTGCCGTCGCGTTCCTTCGCCAGCAGCGAGACGATGCACGCGCCGTAGTTCGTAATGCGCACCTCAAGATCGGCGTTCTTCAGCGTGTAAACGTCGATTGCGGTTCCGTCCGGCAATTTGCCGAACGCAGCCTTCGTAACCGCAGTGGCCGCCACAGCGGTGCATGCTCCAAGTGTTGTCATCATGGTTGTTAACAGCATAACTCGTGGCCATCTCATCGTCATCTTTCCCCAATCATTCGTCTTCGGCCACGCTTCGCCGCGGCTCGATTCTCCGTTCCCTGTTGCCTGCTGCCTGTTCCTTCTTCCGAACGCAACTATACGTGAAAGCCGCCCGCCTTCGCCAAACCCTGCGTAGACCGGCTACCCCTCAACCGGCGTAAGATGGTTCGGCTGAAATTTTCCTTTGAGGTTGACAGACTCACGTGACCACACACCCGCGCTTCTCCCGCCTGTTTCTGCTGCTCGCGTTCACCGCCATCGCCGCCACCACGTATGCCGCGCAGCCGCCCGACCACTGGGTCGGCACCTGGGCTGCCGCGCCCTTCGCCGCCAATAACGGCCGGCCCATGACGACGCTTCCCAGCGCCGCTCCAACCTTCCCACTCGTCGCACCCCCGCCCAGTTCGCCCGCCGGTTCCCCACTCTCGCAACCGCCTGCGTCTGCGAACGCTGCGCCCGCGCAGGCTGCCACGCCCGCCACTCCAACTCCCGAGCCAACTCCAGCGCCGACTCCCGTCCGCCCGCCAACTCGCCCGCCCGCCATTGTCTACGGCGTGACTGATACCACCCTGCGCGAGATCGTGCATGTCACCATCGGCGGTCCCATGCTGCGCGTCATCTTCACCAACGAGTTCGGCACCGAGCCGCTCACCATCGGCGCGGCGCACGTCGCCGTCAGCCAGGGTGGCAGCACTATCAATCTCGTCTCCGCTGCCGGTCTCACCTTCGGCGGACGCACCTCCGTCATCATCCCGCCCGGCGCGCTGGTGGTCAGCGACCCCGCTACCGTAAACCTGCCTGCCGCCTCCGACCTCGCCATTAGCTTCTTCCTGCCCGCGCAGCCCATCAATGGAGTCTCCGCCCACGGCAGCGCCAACCAGACCAGCTACACCGCGCCCGGCAACGTCGTCGGCGCCAAGACCCTCGATAGCCCCACCGAGATCCGCTCCTGGCCCTTCGTCAAGGGCGTCGACGTCAAGGTCTCCGCCGCGAGCGGCGCGGTCGTCGCCTTCGGCGACAGCATCACCGACGGTGCCTTCGCCGCCATCAACCAGAACGCGCGATGGCCCGACGAGCTGGCCCGGCGCCTGTTGGCCGACCCGCGCACCGCCGGCCTCAGCGTGCTCAACGAGGGCATCGGCGGCAACCGCATCCTGCACGACAACACAGGCCCCAGCGCGCTGGCCCGCTTCGACCGCGATGTCATCGCGCTCTCCGGCGTCAAGTACCTCATCATCCTGGAGGCCATCAACGACATCGGCCACGCCTACGACACCCACCGCGTTTACGACGTTGTCTCCGCCGACGACCTCATCGCCGGCTACATGCAGATGGCCGAGCGCGCCCACACCCACGGCATCAAGGTCTACATCGCCACGCTGACGCCCTACGTTGGTGCCAGCTACGCATCACCCGCCGGCGAGCAGGTCCGCCAGGCCGTCAACCAGTGGATCCGCACCACCCCCCAGATCGACGGCTTCATCGACTTCGACAAGGCAACCCAGGACCCCGCCAACCCCGCCATGTTTCTGCCCGCATACGACCACGGCGACCACCTTCACCCCAGCGATCCCGGATACAAAGCCATGGGCGACGCCATCGACCTCAAGCTCTTCACGTCGAAGTAGCAGCCGCGCGCAGCAAAAAAATGGGGCGCAACCAGCAATCCGGCCGCGCCCCGCATCGTGCAAACCGGTTAGAAGCTGAAGCTCGCCTGCAGCGTGATGCGCCGCACCGAGTTTCCACCCTGGATGCTCGTCGTCTGACCGAACTGAGGGTTGCTCCAGTTGCCGATCGGATTTGAGTACGGAACCTCGTTGAAGACGTTCTGGGCAAATGCGCCGAGGGTCATGTTATATTTGCGTCCGGTGTTGGAGCCGCTGCGACCGCCGAAGCCACCGCCGCCGCCGAAGCCGCCACCACCACCGCCACCACCGCGTCCCCCGCCGCCGCCTCCACCACCACCTCGGCCGCCACCACCCCCTGGCCCACCAGGACCACCTGGCCCGCCACCACCTGGCCCGCCACCACCTGGACCGCCCGGCCCGCCCTGCCCGCCCCGCGCAGCCTGTCTTGCCGCCTGCTCGGCAGAAAGTTCGGCAGCCGTCTTCGGCCCGAAGCCAAAGGTCCTCGACAGCCTCAGGTTGAGCGACACGGTAGCCGGGCCGGTGCAGATATTGAGCGGAATCTGGTTGTTCGTCGGATCGCCCGCAAAATAATGTGAGTCGACGAAGTCGTCCCTGACAAGGCAGTTCGCATTCGCTTGTGTAATTCCAGGCGCAAACGCCGGCCGGTCGTTGCCCCCCAGCGTAATTCTGTCCGGAGTTCCCATGGTGAGGTTGTACGGCGAACCCGACGCCACACTAAGCATTGGGCTGGCCGTGATCAAAAACGGCAGCGGGATGCTCCCGAAGAGGTTTATCCGGCTGCGCACCCCGAACCTCGCGCGCCCGTAATCCACCGTAGAGCTGAACGGGTCGGAGATGCTGGCGTCGTTGGAATTAGCCCAGTTCGCCGAGTAGTACCCAGTGATGCTGGTATTTTTCGGCGTCCGCACGCTGATGGTGGCGTTGAGCTGGTTCTGCCGGAAGATGCCCGCCGACTCATCGATATTGTTGATCGCGCTGCCGTTCGCGCCGGCAACCGGAATACTGAGCGTCATGAACTGGTGATAGCCGCGCGCATGCAGGTACGTCAGCGTGACGCTGGCATACTTGCCCACCTGCTGTTCCACCGTCCCCGCCGTTTCAACCATGATCGCGCTGCGCAGGCTGGGGTCGAGCACTGTGGGCGTGATCGTGGCAGCGGTCGCGGCTCCCGTCGTGCAGCCGGAGCTGTAGGGTAGCGGGCCCGTGGGGGTCGGAACGCAGGCGGCGCCGGGATTGGTGTAGGTATAGCTCTGCGAGTTTAATCCATTGTTCGCGATCTGCGACTGAATGCTGCCCAGGCTGAACCGGTTGAAGAAGACGCCGAAGCCGCCGCGCAACACCGTGATCGTCTTTCCGCTCTTCCTTGGAATACCGTACGCAATGGATGTGCGGGGCGCCAAGTCGTGGTTGCTGTTGATCACATTCTGCGTTTCAAGACGTATCCCGTAACTGATCGTCAGGTTCGGCGTCGCCTTCCAGTCGTCCTCGGCATAGAACCCGAGATCGGTCTCCTTTGCGCTGATCGTGGGATAGTTATATTTCGTGATATGGAACTGGTTGACGATGCCGCACTGGTAGGACGATATCGAGCTGGTGGCGCAGATATCGCCCGCCGGATCACTCGACTGGGGAGCGACAGAGGTGAAGACACAGTTGGTTGGCTTGTTGGCCATGGGGACGCTCGGGTCCGTGCATGGATCGAGCAGGTAGATGTAATTGAATGAACCGTTGATTCCGCCAACCGAGTAGTTCGACTCGGTCGACGTGCGCAGACGTCCGCCAAACCGGGCAAAGTTCTTCACCAACTGGACCGAGGTGTAGTTCTGTACCTCATAGTGGTCGCTGGAGCCGTTGCCGGGAGTGCCGCCGCCCACGCCGAAACCGCCCGATACGGAGAGCCCCGGAGCTGTGTTCAGCGGGGTCGAGTTCGACGCGTCGTGCGAATACTCGAAGCGCGTCTCGTTGATCACCTTGCTGCTCCACAGTTGCGTCTCGCTGATCTGGATCTCCTGCGAGGTGCTGCTGCCGTTGGAACCCGTCAGCAACAGAGGACTGTTGACCGTGGGGTTGGTCTTGTTGTTTCCGCCCTCATACTCATAGCGCGCCGTCAGTGTGTTCTTCGCGCCCAGCATCATATCCACCCGCGGACTGATGTCCCAGCGCGTCGCCGGTGTGGCCAACGCACGCGCCGTGTCGGGGAAGGGATTGCTGCTGCAGGTCGTGTAGGGAAGCGTGCCCGGAGCGCACAGGTCCGTCGATGTCGGCGATGTGCTGTATATCGCAGGTGGATTGATGATCGAGTTGTTGTCCTGCGTGCGCTGCGAACCCGACAGCGTGAACGACATCCCGTTCCGGATCGGCCCCGTCACGTTGCCCAGCAAGAACAGCGTGTGATAGTCCGGCTGTTGGTTGGCCGCGCCCAGAAACGGCGTCGAGGTATTGAGTATCTTGCCCCCGTACTGGGCCGTGGCATTGCCGTGGAACTTGTCCGTTCCCGGCTTGGTTATGATCTCGATTCGCCCGTAGCCAACCTGGTCGTACTGCGCCGAAAACGGGTTCTGGTTGATGCGGATCGCCAGAATCGACGACTTCGGAGGAAGCTGCCCGCCGGTAAACCCATCGATATATATCTGCCCGCCGTTTGGCCCGGCAGAGGGGCCAGCCAGGGCCGTCAGCTCGGACTCCAACTCGTCCGGATCGTCCGACAGCGCGTCCAGCGCCGCTCCGGTGATCACTGTCGCGCTGGCATTGCTGTCCGGATCCACGCTCAACGAGACCGTGTCTGTGGTGACGTTCACCTGCTGCTCCTGCTCAGCGAGCGCCAGGGTGGCGTCCTGGTTCAGGTTCGCGCTCGCAGTCACCTGGATGTTCTGCTTGGAAAAGTTGGCGAAGCCAGGCGCCTTGACGCTCAACGTATACGTCCCGGCGCTCAGGCCACGGAAGCTGTACGAGCCGTCGCTCTTCGAGACGGTGTTCTGCGACTTGCCCGATGCCGACGTCAAAGTCACCGTCGCGCCCGGAATAAATGCATCATCCGGGTCCACAACCATGCCATGCACTGTGGCGCCAGAAGTCGCAGCGCCCGCGGATGGGGCCGGGGCCGGCTGCTGCGCCGTCGCACAATACGGGACCAATGCAATTGGTACTACCAGAAGAACTGCCAGCAGACGCGATCGTAGAGACATCCTCACTCCTAAGAAATAACTGCGTTTGTACAAATGTTGAAAAGCATTATTCACCGCCGCCCCCGCCGCCGCCCAGGCTCATCGACAGGTCCATGCCGCCATTCGGGTTCGCGGTCAGAATCGGCTCCACTCCGGATAGAAGAGTGATTGCGTCCGCCGTACTCGACCCGGGCGATGGCTCGCTCGCCACAATCATCACCGCATCGCCGGCCTTCAGATCGGCCAGCGTACTGGTGGGCAATCGCTCCATCATCTGCGAGAGGTCCGCTCCGGCGGAACGCCGCGCGCCGCCAGCCGCATCCCCTTGCCCCGCGGAACCGCCTGCGCCATACCCCCCGCTGCCGCCGCGTCCGCCACCGCGTCCACCGCCCTGCCCGCCGCCGCTGGTGCGCGCCGCAAACATCGTCGCCGTCTGCAGCGGTAAATTGCGCATCTCGCACTTCGCCGTCACACTGACGGTCATCACCCTGTGGGTCGCCAGGTCCTTCAACGTAATCTTTCCCGTCGCCGGATCGATGCCCGGTCCCGGCACAATGCTCATAATCAGCCCCGACAGGTTCAGGAACGAGCCGCTCACAACCTCCTCGGCCGCGATCGAAGCGCCGTCGGCGGACTTGGTCCCGCGTGCCTGCAACTGATCATCCTTCTGGATCTGCGCAATCGTCCCCGGCTTCGCGTCCTCATACTTCACCGAATCGCCGCTAAAGCGCTTGAACTCCGTCTTGCTGGTGGTATTGACGACCAGCTTTTTGGCCCCCACCGTAAGCGTAATCGCCCCGCTCGCCGCGTCCACCGAGCTCACGATGCCGCCCACTCCGCGCGCCTTCCAGTCGGCTTGCTGCGCGGCCTGCATCTGCGCTATGGCGGAAGACTTGATCAGCACCACGCGCAAGGCATCGAAGTTCCCCGCTGTCTCCCCCGCCTTTCCGGTCACCAGCACGCGATCGCCGACCGCTATGTCACTCAACTGGCCGGGGGTCGCAGTCTTTAGATCGGTGCTGCCCACAGGCAGCTGCAACACCTTCGCACCGCTGACCACACTGACCGAAACCGCCTGCCCTGCATCGGTCGCCATGGTGAAGCTGTTGCCGGCAACCGTCTTCACCGTGCCGAGCTGGGAGGCGCTCGCCGCCGGAGTTGCCGCAGCAGGCGCCGTGGGCGCCTGGGCACCGGCCGCAGATGAGAAGACTGTCGCTCCCGCCAGGCAAAGAAGTAGTCCCATGCGAAACACAGTCCTGAGTGAAACCGAGTTGTTCCGAGTTGCCATCAACATCCTTCTTGGAACCTGCCTCCGGGCACGCTTCCCCCCGGACAAGACCACCGATCCACGCACACTGAATCCGCGCTCCATCGGCAGGCAAAGATAGCTCTTCCTAAGGATACGGCCCCGCAATGTAAAAGTTTCGTGGGAGGGTAACATTACCGGCCTTTCCCCAAGCCCCTCTCAAACGATCATAAGGCGAAAATGGAGAACTCTTTGGGTTGATGCAGCCTGCACTTCGGTAAGATGCAACTAGCGGCACAATCGGCGAAAGGACCTCTCTCCAATAGATAAAGATGCAATGCACCCCGGGGAACGGAACAAAATGAAACCTGCCGAAGGCCGTAAACGCGTCGTCATCGAACACATCCAGCCCCAGGTCGACTGCGGCCTCACTCCGGCGCGCCGCTTCCTCGGCGACCGCCTCGCCGTCTCCGCCGCCATCTTCTGCGATGGCCACGACCACGTCGCCGCCCGCCTGCTCTGGAAGCACCTGAGCGACTCCGGCTGGCAGTCCACGCCGATGACCGCACTCGTCAACGACCTCTGGTCCGCCTGGTTTACCGTCGACAGGATCGGCCCATGGATCTTCACCATCCAGGCCTGGGTCGACCACTTCGACACCTGGTGCGCCGACCTCAAAAAACGTCTCGCCGCCCAGCCCGATCCCGCCAGCCCCGACCCGGAAAAGCGCGATCTGCCGCCGCAGGATATCCCTCTCGCGCTCACCATCGGCGCATCTCTCTTCGACCAGATCGCGGCCCGCGCCAAAGGCCCTGACGCGAAGCAGCTAAAGACAATCGCCGCATTGCTGCGCGAGCTGGCCGGCAAAAACTCCGCGCTCTACCAGTACCCGCTCACGCCGCAGGAGGAAGAGCTCGCCGCCCGCTATCCCGACCTCAGCTTTGCCTCCACCACCGAAAAAGAACTCCGCCTCTGGGTCGACCGCGAACGCGCCCGCTTCTCCAGTTGGTACGAGTTGTTCCCCCGCTCCGCCTCTCCCGATCCCACCCGCCACGGCACCTTCGCCGATGTCGAACTCCTGCTGCCTGAGATAGCCGCCATGGGCTTCGACATCCTCTACCTGCCGCCCATCCACCCCATCGGCCGCGCCTTCCGCAAAGGCCCCAACAACAGCACCACGCCCAGCCCGGACGCCGTGGGCAGCCCCTGGGCCGTCGGCTCTGCCGAAGGCGGCCACAAATCCATCAATCCCCTGCTCGGTACCTTCGCCGGCTTCGACCGCCTCCTCGCCGCCACGCATGCCAACGGCATGGAGCTGGCCCTCGACATCGCCTTCCAGTGCTCGCCAGACCACCCCTGGGTCACTCAGCATCCCGACTGGTTCCTGCACCGCCCCGACGGCACCATCCAGTACGCCGAGAACCCGCCCAAGAAGTATCAGGACATCTACCCCCTCAACTTCGAGTCCCCCGACTGGCGCGCCCTGTGGGACGAGCTGCGCTCCGTCTTCCAGTTCTGGATCGACCGCGGCGTGCGCGTATTCCGCGTCGACAACCCTCACACCAAGCCCCTCGCCTTCTGGGAGTGGTGCCTCGCCGAGCTGCACCGCAACGCGCCCGACGCGATCTTCCTCTCCGAGGCCTTCACCCGCCCGCACCTCATGTACGGCTTGGCCAAGCGCGGCTTCACCCAGTCCTACACATACTTCACCTGGCGCACCGAGAAATCCGAGCTCGAGGCCTACTTCGAAGAGATCACCCGCCCGCCCATCAGCGACTTCTTCACCCCCAACCTCTGGCCCAATACGCCAGACATCCTGCACGCCTCGCTGCAAGACGGAGGCCGCGCCGCATTCCAGCAGCGCCTCATCCTGGCCGCCACGCTGGCCGCCAGCTACGGCATCTACGGCCCTGCCTTCGAGCTATGCGAACACGTCCCGCTCCGCCCCGGCAGCGAGGAGTATCACCACAGCGAGAAGTACGAGATTCGCCGCTGGGACCGCAGCGGTCCCAACTCTCTCGTCCCGCTCATCACTCTGCTCAACCAGATTCGCCGCACCAACCCCGCCCTCCAGAGCGACCTCTCGCTCCACTTCCACCCCGTCGACAACAACCAGATCATCGCCTACTCCAAGTCCACGCTGAAGCCGCCGCCCCCACTCACCATCGCCGAGACGCTAACTCCCGTCCAGCCACCCGCGGCTCGCCCCGCCGCCGCATCCGGCACAGAGCCCGCCAACACCATCCTGGTCGTCATCAACCTCGATCCCCACTACCAGCAATCCGGCTGGGTTGACCTCGACCTCAAGCGGCTCGGCATCAGCCACGACGAGACCTTCGACGTCGAAGACCTGCTCACCGGCATCCACTACCAGTGGCACGACCGCAGCAACTTCGTCGCCCTCCACCCCACCGCCACCGCCCACATCTTCCGCATCTCCCGCGCAAAGGCTTGATGCCATTTTCATAATCATTCGACATCGCAGCCGCAAATTGTCTGAAACAATCAAAGTCATTAAATTTGCAATTCAATAAAAACTGGGGACGCGAGAAAATTCATGAGCATATTTGATCGATTTGGTAAGAATCAGCCGCAACCGGAGACCTCCGCTGGCGGATCCATAATTCACCGCTACACGAATGAAGAGTGGGCCTCAACTCCAGTCGGGTTCACGGGCGAACCGACCGTACAATTCGGTAAGGCTCGCGAAGAGGTCTACCAGCGACGCTTCGGCAAAGCGAATAATGTCTCCCATGAATCAATTCCTCTCATCCCGCATATCGATGTAATGGAGTATTCCCGAACCAGCAAAGATGGCCCGGTCTGCACTCTTGTCACCTCTGGGATGAGCGATCTGGCGATGAATGTTCCTGCGAAAACCGAGGCTCCGCGCAGAGTGGAACTCATCTTTTACTGCTCAGAGCCGAAGCAGGAGTACATCAACACGATGCACTGGCTTGCACACTTCCCTCATGACCAGAAGACGTGGATCGGTGCATTCCACACCATCCCGAACGGCAATCCACCAGCACCGCTCTGGGGCAGCCCCAACCTGGACACGCTCTTTCTTCTGCCGCCGATCGTAAAGATAGACCAGAACTTGCAGGAGGAACTGGTTCTTGACGGTGAGGGAGTTAATTTTCTCTGGATTGTTCCGTTGACAACGCCAGAGTGCAATCTGAAACTGGCAAAGGGATCAAGCGCGATACTCGATCTGTTCCAGAAAAATCGCCATCCTCATGTCTTCGATCCAAATAGAAAAAGCTATGTGTAACATCCGATAGCGAGCACACACCAATCCACACCGGCGATCCAACCCGTCTTGGATCGGTCTCATCGGTGCAGATCGGTGTTAAGCCTTTGCCTATGCTCCCCTATATCCCGTACCCCCGTTCGGCCGCAATCATCCCCGCCTCCGGGTCGGTCATTCCCGGCGGAGGCAGGATCAGCGGCGTGTCGATGGCCTGATTTCCGCACCTTCTTCGCGCCATAGGAAGATGACCAGTCCAGTGACACCAAAAGCAGCCATGACCCACGTACACCAACTGGCCAATCGCCAGGAATTGAAAACAAGACAAAGGCTACTTAGGAAACAAACCGGACTTGCGACAATAGCCCATATATTCGCAGATGGCCTCTCCTTCAATACCACCCACCCAGCTACCCCGTAGATGACTGCCGGCAGTAGTAGGACGGCGATAAAACAAACCTCACGCACGAGGAATCCGACTGATCCCCAGTGAACGATATTGGGGATGACTACCGGTGCCAAACATAGGTCCGCCACGGCCATAATGCCAAACAGACACCCCATGAGTTTCCGCATATCGTGCATGATCCTGCCCTGCCGCTCTCGCACAATGGTCGGTGCCTCCCAGAGTAACCCCAGCAGTAAAGCTACGAACAAACACAACCCGAGCCCACTCATGCCATACATGCTCTCACCTCGATCTTCCGAGCTATGATAGTGCCCCTTATCGGTTTAATTCGTGTCGATCGGTATTAAGCCTGTGCAGTCATTCTCCTAAATCCCGTACCCTCGTTCGGCCGCAATCACCCCGGCCTCCGGGTCGGTCATCCCCGGCGGAGGCAGCACCAGCGGCGCGATAAACCCATACAACCCAACCCCCGCGAAGCACAGCAGTGGCACCAGGTACCCCCTCGCCATACTCGCGGTAAGCTCCAGGTGGACACGGACCCCAAGACCGCCAAAATAAATGTCGCTGCTCCGTGCGATCGCGCCCAGCACCAGCGGGAAGAACGCCCCACCCACAATCGCCATCACCAACATCGATCCGCCCAGCTTGGTGTTCTCGCCCAGTCCTTTCAGCCCCAGCGCAAAGATGGTCGGGAACATGATCGACAGGAAGAAGCTTCCGCCCACAATCGCCCATGCGCCCAGCATCCCCGGATGCGTCACCGCAATCGCCATCAGAACCACGTTCGCCGCCCCGTAGATCGCCAGCAGCCTGCTCGGCGAAACGAACTTCATCAGCGGCGTTGAAGCGAACCGCCCCACCAGCATCGCAACCAGCGAATAGATGATGTAGTTAGCCGCAGTCTTCTCGCTCACAGGCGTGTACGCCTTCATGTAGAAGATAATGTTGCTCCACATGCAGATCTGTCCGCCCACGTTGCACACATTCGCCGCCACGGCAAACCACAGTTGCGGATAGTGCAGCAGCGCGCGGAAGCTCCCGTGCCCGCCGCTCTCGCCCTCGTGCTCGCTGGCCATCCGGGGAAACTTCATGCGCGCGAGCAGCAGCGCAAACAGCAGCACCGCCGACCCCAGCCAGATGTACGTCGGCACCACGCGCATGATCTCCGTATGCAGATACGCCGCATAGGTCCCCGCCGCCTTCATCGTAGCCACCTGTGCCGGCGTCTTCTCAATGCCCGAGAGGATAAACTGCCTCCCAATCCACACTCCCAGGATCGTCCCCGGCGGGTTGAACGACTGGGCGAAGTTCAGCCGCCGTTCGCTGGTCGGCGGAGGCCCGAACTGCGCCATGAACGGGTTGGCCGCCGTCTCCAGGATCGACGCGCCGCAGCCCACCGTATACAGCGCCAGCAGGAACGGCGGATACTTCCCAATCAGCGCCGCCGGCCAGAACAGAACCATCCCAGCCCCAAACAGGCACAGCCCAGTCACCATGCCCACCTTGTATCCCCAGCGCCGCATCACCAGCGCCGCCGGAATCGCCATGCAGAAGTAGCCGGTAAAGTTCGCCGTCGAAACCAGTTGCGCCTTGAACGTCGACAGCTCAAACGACTTCTTGAACTGCTGCACCAG
>Ga0181532_10002803_pt1 | contig 16117 bp, 12 predicted proteins | sample PEATcosm2014_Bin_33_FD_119768 | JGI IMG/M metagenome (GOLD analysis project Ga0181532, IMG submission 119768) | Peatland microbial communities from MTU Mesocosm Facility, Houghton, MI, USA - PEATcosm2014_Bin11_30_metaG | ecosystem: Environmental > Terrestrial > Soil > Wetlands > Peat | place...
GCATTCGTAGCTCAACTGATTGTCGTCGCGTTCACGGAAATAGTGAAGAAAACAGCGGGTGGCGCAGAGGAATTCCCACGCCGGGCCGACCTCGGCGCGCCAGACTGCCGGCCAAAGTTCTTCCGGCGGGCTCCACACTTTCTGTTTCGCGATTGCCGAGATGCGGGCCAGCCACCGGCAAACATGATAGTCCCGGAGGCCGCCGGGGCCATCTTTGAGGTTCGGCTCAAGATGAAAAATGGTGTCGTCATACTTCCGATGCCGCGCGCGCGTCATCTCTGCCAAATTGCGAATCAGGTCTTGATGATCTCGCGACACCAGGTGCGGATAAACGTCGTCGTGCAACCGGTTAAAGAGTTCAGGATCACCCGCCAGGTAACGGCAATCCAGCAGGGCGACGTTGAACTCGAGGTTCTCCCGGTAAAGCCGGCCGCACTCCGCCAGCGTGTGCACGCTGTGTCCGACCCGAAGTCGCAAGTCCCATAATTCCCGTAGAAGGGCCGCGATCGCCATGCGCTGGGAGCCCTGCTCGGCGCCGCTTTCGGTGAGGAACAGCAGGTCAATGTCCGAATGCGGAAAGAGTTCTCGCCGGCCGTAGCCACCCAGAGCGAGCATGCAGAACTTGCCCGGTTGATCGAGTTGGGAGGAAAAGTAGTGCCGGTACAGCGAGGCCACCGCCGTGTCCACCAACTCCGAACGCCCACGCAGCACGGCCAAGCCATCACCCGTGGCGTCGAAAGATTGCTGGATTCTTAGGGATTCTGAAGCGTAGAAATCCGAGAGGCTGAAGGCGGAGATTAGTCCTTTGTCCGTCGGTTTTCCAATTTCCATTTTCCACTACAACGCCGCATCACCGCGCTCATCGTTGCGAATACGGATGGCGTCGTCGACGTGCGTCAGGAACACTTTGCCGTCGCCGATCTTCCCGGTTTTCGCGGCTCTTAGAATGGCCTGCACGGCCTGTTCGGCGAGGGCGTCCGGGACCACCATCTCAATCTTGATCTTGGGGAGCAGATCAACCTTGTACTCGTTCCCACGATAGAACTCAGTGTGTCCCTTCTGCCGGCCGTGCCCACGCACTTCCAGGACCGTCATGCCTTCCACGCCGATCTCATGGAGAGCGTCCTTGACCGCGTCGAACCTCGAGGGCTGAATAATCGCTTCGATTTTTTTCATTGGCACCCCTGTAGGGGCGGCCCTTGAGGCCGCCCTGGGTAAATGTCTATCATCATGAGCGCGTTCGCTGTCATTCTGAGCGCAGCGAAAAATCTCTACAGTTCGCCCTTCTCGGCCCGCTAAGCAAACTGCCGAGATCCTTCGCTGCGCTCAGGATGACCGGCGTCGGTTTTCCCAACCCAACCGTTCAAACCTCCAGATTGTAACCCTCTTCCCCGTGTTGCGACAGGTCCAGGCCCTGAATCTCTTGCTCGGCCGGAACGCGCAGGCCCACCACCACATCCACGATCTTCAAGATGACGAGCGTGCCGACGATCGCCAGGGCCCAGGCAATAACCACCCCCACCAGTTGGTTGAAGAGTTGATGGGCATTGCCGTCGATCAAGCCTACGGGCAGGGCATTACCCTTGCTGTCTTTATAAATCGCATTTACCGCTTGGGAGGCAAAGACGCCGGTCAAGAGCGCCCCAATGGTGCCGCCCGCGCCGTGCACCCCGAACACGTCAAGAGAATCATCGTAACCGAACAGGCCTTTCACCTTGGCCACCATGAAATAGCAGAACACGCCGGCGATCAGCCCGATCACGAGTGCAGGCATGGGCCCCACAAACCCGGAAGCGGGCGTAATCGCAACCAAGCCTGCCACCGCTCCTGAAATCGCTCCCAGCACACTGGCCTTGCCGCGCGTCAGCCACTCGGCTGCGGCCCAACCCAGGGCAGCCGCGGCGGCTCCGAAATGCGTGGCGACGAAGGCGCTTGTGGCGAGGCTTCCGGCGGAGAGCGCGCTTCCGGCGTTGAATCCAAACCAACCCACCCAAAGCAGGCAGGCGCCGATGAAGCTCAGCACCACGCTGTGCGGCGGCATCGGCTCTTTCGGATACCCCAGCCGTTTGCCCAGGTAGAGCGCGCAAACCAGTGCCGACACCCCGGATGTCACGTGTACGACGGTCCCACCGGCAAAATCAAGCGTGGGAACGGCGCCGCCCAGAGAGGCATTGAGCAAGCCTCCCTTCCCCCAAACCATGTGGGCCATGGGATCGTAGACGATGATGGTCCATAAGGTCATGAACAGCAGCATGGCGCTGAATTTCATGCGTTCCGCAAAGGCTCCCGTGATCAGGCCCGGGGTGATGATCGCAAACATCAATTGGTAGACCATGAAGGTCTGTTGCGGGATGGTGGCGGCATAGTCAGGATTAGGCGCCGCGCCCACCCCCTTGAGGAAAAGGTAGCCAAGCCCTCCCAGGAATCCCCCGCCCCCGTGGAACACCAGGCTGTATCCGAAAAGAGCCCACAGCACGGTCACCAGCACCATCATGGTGAAACTCTGCATCATGGTGGCCAACACGTTCTTTTTCCGCACCAAACCGCCGTAGAAAAGCGCCAAGCCAGGTCCGGTCATCATCAGCACCAGCGCCGCGCTGGTCAGCATCCAGGCGTTGTCGCCGGAGCTGTGCGCATCGGCGATCTCCTGCTCGAGCTGAGCGAGGCGGTCGGCAGTATTGGAACCCGGCGCGGCCTGCGCCGCTGGAGCCGGGTTATCGGATGGCGCTGAAGTCTGCGCGAGCCCCCGACCGCCCGCCAGTCCAACCACCAGCACCAGACCCAGAAAAAGCCGGGTGAGCAACCTAGGCATGGAATTCTCCTCTGAGTTTTGACCGTTAATTTGGGTGATGACAGTTTCTATTATAAGGACTTACGCGGGATTCGCCCAAATCAAATATATTTATGAGCATGAAAAAAGGCGGGCGCAGACTCCTGCCTTTGGCAGTCTGTGTAGCAACGCCGCAATACTGTCATTCCGGGGCCTCCGCTCTCATATTGAGTGAAGCGAAAGGATCTCGCTCTGAGTATTTTCACCGCCGTGCGAGACTCTTCGTCGCCTGCGGCTACTCGGAATGACAGAATGAGCGGGTTATCACACAGGCTCCAAGAGCCACCCGCCACGGCCCAGGGCACCGGTCCACAGGCCGTTACCAATAACCCGTCTCGTCCCAAAAGCCCATATCTGCAGCACTTCTCGGGGTAGGCTGTTATACGGCCAAGTGAAGATGAGCTCAGATCCAGGCATCCCAGAACCCCGTATCTCGGGAGTTTGCATGCGAGTTGCATTTCAACGGTAAGCCGACTTACCAGCCAAGTGTATTCGTAAACGCTTCGCGGTGGATCGCGCGTGATCGCCCGCGGTCTAGGCCGACCATTCCCGGTAGGCTCGGTCGACCTGGAGGCCGCCCACGATGCCACGAAGCGTGCCTCATCCGATCGGAGGCTTCATTCGACCCGTGGCAGTGGGTCCGAAGGAGGAAATGCTTCGTCGTCGTACGCATGCTTGCGAACAAAATCCTGCAGCTTCTCTGTCGGTAAAGTGATGAACAGGTCATCTCCGGCTTTCAGAACGTGTTCGGCATCGAGCTCAAGGCTGCCCCCATCCACTTGCTTTTGCACCCAGTCTTCATCGAGACTGTCCAGCACCAATTCGTCGTCGACCTGCACTCTCATCACGGTATGCACCGGCAACCGGGGTGCGTAGGCTTCGTTCTTGGCTCGGTCGCCCTCCTCGTCAGCGGGGTAGATGTCCAGAAACTCTTGTCCATCCAAGCACCCTAACACAGCAACAAGAACGCTCACCTTGGTTCCGTCGCGGTAGGTGAGCCTATAGGTTTTCCCCTCGCCGCGTTCAAACGTCACAAAAGTCTGGCCCTCACCCCAAGTTCCCAGCAGGGCGGGGTCTAGGATCGTTTCGGTGTCCTTAAACAATGTATTCAGAGTCAGCACCGGCCCACAAGAGGCTACAAGAAGCGTTGTGATCGTGACCGCCAAAAGCTTGGCCGCTCGCATGAGTTCCTCCCTGACCTTGGCGAACAGGTCGCCCGCGCGCCTGCACCCCCCGTCACAAACGAGTCGCGACATTGGCGCGCGGTTTTCTTACTCTCCCACTACGGTATAGCGACATCGCAAGCCCCGAATTGCAGCGCCACCCCGAATTCTTCGGACGGATTAGCTCTAAGGGGCAAGGGGGGGCAGGACGGGAGGGGCCTTCCGAAATCTAGGAACGACCCGGCGGGAGTGGTCTGTTCAAGGCCGGCGTCGAATCACCCGGCTCACGGCCATTCGCAAAGGGGAGTAATTTGCAGCGGCGAGCATCAGTAGCAGGCCCGCTCCAAGCAGGCCAAGCGGCCAAGTAGCGCGCTGCTTGAAAAGGTCCTGCTCAAGCCGAACGATGCCGATGGCCAGAAACAGCAACCCGGTTGCGAGGAAGTTCTTCAACTGCCCGGGGACACTTCCGAAAACAAAGAGCGAAGCGGCCAGTGGTAGCACGACTTCGAAGAAACGCGCCTCGTGGCGCAGGGCGGCGCTCGAAGCGGACTTTTCCCAGAGATCGGATGCGGCCAGCCCCAGCAGGAGCAACGAGGTCAGCACGTGGCCGGGGATGACGAACCGAAACGTATTGGCCACGGCGCGCATTTGCGCCAGTGGCAGTCCCTCACAGAGGAACTGAAGGAGCAGATAAATGCCGGCGTTGATGATGAAAAGATACTCCAGTTGTCCTCGCGTTCGTGGCACAACCCGCTTAAGCCAATTCGCGTAGGGCTCGTGGAACAATGCCACGCCGCTCAAGCTGATGAACGTGGCGGCGACAGCCACCGAATAGAAATAGCGGGAGTCGGCCGGATACCCGAATCGCTCAATCAGTGCGCCCGCCAAGAAAAACAAGACCGCGAACGGGATGAGTTCTAGATAGACCTTTCCTGGGTCGGAGTCGAGCCATTCCAGCATGCCCATCCGTAGGAGCGAGACTACACTGAGAACAGCAGCCATGACGGCCCATACCAGCGAGAACACCGAGGCATGCGTGAAACGCCGAAGCCAGAAGTAGACCGGAAGCGAAAGGAGGATTGACCACCAAAGTTGGGCGTTGGTGGTTCTCTTGAATGACTCGAAGCGGGCGAAGAACTCCAGTGCCGCGTCATTGTGGGTGAGGCCGGTCAAGAGTCCGAGCCTGTCTATGCCCACGAGCAAAGCCACCGGCAGCAGGAGACAAAAAGCCAACAGGTAGGCAATGGAGATGCGACGCTGCTCCTGCCGCCAGCAACGAACGCCTATCCAGGCTGTGGAAGCCGCCGCCGCGCTCACCACCAGCACGGCCGGGGTTCCAGACAGATAGGGATAGCTAAAGAGCATCACCAGAGCCGCGCCCAGGACCAGGATCCAGGCGCCGAAATAGAGAGTCACCTGCGAAACCGTTAGGCGGCGGACGGCCATGATCCAGGCGTCTTCCTGATCCACCAGCCGGTCGTAAAGCCTGCGAAAGGAGTTAAACTCCTGCTCAGAAACGATGTGGTCCCGCTTCCAACCTTCGAGCTCGCGCAGATGCTGGTCAATTTTGCCGGCCATGAGGCGCGCGTACGAGGTAGGGACCGCAAGGACCGGCTCTTCGGCCAGAAAGCGTTCCAAGTCGCTGCCCATTTCGCCGGCCGAGCTGTACCGGTCGGCAGGATTCTTCTCCAAGGCCTTCAGGCAAATGTTCTGCAAGTCTCCCGGAATTGTGGGGTCGAGACGCCGCGGCAGAACAGGGTCGTCCTCGCAGATGCGCTGAATCAGCGCGGGAAGCGTCTCGCCTCGAAATGGCACCTCGCCCGTGAGCAGTTCGTAGAGGATCGCTCCCAGCGAGAAAACATCGCTGCGAACATCGAGCGGCGCGCTGGCGCGAGCCTGCTCCGGGGAGAAGTAGTTGGGCGTACCCAAAAGATCGCCTGGCGAGCTTAGTCGGGTGGCGTGATCGCCCGATTGTAAGGCCAGGCCGAAGTCCAGGACTTTCGGCTCCAGTTCCGGTCCCACCAAAATGTTACCCGGCTTGAGGTCGCGATGGATCACTTGGTGCCGGTGCAGGAACTCCACCGCCAGAACCACCTTGTGCATCAGCTCGGCCTTCTGGCGCAGCGTCAAGGGGCGGGCGGCTTCAGTCAAGGGCACGCCTTCCAGGTATTCCATCACAAAGTGAGGTGCTTCTTCGGCAGGACCCAGGCTGTAGATGTGGGCAATGTTGGGATGCCGCAACTTGGCCATGGCGCGTGCTTCTTGCATGAAGCGTTCGCGCAGCAAGGGGTTGTCGCGGAAGCGGGGGCTGAGGACTTTGATGGCCACCTTGCGCCCCAGCCTTTCATCGACGGCGAGGTAGACGCAGCCCATGCCGCCGGACCCGATTTCACTTAGAATCTTGTGGCCGGAGAGGAAGTCCGGAAGCCTCCTGTCCGGCTGCGCGCCGGCCGCTGGTTGCTCGGGCTGAAGCGTCCCTTCGATCACTTCCAAGGCTTCGAGCAGAGGTTTCAGGTCCCGAGCAAGGCTTTCGTGGATTCGGCAAAAGCTCTCGATGTCTGTAGCTTCACCTCGCGCCTGGCGATCAAGGTAGCCGGCGACAGCGTCGGCGAGGAGTTGTTCGCGCCCGCCACTCTCCCTGGTCTCCTGCGCGTCGTCCCTGGGTTCCTTGGCCATAGGACCGTCATTCTTCGCCGGGGCGTTCGAGGGCTCGAAACCGTTTGATGGCGCGATGCAACAGCAGGGCGGTCGCTTCTTTCGATTTGCCTTGCCGCTCTGCCGCTTCTGCCGTCGAAAGGCCTTCCACCTTCATCAGCAGAATCGCTTGCCGGTAGTCATGCGGCAACGCATCCAGCTTGTCCAGCAGCCGGCGCATGTTCTCCTCTTGCGCCAGCAGCCGGCTCGGTGTTTTGCTGTCCATTGGCTCCGGCCCGGCGGGGTTGCTCGCGGATCGAAAGCGCAACAGCTCAACGGGGTGGCGCTTCTGCCGCCCCTGGGACCGCGCGACGTCGGCTATTACGTGGTCGGCGATGCGCGCCAGCCAGCTCATGAAGCTTCCCGGCGATCGGTAGCTGAATTGCCCAAAGTCGCGAAACGCACGGAGCCACGTCTCCTGGAGAACGTCATCGACTTCGACGAAGGAGCGCAACTCAAGGCTGAGCCGATAGTGGATGAGGACCGCCAGGCGCCGTCGGTGCTTGTCAAAGAGTGGCGCAAACGCTTGCTGATCTCCTGCCTTAATTCTCTCGATTAAATTGTAGCTGGAGGTCACAACATCCATCGGTCGAGGCACAAAGTCAGAGTCTGGTTGAGTATCTCTCTTGGCAAAGGACGTTGCGAGGATCGCGTGCGGCCGGTTCGGCAACGCCCGCCGTAGCGAACGGCACGATGCGCACATCCCACCGCCTCCCATTATACACCCCAGTGGCACCTCTTTGCGGTTTCCGGATAGATGGCCCATCATACTTAAATCTGGCGAAACGGCCTTCAAGGAAATAGCTCTTCTCCTGCCGCCGAGGGTTTATTGCTCGCTGAGGCCTACCCGCGCACTTGGACGAATAGCGGCCTACCCGTAGAACTGCGTCCCCTGACTCCCTAAAAGTCCGCGTCTGGGAACTTACCGTGCCTGATTGCGATCCACTTGGCTGTACAGTCGGCTAACCGTAGATCTGACCTCGGGGGGACAACTGGCGCTCACGGGAAGGGGCAGGTTCTGATTTTCCGGCGACGGGCGCGCCGCCTAACGACATTTCGTCGCAAACAACCTTCCGGACGTGGTCTCGTGGGGCAGGGCGAGGGAATTCGGGAGAGTCCGCTCACTTTATAGCATTTTCCGCTTGACAAACCCCGGGTTATGTGCTAGCCTATAACTGTGGTCATTTTGTCGACACATTGTCGGCGGCATCCGCCAAAGGCCGGCCAAGCGCGCGGGTCGGGCGAAAAGTCCCGTTACTCGCGACAACCGGGCACTTGAAAAGCATCTAGAATGATACGAACGAAGCCAGTATGTTATTGAAAAAACAAGGTGGCATTTCGAAAACGAACTGAAACGAACTCAAATTGAGTGCACAAATGCACGCCTCAAACGCACAATTCGAGGTTTTTCACACCGCACACGATCTGTCCGGGGCTTGGAGCGGGGGAACCGCCTTAGGGCGGCGAATTGTCCGGCCGGCGGAGATCCGCAGGCCTGCGGGAAATTACAAAAACAGTGGGAACGAACTAAATAAGTACTTTAAAATGAATTACATCACTTTTTTGATGTTGCAAATTAAGCGCTTTTTGCGCGCAAACGTGCACAAATCGAACGCTCAAAGGGGCAAACCGAGCGCATTTTGGGCAAGACTTGCTTAAGATTCTCGAGTCGAAAAGCCGAGCCGTAAAAGTGACAAGTAGTCGGCTAGACAGACTTCGGATTTGCCGCACGTTCGAGGGTCCATAGTGACAGAAAGTCTCGATGACGTTCAAGTAGAACCAATCACTTTCGTGGACTTTCTGGAGAGGACGCATGAGACCAACTCTTAGACTACTCGAGGACGACCTGCGGGACCGGATCATCTCGGAAGCGCGCGAGGTGGTGTGTGAACTGGGATTTGAAATCCACAATGGGCCCGTGCTGGATTTGCTGGAGGAGCATGGCGCGAAGGTGGACAAAGCCGGCTGTAACGCTCGCCTTACGAAGGACCTCATTGACCGGGCGCTTGCTACCGTTCCGCGCTCTTTCAAACTCTACGACGTCCTGGGAAACCAAACTCACGACTTTCAGGGCGAGAACGTATATTTCACGCCCGGCTCGACCGCGCTCAACATCCTGGATAACCGAAGCGGGGAAATGCGCCGGCCCGCGACAATCGATTACGTGCAGTATGTGAAAGTGACAAATGGTCTGCGCCACATCGCTTCTCAAAGTACCGCCCTGATCCCCGCGGATGTTCCCGACCAGACCTCAGACAGCTACCGGCTCTATCTCAGCCTGCTTTACGGGGAGAAGCCGGTGGTTACGGGGGCGTTCACAGTGGCGGGGTTCGAGGTCATGAAGGACTTCCAGGTGGCTGTGCGCGGAAGCGAGCAGGCGTTGCGCGCCAAGCCCTTGACCATTTTCTCCGTTTGCCCCACCGCGCCGCTCAAGTGGAGCGACGTGACCAGCCGGAATCTGGTGGACTGCGCCCGCTGGTCGATTCCCGTGGAGCTGATCTCCATGCCCCTCGCCGGACTTGTGGCGCCGGTCACCCTGGTGGGCAGCCTCGTCCAGCAAACCGCCGAGAACCTGTCCGGCGTCGTGATCAGCCAGCTTGTGAATCCCGGCCATCCGATCCTGTACGGCGGCTCGCCCGCCATTTTCGACGTGCGGTTCGGGACCACGCCCATGGGCGCGATCGAGACCATGATGCTCGACTGCGCCTCGAGCGAGATCGGGAAGCGCCTGGGAATGCCCACGCAAAGCTACATCGCGCTCAGCGACGCGAAGCAGCTAGACTCTCAGGCTGGGCTAGAGACGGGCATGGGTGCGCTGCTGGCCGGCCTGGCAGGGATCAACAGCATTTCGGGGCCGGGAATGCTGGACTTTGAGAGCTGCCTGAGCCTGGAAAAGCTGGTTGTTGATAACGAGATTTGCCGCATGGTCCACCGCCTGCTCGCAGGCATCGAACCTCGCGAGGATTTCCCCGCGCTTCCTCTTTTCCGGGAGTTGAGACGCGAGAAGTCCCTTCTGATCGCCGACCATACGCGCCGCCATCTGCGCGAGGAGATTACGTTTCCGGGCCCGGTCATCGATCGCGGCAACCGCGGGCGATGGGTCGAGGGCGGACGTCTGACCTTGCGGGAGCGGGCAGCGCAGGAAGTGTCGCGACTGCTGGAACAGTACACGCCCTCGCGTCTTCCTGAGGAAACCAAACTGGAACTGACACGCCTGATGGAAGGCGAAGCCCGGCGGTATGGGATGGATGCCTTGCCGACAGTTGAAGGCTAGGCTTTCTCGACGATTCTGGCGCCGGCGCTGCGCAACTCTTCCGCGGCGAGTTCCGGCCGGACAGAATTGTAATAGACCTCTTTCAGGCTGTACGACTTCGACTTGGGCTGGCTCGCCGGCAGTATCTCGAAGTGCCAATGAGAATCCTCGGCCAAAGTCGTCCAGTGCTCTTTGCGATCATATTTTGCAGACACGTTGGGGGTCGTGTAGAGGACCAGGTGATAAGACGGCGATACAGTCTCCAAGCGCTGCAGAATCGACTTCAGGAAGTGCGCTAGCCGCAGTTGCCGATCCCAGGTCGAGACATCCTCTTCGAAGGAGCTGTGGTGGTTAAGGGGAAGGAGCCAAGTCTCATACGGCACACGGGAGGCAAATGGACAGTAGGCCACGAATTGATCGTCCCACTCCACTGTCCGGACTTGGTGGGCAGTTTCCTGCGCGGAAATGTCACAAAGAATACACCGTTCCTTGAGTGCGTAGTACTGCTGGAACGATCGCAGTTTGTAGACGACCCGGCGGGGAATGAAAGGAGTCGCAGTAATCTGGGAATGGGGGTGCTCCAAGTCCTGTCCCGCCAAGGCGCCTTGGTTACGGGAAACGGTAACGTACTTGAAACGGCGATCCTTCTTGAGGTCTGTGATTCTGGAAACATAGGCGCGCAAGACCTGGGCAACGCCTTCGTCGCTCAGGTGCGAGAGCGAGGTATCGTGATTGGGCGATTCGATGACAAGCTCGTGGGCGCCCAAGCCGCGCATCTTGTCATAAAGACCTTCTGCCCGGCGCTGGGCATCCCCTTCGATTCGGTACAGGGGCCGCAGGTGAGGGGTTACGCGGACTTGCCATATGCCGTTGCCATTCCAATGCGAGTAGATGGTTTGCGGGGCAAGCGCTTCCTGGCCCGGGCACAAAGGGCAAGCGCCAAATCTGGGCCACGGGCCGTCACCATTTTCCTGGATTATCCAATTCTGCGTAATGGGATCCCTGCGCAGTTCCATGCGACCTCCAAAAGCAACCAACCGAAGCGAAAGGCAAACCGCTAAACTTGCCTTGCGACTCTTTAAAGTCTATTCCTATCAAATTCAGCCCACTGCCGGATATAGCTCGCACGTACTGGTACGGTGGATATCCTTGGACCCGTTGGCGCCAGAAATCATAGGACAGCTTCACGGCTGGCTCCTGGAAAAAAGCAGGCGGCCGTAACGCTAGCTCGTTCTTCGTAAACTGATAATCGGGAGTCCGGGAAATAACCACGCCATCTAAATCCGCTGATAGTATTACACGCCGCACACAATCTAATGTCAAGTGCCCATACTGTCAATAGGCAACGACAGGTAAAGAGGCGGAAGTTTTCGAAGGAAAGCCAGGAAGGTATTCGAATCAGGTATTCACTTATCGGGCTGGATATCTACAATTCGGCTTTGCACCTTGGCTCGCTGAAAGGCAGAGTTCACGAGTGCCACGGTGATGTCGCGGTTGATGAAGAACACGGCACGCAGGCGAAACTCCGTGCCGAAACTGACTGGAAACCAGACGCCTTCGTCAAAGCGCTTGTACTCCACGTTGAACCCAACTCCGGGCACATCGGTGCCCAGCAAGGTCCTCACGAAGAACGGTATCCTCCGTGACAATTTCGTATACACCCTCAGGGGTTCGAACTCCTCGGCGTCGATCATCGCTTCCCCTGCCCAGGCCAAATCACCCTTGTCACGCGGACGAAACCTTACGCGATACACTCTTCGACCTTTAGCCGTATCCTCACCCACCAAATCGAAGTGATACTGCTTCTGCTCCTCTGAGGTCAGTGGAAAGAGATCGCTGGCCAGGCCGTCTTTCGACTTGTCGTTGGAAAGGTCATCTCGGAAACCTTGAACAAGACCGCTATCCACCCATCCGTCCCCAGGCACAGGCTCACCTTGAAATGTCAGGTACTTCCCTTTGTGCCAGTAACGGCCCTCGATGTGTTTCAGTTCCTTCTTTGTACCGTCCGGCGTGGGGGCAACCAGGTAATCCGCTGTTTCCTCGCGCGCCAGCTTGCCATTGGTCCGCAAGGTCGCGACATGAATGCGCTGCTGGTAAACATATTCAGCGCGTGCCTGTTCCGCCCGGTCCTGATTCGCCGCCACGCGAGCCATGATCGCGTCCACGGATGGCGACGGTTGGTCGGCGTTCGCAAGTGTCCCCAGCGAGGCCAGCAGCAGAACCCATGTCAGGCTGAACATTGAGAATCCCCCACTGGAATATACGCAACGAACCCCTTCCCGGGTGCAAGAAAATGGCAGGTCGGCAGTCGGGAATTGATGGTAGGCAGCGGGCGACAGGCACGGTGGGCATATTTCGGACATGCGGCCACTGGTTATCCTCTGCGTATCGCCACCTGCCGATCCGCCCACCTGCCCATCTGCCGACTGGAAATCGGCCCCAATAATCGGGCATAATGGTTCCCCGGCTGCAGTGACATGGCACTTTTTCTCGGAATCGATGGAGGCGGCAGCGGCACCCAAGCATTGCTAGGTGACGAAGAGGGGCGGATTCTTGCCAGAGCGATCGCTGGACCCTCGAACCCAACGAAGGTGGGGATTGAAAGGGCCAAGAAAGAGCTCTTGCGGGCCGCGCGTGGAGCCATTCGGAAGGCGCTCAGCGCGGCGGAGCGCGGCAAATTGACGGCCAAGCGTGGAGTTCAGAGCCGCCGTCAGCCATTGCTCGCTGCAGTTTGTGCCGGGGTCGCGGGCGTTGACCGTGCGGCTTTGAGCCGTCCGCTCCTGGCGTGGCTTCGCAGGGCCATTCCCGCTCGCCGTCATCTCCTGGTGACGGATATGGCAATTACTCTGCGCGCAGCCCTCGGAACTGCCGCCGGAATGATCGTCGAATCCGGGACCGGCTCCTTCGCCTACGCGCGCAGCCTGCGAGGAGAAACCCTGCGCGCCGGCGGCTGGGGCGCTACGTTTGACGATCCCGGGTCCGGTTATGACTTAGGACGCAAAGCCATCATGGCAGGCCTGCGCGACTTCGACGGACGGGGCGAGCACACCGTGCTTACTTCGAGGATCTGCCAGGCGCTGAAGCTTTCGAACATTACACAAATCGTGATGAAGAAGCTCAGCCCGCAGCAAGTGGCCGCGTTGTTCCCGCTGGTTTTGCGAGCGGCCCGCGAAGGCGATCCAGTGGCGCGCCGCCTCTGCTCCCAGGCCGCCTTTGATCTCGCCGAAATGGCTCTGGCGGTGGGCCGCCGTCTGGGACAGCGAGGGCCGGTCCCCGTTGTCTGTGCGGGCGGCATTTTCCGCTCCAGCCCAGGGCTGCGGCTCCGTTTTGCGCGCTGCGTGCATCAGCAAATGCCCTCGGCACGCGTGCGGCTTTTGCAGCGTGAACCTGTTGAAGGCGCGCTGGCCATGGCGCGCGAGTTGGCGTAGCGACGGTATTTAAGGGCGGCCCTCGTCGCCGCCCGTGGGCAATCACGAGGGTTGCCCCTAAACGAAGGAGGTTTTATGTCTCAAATGATGAGAGAGATTCTGGAGCAGCCCCTGGCGCTCCAGCGCACCCTGGCCGCCGAGCGCGACCACGCCGTGGCATTCGCTGACTTTGCGCGTAAGCAGAAATTCCGGCTTATAGTTCTCGTGGCGCGCGGGACATCCGACAATGCCGCGCTTTTCGGACGCTACTTGCTCGAGCTAACCACCGGGATCCCAGTCTCGATGAGCGCCGCATCCATACATACCCTTTATCATGCACGCCTGGATCTTCGCCAGACTCTGGTGGTGGGCATCTCACAATCGGGCGAGGGTACGGATATCAACATGGTGCTCAAGTCGGCGAAGCGTCAGGGCGCCTACACACTGGGCATCACCAACGAGGCCCGGTCGACGATGGCCGATTTGGTGGACGACGTCTTCCTGGTGCACGCGGGGAGGCAGCGCTCCGTGGCTGCCACCAAGACTTACACGGGGCAATTGCTCATCTTCTACCTATTGGCCTCGAGCTTAAGCTCGCAGATTGTCCTTAGCGACGTTTCCGAGATTCCGCACCGCGTCGAACTGGCCCTCAAGATGCGCCCGGAAATCGAGCAGGTGGTGGAGCGCTACCGTTACATGCGCCGCTGCGTGGTGGTGGGGCGCGGCATCAATTTAGCCAACGCCTACGAACTGGCTTTGAAACTGATGGAGACCTGCTATGTCGTGGCCGAAAGGTTCTCCTCCGCCGACTTCCTTCACGGGCCCATTGCGATGATTGAGAGGGACTTCCCGGCGTTGGTCTTTATGCCGCCCGGCAAGACTTTTCAAGAACTGCTGAAACTGACCGCACATCTGCACGCCTTGAAAGCCGATACGCTGGTCTTTTCCGCCTCGAACGCGCGGATTCCGGGCGCCGGGCATGTGATTCGCATTCCCGATCCCGTCCCAGAAATCTACACGCCCATACCCTACATCGTTCCGGGGCAGATCTTTGCGGGCTTGCTCGCGGAAGTGAAGGGGCTGAATCCCGACAAGCCACGGGAGCTTCAAATTGTGACGCAAACAATTTGAAGTCTTACCAATTGGTAATTGACCCGTCGGGCCGATGGAACATGGGGATGGGTCGCACCCGCTCGGTAATCTCGGCAGCGAGTTGCAGCGGCTTGGTATCCAACGTTACGCCGAATCCCGGACGGCGGTTGGGCCACATCTTGCCGTCGCGGAAGTCGTAGCATTCCGGCAAGTGCGGGTAAGAAGCTTTCCCTTCGCCGGTCATTTCCATCAGCACCGGCCCCGAGAAAACCCCGCAGGCATGGACCAACGCGGTTTCCGACACCGGGCCGGTGAAGTGCGGTATCAGGCCCACGTAATGTGTCTCGCAAAGGGCGAGGATCTTCATGTACTCGGTGATGCCCCCTACATTCGGCAAGGTGACTCGGGCATAGTCGATAAGCTGCTGCTCAATTAACTGGTTAACGTCCCATCGGCTGCCGAACTGTTCGCCGACCGCAATGGGAACTTTGACATGGGCGCGCAACTCCTTGTAAACGTCAGGATTCTCAGACCGGATCAGATCCTCGGCGAAGTAGGGCTCGAGCGGCTCAATCAGGGTGCTAAGCCGCACGGCATCGGGGAAGTCGAGGCGGGTGTGGTAATCGAGAGCCCAATCGCCATCTTTACCCACGCCCTCGCGGATCTCGACGCAGTCCTCATAGGTCTTGCGGACCATCTGATGGGAGTTGAACGGTTGCCCGTCCGGCGGGTCTGCGGTGGCATAGCGAAAGGCGCGGAAGCCTGCCTCGAGGCAGGCGCGAGCGGTCTCCTTCAGGCTTCCGTGGCTCGGGAAACCCGTGGAATAACACTCCACGTGGTCACGCGCCAGGCCGCCGAGAAGCTCATACACGGGCACGCCCAGCGCCTTCCCTTTGAGGTCCCAGAGAGCAAGGTCAATCGCGCCCAGGGCGTCTAGTTTTTCGCGTCCGGCGGGATAAAAGTAGCCGCGGAACATCATCTGCCACAGGTGATCGATGCGGAATGGGTCTTCGCCGATAATCATGGCGGCACACTGCGCGGCGGTATCACGCGAACCCCCCTCGCCGATGCCTGTGATGCCTTGATCTGTTTCGACGGTGACGATGTTGAAGCTCTGGTTAAAATGCTCAGGAGACTTCGGATTGTGGTAGAAACGAACGCGAGTAATCTTCAGGGGAGAAAACGGGGCAAGGGCATTCACCCTTGGCGGAACCGCGAGAGCTGCGGCTCCCGCCAAACCGGCCGATTGAAGAAAATGACGCCGTTGCATAGGACCTCCTTTTGGGGCAGTATAACGCAGTTAGCTGATCAGGTGCGCGACGATGCCGATTCTCGTGCAGGCCTTCGCGCGCGGCGTCAGCAGTCAGAATGGGGCAACCTTGCATAGCCGCCACCGCCAGGTGCAAGGCAGAAGGCTTGCTGCTCCTGGCTGCTTAGTGGTTCGGGGCAGTAATATGCGGCTGGAACACTGGTTTCGACGTATGTCAATAGCGGTTGCTCCGGCGGGCTTCCCGGATGCACTGGCTCAACGGAGTACCACGAAGTTTGATCGAGGCTAAACTCAGCGTCTTAAGTAATTGCGCATAGTCGGCGCAGCGTGTTATTCGATTTAGTCCACTTTGCAAACTCGGCCTCGACGGCAAGAGTGACGTCGGCCAAGTTGCGAAAGTAGCGGTTA
>Ga0181532_10002804_pt1 | contig 16112 bp, 13 predicted proteins | sample PEATcosm2014_Bin_33_FD_119768 | JGI IMG/M metagenome (GOLD analysis project Ga0181532, IMG submission 119768) | Peatland microbial communities from MTU Mesocosm Facility, Houghton, MI, USA - PEATcosm2014_Bin11_30_metaG | ecosystem: Environmental > Terrestrial > Soil > Wetlands > Peat | place...
TCCGGCGCGAGGGGATACTGTTAAGAGGCGGATGGATTTTTCACCAGGGACAGGCGTAGGGGCGCTGTAAGAAAGAGTTTGGAGTCGGCCCGTCACGAAGGAGTTCGGCGTGTCTGATGTGGTTTGGGGGGCAGGCCTGCCGGAAGGGTAAGGCTAAAGTTATGGGTAACAAGATATCACCGCCCGGCGTTTTGAAAGGGCAGTACGGGTAACAGACTACTGGCTGTTCCCCAGGTAGGATTGGCCCTTACGAAAACTCTGTGCGGCCGTGCAGTCGGGCAGTGGGAGCCGGGGAATCGGCAACGCTAAGAGGTTGTGGCCTTCATTGCCGCTTTACTTTAGTGGGTCCGCCTTCTTGAAGAAGCATTCTTAGGATCACGGCGCGAAATAGCCGGAGATGTCCAGAATCAGTTGCGTAAGCCCAGCCGCGTAAGCATCAATGGAGCCATCGTTCGTCGGCACGATGGCCATGTTCGAGGTGATGAAGCCGTCGTAGGCGTTCAGCGTCGAGACGTTCGGCTGGCCTTCGCCATGAGGCCATAACGAGAGGTAAGGCATCGAAGCATTCGGCACGACCGTCGCGTTGAATAAGAGCGCCTCCGCGGTGCTGGGAGGAGCGCACGGGCTGGTCAGCACATCCACGCCGTTGGGAGGATTCCACAAACCATTGAACGGCCCACCATTGCTGCGTGTGTCGAGCACGCGGCAAGGAGCTGACGGATACATTGACAAACCACCAGATCCCGGCGCGGCGAAGTAGCCGTCAATGTCGATTAGCAGATCGGTGGTGTTGTAGGCGTAGACTTCGACGCCACCATTAGTCCCGGCAGGCACAATCGCGGCGTTCGCCACGACCGTGGCTTTAGGATTGTTGAGGGTCGAGACTACCGGTTGCGACTCGCCGGCGGGCCATACCGTCAGATAGCCCAGCGGTTGTCCAGACGGATTGGGCACTACCGTGAAGTTGAGCGAATAAGCCAGCGGGTTGAGACCTGCTGGAATGCAGCTGCTTTGCAACAGCGGAAACTTGCGCGGCGTTTGCGCCTGCAGGCGCGGGCCTCCGAGGTTGCCGTCGGCGCCGCGCGTGTCGACCAGGCGGCAGGGCGTCAGCGGATAGAACTGATAGGTCCCTGAGGCTGGGGGCGCAAAGTAGCCGTCGATGTCGAGGATGACGTTGGTGGTGTCCGTTACGAAGACGCTGACTGCACCCTGATAGCCAGCGGGCACAATGGCAGCGTTGGCCTTGATGCGACCATCCGTCGAGTTCATGGTGGAAACCACCGGCTGATCTTCGCCCGTCGGCCAGATGGTCAGATAACCCAAGGTAGTAATCGGAACCACCGTGACATTTAGCGAGTAGGCAGCTGCGCTTGTGGGAATTCCGCATCCGCCGAGCTGTGGGACGGTGAAGCTCTGCGAGGTGCCTCCCGGAATAGGGCCATTTCCGTGCGGCGGACGGGTGTCCACCACCCGGCAGGGAGTTACATTCACCAATTGCACGGCAGCAGGACTGGCTCCCGCAATCACCGATACGGTGTCGCTGCCGCTGTTGGTGACGTATACACGGTTAGTTCCAGGGTTAATGACCATCCTTTCAGGCGAAATCCCGACGGTAATTGGGGGCGACGCAACATTGGTAGCGCCATCTATTACCGTAACTGTGTTGTCTCCGTAGTTGACGACATAGATCTTGTTCGTTGCCTCGTCAACCTTGACCGTCCAGGGTTCTTGGCCAACTGGAATTACGAGAATGGATAGAGTGGCTCCATCGATAACAGTTACCGTGTCGTCAAGATAGTTTGAGACATAAATCCGGTTGGTGACGGAGTTGACGGCAATATAAGAAGGTCCCATGCCCACAGGAATGGTCGTCGTGGACAAAGTATTTCCGTCAACCACTGTGACACTGTCGCCATCGTAGTTGGCGACGTAGATTTTGTTCGTCAGCGCATTGAATGCGACCGGATACGGACCTTCGCCAACGGGAACCGTCGATGTTGACGAAGTAGTACCGTCGATAATGGTCAAGCTATTGCTATCCTGGTTAGTCACGTAGATCTTGTTGGCTACGGGGTTTGCGACTACCCAGAGGGGATCTTGGCCAACCGGAATAGTACTCGTGGACAAGGTTGCGCCATCGATAACCGTCACGCTACTTCCTGAATAGTTACCAACGTAGGTCTTATTGTTAGTCGGGTTCGCCGCCATATTTAAGGGTTGGGCCCCCGTGGGCACCGTGGCCGTGGAGAGTGTGACGCCATCGATAACGGTCACAGAGTTACTCTGTGGCAGCGAAACGTAGATTTTGTTTGTCGCCTCGTTCACCACCACATCACCGGGATTCTGGCCAACTTGAACCGAACTGGTCGAGTCCGTCGCCCCGTCAATGATCGTGACGGTATTGTCACCACTGTTGGCGACATAAATTTTGTTGGTTGTTCGATTCGCATCGAGCGTGTAAGGGTCCGCGCCGACAGGGATGGTAGCCAAGACGCCGTTGCGAGCAAACACCGCACCGACCGACCAGTTCTGAGTCATAGTCACGTGGCAGGAGCCGTTCCCGCTGCAAGCGCCGCTCCAGTTGCTGAATGTCCAGTTTGTCGCCGGAGTGGCGTTCAGTGTCACCGGAGTACTCTGGTAATAGGAATGACTACAGCCACCGGGACAGTTGATGTAACCATCAGTGCTCGTCACCACTCCATTGCCGCGAGGCCACACGCTCAGTGTGTAGTAGCCGGCCCTCTGTGCGAAGCTGGCCGTAACTGCCAGGCCAGTCGTCATAGTCAGATTACAAGACCCCGTACCACTACACGCTCCAGACCAGCCGCTGAAGGTCGCGCTTTTCGCCGGGTTAGCGTTAAGAGTCACCCGAGTATTGATCGGATAGGGGTGGCTGCACGTACCGGGACAGTTGATATATCCGTCCACGCTGGTGATAGTTCCCGTGCCAGTTCCGCTAATTGAGACGGTTAGAACCTGGCTACCCTGCGCGCTGTTCCAGCCTGTCACGAGGTTTGTCACATTGATACTGCCCAAACCGGTCGCCGCATTGTAGCCGGCGCTTTGAGGAAAGGCTGGTTCGAACGTACTTGTCGAGTTCGAGAGCAGGCCGTAAGCGTCCCCGGCCTTGTTGGTATAGCAACCTAAAGTGTCGGTGGCGCAAGGCTGGTCGTTGTTGTCAACCAGGCACCCCGTGTTGTTGCTGCCGAGGCAGGTGTCGTAACCGTGCTGAGAGGTTCGGTTGATGTTATAGAAGATACAGCTCTGGAAGATGCTGCTATAAGTGCTTATAGCATTAATATTCGAGCCCTCGCAGGTATACAGGCTAGGCGCTGTAGTTGACACATTCGGGGTGCTGGGCGTACCGTATTCCTGCGCAGCCAGGGCGTAAAAGGTATAGTTCGCCTGTCCTTGACGGGACGCCGTCGCTTGGTTAATCAGCCCTATGATCCCGCCCAACTGTGGTGCTACAAACGAAGTTCCGCCCCCTGACATCGCATAGGCGTCGTAGTCATTCGCGTAGTCGCATGAGGCCAGGGTGGATGATTCGCAGAACAACAGCATGTGCTGCCAAACTGGAACTCCGAAGTAAGAAGTGCCCTTGTATAGGACTCCGTCCGAGGCAAACAGCGAAATGTCGGGCAGGTTGCGCTTGTTGGCTGAGGTATAATTGCCGTTCAGTCCCACACCATAGACGTTTTGCCAGCCAGGCAAGCTATAAATGCTGCTGACGCCGCCACTGCCACCATCGATAGTCGTGTACTTCTCGCTGAAGTTGGCCGTGTCATTGCAAAGCCCTTCCGGACCATTCGGGTACCTATCTCCTTGGTCGTAGGCGATCCAGTCCAGCAGGATAGGGCTGGCGCATGTGTTATTCCAAGCCATCTCCGGTATATACTGTAGCGCCGAGCCGTAAGGCGAACTATCATTGCTGTTCCAATAGCTGCTCGGGTTAAAATTTGTTTGGTAGTTATCGCTAAAATCGGTACCGCCAGCGGCGATATTGTACGGCGTAGATGCCATCCCATTAACTGAGAGTCCGGTTACTCCCACATCTTGGTGGTTGGGTCCTCTGCCGTCTCCACGATCACAAAGGTCATCGGCACCGTCGCCGGCGGCGACAACAGGGGTTTGGCCTTCCGCTACAGCTTGCTCCCACAATGCGTTATAGAATCCGTTTGTGCCGTAGTAATAATTAGTTGTCGGGTTCGGATAACCAGGCAAGTCGGCCTCGCAGACGCCGAAGCTGTCGCTGAATGCGGAAACCGCGCTGTCGAGATTGTTGACAATGTAGGATGCCGAAAGATCTCCCCCGAATGTCGTTTGCGTGTCCTCGCACGATACGAGGTCGATAATAGCTGCTGGTGCGGTTGCCCCCATCCATTGCACGTCGATGTCGGCTTCAGACTCGTAAGCGGCGAGGCCCGGATCGAAGCAATAGTCGCTGACGCCATTAATGTAATTGACCCCTCCCTGCGTGTTGTTTGGCGGGTCGGGATATGCCTGAAGGCCAAATTGTGACCGGAAGGACGTTACGTCCGCCGGATTAACGTCCGAATCTTGCACGATCGCCAGAGTTTGCCCGGCGCCGTTGATGGGCTTCGAACCTGTAAGCAGCGGAGTCTCGTTGTAGATCGTGTAGAAATCTTTGGGCCCTACCGCCCAATAATTGCCGAACCATTGGAAGGTCAATAGCGGATCTATCCCTTCACTGTGCAGCTCCTCCTCCCCAGCATTCGGGTGCTGTAATGCGTGCCACTTCCCCGTCGTGGGGTCACGTTGCGTTGGCCCAACGATGTGCGCGAGTGACTTCGGGAAGAAATTATTGAGAGACCGAAAGCCGGCGATGACCGGTGCCAGAGCTGCCGGTACCTGCGGCTCGCTCATGTTCGCGATGTGCTGCTCGCCCCGGACATCCAAATTGTGCATCTCGGTCTTGAACGTATTCCGCACTTGCCCCGCCGTGCCGCTAAATATAATCATCAACTTGCCAGCTGGAATGGTGTCGATGCGGAAGCCATGATTTTGCAACCACCCGGTCACCCTGCCGATATCCGAATCCGCGACTCCATAGCATTCGCCGACATCTTCCGCTCTGAGCCACTGGTGGTAATTCGGTGATCCGGGGTTGTGCATCTGCTCGATGCGAGTGGCCAGCGCCTTCTCCTGATCGAGGCTGCGCTGCAGCATCAGAATGATGTGCTCTAGCTGCAGGCTGTCATCCACTCTCCCTCGGTCATATTGCGGCTGTGCCAGCGGGTGAACATTGCCGCGTAGAGTCGTGAGCATGCGTTCGTTCACTTCGGTCAGGACGCGCGGCAATGCTATCGCAGAGCATGGCTGGTTGAGGCCATTCACCGTTTCGAGCGGAGTTTGGGCAAAGCAGCGCGGCGAAATCACCAACAACGCTAGAGTGACCATTACGGCTATGGACCAAGATCTGAGGTGCACGACTTCCTCCTCCAATCTTTTCGATCGACTTCGATCCCACTTCTGGCCCCGGTGAACTACGTTAGGGGAGCGGAGCAATGGTCGTCCGCCTATTTACGACTGCCGATCTCGCGAGCGTTAATAAGGGACCGTTCGCGATGTTGTCGAAAACAAGGGCACCCCACTTGCTGCTCCCGTCTCCGGCTATTCGGCTGGAATGATGCCGAAATCGAATACCTTGTTCGCAGCAGCCGCTCCGGGAGCAAAAGCACCCCCGGTCTGTGCGCTCAGAAAGCAGTATTCGCCGGGATGCATCGGCGCATTGGGCGTCACCTTGTAGACCCCGGGACGGAGTTTGCTAAAGGTAAATTGAATTGTTGCATTGTCCTGCGAGCCAGATTCTGAGCCGAAGACATTAGCCTGCATTACAATCGTTTCTCTCTCTTCCTTCTTGACGTCGAAGCGCAAGAGCGTGAACTCATTCGGCGTGCTGGTGCTGAACGAAGAATGGCTCAGCCCTGCGCCTTTTTCTTCGAAATAAAAATAGAAAACGGCGTCCGGATCCGTTGTGGCAATGGCTGCGTGCGGCCCACGGACTACGGCTTTCCACTTAACTTTGGCGATCCCGTATGTCATAGCTGACTTGAATACTCCACCTGACTTGCCCTGGGTGTAAACCGTCGGCTCTAACTCGACGAGTTGACGCTTCCCTCCGCTAGTCTTGTAGTAAATGTAAATGCCGGCATCGTGATCGACCAGCGGATCGTTGGGATCCCCAGTCTTTGCGGTGGCAGCGGCCGACCCGGACGCGGCATTGCCCGTCGATGTAATCATGGCCTTGATCACGCTCGTCGGAACACCAGCCTTATTCAGAGCCACCAACCCGTTGGTCGAGACGTCGAAATTAGTCTTGCTAGTTTGAATCTTGGTTACGATGACCTCTTCTGGTAGCTTGTCTTGCACCATTTCAATTACCGACTGATTGGTGAGGACTGTGCTATCCGATTGCATTGCGGCCTCGGCTCTGCCCAGCAGGATCGTCACAAGAACAAACATCAGTATTAATCTCGCGTCCACAGCACGATAACTTCGGGCACTTCGTCGATTGCAGCGCAATTCCTACCTCCTGCCTTGGCTGGGGTAAATGGGGACCATCGTTCTTCCAGTCGAGCGGCTGTAAATCGTCACATTTGTGATGACCGTCCGTCTGTGCGCCGCGTTACGTTGCGGTGTGACCTCAAGGTTAGGCCCGGGGGGGCCGGAATTGCTTCCGACAATCGCGCCGGAAAGTGCATGACGTAACCTGTTTCCGTACGGTTGACCGTAAAGGGCCCGTTCATCGACTCGTGTGTTGGATGCACAGCGATTTCATGTTTGGCCGCGGGCGTACATCAGAATCAGCGAGCGCTGAGCAAATGGCATATAGACGAGCGCGGCGGTCAGCCCCAGAGCCAAACCCAGGCTCAAATGATGGACAAGGAGGAACGGCGACAGGGCCCAGAAGAGATCCATGCACAACAGTACCGGAAAGAGCCTGGTGAACTTAACTGGCAGCTGCTGAAAATCGAATGCCACGGCTGCGAAAAGGTACAGCCGGACGGGGATGAGTGCCACAGCAGTCATCACTAGCACAGTCATGAGCACTGCAGGCGACGGCAGACGGGACTCCCAAAAAATGTCGTGGATCTCCTGCAGGTTTGCCAGCGCACCGAGATAGAAAGCCAAATACATGGCTTGGGTGAGCAGCAGCAAAGTCCGCACCCGGCTTCTAGGGGCACCAGGCAATTCGTGTGGCGCTACCAGAATCGTGCGTGCCGACGTCTTTACTCCCTCCTCTCTGGCGAAATTTGGGGAGCTCACCTGCGATGCGGGTTCGACCCGTGAGGCCGCTGCTGCGATCGTGGCGGATGTGACCTCGCGCGTCGCGGCTATCGGCGCTTGGAACACTTTCGAGGCAGTGGTCTCCACCGTCACGGGGGCTAAGAAGCGATACCCTTTGCCTGAGACCGTTTCGATGTACCGTGGCTGGGATGCCGGATCGCCAAGGGCCTCGCGAAGCTTGTTGATTGCGGTGTTCAAGCCGTGGTCGAAGTCTACGAACGTGTCTTTGTCCCAGAGCCGCTGTCGCATCTCCTCGCGCGTCACTAGCTCCGCTGGCCTATCCAGAAGCATTATGAGGATCTGAAACGGCTGCGAATGGAGCTTAAGGCGGACGCCATTTCTCCGCAGCTCGCCAACGGCCTCATGTACTTCGAACGCTCCAAAGCGAAAAAAGCGGTCTGTTGTCTCAGGGGGCATCGGTCAAATCTCAGTTTAGCCAGCTTTGGGAGCCCGAGCTAGGGCTGGGACCACTCTACTTAGCTTTGCTTCTGCGTCAACATTCCAGGGCTTCGAGTGGTCCGCCACTGCTTCGAGCGCAGAGTGATAACTTCTTCTAAGTCCCGCCCATACAGCCACATGCACGATGATCGCCAAATGAGGCGTCATTTGAGATTCATTGCATTGCTTTCTTAGCATGCGTTGGGCATCCTGCCCACGAGGGAAAGATGCGAGTTCGAATACAGATCGTGGAAATCGTGCTTTGCCTGGCAATACCTAGCGCGGCGGCCCACTTGAGCTCGCCGGCCCAACGGGCATTTGACGATTACACGGCCACCGTGGAGAAGCGATTAACTCAACAACACGCCAGCCCCGACACGTACCTGGCGGTGCTGAATCTCGGTCCGGCTGAGCGAGCCGATGCAGATCGCGATTTGCGATCAGGTGTTTTGCGCGTTGAGCCGGTAAATGGGGGCACACATGAAGTCAGCGGCGGGCTGTTGCATCACTGGCGCGGAGAGATGTTTGTCCCGGGCGCAAATGCAAAAGACATGCTGGCTCTGTTGCGAGATTACAACCATCTAGCCTTGTACTACGCGCCGGAGGTCGAGTCCTCACGCCTTCTGTCCGACCGGGACGGGACTGCCAACATCGCAATTCGAATGAGGAAGCAGAAAGTGATTACTGTGGTGCTCGATACAGAGTACAACGTGCAGACAGACCTAACTAGCGCCATCAGCGGTTACAGCCTCTCGCGCAGTACCCATGTGTGGGAGGTTGAGGGCGCGGGCACATTGCACGAACGCAGGCTAGCTGAGGGTGACGACGACGGCTTCCTGTGGCGTCTGAACTCCTACTGGAGCTTCCTCGAGTTGTCGGATGGACTGCTCATCGAATGCGAGGCGGTTTCGTTGACGCGTGACATTCCTATTGGCTTGGCTTGGCTGATTATGCCAATCATTCAGGAGATGCCACAGGAATCACTGAAGTTCACCTTGACGGCCACAAGAAAGACGCTCCAGTCAAACGCTCTCAGGGGAACTAACTGATGAGCCCAGAATGCGAGGTTCATGTGCGAGACGCAATGCTCTCTGATAGAAGACAGAGTGGGTTTGTAAGCGCGCTGCGAGTACACAAATCGCTGACGGCTGGCGTTGAGAAACGGGCGTTGATCTGGATGGCGCGGCGAGTGCCGGCTGGCATCGCTCCAGATCACTTAACTGCCCTGGGCTTTGTATCGCAGATACTGGCAGGGTTAGCATATGCGCTTGCAGCGCGGGACTTTCACGCTCTGTGGCTGGTGAACTTCTTTATCGCCCTCAACTGGCTGGGCGACAGTCTGGATGGCACGCTCGCAAGAGTCCGCGATCAGCAGCGCCCCCGCTACGGCTTCTATGTAGACCACATGGCCGACACCTTCGGCGCTCTGGCCCTGGTGGCTGGACTCGCCTGCTCTGGTTTTGTGCACTGGCAGATAGCCGCCGGCATGCTGCTGTGCTTCTACGTGCTCTCCATTGAGAGCTACCTGGCAACCTATACGATGGGGCACTTTCATCTGTCGCACGGCATCTTTGGTCCGACGGAGATTCGGATCCTGCTGGCTGCTGGGAACGTTGTGCTCCTTGTGCATCCCTACGCCGGTATCGCAGGACACCGCTTTCTGCTGTTCGACGTTGGGGGAGTGGTTGCCATAGCCGGGATGGCAGTCATGGCTGTAAGTGCCACACTGCGACACGCCTTCGTGCTGTACCGGGAGGAGGACCTGACGTGAGAAACGCCGTGCGATTGCTGGCGCGCCTCGGCAAGTTCAATCTGGTGGGCTTGATGGGCGCCGCGCTGCAATTGTGTCTACTTGGCTTGTTGACCAAGTTCTTTCACATGTCCGCTGTAGCCGCTACCGCGGTGGCAGTCGAGATTGTGTTGTTGCACAATTTCTTGTGGCACGAGGGTTTCACCTGGCGCGATCGCCCGCCCGGAAGCGTACGACAAAGAGTAATCCGGCTCGGGCGATTTCACGCGGGTAACGGCCTCATGTCATTGCTCGGAAATACCGTGCTGACATACTACTGCGTGCAACGGCTCAAGGCTCCGATACTTCTATCGGCCATCGCAGCGATCCTTTTCTGCTCGCTCACAAATTTCTACTTGGCGGATCGGTGGATATACGTCGGCGATTTGGACCGCCGCCGTGGGAATCAGAAATCACTTTCGTAAGACCCGTGGCGATTGGATATCAATTTCGACGATGCCGTCATGGAGAATGTTCACGGACCTTCGGGAGTGCCCTTGGCTGGGGCGAAGTAGCGGCTGACGAAGTCGTAGATTCCGTCTACGCGCGCGGTCGCGAGCACGCCAAGTCGGCCCAATGCCAGCGAGCGCCGTCATAGGAGCCACGACTTAAATTCCCTGTTGAGCAACATTGATTCCCTGCACCAATATCATGTCCTTTTGCAGGGCCCTACATGGTTTTTTACCCTAATTGTTTTCCGGTTATGTGCGGGAGCGACGTGAGCCACAATGAACCAAACCACCTGGAACCGCGACGAATTGTATGAGCAGGTCTGGAGTCGACCCGTCACCCATTTTGCCAAGGAATATGGACTGTCCGATGTCGGGATCGCCAAAGTCTGCCGGAAGTTAAGTATTCCCTTACCCGGACGAGGTTACTGGGCAAGAAAGCAGTACGGATACGCAGTCACTCGCAAGCCGCTGCCGAAGCTGAAGGAACCAATCGTGGTCACCCGTAACATGCCTTCACCAAAACCAAACAACGCACCCCCGCCTCCGCCCCCATTGCACCCAGAAGACCAGGCCGAATTCGACCGGATCGACAAATCAGTCGCAAACGGAGTATTTACGTTCGCTACCAGCACCAAAGCGCTTCGTCATCCGCTGATCGTGAAGACTCGGAGGGCTCTTCGCGAGGGTGGTTTGGACGATCGGAGGATACTGCGACCGAAATTCCAGTCCGGTGCCCTGAATGTCCGCGTCGGCAAAGACACCGTTAAGCGGGCGTTGGAGATGCTTGCCAGCATCATAGCGTTAGCCGAGCGTAACGATGCCAAGATCGTTGTTGCTGAACGGGATCGAGACACAGAGACGTCGTTTGTTGCCTTAGGCCAGAGCATCCCGTTCTCCATCTTTGAGACGGCAGATCGGAGGGTTTTGGAATCGCCTGCGCCACAACGCCCAGGACGATACGTCCGAATAATTACATTCCGAGGCAAACCTGTTGAATATGTGCCAACAGGCAAGATGACGCTCACCCTTGAGTTCTATGGAGGATCACTGCGAACGACCTGGCACGAGGGTAAAAACAACCTCCACGAACTCGTGCCAGAGATCATGGCCACATTCTTCAAGGCTGCCGTTCTGCGTCGGCGGGAACGGTTGAAGCAGATCGCTGAAGCTGAGGCACGCCAGCGGAGAGCGATCGCCCTGGAGAAATTGCGGCGCAGAATCGACGAAGAGGAGCGCCGGGTTAAGGACTTGGAGCAGGCGGCTGAGAATTGGGCGAAGGCTAAGAAGATTCGCGAGTATGTCCTGGCGGTTATCGAGTTGAACAAGGCGTCGGGCGAGGAACTGGGACCCGACACCCCAATCGGCATTTGGACCGTATGGGCGCTTCAGCAAGCTGATCTTCTTGACCCTCTAGTGAAGAGTCCGCCATCGGTGCTTGATCGCAAGAAGGAACTGCCGCCGGAGAACAGACCCTATTGGGCCCGGTGATTCGCAAAGGGCAAAGCTCGCCGGGGACTTTCGCGAATTCCGAACAAGGGGGGGCCTAAGAAATCCGTAACAGGGAATTCAATTCCCTGTTACGTTCTTGATAATTCCCTGTTACAACTCGAGTGCTATCTGGGCATTGAAGGCGGAAAGCCAAGCGGGACTGAGGGTTACGGCCGCGGAGAGCCGTTATTATGCCGGCAAAATCGCAAAATTCCCTGTAATATTCCCTGTTAGCAGGGAATTTCGGCGGAGACCGGTTCGCACATGACTGCGTCCTCCGCCAGCAAGTCATTATTATCAGAGAAGTAACTACAAAAGCGCCGGTTTATGCGTAATTGGCGGCCTTTTTCGCAATCTAAGCCTGGGACCTGTACCAGAGAAACTCTCTGACGGTTTACTAAAACATAAATCCCTCAAATTTCTCCGAACGCCAAAATCGGAGTACAGGTCTGCGCCCCATTCAAGGCGAACAGAATGCGATTCGACCGCGAATGTCTCGCGAAGAGCTCCTGTTTCACGACACACAGCGCGTCAACTCCGGGTTAATTTCAATGAGGCAGCTCTATACAACCGCATACGAGCGATCCAGCAAGTGTTATTTCAAGGCCACCGATTCCCCGCTCGACCGCGGTCTCGCCGGCTTGTAAAACCGTAAATCTTGGAACTGTCTAGCCATTACTCGCGTACAAAGCCGCAGGAGCGGGCTGCACAGTTCAGCAGAGCCGCAATAAACCTTTATCCGGACGGCCCCGGGGGCTTAGAGCATGGCAATGTTTAGCGATCAATTGAGACAGGTTATACGCAGGCTCAGCCGGGCGCCGCTGTTTACGGCGATCACGCTACTCACGCTCGCCATCGGCATTGGAGCGAACACAGTGATTTTCAGCGTCGTCGAGGGCGTGCTTCTGAAGCCTTTGCCTTATCGCCATCCGGAGCAATTGATCGGAGTATGGCACACGGCGCCCGGCATCGGGATCAAGGATCTCAATATGTCGCCCTCCGTTTACTTTATCGATCGCGAGCAGAGCACCACGCTGCAGGACATTGGCGCCTATGATGGGGATTCGCTGAGCGTGACGGGCATTGGAGACCCAGAGCACGTGCGTGGGCTCGATGTCACCGATGGCACCTTGCCAATTCTGGGAGTGACTCCCACGCTGGGACGTCTGTTCACGCGCCAGGATGATTCGCCCGGCACGCCAGAAACCGTATTACTTTCCTATGAATATTGGCAGCAGAAGTTTGGCGGCGCACCTTCCATCATCGGACGCACGATCACTGTGGACGGAAAACCCCGAGAAATCATTGGCGTTTTGCCGCAGGGATTTCATTTTCTCGATCAACAGGATGCCGCACTCGTACTACCCTTCCAGTGGGACCGCAACAAGACCAAACTCGGCAACTTCAGTCAACGTGCCCTTGCCCGTCTGAAGCCTGGAGTCACCATGGCCCAGGCGAATGCGGACATGGCTCGTCTGCTGCCAGTGGTATGGAGGAATTTCCCGGCGCCCGAAGGCTTCAGTGCAAGCCTCTTCGAGAAAGCGCACATGGCACCGAACCTGCGCCCGTTAAAGAAAGATGTTGTCGGCGACGTGGGCAACGTCTTGTGGGTGTTGATGGGCTCCATTGTTCTTGTGCTGCTGGTAGCGTGCGCCAATGTCGCGAATCTGCTGCTGGTGCGGGTTGAAGGACGCCGTCAGGAACTCGCCATCCGCTCGGCCTTAGGCGCTGGATGGGGACGAATCGCAAAGGAGTTGCTCTTCGAGAGCCTGGTCCTTGGAGTGGCAGGCAGCCTGATCGGTCTGGCTTTTGCCTACGGAGCACTCCGCATTCTGGTCGCAATAGCGCCGACAGGTCTTCCCCGTCTTCACGAAATCGGCATCGATCTTCCCGTGTTGCTGTTCACGCTGTTTCTCGCACTCTTCGCCAGCCTTTTGATTGGCGCAATCCCCGTCATCAAGTATGCGGGCGCGAGTTTGAACAGCGCTCTGCGCGAGGGCGGCCGCGCACTCAGCCAGAGTCGTGAGAGACACCGCGCGCGTAAGGCGCTGGTTGTGGTGCAGGTAGCACTCGCGCTGGTCCTTCTAATCTGCTCTGGACTCATGATTCGGACGTTCCGGGCCTTGCTTCACGTTTCTCCCGGCTTTGACGCGCCTAATGAAGTAGAGACATTTCGGTTCTATATTCCTGAAACGCAGATCCCCGATTCGCAGGCAGAGCGTGTTGTGCGAATGCAACAAGACATTGTGGACAAACTCAAGGCGATTCCCGGCGTTTCTTCGGTCAGCTATTCCAGCGCCGTGCCCATGGACGGATACGATACGAACGATGTGCTGTTCGCGGAAGATCACGCACACAGCGAGGGCGAGCTCCCGCCGATACGCCGGTTTAAATACATTTCGCCCGGATCCTTCGCGACGCTGGGCACGCGGCTGGTTGCTGGCCGCGATCTCACCTGGGCGGATACATACGGAAAAAGGCCCGTCGCAATCATCTCGGAAAATTTCGCGCGCGAGTATTGGCATGATCCAAGCAACGCGCTGGGCAAAAGAATTCGCGTCGCAAACACGGACTCTTGGCGTGACATCATCGGAGTTGTGCAAGACGTGCACGACGACGGCGTAGACCAGGCGGCGCCAACCACGGTGTACTGGCCGGTCATACAGGAGGGGTTTGAGGGTCAAAAGCTGGAACTGCGGCGTGGAGTGGCTTTCATCATCCGCAGTCCGCGCGCCGGATCTGAAGCCTTTGTGAAGGAAGTCCAGCACAGCGTCTGGGCTATCAATCCAAACGTCCCGCTGGCGGACGTTTCGACGCTCGGCGAACTCTATACAAAGTCTATGGCGCGAACTTCTTTCACGCTGGTGATGCTCTGCGTTGCAGGCGCCATGGCGTTGCTGCTTGGGATCGTCGGAATCTACGGTGTCATCTCGTATTCGGTCTCGCAGCGCACTCGCGAGATCGGTATCCGGATGGCACTTGGCGCACAACGAGCAACGCTGACCGCGATGTTTGTCCGGCAAGGATTGTTGCTGACTAGTATCGGCGTCGGATGCGGGCTGGTAGTCGCTTTCATTGTGATGCGCCTCATGTCGTCACTTCTGTTCAACGTGAGTCCCATCGATCCGCTCACCTATGCCACGATCACCGCTTGTGTCATTGCATCCGCTTGTTTCGCCTGCTACCTGCCCTCCAGGCGAGCAGCTGCAGTTGACCCGGCCAACGCATTGCGGTCAGAGTAGTTTGAGGGCTTAGTTGGGTCAATTCCGAATTGTGATGAGGACACGGTGGTGGCAAAGGGCGCGAGGAGTCGGAGACATCGGTTCGCTTGTGACTACCCGACAGGCCAGCCAATTCACAGGTGGTTCGCTCGTGACTTCCTGGCGGGATGGGGAACAGACGGCCCGGCAAACTCATAGAAATACGTAACTTGTTGGCAGAGAATGACATGTATCAGCTGTTCGAATTCACCTTTCTCCGCCAGCAAGTCATTGTTATCAGAGAAGTAACTACCAAAGCCTCGATTTATTCGCAATTGGCGCAGTTTTTATCGATATTCAAGCGTCGACCTGTACCAGAGAAACTCTCTACAAGTTTACTAGAGGATAAATCCATCAAATTTCTCTGAACGCGAAAATCGGAGTACAGGTCTGCGCCTCATCCGAGGCGAACGGAATGCGATCTGATAGCGAATGGTGCGCGAATGCGCGGAATTTCCCCCTCAATCTCCCATGCCTTTCTGCCAGCCACATGGCGGCTTGACAAGGAAGTCGCCAACCCAGCGACTTTATTTCACTTATTAACCGCGAGATCCGGCCAGTGATGCAGCAAGTCTCCAGTTCTCTTTCTGGCGCTCCGCCGAATTCCCGATGTTTCGGCCTTAGCGCAGACGTTTCGCGAACAACTTATCAAACCAGTACGCAACAAAGCCCGCCAGGATCATCAATGCACCGAAGACAAAGCTGTTCATGGCAAGAATCTGTTCGCGATTGCTGTGCACGATGGCGAAAGACAGAGCGCCATGGGAAGTGTGCCGGTCATGACCACCCCGAATATGCCACCCGGAACTTTGAAGGGCCGGGGCAGATCGGTGAAGCGCAGCACCACCAGCGCCACAAACTCCAGTAACAAGCTTGCCCCATAGATAAGAATATCGAGCGTGATCAGACGCTCGAAGCCCAGGCCCAGGCAGAGCGCCCAGCCGGTTGCCAGCACGACAACAGAAACCCATGGCGTTTTGGCGCCCTGGGTCACTCGAGCGAAAATTCCTGGGAGCATTCCATCCTGCGCCATGGCGTACCCTTGGGCCGAAGTGCGTGATGGTGCTCACAGAAAAAGACCACACTCCCGGAAGAAAATCCTATGGGGCACTGTGGCACGACATCAGCAGGCCCCTCGGCAATAAAAGCGCGGCAGGTTCGTTATTGCTCGCGGTTTGCCGGGAGCAACAGAATGCGTTTTCCTAAACTGACAACGTTGCGCCGGGCCTCGCAGATCGTTTTCTTTCTGCTGTTTCTCTTTCTTCTGCTGAAGACGGAGTTTCGCGGATCACTCCGCGCGACTGAGTCAGATGTCCGCATTCCTTATCCGGTGCGCCTGTTCTTTCAGATCGATCCGCTGGTGGCATTGGAGAA
>Ga0181532_10002806_pt1 | contig 16106 bp, 9 predicted proteins | sample PEATcosm2014_Bin_33_FD_119768 | JGI IMG/M metagenome (GOLD analysis project Ga0181532, IMG submission 119768) | Peatland microbial communities from MTU Mesocosm Facility, Houghton, MI, USA - PEATcosm2014_Bin11_30_metaG | ecosystem: Environmental > Terrestrial > Soil > Wetlands > Peat | place...
CAAACCGCTCTTTGGCGACAACGGCAGTGGCATGCACACCCACCAAAGCCTGTGGAAGAAGGGCAAGCCGCTCTTCGCGGGCAACGAATATGCCGGCCTGAGCCGGATGGCGCTCCACTACATCGGCGGGCTATTAAAGCACGCCCATGCCCTGTGCGCCTTCTGCAGCCCGACCACCAACAGCTACAAGCGGTTGGTGCCTGGCTTCGAGGCGCCGGTCAACCTCGCCTACAGTTCCCGCAACCGCTCGGCGGCCATTCGCATCCCCACTTATAGCGAGAGCCCCAAGGCCAAGCGCCTGGAATATCGCCCGCCCGACCCCGCGGCCAATCCTTACCTGGCCTTCGCCGCCATGATGCTGGCCGGGTTGGATGGGATTTTGAACAAGCTGGACCCGGGGGAACCGCTCGACAAGAACCTCTACGAATTGCCGCCCGAGGAGATGGCCAAAGTGCCGCAAGTGCCGGGCAGCCTGGAAGAGGCCATCCGGGCGCTGGAAAAGGACCACGACTTCCTGCTCAAGGGCGACGTGTTCACAATGGACTTCTTAGACATGTGGATCGCGACCAAGCGCAAGGAGCACGACGCCCTGCGACTGCGGCCGCATCCGTATGAGTTTTTCCTCTACTACGACGTGTAGTAGAGGACGCTCGGGGGTTAGTGGTAGAACGGCGCGGAGGAAACTCCGCGCCGTTTCTGCTTTGGCAGTGGCAGTATAAACCTGCCTGCAAAAAGTAATGGGCTTTTTCCCTGGAGGTGGCATTCTGCGCTGTGTTCCGATCATGAAGCGTTTCCTGCAAAGAATGAGTTGCCTGCTGACAGCAGCCTTGCTGGCGGTCGGGCTTCCTTTCCAGAGCGAGGCGAAGAGCTATAGCAGCGGCGGCGGGCACAGCTATTCGTCGCATAGTTCGAGCTTTGGAGGGAGCCATAGTTTCAGCTCGGGGAGCCATAGCTTTAGTTCGGGCGGCAGTTCTTCCCACAGTTCGAGCAGCGGCTTCTCCCACAGCTCGGGCTTTGGCGGCGGCAGCGGGGGCGGCAAGAGCTTCAGCTCCGGCGGCGGGCACAGCTACAGCTCTGGATCGAGTTGGAGCGACTCGGGCCAGCACAGCTATACTTCGGGCAAGAGCTACAGCTCCGGCTCAAGCTTCAGTTTTGCGTCCGGTCTCGGCGGCGGCCACTCAGGCGGGACGTCCAAATCCTCAGGCAGCGGGGTGTCGGACTCTGGCGGCTCTTCGTTTACTTTCGACACGGCGGCCGCGCATGCCAGGAAGGAGGCAGCGAGCAGGGAGAAGTTTACGCAGTTCAAGGATTCGCAGACTGCGCGTTCAGGCTCAGCGAGCTATTCCCAGCCGTCCGGCGGCGATGCCCCGTCCTACCGGGTGAGGCCGCCGCCCATTGCATCGTACGGCGGCGGGTACTATCACCGGCCCGTGATTTATATCCCGGATACCCAGGTAATTAGAACGCGGCCAGTAAGGATTTATTCCATTTTCAACACCTACTCTTCAAGGCCCTGGGTGACCTACAACGACCCCTACAACAGCCTGTTCTGGTGGTGGCTGCTGGACCGTTCGCTCGATGACCGCGCCTGGTGGGCCTACCACCATCGCTATGACATGGACCCGGCGCGCTACCAGGCGCTGCTCGCGACCGACCAGCAGTTGGAGGCGCGCGTGGAACAACTCGAAGCGCAGCAGGCGCCCCGCGACCCCAACTACGTGCCGGCCGGCGTGGACCGCGACCTGATGTACTCCGACCAGTACGTGACGCGAGCCTATAGCAATCGGCCGACTATGATGGGGGTGATCGCTTTCTGGGTCCTCGGCATTCCGACGGCGCTGGCCGTCGTGGCCTTGTTCATCTGGCTGATTTGGTTTAAACGCTGGCAAACCGCAACCTGACCGCAACACAACAACACATAATATGCAGATGCACCTTCCTGATTACCTCTTAACGGACCTCATATCCACGGTCGCCTTTGGCATCGTGGCCATCCTCCTGATCGTGCTGGGCTACGTGGCCTTCGACAAACTCACGCCCAAGCTGGACTTCGACGACCTGCTCAACAAGGGCAACATGGCGCTGGCCGTTGTGGTCGCGTCTTTCATCCTGGGCATGTGCTACGTGGTGGGGCGGGTGGTGGCGGCGATCCTTGGCGGGTAATCCATGAACCTTCCTCTGGGGTTTCACCGGAGCCGGGCTGCCAAGTCCGAAGGCCGAAGGGCGAAGGCCGAAAGAAGGCCGAAGGCCGAAACCCGAAGCGGCTTGGCTGGGGTCGCGGATCGTGATGCTGTAGCGAGCTCCCCTGCGCGCGAGTCGGCCAGGCCAGGGCGGTCCCGGGCGCCGGTGTCCCAGAACGGCGATTCGGCTGGTGATTTCGGACTTCGGACTTCGGACTTCTTCCGGATTTCGGCCTTCGGGTTTCGGATTTCCGCTGCCAAATGAACACGTATGGACACTGACAAGAAGGGCAAGACGCTCTGGGAGATGCTGTGCGACCGGGTGCACGGCAGCGGTAACGGGGCAGGGGTCCCCTTCGCCAATCCCCTGGACCTGCGCGTCGGCTCAGCCCTGCCCGTGGCGTATTCCAATGGGCCGGAGTTTGCCGGCTACGACTTCGTGGTAGGCGAGATCAGGGAATACAACCGCCGCATCGGAGGCCAGGAGTATCGTTTCACGGATTACGTGCTGCGTGGCGTCAACACCAAGTCCATGGACGCCGACGACGCCATTTCGGCGCGAGTGCGCGTGGTGCCAAACCAGGCGGGCGCCAATGACTCCCTGCTGCTGCGGGTTTACGACGAGTTCGAGTTCTCGGAGGATTTCCTGGCCGTGGTCAAGGACACCACGGGCATTTTCAAGATCACAGAGGACAAGACTGGCGCCGAAGAGTCCTACTCGCGCATCAACGATCTGCGGGATTCCTACGAGGCGGCCGTCCTGGTGGTGGCGGAGACCACAGCGGACGGCAAGGGCGCTCCAGGGAAGGTTTCACCCGCCAAGATCGAGTATTGGGACTACTGGCGCGATGCCGACATTGGCGGCGGGAAGACTGCCAAGCAATTCGTGTTCGTCGAGATGCACTCCGACACCGGCTGGTTTCAGATTTGGCGAGGGCGGGAGTTCTTTTCCTGAGCCGATCGCACCTCAATGTCCGCAGCCGCAGCCCTCGTGCCCGCAACAGCCGCTGCTCAAGTCTTCTTCGGAGGGCAGCCTGCCCAGTTCCAACGTCTTGCTGACATGCTTGACGATGGCTTCCTGCACCTGGTGGAGTTCTTGCTGTGCATCGAGGAAGCCGCGCGCGACCGGGTCCTTAAGCAGCGAGTCGCGATGCTGCTCGAAGTCTGAAATCTCCTCGCCCGTCAGGGGCTGGGACATCTGCTGCTTCTGCTGCAACGCCTGGCCTTTGTTCACCAGGTCATCGTAGTGGGCGCGGACAGCCTCGTTGGCCATAAAAGTGTCAATGCGCTGGCGCACGGCCTGCAGGCTCGGCTCGTCCAGAATCGTCTGGCAGAGTTCCCGTGTTTTGCGGGCAATCGCGGTTTCTTCAATCGTCGGTGCCATATTCAGTGTATTTGACTATTTGTTGACACGGGCAGTTGGCCTCGAGCGCGTCAGTATCTTAGTACAGCACACGCCGGTTGGAATTGCAAACGATTGTCGGGCTGCGACGGGGATTGGGTGCATCTCGACACCGGCACCAGCATTCCACAGGCGCCCTACCGGTGCCGACCGGCAGGGGGATGGTTGCCACATGCGCCCCAGCCCGGATATGCCTGCCCGCTCCCGAGGCTTCTTCCGGTTCGTCAGCCATTCTACGCCCGGCCCGTGCGACTCCAGCGACCTGTAAGACACAGCCCTCAACTTTCAACCAGGCCAGAATGCGGGCCCAGCTCCCTCCGCTCGCCATCCCCATAACTGGGGATGCCCATGAACAGTGCTTTCGCCCACACTGGTCCTTGCTAGTGAAATCTTTTCTGCACTGTTTATTCGTTCTGATCGCTGGCTGCGCGTGGAGCGGCTGGGCGGAAACCATCGGCTGGTTCGACGCGATGGCCTGGGCGGCACACTGCACGTGCGCTATGTTGACAGCACCCTGCAACTCAAAACCGCTCCGAGGCAGACCCCCGAGTGCGATTCCGGTCTGTGCTTCGCTTCCGCACAGGGCCGATGACCAGTGCTGATGGACTGCGACACATGAAAACCCTTGCGCCACTGATTCGGGTCTTCGGGAACCGGCTCAGCCATGCCGCTGCCAGAAGCCCCGTTTGCATCCGAGGTCTCGTCGCAACCGGCTGCTTCCTTGGCTTCCCGTCAGTTACGCATCCTGTCGCCGCCGCTTCGACTGCACGCGACGGCGGGCCCATTGACCGCCAGGCGCTGGTCACCCGCCACAACCCCATCCTGCGCGGGTTCGACCCGGAGAATCCGCTCTCGGTCGGGAATGGCGAGTTTGCCTTCACGGCCGACGCCACCGGCCTGCAGACTTTCGCGGAGGCCTTCACGAACACGACTCCGCTAGGCACGCTTTCTCACTGGGGCTGGCACAGCTTTCCGAACCCCGAAGGCTGGAGCATTGAGAGATTCCACTTCAACGAGTTCTACAGCCACGGGCGCAAGGTCGGTTATGCCGATGTCCCCCACAACCAGCGCACGCCGGAAATTAACTGGCTACGCGGCAACCCGCATCGGCTGCACCTGGGCCGCATTGGCCTGGTGCTGACGAAGGCCGACGGCCGCGCCGCCCGCACCAACGACCTGAGCAACTTCGAGCAGACGTTGGACCTGTGGAACGGCGCGCTCCTCAGCCGCTTCCAGCTTGAGGGCCGGCTGGTCGAGGTGCAAACCGTCTGCCATCCCGAACAGGATTTGCTTGCCGTCCGCGTGCTCTCCCCGCTGCTCAAGGAGGACCGTGTCGCCATCAAGCTCCATTTCCCGTACGGCACCGGCGCGACTGTCACCGCGGATTGGAGCAAGCCGGAGGCGCACACGACGAAGCTGTCTCGACTGGGCCTGAACAGAGCCACCTTCAACCGCCAGCTCGATGATACGACCTACTACGCCGCAGCCGTCTGGTCCTCGAACGCCATACTTTCCGAAGTCGCGAGGCACGAATACCGGGTGGCGCTCGCTGAACCCAAGGAGATTCCCGCCGTGCCGTCCAACGATGCATTGGAATTCGTCTGCGCGTTTTCACCAGGAGCCTTGACCGGTGTCCTGCCGACGTTCGAGCAGACCCGCGCTGCTGCCAGCGAGCATTGGAACCATTTCTGGCGCACCGGTGGCGCGATGGATCTCTCTGCCAGCCTCGACCCTCGCTGGCGAGAGCTGGAACGGCGGATTGTGCTCTCGCAATACCTCACCGCCATCCAGTGCGCCGGCAGCCTGCCGCCGCAGGAGACGGGCCTCACCTACAACAGTTGGGAAGGTAAGTTCCACCTCGAAATGCACTGGTGGCACGCGGCGCATTTCGCGCTCTGGGATCGCCTGCCGATGCTCGAACGCAGTCTCGGGTACTACCAGGCCATTCTGCCCCGCGCGCAGGGCACAGCCAAACGCCAGGGCTACACCGGGGCGCGCTGGCCGAAAATGACCTGCCCCAGCGGCGCTGAATCGCCCTCGCCCGTCGGACCGTTTCTCATCTGGCAGCAGCCGCACCCCATCTTCTACGCCGAGCTTTGCTATCGCGCGCGCACTGACCGCGTGACGTTGGAAAAGTTCCAGGACGTCGTGTCCCAAACCGCCGAGTTCATGTCATCCTATGCCGCCTGGGACGAGGCGGGACAGCGTTACGTGCTCGGCCCGCCGCTCCAATGCGCCCAGGAAATCTTCCCCAAGGACCGCACAATCAATCCAACCTTCGAGCTCACCTACTGGCGCTGGGGCCTCGAAACGGCCCAGCAATGGCGCCAACGCCTCGGCCTGCCACGCGTCGTCAAGTGGGATCAGGTGCTCCGGGGCCTGGCTCGACCACCGGTGGCTGACGACAAATATCTTTTTGCCGAAACCGCCCCGGACACCTACTCGCAAAAGAAATGGAACCATGATCATCCGTCAGTTACGGCGGCTTTGGGCTTGTTGCCCGGGCCAGGCATCGAGCCGGAACCGATGCGCCGCACGCTGCACTGGATTACCGACAATTGGAATTGGCCTGAGATGTGGGGCTGGGATTACCCGATGGTCGCGATGTGCGCCGCCCGCCTGGGCGAACCGGAACGGGCCGTGGACGCCTTGCTGCTCGACACGCCCAAGAACCGGTATCGCCTCAACGGCCACAACTACCAGCGACCGGGCCTGACAATCTATCTGCCCGGCAACGGCGGCCTGCTTTACGCAGCGGCGATGATGGCCGCCGGCTGGGAGGGCGCCCCGAACCGACCCACGCCCGGGTTTCCCGATAACGGCCGATGGACAGTTCGCTACGAGGGCCTTCGCAAAGCACCATGATGCAGATTTCAAAACTGACGAACCGGATCGGCACTCAGCGGAAGGCACACACTCCGCGAGTGGTTATGGCGGCTGCAGCCTCGTTGGGCTGCTTGGTGGCGGGTTGCAGGACGCCTCAAGGCACCGCGACCCCCGCACCAAGAGATGAGTGGGTTGACCCGGCCACCGGCCATCGGGTCGTGCGCCTGTCGCGCGTGCCTGGCTGGAGCGAAAGCCTCTATTTTCACCAGAACGCCTTCAGCCGCAAAGGCGACAAAATGGTCTTCGAGAACTCCGTCCCCAGCGCCAAGAACCGCCTGGTCGTCCTAAACTGGGCCACGCGCAAGATCGAACCGCTGACCAAGCCGGGCTCGGGCGGGGCGGTGGTCGGCCGTCGCAGCCGCCGCGTCTATTATCAGCGCGGCGGCGCGCTCTATGCCACGCACCTAGATACGCACGAAACCAAAATGCTTGCCCAATTCCCGCCTCGCGGTGGCGCCGCGACCCTCAATGCGGATGAAACCCTCATGGCCGGCACTTTCGTGGCGGGGGGGCCGGCGATTGATCGCAGCGGACCAAAATCGTCCTGGTTCGAGAAAATCTACGAAGCCCGGCGTCCACAATGTCTGTTCACGGTGGATTTGGCGACCGGTCAGACCAACATCTTCTATCGCTACGAAGGCTGGCTGGGCCATGTCCAGTTCTCGCCGACCGATCCAGGATTGCTGATGTTCTGCCACGAAGGCCCCTGGCACAAACTGGATCGCATTTGGAACATCCGTGCCGATGGCAGCGGGCTGCGGCTGATGCACCAACGCACCATCCCGATGGAGATTGCCGGGCACGAGTTCTGGGGTCCCGATGGCCGGACCATTTGGTTTGATTTGCAGGTGCCGCGCAGCCAGCGCTTTTTCCTGGCCGGCGTGGATGTGGCTACGGGCAGGGAAACGCGCTATCCCATACAGCGCGACCAATGGTCGGTGCACTATAACATTTCGCCCGACGGCAAGCGGTTCGCTGGGGATGGCGGCGCGCCCAACATGGTCGCTCACGCCACCAACGGCAAATGGATCTGGCTCTTCAGCCCGCAGCCGGATGGCACCCTCCGCGCTGAGAAGTTGGTCAATATGTCAAAACACGATTACCTGCTCGAACCGAACGTTAACTTCACGCCCGACGGGAAATGGATCGTTTTCCGCGGCAACTTCGACGGCAGCGCCCAGGTTTACGCCGTCAAAGTTGCCAAATGAACCCCGGGTTAAACCCGCCTCATTGCCTCCTCACAATATGCTTAAGAGCCTCTGGATCTCTGGTCGGCTCCTGCTTTTCACTTCCGGTTCATTGTGTGCCGCCGAGCGGTCGCTCGATAGTGCAGGTCTCCCGCAACTGATCGAGAATAAGGCTCACGAGAGCACTCCGGGGGTTGCCGTCTGGTCCAACCCCACAGCCCAGGCTCGCCCCTGGACCTATTGGTGGTGGATGGGCAGCGCTGTAGATCGGACCAACCTGACTCGCGAGTTGGAGAGGTATCGCGACGCGGGTCTGGGGGGCGTTCACATCATTCCCATCTACGGCGCTAAAGGGTGGGAGGACAAATACATCAGTTACCTTAGCCCGAAGTGGATGGAGATGCTAAACCACACGGTGACCGAAGCCCGCCGGTTGGGAATGGGCCTGGACATGACCACTGGCACCGGCTGGTGCTTTGGCGGCCCGCAGGTCACCGATGCGGAGGCTAACGCTCTGGCAGTCGTTAAGACATTCGACGTTGCCGCCGGCACTAGACTGTCGCAGAGAATAGATCCAAAACGAACGCAAGCGCTGGTGGCGTTTTCGACTGACGGCAAATGCATGGACCTGACCGACCGAATCACCAGCGAGGGCACAGTGGATTGGTCTCCCGGCAGCGGCACCTGGCAGGTCTATGCCGTCTCCCAGCGTCCCTCGGGCCAGAAGGTGAAGCGTGCCGCCCCGGGCGGCCAGGGGCACATGCTCAACCTGTTCTATCCCGAAGCCATGCGCCACTACCTGCGCTGGTTTGACGACGCCTTCGACCACTACACCGGCGCCAAGCCGCGCGCGATGTATCAGGACTCCTACGAATATCGTTCCGACTGGGCACCAGACTTCTTCGCCTCGTTTGCCAAACGCCGTGGCTACCGCCTCCAAACCGAGCTGCCACATCTCTTTAGCGACTCTTCACGCATCACGCATTACGCATCACGCATCGCGGACGCCGACCACATCGCCCGGGTTAAATCCGACTATCGCGAGACCATCTCAGACATCATGGCCGAGGAATCCCTGCCGCTCTGGGTGAAGTGGTGCCACGCGCACGGGTTCCTCACCCGCAACCAGGCCCACGGTTCGCCGGGCAACTGGCTCGACCTGTACGCCGTTGCTGACATCCCAGAGACGGAGATGTTTTACCGGGACCGCAACAAGCTGGTCTCCAAGTTTGCCTCCGCAGCCGCGCACGTCACTGACAAGAACCTAGTCGCGGCCGAGACCGGCACTTGGCTGAAAGAGCATTTCACCGAGACGCTGGCCGACATGAAATACCTGCTGGACGACATGTTTCTAGCGGGAGTCAACCACGTCTTCTATCACGGCGCGTGCTATTCCCCGGACGAGGCTGGCTGGCCGGGGTGGCACTTTTACGCCTCCTACGAGATGAACCCCCGCAACTCGATCTGGCGGGACGCGGCGGCCCTCAACGCCTACGCGACGCGTTGCCAGTCGGTCCTTCAATCCGGCCAGCCCGACAACGATGTCCTGCTCTATTGGCCCATCCATGATTTCTGGCACAACCCGACCGGTCTGGTCCTGCCTATGACGGTTCATGGGCGCGAATGGTTCGAGGCCGAGCCCATCGGCAAGACAGCCGAACTACTCTGGAACCGCGGTTACGCCTTCGACTACGTCTCCGACCGCCAGTTGCAAACCGCCAAGGCCGCCAAAGGGGAAATCAAGATGCCCGGGGGTCAGTACCGCGTGATTGTGGTTCCCCCGTCGCAGCATCTGCTGGTCGAGACGTTGGCTAAACTGCTGGCGCTGGCCGAAACGGGCGCGACCGTCATCTTCGAGAAACAATTGCCCACTGATGTGCCGGGATGGGACCGCCTGGAACAGCGGCGAGCTGAGTTCAAGAACCTCCTCGCTCGAATCAAGCTGGAACCTGCGACAAATGAGAATCTCCAAGAGGCGGAGGTCGCACAGGGCCGGGTGCTGGTGGGCGCCCTGGCGTCGGCGCTGGCTGCCGTAGGCGTGCCTCGCGAACCGATGTTCGATCAGCCGGGCTTGATGTGCATTCGCCGTGCGTGCGAAGGCGGAGGTTATTACTTCGTCGCCAACCGCTCCGAGCAGAAGGAGGTCAAGGCCTGGGTGCAACTGGCAGCGCGCGCACAATCTATTGTTGTCATGGATCCACTGGGCGGCCGGACGGGTGCGGGCGCCCTGCGCAAAGACGCACAGGGCGGGACGGAAGTTTACCTCTGCCTCCAGCCCGGCGAATCGGTGATCCTGCGCTGTTTCGCAGGACGCCAGCCGGAAACACCAAAATGGGTCTGGTGGGAAGCCTCCGGCCAACCTGTCGAGTTGGCGGGCACCTGGCATGTGAAATTCATCCAGGGCGGCCCGGAACTGCCGGCGCCACTCGAAACACAACCCCTGGCTTCATGGACTGACCTGGGCGATACGAACGCGCAGCGCTTCGCCGGGACCGCCCTCTACTCGCTGAGTTTTGATGCCCCGCCGCAGTGTGTCGGGCATTGCTGGCTCGACCTGGGCAAGGTCTGCCAGAGCGCCCGAGTCCGCCTCAATGGCCGAGACCTAGGCACTATCATTGCCTCGCCGTTTCGCGTAGTGGCCCCCGCGCTCAGGTCAAAAGGCAACCACCTCGAAGTCGAGGTCACCAACGTGCCCGCGAACCGGATTCGTGATCTGGACCGACGTGGTGTGGAATGGAAGTACTTCTACGACGTCAACATAGTCAACCTCGACTACAAACCCTTTGACGCCTCGAACTGGCCGCTAACCGATTCCGGCCTGCTGGGGCCCGTGACTTTGACGCCAATCGTCGCCGCCCCCGGTTCATAAACTATGAGAATCTCTCCCCCAGCGCTCTTACTCGCCCTTTTCATGCCCGTCGCCGCTCTTGCCCAAACGCCGGCGTTTCCCGGCGCGCTGGGCTTTGGGAGCATCGCCAGCGGGGGGCGGGGCGGCGCAGTCTATCATGTGACGAACCTCAATGACCGCGGCCCGGGCTCGCTGCGCGAAGGCGTCGAGCACGCGGCCGGCCCGTGCACGGTCGTGTTCGATGTCGGCGGCTACATCTGCTTGGAGAGCATCTTGCGGGTCGGCAGCGATCTGACCATTGCGGGTCAAACCGCGCCCGGCGATGGCGTTGGCCTTCGCGGCGCCGAGGTTTCCTTTTCGGGCGCCCGCAATGTCATCATCCGTTACGTCCGCATCCGCCAGGGCCTCGCCGCGCGGCAGGAGAAGAAGAGCGCCATCAACATCACCGGCGGGCAAGACATGATCTTTGACCATGTCTCCGTTCAGTGGGGCCGCTGGGACACGGTGGATATGAACCGCTGCCGGAACATCACGTTCCAGGATTGCATCATCGGTCCGGGCGTGTCGCCGCAGCGGTTCGGCTGCCTCTGCCAAAGCGAAAACGTCTCCTTCATCCGCAATCTCTGGATCAGTAACCAGAGCCGCAATCCCAAGGCTAAGGGCACCGTCCAGTTTATCAACAACGTCATCTATAACTGGGGTGTGACCGGCTACGTCGGCGGTCATTCGGGCACCAACCACTACGCCGATCTGATCAATAACTATTTCATCAAAGGCCCCTCCTCGAGCGACCATTTCGTCGGCGAATTCAAACCCACGGATTTCCTCTACCAAAGTGGCAACTTCGTGGACCTCGACTGCGACGGGAAACGCAACGGCAGAGCAGTGACGCCGGCGGATTTTGGCCGGGAGGATGCCCCCACGCTGCTCGCCTCACCAACGATGCCCTCTGGCGCTGCGTTCACCCCGGACCCGGCGCGGCTGGCGTATGAGAAAGTCGTGGCTGGCGCCGGCGCTTCTTTGCATCGCGACGCCGTGGACCGGCGGTTGATCGGCGACCTGACCTCGCTGGGCCGTCGCGGGCAAACGGTCCGCGATCCGGAGGAGATGGGGGGCTTCGGCACGCTCACGGGCGGACCGGCGCCGACTGACTCCGACGGCGACGGCATGCCAGATTTCTGGGAAACGGCCCACGGTCTGAATCCCAAGTTGGCCGACGGCAACAACCTCGCTCCCTCCGGCTACACGCAGCTTGAAGAGTACCTGGACTGGCTTGCGGTGCCACACGCAGTCACCCGCGGGACAAGCCCGTCGAGGTGAATCCGCGTCTGCTTTGACTTTTCGGCTAACGGCGTCACCATAACTGGCGATGGCAAACCGCGGCTCGTTCGCTATGTTCCCACGCACAATGACGTCTTTGGTCGCTGACGGAAAACATCCACGCCCGTGATAGCCGCTCGAACCAAAGACAAAACAGTGGCTGCTCTGCTCTGGTGCGGTGTCCTTGCCATCTTTGTGCACCAATCCGTCGTCGCGCAGACCAATCGCGTCGTCGAGCCCGACCCGCAAGATTGGGTGTTGAATGCGCGTGGCAATTTCGCGGGGCAGATTGAGCGCTCGTTGAGGTATCTTCCCGACGGGCGCGATTTTGTCATCACCAGCGGCGTGGAGTTCTTCAACCGACCGCTTTACGGCATGAACGGGCCGTTCCGCGCGGACGGTGGGGACAAGCCTGAGTTTTCGCTTTACCTGCCGGGGCGCGGCGGGAATTTGCGTTTCGGCATCAAGAGTTCCGACGGCGTGAAGTGGCTGAACGACGCGAGGCAAATCGTCGCGCGCTATCGCCCCGGTTCCATGCTGTATGAAGTCCGCGACCCGCTGCTTAGCAATTCGGTGTTGAATCTCGCCGTGCTGCCGTTGAGCGAAACGAAGGGGATCATTGCGCGGGCGGACTTGCGGGGAGCGATCTCGCCGGTGGAATGGGTCTGGGCATTCGGCGGCGCGAACGGCATGAAAGGCCAGCGGGGCGGCGACATCGGCTGCGAGTACGAACCAGTGGCGCAACTCTTCCAACTGCGCGCAGAGCAATGCGCTGACAACGAAATATCCGTCACGCAGAACGTCTTCGTTCTACACAGCAAGACCGCAACGATTGCAGGTGTGGCATCCGCGGGGGCGGAACTCGCCGCAGCCGACGCGAGCCAGTGGGCGAATCTGGCCGGGTTGCTTGCGTCCGCCAACGGAATGCATCGCCTGCCCGTGGTCGTGGGACGCGCTTTATTGTCCCAAGGGCAGCCGGTTTATCTCGCATTGCAACAACTCGAACATGACTCGCAAGGGGTAAGCGCCGCCGATTTGCCGCACCTGTTCTCCACCGCCGAGGAGCGTCGCCGCGCGATTGCGGAACGCGTCGTCGTCGAGACGCCCGATGCGTTCATCACCGCGGCTGCGGCTGCCTTGACCGTCGCGGCGGATGCGGTTTGGGACGCCAGGCAGCAGGCGTTCATGCACGGCGCGGTCGCGTGGCGGACGCGGTTGCTCGGCTGGCGCGGTTCATACACCGGCGACGAACTCGGCTGGCACGAGCGCACGGCGGCGCATTTCGCGGGCTTTGCAAAGCAACAGATCACGCAGCCTGTGCTGGAAACACCTCCGCCCGCTGATGAAAGCGCGAATCTTGCGCGCAACGAAACCGGACTCCACTCCTGCGGGGACATGACGAAGTCGCACTACGATATGAACCTCGTGGCGGTAGACGCGTTCTTCCGTCACTTGTTGTGGACGGGCGATCTGGATTACGCGCGGCAGATGTGGCCGACGATTGAGCGGCATCTCGCCTGGGAGCGGAGGCTTTTCCGTCGTGAGTTCGGCGCGGACAAACTCCCGCTCTACGAAGCTTACGCCGCAATTTGGGCCAGCGATGACCTGCAATATCACGGCGGCGGCGTGACGCACGCGTCGGCCTACAATTACTGGCACAACAAAATGGCGGCGCGCGTGGCGAAGTTTCTCGGAAAAGACGCCGCGCTTTATGAGCGCGAGGCGGATTTGATCTTGCAGGCCATGCATAAGTATCTCTGGCTCGCCAACGAAGGCTGGTTCGCGGAGTTCAAAGATTATCTCGGCTTGCAACTCGCCCATCCGAACGCGGGGCTGTGGACATTTTATCATTCGCTCGACTCAGAAGTGCCGACGCCGTTCGAGGCGTGGCAGATGACGCGGTTCGTGGACACCCAGATCGCTCACATCCCAATTCGCGGGCCGGGCGTGCCGCCGGAGCGCCTCTTCACACTGCCGGAGACAAGCTGGATGCCTTACACGTGGTCCATCAACAACGTCGTGATGGCGGAAGTCGCACACACGGCGCTTGCGTATTGGCAGGCGGGGCGCGCGGAGGCGGCGTTCCCCCTCTTCAAAGGGTGTTTGCTCGACAGCATGTTCCTCGGTCTCTGTCCCGGCAACGTCGGCACGATGACCCACTTCGACATGGCGCGCGGCGAAACGCAGCGTGATTGCGCCGACGGCTGCGGCGCGACTTCACGGGCGTTGGTCGAGGGACTTTTCGGAGTGCAGCCGGACGTGCTCGCCGGGGAATTGAATATTCGTCCCGGATTTCCGGCAGAATGGGATCACGCGCGCATCGCGCATCCCGATTTCAGTTTCGCGTTCCGGCGCGAAGGTCCCACGGAGACATTCTCTGTTGAAGAGAAGTTCTCCAAGCCACTGGCGTTGCGTTTGCAGATCCCCGCGCTGCGCGAAAGCGTGGGGAGCGTGACGGTGAACGGCCAGCCGGCGAAGTGGCAGATGGTCAAAGATTGCGTCGGTTTGCCGCGCATTGAAATTGAAAACGCGGCGGCAGCGCGCCAGGAAGTAGTCATTCAATGGCGGGGCCAAGCGCCGGCCATTGTGAGCGCGCCGGCGACCGTGCCGCGCGGCAGCGAGCTGGAAGCAAAGATTGGCGGACACGAACTCTCGATAGTCAACGATCCGCAAAACGCCCTGAGCCAGCTCGTCGTGGGTGAGTATGGTTTTCACGCGAAAGCGACGGGCTTGCCGGGCGAACGCACGGTGTTTGCCCATCTGCGGCAGGGCGAGTTGAATTGGTGGCAGCCGGTGACGTTTGAGATCCGGGCCGGGGTGGAGGCCGGCGCTCCGGACGTGGTGGACTGGAAAAGGAAGCTGCCCGCAACGGCGCGTTTTGAGTCAGTTGACCTCGCACGGACGTTCAATGACAAGGTCACGCAGATTTTCCGCAACGAATATCGTTCGCCACGTTCGCCCTTCGTTTCGTTGGCTCAGCCCAAACAGGGCATTGGGGGCTGGTGCGATTTCAAGGCCGAGTTCACCGTGGATGATTCTGGTCTGCGCGCCGAGGCGGCCCGGCAGGGCGGGAAAATCACCTTGCCCAACGGTGTGCCGTTACAAACGCCGGGCGACGCGGATGCGAAGAACATCGTATTCACGTCGCAGTGGGATAACTATCCGCGCGAAGTCTCCGTTCCCTTGACAGGAAGGTCATCCCATGCCTTCTTGCTGATGGCCGGTTCATCCAACCCGATGCAGAGCCACTTCGACAACGGCGAAGTCATCGTGACTTACACCGACGGCACAAGCACGCGGCTGGCGCTGCACAACCCGACAACCTGGTGGCCGATTGACCAGGATTATTTCATGGACGACTATGCGTTTCGACGCGACGAGCCGATTCCGCCGCGCGTGGATTTGCGGACGGGGGAAATCCGCATTCTCGACGTGGGAAGTTTCAAGGGCAAAGGTCGAAAGGTTCCCGGCGGCGCGGCGACGGTTTTGGATTTACCACTCGATGCGACGAAGGAGTTGAAATCGCTTACCGTTCGTGCACTGGCGAATGAAGTGGTCATCGGGTTGATGAGCGTGACGCTGGCGCGATGAGCGGCTTGTTCCTTGTCTCGAAGCAAAGACGGATGCAGACTCCACCCATGATTCCCGGCAGGCGGAAACTGCCCCTCGGATTGGTGCTACGGCTGGGATATTCATTGCCAGTCATGGCTGCTTTCGCGGCGGCGCTGCGCTGTTTCGCCGCCGGCTCGGGTGACTATCTGATAGACACTTGGACCGGCGACCATGGCCTGCCCAGCAGTTCTGTAACCGCCATCGCTCAGACACCTGATGGGTATCTCTGGGCGGGCACGTACAATGGCCTAGTGCGGTTCGATGGCGTGCGCTTCGTCACCTTCGATCCTTCCAACACTCCCGAACTCCAACATGCTCGCATCCGCCACCTGGATCTCGATCCTGCGGGCATACTCTGGATCAGCACTTTCTACGGCTCATTGACTTCCTACCGCGACGGCCAGTTCCGCGCCGAGTGGACGGGCGAAGGGGTGGCGGATTCAGCCCTCACGGCCGTGTCACTGCGGTCGAATGCGCCCGTCTTCCTGCTGCGTACGGGCGGCTTGCTCCGGCGACTGGCCACGAATTCTCCAGCCGGCCCGTGGCAAGTGTTGAAGGCGCCCGGGGCGAGGTTGGGCGAAATGTGCGCCCAGGACGCTCAAGGTGTGATCTGGTGCCGCGGGCGCGACCGAAAGGTGTGGCGGCTGTTGGGGGACCGGTTTGACGAGGTA
>Ga0181532_10002807_pt1 | contig 16105 bp, 11 predicted proteins | sample PEATcosm2014_Bin_33_FD_119768 | JGI IMG/M metagenome (GOLD analysis project Ga0181532, IMG submission 119768) | Peatland microbial communities from MTU Mesocosm Facility, Houghton, MI, USA - PEATcosm2014_Bin11_30_metaG | ecosystem: Environmental > Terrestrial > Soil > Wetlands > Peat | place...
GACGCAGGGTGCCACGGTGGTCCCAACCACCACCGCGCTCTACGACGGGGACCAGGGAGTCCAACTCGATCCGCTGGTGCCATTGGCCGCCAATACGACCTACACCATCAACGTAACGGGAGTGGTGGACATTACCGGCAACGCGCAGTCCGCCTTCTCGTCGGTGTCATTCACCACGGGAACGGGAACCGATCTGGTCCGGCCCACGGTCGTCTCGACGAACCCAACCAACGGAGAGTCGAACGTTCCCGACAACACCACGTGTCAGGTGGTATTTAGCGAGCCGATGGATCCGGCGTATTTCGACCCGAACAACAGCTTCACGTTGCGGACTTCGGCGAACGCCGTGGTGCCGGCGACCATTACGTTCTCGGCGAACTACACCACCGCAACGTTGACGCCCATGTCGACCCTGACCGGAGGCGGCGCAACGTACTATTGCGAGTACGGCTATCAGGCCACGCTGTATGACTTGGGCGGAAATCCGCTGTCAGGGACGTACATAAGCTTTACCACTCAGTGACGCGGCAGGGCGGAAAGTCGCTATAAAGCAACACCCTAGGTGTTCAGACACCGCCAGCGCTGCGCTCTACGCCGACACAGGCAGCGACAACACCGCCACCGGCTCGCAGTTGAAAAGGCTGGTGGAAATGACTCTAGCGTGCATCGGCAATGCGGGCGCAGGCCGCTAGCACTGGAAGAAGTGACAGGTTCCCAAACAGCCGCAATCGGTAAACTGTTAGTTCTGTCAGTTGCCGCCGATCCAGGCGGGAGTGACTATCTGTTTCAGGGGGGACGAGCGGTGTTTGCGTCGGATGATGCGGTTTTCGCCTGGGCCATCGGGAAGGCTCTGCTGATCGTGATTGTCTCCGTCGGCGCTTTGGTCTATGCCGCGTGGGCGGTAACGCGGCAAAGTAAGGACGCCGCTCAGATTCGAATCCCCAAGGAGAGTGCCTTGAAGTACCAGAGTTCCGTTCAAGCCGGCACGGTGCTGCTCGCGGGAAGCGGGACAGCGGCAGAAGGGGAAGGGGCACGGCGCATTCCAGCTAAGACCTCAGCGGAACAGATCGGTGTTCCCGCGGCGGAGGGGCCTGCTGCTGCGGCCTAACCTTGGTCGGGTGCAAGCGCCTCCATCTTTCTTTCTTTATAGCCGGTGCCCCTTCATCTCTTGCGCTTCAGAAGCGCATCGCTTTCTTCTCCCAGCGGTTTACAACAGCGATCCAATTTCCTGCCTCCGGTTCCTGCCTCCAGCGGCGTGTGCTGCGGTAACGAGAAGGCCGCCTGATTGCTCTACTTCGCAGTCCGCGCTACAGTTAACGGCGCGGGTGCTTCTTCAAGTGAGAGAAGATTCAGCGCCGCAGCGCGCTACGAAAGTGCTCATCCGCATTCGCCGTTCATTAGTACTTTCCGGAGCGCGAGAAGCTCTTTCGGATTCTGCCGAACGAACTACGAGCCTAATCACGAGAGCAAACGATTCAACGCTGGACATCCGATGACGGACCCGGGCAAAGTGGAGGAGTTGTACTTGGCGCCGAGCGCGGGTAGTGCCATGTTTCAAGGCTTTTGCAGAGTGTTCTTCACCTGCTATTGTCGTCTGACGGTTGCGGGGCAGCGTCACCTTCCGGAGTCCCGGTTCATCATCTGCAGCAATCATGCTAGTCATGTCGATAGCGCGGTTCTGATGACAGCTTCGGGACTTCCGTTCTCTGCATTTGCACTGCTCGGCGCCAGTGATTATTTTTTCGAATCCTGGAGGACGAGGTTCTTGGTCTCTCGGTTCATGAATGTCATACCGATTGACCGCCAGGCGCAACCCAAGTCGCTGCGGCGGAGTTTGGCGATGTGTGAAGAATTTCTACAGAGGACGCACGGCAATCTGATTCTCTATCCGGAAGGTACGCGGTCGCGTGACGGCGAGATCCAGCCATTCAAAAAGGGTGCGGGGCTGTTTGCGGCCGACCTTGGGGTGCCCGTCGTGCCCGCGCATATCGCGGGTACTCACAACATTTTGGCGAAGGGAAAATTCGTGCCACGACCCGGAGCTGTCTTCGTCCGCTTCGGAGAGCCGGTTATGTTCGAATCGAATCAGTTCGATCATCAGTTCGATCATCGGCTCGGTCGCGAGCTGCGGAAGGCCGCTGTCGAATTGCTCGAACAGCGGGTTCGAGGCCTTAGCCGGTTGCCTCCCACCGGAGACGTGATCAGGCTGCCTGAAGAGCCCGAAAAAGAAGAGCGGGCGACAATTTCCATTTCCGCCGTGGGGCAGGGTGACGGGAACACAGAAAGCCCTACCCGCAGCAGAGTGTCGGAATAGGCACGTTGAAGGCAGATCCGAGAGGGCGCTATGTACACGGCAAAGCACATGAAATGGTGGGGATGGGGAGATGAGGAGATCGGTTTCGACTCGAGTGCCCATCCGGGTTTGTGGCCCTATGCCAAAGCGGTGCTCGGGGTGGAAGAAGACCACCTGGACACGCCGCCCGTGCCGATCGAAGCCGCCCGGTTGCCCGAACCAATTCGTCATGACGGTTTTTTGGCTGAGCTGCGATTATGGATGCGCGGCGATCAGATCTGCGATAGTCGTCACGAGCGCCTGGTCCATACATACGGCAAGGGTCTCCGCGACCTGTTTCGTATGCGGCGTGGCATGGCTGAGGGCGCTCCTGACTTGGTGGTTTATCCGGAAAACGAGCACGATGTGCTCACGACGATACGGGCGTCGGTGCAGCACGATGTCGCAGTCATCCCGTTTGGAGGCGGTTCGAATATTGCGGGTTGCCTGGAGCGAAGCGACACTCGCCGCATGACAGTGTCGCTTGATATGCGCCGCATGCGACGCGTGCTGGCGGTGGATACAGAATCATGTACGGCGCGCATCGAGGCCGGTGTCTTTGGTCCCGATCTTGAAGAGCAATTGCAGGGCTTCGGCGTAACCCTCGGCCACTTTCCCGACTCCTTCTTGCACTCTACGCTCGGCGGGTGGATCGCCACGCGGTCGGCTGGAATGCAGAGCGACAAGTACGGCAAGATCGAGGATATGGTGATTGCGCTGCGCATGGTCACACCAGTTGGCGTGCTGGCGACGCGAATCGTGCCCAAGTCTTCGAACGGTATCGACGTCAACCATTTGTGCATTGGCAGTGAGGGAACTTTGGGAGTCATTACCGAAGCCACCATGCGAGTTCATCCCCGGTCGGAGTTGCGTCGTACTCACGGCTACCTGTTTCTCGATTTCGAAAGCGGCATCGAGGCCATGCATGAGTGTGTGCGGAAAGAGTGTGTGCCCTCAATGTTCCGGCTCAACGACCCCGAGAAGACCGCATTGTCGCTGGCCTTCAAACCGCCATCATCGCGGTTGTCACAGGCGGTAAGCGGAGTCATGAAGGGTTACCTCCGGGCGAAAGGTTTTGATTTTGCGCGGGCTTGCCTCATGCTCACCACCTTTGAGGGGAGCAAAGACAACGTCGCTCGCCAACACAGTCAAGTCAGCGCCGTCTATCGTCGCTTCGGCGCGGTCGACCTGGGCTCCGGCTCAGGGAAGTCCTTCGAGTCGACCAAGTACGATTTTCCGCATATACGTGATTTCCTCATGGATCGTGGCATCACTTCTGATGTGAGCGAGACCTCAACCGTCTGGAGCAACATCGCCCCTCTGTATCGGGCGACCACGACAGCCCTACGCTCCGCGATTTTAGATAGTGGAAGCGATGGTGAGAGCGGCGTACAACCGTTTGTCGGATGTCATATCAGCCACATCTATCACTCCGGGGCAAGCCTCTATTTGACCTTCGCCTGCCGGCAGCTACCTGGGCGTGAAATGCAACAGTACCTGCACGCGAAACGAGCTGTACAGCAGTCCTTCATCGATCACGGGGCTACTCTGTCTCACCATCACGCGGTCGGCACCGAACACCTGCCGTGGCTCACCGATGACATTTCTTCCGTGGGTGTGATGGCCGTGGCTGCAATCAAAGGAGGGCTCGATCCTGGCAATGTCATGAACCCGGGACGGTTGCGGCCCTCCACAGCGCCCTTTGAGGAGTGGTCGAAGGTCGGCAGCGACGATACAGAGAACTCGACGGTCTCCTCGCTGCGTGAGGGCTGAAGACGGATACCCAAAGAGGCGGCGCTGCCCGTACCGGAACACTGTCAGGCCGAAAACCTGAAATCATGTTTGTCTGATCGAATCCAACTACTGCGCCGCAATCTTGGAGAGAGGCGAAGGGAGCACATCGTATAGTGGCTGCACCGCTTTCACTTCCGGGTTCTCCTCAGCTACTGATATCGCCAGAATACGGATCTTATCGTTGTCCGGCAACTGGATAGTTTTCGCGCCAGGCGGCAAGTCGATCGGATACGCGAAGAGATACGAATAGCTGTACGGCACGTTTTCTCCGGCAGCATTGTGGTGATGCGAACAGTACCAAGCCAGGTCGGCCCGTTTGATATAGCCGGACTTGATTCCAGTCATTTCAGCATAATCGTCGTGCTCGGTTTTTCCCGGCAGCGACGGGACCGGGACATCCTTCCCGACCCACTGCCGATCATCCCACTGGCCGATGAATCCGCCCCAATCCTGAATCGTCGAGTCGACGTTCTTGCTACCAATTTTGAAACTTGTTTGTTGGTCGCCTTCGGCGGACGCCGCCAGCACATAGACGCGATTGTAGCGGCCATTCGGCAATTCGATCGTCTGGCCCTTGGCTAGGACCGCGTTGGGCGCGGCATTTGTCGTCGACGCGAGATGGAACTCCACATTATTAAATGTGATTTGCGCGGGCAGCATCTCAGCCGGCAAAGCATTGCCTTTGCCATCAAACCCATTGGCTGAGTGACTGCCATCATTGTTGGCGACCGCAATGTCGTATTTCAGGGACACGGGTATCGAATGCACGTCCGCAACCTTCGTCCTAGACGCAGCCAACTTTACCGCAAACGTTCGTGGCTGGTAGGCGGTGAACGAAGTTACCAGCACTCCGCCAGAAACCTTGGCGGCGCCAACCGGCTGCTCTTGTCCGTTCACCTCGCGAGCGGAAGTGACCGGCGCCGCGAATGCAATCTTGACATCCGGCCGCGGCTTGCCATCGAGTTCCACCAGACGCACGATGATCTCATCGCTCTGCTCGGCCTTCTTCAGAGCGAAAAGTCGAATCCTTGGGCTGCTGACCTTCAGCAGAGAGAGCTCCCGGCCGAGCGCACCTGGATGCGTTGATGTTTGGAAAGCTATGAGAGGATCGTTCAGGCGCTGGCCCTGCCAGTCGCTCCCGGCCTGGCGCCAGTCACCCCCGTGTCCCGCGACGCCGTAGATGAACTCGTGATGTCCGATATCCTGCGTGCCCTGGTCGGCGTAGCCGCCACGAGTGCCGGGCGTGCGGATCAAGGTCAGCCTGATCGTGTTATCGCTGGGCTTATCCGAACCGTTCTTGGAGTCGGTGAGGATGGTCGCGCCGAAAGCGCCGGTCATGTCGGTCAAGTCGATCCACTGGTGCGACGGAACCTCAAATTTCTTCGGCTCTGCGGTGGGGCGATCGATGGTTCCGATATCCCAGTTGTACGTTGCCGTGCGGTTCGAAGCCGCCAGGGGGAACGTCGCCTTCAAGTTCGACTCCCGCGTGTTCCAGTCGATTACGTTTCCGAACTCTACTCGCTTGCCTGCGTCTCCTGCCGAAAGGCGGATGGTCTGCACAAATCGTGAGCCCGCGGTTTCGCGCGAAACTTCTACGGCGACGCGCGCCGGGCCGGTCTCAACCACACGAATCTGGGCTGGCCCGCTCACATAAGCCTTGGGTGCTGCCTGCTCCTGATCCCAGTCCATATTCCAGGCCGGCCACTGCTCGGGATTATCGTAGGAGATGGCAAGGCGCGCCGGGCCAGCGAGCAATTCCCGTCCGAGCGATTTATCGAAAACACTGGAGACATCGCCGTCTGGATTGAGCTTTACCCGGTAGTACTGATTCTCCAGTGAGTGTTCGGACACCTGCAGAGTGGATGCAAGTCCAGCCGCGGCCTCGGGCTGCACGTCATAAACCGCATAGCCGACCGATGGCACGCGCGCAACAAACAGCACCTTACCGTTCGATACCTGTGCTGGAGTTTCTTTGCCGTCTGGGCCAATGACGCGAACTGTCTTCGGCGTATTGCCTGGAAATTCAATGCTGGCTTCGACCACCTCTTCACGGGCGATATTCAACGGGTTGAAGATGACGATGGGAACGCCTTTGGCCTGAGTGTCCAACGCGGCTGCGACCGCTTCGGATGCATTGTTCAACACGCCCGCGAATTGATTCATGGCGATGACGTCGTCATTCCAGGCGAATTCGTAGGCCTTCGGAGTCGCCGTCCCAGCGGCGATGTCGTGGAACTGGCCACCCATGACGAGCATCCAGGCGTCGTTCAGCCGCTGTTGCGGATATGTTCGTGCACCGAGCCATTCCGCGGCAATCGAGGTTTTTTCGGCAGCGTCCGCCAGCAACTCTTCTTTCCGAAGCCAGCGTTTTTGGTAGGCTTGCGAAGTGAGTGAACCGGCCGAATGATTGGTCAGTTCCATTTCGCCGGTATAGCGTGGAAGTCCGACAGCTTCAGAGGGCGTGATGTCGAGAAACATCTGCTCCGCGTTCGCAGAAACTACCTGGACTGGGCCAGCGCCGGCCTTTACCGCGGGCCATGCCGGATGCGGTTGCCCATCTATGTAAGATCCGTTTCCGTCCTGCGGCGGGAAGCTTGCTGACCTTTTGGTGACGATCGCTTCGAGCCGCTTTACCGAGTCCTCATCCGGAGCTCCGCCGATGTCGCCGGTGCCATAGTAATGATAGTCCGTGTATACGCCACTCACTTTTCCGTTCTGCTCTACGCGCGCGGCCCAATCATTCTGGTACCGGTCCAGGTCCCGATCCGCTTGGATCTTGGCGCGGCCTCTCTCTTCGGCACGCAGCAGGTAATAATCTCGTACATCCTTCGGGTCGAGCGGTAGATTGACGTTCTCGAGTTGGCGTATTTTCTGTTGCAGCGGGAGGAATTTCTTCCGAATCTCCTCGAGGGCGAGGTTCGGAGGAGCCGCGGGCAACGGCTGGGAGAGATCGGTGTCAATCCCGCCGTCGTATTTGCCCGGGTTCAGACCCGCCAGCACGCTCTCTCCATCTGGTCCGACCCAGACGCCCACGTTGAACGGTGTGCCTTCCGGCGTCTTCTCACGCGATTCCAGACCGCCGCCGTTCGCGGAGGACCCCCACACCAGTTTCTGCGTGGAAAAGCCTTTGACGCCGGAGTGCGCGAGAATCGTCGGCAGTGAAGCCGGAAAGCCGAAGCAGTCAGGCAGCATGTACTCTGCACTGCCTTTGCCGAATTCATGGCGAAACCAGTCATTGCCGTAAAGAACTTGCCGGATGAGGGTTTCGGCGCTGGGGGTATTTACGTCGCCCTCTTCCATGGAAGAACCCGCCGGGAACCATCTTCCTGAATCCACGTACTTCTTCAGCCTGGCGAAATCCGCCGGATAATATTCCTTCATCAAGCGATAGCGGTTTGCGCCGCTGAAATTGAAAACATAGTGGGGATATTTTTCGAGGAGGGTGAAGTTGTCCTCCATGGTCTTGCGCAGGTATTCGTTGATGACCTGGGGATACTCCCATCGCCACTCCGTATCCAAGTGGGCATACCCGACGACGTAAAGCGTTTGTTGCCTGCTCAGGTCCGGCTTCTCGGTGGTTTGTGCGCTGGCGGCGCACAGCAGGAGCAGGCAGCTCAATGAATGCGCTACCAAAGAGGTACAGTATCGTCGCATTGCCAATCTCCAAATAATGTCTATCTAAATATGTTTACCTAATGTGTCAACTATTGCGTCTGAACTTTCGTGGGCGGATGTTTGAGTTCGGCGATAAGTTCCTGGAAATGCGGGTTCTGACGCAGGTTTTTCAGATCGTCGTCGGCCATCAAGTAATCGGCGTCGTTATATCCGCGATTGACGGCCTCGTGCAGATACTGCAGCGCATCATCGGGGTGGTTGGCAGCCGCGGCCACACAGGCGAAGTCATACCACGCCGACCACGGGTTCCCCTTGTCCCCGGACTTTTCCCCCTTTTCGATCACGTCACGAAACAGCTTGCTTGCTTCGGCATAGCGGCCGCTGTGGGCCATTGCTGTTCCGAGTTGCTGCAGTGCATCCAGCGTGTTGGGATATCGCGGTCCCAGATTCCGAATCTCGACTTCGAACGTCGCACGAGCGATTTTTTCCGCTTCCGCGTAGCGACCCTCGCGGTTCAGAACTTCGGCAAGATTGGATTGCGACATCATGGTTAGGGGGTTCCGCGGTCCGACCGCGCGCATCTCAGTCGCAAGCGTTTCCCGTTGCAATTTCTCCGCTTCGTGGACATGGCCTTCCTTGAGAAGCAGGTTTGCGAGGCTGGATTCGGATCTCAATGTATCGAGGTGTTCGGGTCCAAGGGTTCGCAACCGAATCTCCACCGTTTCCCGCAGCAGTTTCTCGGCGTCGGCCAGGCGACCTTCCGCAAGCAGAAGGTCCGCAAGGCTGGCCATAGCGACAGTCGTGTCCGGGTGTTCGGGTCCCAGCACGCGCTGACGGGCAGCCAGATTTTCGCGATACAGCGGCTCGGCTTCAGCTGTCCGCCCCTGCCACGCGATGGCCATTGCCAGGTTGCCCATCGCCAGCAGAGTTCTAGGATTGTCGGGTCCCCATACGCGACGCCCGGTATCGACTAGTTGACGAAACTCCTGTTCACCCGCGGCAAATTGGGCTTGGTGGAGGAGCATAAGGCCCAGGTTGTTCGTCGCCCGCAATACTCGCTCATTCTCTAAACCCAGTGTGCGAGTCCCGACCTCAATCACCTCGCGCTCGAGTTTCTCCGCCTCGTTGTACTCGCCCTGGCGTTCGAGGACGACAGCCAAGTGATCCATGCCCTCGAGCGTGAGCGGGTCCGCCAGTCCAAGAATGCGTCGCTCACCCTCCAGCGCCTGGCGCTCTAGCTTCTCCGCTTCGGGATAATGTCCTTCGCGCTCAAGCATCGAACCGAGTTGAGCCATCGACTCCAGCGTCTTTGGGTCGTTGGGTCCGAGCAGGCTCAGTCGGGCATCCAAGGCATGCTTTGACAGTTCTTGAGCGCGAGCGTAAAGGCCCAGGTTCCCGTATGTGCGCGCCATGACCAGCATCATCTGGGATTGAACCTCGGGATCCTTGGCCAGACCTGCGCCCATATCGTTGGAGGCCTTGTCGAGGATCTCCCGAGCCGTAACGCTGTTGCCGCGCGCTTCATTCGGGTCAGACACTCTGAACATGCCGGTCATGAAATCGGTGATGCGGGTGGCGCGATCACGTTCGCGGTTTGCCCGGTCTCGCTCACGAGTAATCCGGCGCAACTGCACCGATTGCAAAACGGAGAAAGCAGCCAGCAACAGCACCAATGCAACCGCCGCACCTACCGTCACACGATGTCGCTGGGCATACCTGCGCAAGCGGTAGCCAGCGCTTGCCGGGCGCGCGACGACGGGCTCATGATTCAGATATCTCCGAATGTCGGCGGCCAACTCGGAAGGCGCGCCGTAGCGGCGAGCGCGATCCTTCTCCAGCGCCTTCATCGTGATCCAGTCGAGATCTCCGCGCAGCAGGCTCACCAGTTGCCTGGGTTCGGTACCGCGCGCTTCGGCAGTCGCGGTCGATGTATCGCGATCAGCGTTCACCTTGACGCTCGGGGAGGGCGGTTCTTCCTCGCGCAACTTCCGCAGAAACTCGTCGAGCGGTTGCTTCTGCCGCTGCTTGCTCTCAAACGGCTGCAAACCGGCCAGCAGCACGTAGAGAACGACGCCCAGCGAGTAGACATCGGTGCGCGTGTCGATGTCCTGCACACCGTCATGGAAGCCGGGATCGGCCTGTTCCGGACTCATGTATCCGGGCGTCCCTACAAAATGTCCGAGTTGCGTGAACAGGCTTTCGCCATCAGCTTGAGGCGTGATTGCTTTCGCCAGTCCGAAGTCGATGATCCGCGGCACTGGCTTGCCGTCTACCTCCACCACCAGAATGTTCGCGGGTTTCAGATCGCGATGAATGATCGCTTTCTGGTGCGCGTGTTGCACGCCTTCGCAGGTCTGGATGAAGAGTTCGAGCCGATCCCTGATCTTGAGTTTCTTCTGATCGCAATACTCCGTAATCGGCAGTCCGGGTACATACTCCATCACAAAGTACGGTTGGCCCTGCGGCGTCGCCCCGGCGTCCAACACCTTGGCAATAGCGGGATGATCCATGATCGCCAGCGATTGCCGCTCCGACTGAAAGCGCTGCACGACCGATTCGTCGTACATCCCAGCCTTGATCAGCTTCAGAGCAACTTGCCGCCGCACCGGGGAGGTCTGTTCTGCCAGCCAGACTTGTCCCATGCCTCCTTCACCAAGCTTGCGGACGAGTTGAAAGCGCTGCGCAAAGACCTGCCCCGCTTCCAAGGCACCGACAGCGCCGAAGCGATCCGAATCCATGTCCGGGGCCACGCCTTCGGGCAACAGCGGCGATTGCAGGAATCCGGAACGGATATCTTCGCCGGCCAATAAAAGCGATTCCACCTCGGCCCGCAGCGCAGCGTCCCCAGCGCAGGTCTCGTCGAGAAACCCGGCGCGCTGCTCGGGGGGAAGTTGCATGGCCCGGTGCAGCAACTCTTTAACGCTCTCCCAGGATTGGCTAGTCATGATTGGTCCGTCACAGCTCTGCCGTCCTGCTTATCTGGCGATGCAACCAGACGCGTGCGGTGGCCCAGTCGCGGTCGACCGTGGCACGCGAGATGCCCAGAACCCCGGAGATTTCGGGAGCCGACAGCCCCCCGAAGAACTTCATCTCTACGATCTTTCCCTGTCGCTCATCGATGCGAGACAGTTCGTCGAGCGCATTATCCAGAGCCAGCAGTTCAGCATCGCCGGTGACGGGCAACGCGGCCAGATCCTCTAAAGCAATCCGGCACCCCCCGTCACGTTTATCGGCTCGGCGGCTGCGGGCGTAGTCCACCAGGATTTGGCGCATGAGCCGCGAAGCAACCGCGATAAAATGCGCGCGGTTTTGCAGCTCGACCGGTTGACCTCCCAGCAGTCGAAGGTAGGCCTCGTGAACCAGGGCTGTGCTCTGCAGGGTGTGATCTGGCCGCTCGGATTGGAGGTGATAGTGAGCCAGACGACGTAGCTCCTTGTAGACCAGCGGCACTAGAGCGCGGAGGGCCTTTTCGTCGCCCTGCTTCCAATGAACCAAAAGCTCTGTGACTTGGCCGGGCTGGTCTTCGGTCATGCGCGGTGGTTACCCTGTTCCCGCAGAGATTCCCCAGCATATTCGCCGGCTTGACGGGCGTCAATCCGCTTTGATTTCTTCAACATGAGTCGCTCTTGGGGTGCTCGAACAATTTTTCTTGCGGTGCATGAGGCGTTTTGCTCCCGTTTTCCGCCTATCTATGTAAGAGCGCGGGTTCCAAACGTGGGTTCCGCGATTTATGACAAGGCAGCGGGTGGGTTCTTGGGGAAGCATCCACCCGCTACCCTTTACGTTGACAGTCGACCTAAGTCGTCGCTCACAAGATTACCAAAGTAGCTGCACTTGCCCGGCCGCGCCTCCTCACCATCTGACATCTGGAGCCGCCGCCTGTCTTCTCGCTAGACTTCACTGGACAGACAAACATGGGCACGGGAACTGTCGCGCCTCCCGGAATCCCTCCCCCTTTCTGAATGAGAAGTCGCGCCTCGTCGCGCAGCTAAGAGACGAGGTGCAGCGAGGAACCGAGCTAGTATGCCCGCGCAGTGGATCAATTCGTTCCGCCTTTGGTTTGCCGCTCTCATCGGTATCATTCCGGTCATCGCGACCTTGGTGACCACCATCTTCAGCGTCATTCTGGCCCGCGCGACCCTGCGTTATGTGGAGGCGACCGACAAAGGTTTGAACCTCGCACGCGAAGAGTTTGAGCGCGAATGGTCGCCTGATCTGCACATAAAACTCGAGCGTGTGTCGTCCACCGAAGTCAGGATCATCGTCACCAACCTGGCCAAGAGTTCGGTCCTATTGCAGCTATTGCAATTGCGCAAAATCTCGCATGCCGTTCCCTTCGAGCGCCACCGTCTGAATGATCCGCTGGTGGGCGGGATGACCTGGACTCAGGAGATGGGCAAGCGCATCCTGGCCTGCAGCGGAAAGGAATTCGAAGGTCCGATTGCTGCTTCGATGACCTTTTATTCCTCGGGACGAATGTTCCGCACGGATTGGTTCCGGTCGCACATCCAGGTGCGGGATGGCCGCATCCTAAGCCTCGAACCGAGCAACATGCCTGCCCGCCGCGTGCGCGTCGTTGAACGCAAAGGTCCGGAACGCCGGCGCGATTTCGTACAGGACGTCACCGCCGACGTCACTCCCGACAAACTCGACAGAAAGCCGGACGAAAAGGCTTTCGTGGCCGGGGCGGGAAGTTAAACAGAACGCTAGCGGCGGCAAGCAGAGCAATAGCCACCGACTTCGAGCCGCGCCACCACGATGTGGAAGTGGCAATCCCGCTGCAATTGCTTTTTTAAGGATTCGAAAGTCTTGCTGACAAATTCGGTAATTTTGCCGCACCTCAAACATGCCATGTGGATATGGTCGCGGCCCAGTTTGCGCTCGTAGTAATGACCTTCGCCATTCAGATGCATCAGGTCGAGTTCATCGATCAGTCCCTGCCGCTTGAGCAGGTCGAGGGTTCGGTAGACGGTGCTGCGATCGACCGAGGCGTCTACCGTGCGCGCCTTGCGCAGGATCTGGCTGGCATCCAGATGCTTGGTTGCGGTCTCAATTACGCCTAAGATCGCCCGGCGCGGGGCGGTCATGCGGATCCCGCGTTCGGCGAGTTGCATCTGCAACCGTCCGGGAATTTCGGTTTGTGGCAGCGGCATCCGGGTCTTCCTCCTTTTATAGTTGCAACTTGATCGCAAATAACATGCGACGAAATCTTCGGGCGCCCCATTGACAGAGCATAGAGGCGCACTTAGCCTAACGAGAGTAACACTTGTTGCGACTCGGTCGCAATAAACACTATCGACAATACTGGAATCAGAATAGGGAGTCAATGGTCGCGCGCAAAGTTCCTCAATCTATCCTGAAAAAGTTACGTGGCATCATTCTCCTGATTTCATCCCTGTTGTTTTGCCGGGCGTCTTTGCTCTCGGCGCAAGAGAGCCCTTACATCGTGACCTATGACCATTACCTCGAGGAACCCGGCAGCCTGGAAGTCGAATATTTTTCCACCTTTGGCACCCAACGTGGCGGCAACGACTTCGACGCGTTCTGGACGGAATTTGAGTACGGGGTGACCGCGTGGTGGACGACAGAGGTTTATCTGGCCGGACAGACGACCTTCAACGACAGTATGATTTTCACGGGCTCACGATTTGAGAACCGGTTCCGGTTGCTGCAGCGCGAACACTTTGTCAATCCGGTGCTTTACATCGAATTCGAAAATACCAACGCGGCGGACAAGATTCTGAAAGAAGTCGAAGGTCACGACGTAGAATCCGACTACGCCCCTCCGAACGGTGTTTTGCGGAGGGAGCACGACCACGAATTGGAGATGAAACTCCTGCTTTCCAGTACCTTCAAAGGCTGGAATGTCGCCGTGAATCCTATTGTTACGAAGAACCTTTTGCCGAGCGAGCCCTGGGAGTTTGGTTATGCCATTGGTGCCAGCCGTCCGCTCGCGCTTAAAGCCTCTCCCAACCGGTGTAATTTTTGCCGGGAGAATTTTATTGCGGGAGTGGAAATGTACGGAGGCCTGGGCGATACGCAGAGTGCCGGTTTGCACGATACCTCTCACTACCTCGCGCCCGTAGTCGCTTGGAATCTTCCGTCGGACTGGACCATGCGTCTCTCCACCGGCTTCGGTTTGAACGACAACAGCCATCGACTTCTATTGCGTTGGGGGCTTTCGCGCGAATTCTCAGGCTTGGGTGAGATGGTCGCGCGGTTATTTGGAGGGCGGCCGTGAAACTAATTTTCGCTCGGCGACGGGCCCAAAGGGGTCTTAGGAATGTTGGGGTCGTTGTCTTGGTCGTCGGCGTTGGCGTTGGTTTATCTCTGGCGCAGACCGGCGACGCTCCCGCGCGCAAGAACAAGAAAGCAGAGTACGCTACGCTGGCAGAGGCTCCTGAAAAAGCAAGAGAGAGGGAAAATCCCTTCGCCGGCGATCCTCAGGCTGTGGCTGCCGGTGGGAAGCTTTTTGAGCAGCATTGCGCCGAATGCCACGGAGCGAAGGCAGGAGGTACAAGGCACGGCGTGAGTTTGCTGCGGGAAGAAGTGCAACAGGCAAAGCCAGGCACGCTGTTCTGGATCCTGACCAATGGAGTTGTACGCCGAGGCATGCCAGTTTGGTCGAAGCTGCCCGAACCGGAGCGCTGGCAGATTGTCACCTTCTTGCAGTCGTTGAACCCGCGATCAGTCAACTCGATATCCGAGAACTCAGAACCGGCGAAACCGAGTCTGCACTGATCCGGATGGGTGTGATTCTGTAGCGCTGGCGGCTCGCCGGCCCTGCTAAGCTCATTCTGCGTGAATCAATCCTGCGTGAATCGGCCCTGTGTGAATCGGAAACACGACGTCATTGTTCTCGGCGCTGGCGCTGCGGGCCTGATGTGTGCCATCGAAGCCGGCAAGCGGGGCCGCCGTGTCGTGGTGCTGGAACGCGCGGATCGAATTGGCAAGAAAATTCTGATCTCCGGCGGCGGCCGCTGCAACTTCACCAACCTCCACACCGAGCCAGAAAAGTTTCTCTCGTCGAATCGTCATTTTGCCAAGTCGGCGCTGGCCCGTTACACTCCGGCGGACTTTGTGCGCCTCGTCGAAAAACATCGCATTCCATACCACGAGAAAAAGCTCGGCCAGTTATTCTGCGATCGAGCCGCGAGCGACATCACGGCAATGCTCGAGCAGGAATGCCTCGCTGCCGGAGTGGAAATCCGGTGCAAGACGAAGGTGAATGCGGTGCACAGGAACGCCCAGTTCAATGTGGAAGCCGACGACGCCAGTTTCAGCGCGGCCCGCCTGGTGGTCGCGACCGGAGGCCTCTCCATAGCAAAGATCGGCGCCACTTCATTCGGCTACGATCTGGCCCGGCAATTCGGCCTGAAGATCGAGCCCCCACGCCCCGCGCTGGTTCCTCTTGTTTTCAGCGAAAGGGACCGGAAGCGCTGGTGCGATCTCGCAGGACTCTCGACCGAGGTGGTCGCCTCCATCGGCGGCGCGAAACCTGCTTCAGCATTACAGGCGTTTCGGGAAAACATGCTTTTCACTCATCGCGGTATCAGCGGGCCGGCGATTCTCCAGATATCTTCTTACCGGGACGGCGAAGCGCCGATTCATCTCGACCTGGCGCCCGGCCGCGATCTTGCTGCCGATTTACGAGCGCGGGGCCATCGCGACCAGTCGAGTTGGAAGTTGCTGCTGCGAGAAGTCCTGCCTCGCCGCTTAGTGGATCGCTGGCTCGAAATTTATCCTTTAGCCGGCAGCTCTGATCGTGCTTTTGCTGACGCCGAACATCAATTGCATGCATGGGAAGTCAAGCCGGAAGGGACGGAGGGTTACGGAAAGGCGGAAGTCACCGCGGGCGGCGTCGATACCAATGAACTTTCCGCCAGGACCATGGAATCCCGCAAAGTGCCCGGTCTTTATTTCATTGGAGAAGTGGTCGACGTCACCGGCCAACTCGGCGGCTTCAATTTCCAGTGGGCATGGGCGTCGGGATTTTGCGCCGGACAGGCGATGTGAATGCAAGCGCCGTAAGGACGTCCAAGAAACCATGCGGACGCTTGCTAAGGCCGTTACTGAATCTCCGCGCCTTCCTGCATGAACGGCAGTCGGGAAATAATTTCCGCGGCCTGCTCCAGTTGCTTGAGGTCTTCGCTTGTGAAGTCTGCGCCTGCGACCGAAACATCCAGCCCCTTGCGTGAAACCTGCACCACCCCGATCACTTTGCCTCCCGAGGGCGCCACGGGAACCGACATGATCTTCTGAATCGGCATTTGGTCCTGGCTTCGATCTTCTTCCACGGCTCCGAGCTTCACTGCTTCAAACAGGCTGACATGCTTCACGCGCATGAAGGCATTCGACAGAAGC
>Ga0181532_10002808_pt1 | contig 16104 bp, 10 predicted proteins | sample PEATcosm2014_Bin_33_FD_119768 | JGI IMG/M metagenome (GOLD analysis project Ga0181532, IMG submission 119768) | Peatland microbial communities from MTU Mesocosm Facility, Houghton, MI, USA - PEATcosm2014_Bin11_30_metaG | ecosystem: Environmental > Terrestrial > Soil > Wetlands > Peat | place...
GCAAGGCAATTGTTGGATATTCATCAGCTTCGAGCGGCCGACAGCTTGCAACTGGCGGCCGCTCTCACCTGGTGTCACCAACAACCCAAGAACCGCAATTTTGTTTCCGGCGATCAGCAGCTATCCCAAGCCGCAGCCTCAGCGGGATTTACTGTCCTGGCGCTTTCCCCTTAGCTCGCGGGGCACGACCGACGCCAAAAACCAGCGCGGACGTATCCTGCTCCGAGCGGGATTCCTCCGCGGCCCTTTCTCAGGGAACAGCAAGGGATCCGGTCGAGGGTGGCTGGCGCAGGGCTGCGCTAGCCCTGCGCCAGCCTGCCAATACTGAGTTATGATCACAACATCTACCCGGAGGCATTCAGATGGAATCTATAATCTTTGAACAGCATCAAGCCGGTTCCTTGCATGAGGCAGGACATGCCGTTATAGCTTCGGTGCTAGGTAGAGAGCTCGTTGAACTTTCAATTTTAGAGGACGAACACGGTGGCGGGTACGTTCATCGCAAGATGCGTGAGAGCTCTCCGCAAGATGTCATGGAGGAGATCGTCATCGCGATGGCAGGAGAGATGACCCCTTTACTTTGGGGCAATTGGCCCACAGATGCTCAACACGATCATGACCGAATCCAACGTCTGATGGGTAGGCAAATGCTGCCTACGACTACTAACTGGGTTAGGATACGTGATTGTCTAAAATCGACCTTGGAACAGGTTCGCAGTGTCATTGGTGTATTGGCACAGGAGCTTAGCACCCGAAAGGTGATGCCGGGAAAGGACGCTGAAGCTATTATCACTTGCCACTTGCCCGAGGATGTCCGTCTCTTAAATTGCATTGAACTCGCCCGTTTAGAAGAAAAAGCAATTGACACAATAACGGGTACGGATAGCTTGACGGCAGTACTCGTGCGTTTCCCTCACCTTCGGGAATGCTGGCAATCCATTGGCTCTCCAGACCTTAAAGAGAGATATATTGGCACCTTGCTTGCAACGCTACGAGATGACTTAGTAGATTTCGACATTGAAGGTGTTGAATCATCTCTTGGTGTTCTTCTGAGCCGCTTCACGCCAAACCAGTTGAGCAAGTAGCGCGGACTTGCGGTTCAGGTCCGCGGCTATTCATCCGGAATCCAGCCTTCCAATTTCAAACCCCCGTGCGCCCGTCAATGGCCAGGAGGTGCGCGATCGTTACCAAGCCAAATCGGTCGCACCGAAACGGCAGGCGACGACGTCGCGCCGCAATAATCTACGCCCCCGCGTCGCGGGGCACAAGGCCGAAAAGCCGCGGACCTTGCGCAGCAGGACCGCACCACTTGCTTACCCTTCTTGAAAAGTTCGACGCGATGCTGGATATCTCCCGGCGTTTGGGCTACAATGTAGCTCAAGAGGAGGTCAACGCCATGAGTGACAATTCCGTGGTTCGCGCCCGCATCGATGAACGCACCAAGAAGGAAGCCGCTGCGGCGCTGAAGAAAATCGGTCTTACCGTGTCGGATGCCTTCCGCCTGTTGCTGGTGCGCGTGGCGGCGGAAAAGGCTCTCCCCTTCGAGCCGCTCAATCCCAACGCCGAAACCGTAGCCGCGATGAAAGCCGCGCGCCGGGGCGAGCTCGTCAACGTCGGCAAGCCGGATAAACTGCTGCGGAGTCTGAATGAGGGAAGTTAAATACACCGCCCGCTTTAAGCGCGACTACCGGCGAGAAAAATCCGGTCCCCATAGCAAGAAGCTGGACGCGCTGCTGATGGAGGTCGTGAACTTGCTCGCCGACGGCACGCCGCTGCCACGGCGCAATTTCGATCACCCACTGTCCGGCGAATGGAACGATCACCGCGACTGCCACATCCGGCCGGATCTCGTTCTGATCTACCGCAAGCCGGATGACCAGAGCCTCGAACTTGTGCGCCTTGGCTCGCACAGCGAGCTCGGCCTATGACAGATGGGGCGGCCCCCAAGTCTTATTCAAGTCTGCGTGCGCCCACCCATCGCACAAGTCCGCGACCATTACCAAGCCAAATCGGTCGTACCCAAACAGCAAGCGACGACGTCAGGCCGCAATAATCTAAGCCCTCGCCCCGTCACCTCACGGATATCCTGGCGCTTTCGATGGGAAGGATGGGTAAGAGAGCCAGTTCCAGTTCATCAAGCCCGCGGCCGGAGCGCAGCGCGATTCCATAGGTGCCGTTGGTTTCCGTAACCTGCGCCACCTGTTCGAGCGCGGTTCTGTTCACCTGATCCATCAAGTTCCGGCATAGCCACATCTGCGGCGTCAGCATGCGCAGGACATTGCTGCACCATTGGGCGGACATCAATTTGCGGTGCAAGCCGCCGCCGCCCACGACGCCTCTAAACCAGTTGAGGACGCTGACATTTTCGTACGGGGTGAATTGACCACGCGCCGCCTGGTCAAATAGCGGCAGCCACGTGCACTGGCCATGCCATGCCTGCAAGGGAGCGTTTCGAGCGGCAAAGCTGTCGATCTGCTGCGCCATGTCGCCCGCCGAAGTCTTTAAATACTCGTAGCAATCGGCATGGTTGGTGATCCATTGGAAGGCGTGCAAGGTGCTGCGGTAGGCTTCTTCGGCAAACGGGCGGCCGCGCATGACCGTCAGCGTTTTGGCCATCTGCTTGGCATATTCTTGTCCGGGCATCAAGTGATCGAGAAAATAGTGTCTCTCATGGCTGTATTGCAACCCGATCCCGGCCACCGCGCGTTCGCTGTCTTTGGGAAAAAAGGCAACCAGAACGCTCTGGTAATTATTCGTATAATCGAAAAGCTTCCCCCACGCCTGGTCCTGAAGGAAGGCGTTGACGGGCAAGTTTTTTTTCGTCTTGCTGGGTTTGAATACGAGTTTAGGCAGTTTCTTCTCAGCATAAATTCGTACCTCGCCGTTCTGTTGCTCTGCCAATGGGCGGAGCCATGCTTCAAGCCAGGCTTTGCAGGCATCGAGCGTGGCTTGCCCGCCGTCGTTGAGAATCGCCACGCTGGATGTGATCGCCGGATGGATGAGCTGGCGGTCGCTCGCGATTCGAGATTGTTTGTCCTTCAGTTCACTCCGATAGTTTTGTTCGGTCCGCGGGTCCGCGCTGAAATTAGACTCATCAAGGTTGGTTTTCGGGTTCAGCCCTGATATCACCGGAAGCCAGCCCGGCTCGACCGCGGCAATGCGCATCGGCGGCAGGTCGTAGCGGTAATCGCTTTGCGCTCCCGGCTCGAGCGACACGTTGATTTCCCATTCGCCCGGAGTCTGGCATTGAAACTCGTAGAGCGCCAAGATGATTAAAATCTGGGTCGTCCGTCCGGGAGTCATCGGCGGAATGCTTAGATTGGCATATTCCGCCTTGTACAACCGCGATCCGGCAGCATCCGAGGCAACGGGTGTGAGGGCAAATGCGTAGTAATCCTTCACATGATCTTTGTCCGTGGGGCGGGTCTCCAAATCGCCGACGATCTGGCCATTATGGAATTTGAAGCCTCGCATGGCGCCCTTCGCGAACCCGGGCCCGTCGGGTCCGGAAAGGCGAATAGTCGCCGTTCCGCCATTGAAGCCTGCGCCTTCACTCAAGATCAGCCATCTCACATTTTCGGTTTTCCCCACAGATATTGGCCAACTCGCTGGATAAACAGAAAGCATCCGGGTATCATCGGGATCAAAAGTATTTGCAAAACGGATCTCCCCCGCGGGCAGGTCGGACACCGTCATTGGCTTTTTCTGGAGATAGAACTGGTCGGTTATCTCTTCCCCTCCGTCCGTGAAATCTTCGTAATTGATTTGCGGCTGACCCTCGGCTAGGCCGATCAGGTTCGATAATCCGGCGATGACCTGGTCCGCAAAGACGGTTTTCCCGGTGGATGCCTGCGCGATTTGCTCGGCAGATATGGTTCGCCCGAAGAGCGCGCTCCATTTCGCGGCACGCGATTTATCGCTCAATCGCTTGAACGGCCCTGCATAGCTTTCCGTGTCCGTCATCAGCAGATCCACCTGCCGGCCGCTTGCGAAAACAATAAACTCATACGTATCGCTGTCATAGAGGCTGGTGAATACCGCCGCCGTTTTCAACGCCTTGGAGGCTGCAAGGGCAAGGTCCTTCAATTCGCCGTTGTCCAGCTTGGCGTTGTCGCTGTCATAGACGGAAACGTAGGATTGCGCGGCGCCCGCCCGCAAGACGACGTGCTTGCTGCCTGCGGGCGGCGCTTTCTTCACCCGCTTGTAGCCTATCTTGCCGTAGGCGCGGAGGATGGCTTTGGTGACACGGTCAAGATTGCCTCTCGATGCGATATGCACACTGGCGCAGGTATTTCCCATTCGTGTGGTCCTCGTAAGCGTAGGTGAGCCCCAAAAGGGCGAAATAACGTAGCCCAAGGCAAACGAAGGTGTGAAGAAATGGCTGTCATGCTGAGTGAAGCGAAGCATCTGCATTTATCCTCTTGAAAACAGACAACTGCAGATTCTTCGCTGCGCTCAGAATGACAGGGATTGTCGGTTCTTTCACACCTTCAACGCCGCAGGTCAACGGAACCAAAAAGCGATACGCGAGCCCTGAAGGGGCGGAACAATCCTCTTCAATCCCAAACGTGCCGCGCGCGATAGGCTATTCCGCGCCTATCTCGCCCCTTCAGGGCTCACGGCAAGGTTGGCGGATAATCTAAACCCAGGCCGCCGGCCTGGGCTACGTTATTTCGCCCCTTTGGGGCTCAATGAGCGGCCCTTTTGGGGCTCAATCGACGGCCCTCTTGGGGCTCAATCAACGGCCGTTCGCGGCTTGAATATTGACAGGTTTCCCAGCGAGCAGCAAGCACCTGAACGGTCGGCTTTCCGTATATTTGACGTATGTTTTTGTCGGGAACTTTCGCTCAGCAGCGTTCATCAAACATGATGTGCGACCGCAAAATCACACGCTTCGAGCGAAGTTAGGAGGAAATGTATGAAAGCTGCAGTCGTTCCCGCGGTAAGCAGTGAGTGGCAGATCAAAGACGTTCCGCAACCTCAACCCGGGCCCAATCAGGTGCTCGTGAAAATGCATGCAAGCGGCATCTGCTACACCGATGTACATCAAACCCTCGGACATTTGCCTGGACCATTCCCCAGAATCCTCGGCCACGAGCCAGTGGGCGAGATCGTGGGCGTGGCTTCCGACGTCACGACGCGGAAGGTGGGCGACCGCGTGGGTACCGCCTGGATTCAGTCCACCTGCGGGCGCTGCGAATGGTGCCAGCGTGGTCGCAAAATGTTCTGTCCCTATATGAAAGCCACGGGAATTGACGTACAAGGCGGACACGCCGACTACATGCTGATGAATGCCGACGCAACGTACTTGATTCCTGACAAGGTTTCCTACGAGCAGGCAGCCCCGCTCTTTTGCGCCGGGTATACAGTCTACAGCGGGCTCCGCTGGGCCGACCCGCAGCCGCATGAGCGCGTGGCCGTGCTCGGGATCGGCGGCCTTGGACATCTGGCGGTACAATACGCAAAGGCAGCGGGCTTCGAGACGATCGCCATTTCCCACTCTCCCGATAAAGACAAGATGATCCGCGATCTCGGCGCGGATGAAATTGTTCGCGACGGGAAGAGCCTCGCCGCAGCAGGAGGCGCCGATGTGATCCTCAGCACCTCCAATTCGACGAAGTCCATGGTGGATAGCATTCAGGGGCTGCGGCCGGACGGCCGACTCGTCACTATGGGCGCTGACGCCGAGCCGATTTCGGTCTCACTGATGGATCTCATCGGCAAGCGCATTCGGGTCATCGGCAGCCAGCAAAACGGCCCCGAATATCTCTACGAAGCGCTCGATTTCGTAGCGCAGGGAAAAGTAAAAACAATTGTCGAGACGTACCCATTGGCAGAAGCACAGGCGGCATACGAGCGCGTTGCGCAGGGCAAGGCCCGGTTCCGCGCTGTCCTTACAATGTAGTCGCCAAACCGATGCGGCGCCATGCCGCCTTGTACGTGGCGTTAGGCTGTGCGGCGACTTTCAATCAGGTAATTCTCTGGAAGAACGTACACCGTAGCTGGAATACTACTTTAACGGCACGGCGTGCTCGCGGATGTAGGTGTCCACTCGAGGGTCGCGGTCCGCGCCGGCGGCGCCGGGTGCAATGTAGTGGAACGCTTCGGCGTATTCGACCCCGTATTGCCTGCCCAGTTCGCGGCTGCTCGTCATGACGAATTCCCGAATGTAATTTCGGTCTGCGGTGGCGTCGTCGTCGCCCAAAAGTGGCAAGCGCTGATTGCGCTTCGCCAATTCCGCCCTCAAGCGAGAGCCGAGGTGTCCACCTGGGCCTTTCGCCACATTGGCCCGATTGACTTCCACCTTCTTATCAATCTGCTTGCTGATATCCACCACGCGGGTGATCTCCGGACGCCGCGCGAAATAGTACTTATCCTGAACTTCTTTCGGCTCGAGGCCTGCCGCGAACTGCTCCGGGTAGTCATGCGCGCGGCCGGCCATCCAACATGCGGCCTCCACCGCCTTGGCCAGAGTGTAGTGATCAGGATTCTCTTCATCGTGAGCCCAAGGATCCCAGCAGACCACGGTGTCCGCCTTGACCACGCGGATGATCAGGATGAGACGGCAGATCAGTTCATTGAGCGAAACGTCGGCCATGCGGTGGTTGCTGTAGTTGAGGTCGAAGTGGCGCTGGCAACCTAGAATCTCCGCAATCCGAGCGGTATCGCGCTCGTTGCCGAGTACGTTCTCGCCGATCGTTCCCAGCGTGCCGAGCCCCGGGGAGTCACCCATATCGTCGTTGGTGGCACGGAGCAGGTAGCCGGTGTAACCCTCTTCGATGAGTTTGGCCACCGTACCCGAGGCCTCGAGCGCGATGTCATCGGAATGAGCTTGGAGCGCCAGCAGCACTTTGCCTTGATGAGGCTGACCGGCGAGGGGGCGTTCGAGAAAGACTCCGCCTGCCGTCACCGGCTGCTGCTCGGGCCCAGACAGGCCGGACAGGGTCCCGGCAGCCACAAATCCGCTCAGGAGATTGCGCCGTAACATGAGTGCAATTATACTCCGATTTGTAGCCTCCCGACGCGCCGGGGCAGCCGCTTGTGCCGAAGGCACCTTGGAGTGCGGCGGCTAGACGCCGCCTTGAAGCCGTGAATTAATCTATGGATCGAGAAGCCAGATTCACGCAAAGCCGCAAAGTACGCAAGGTTCGCAAAGAAAACCAGGGGTTTCTTCTTCACGCTTCTTTGCGCCAAAGGCGCTTCGCACATTATCACAGGCGTGCAGCAGGGAGTCCTGATGCTGGAGCAAAAGACCGAATTTAAGCAGGATCTGCCCCGCCGCCTCGGGGTGATGGACGCCACAGCCATCATCATCGGTATCGTCATCGGATCGGGCATTTTTGTGCTGCCCAATCTCATCGCCCGGAACCTGCCGTCCGCTTTCGCTATCCTTTCCGCCTGGGTGATTGCCGGAGCGCTCTCCTTTTTCGGGGCGCTGGCGTTTGCCGAGCTCGGTGCGATGATGCCTGCCACCGGCGGTCAATACGTTTACCTGCGTGAAGCCTATGGGCCGATGTGGGCATTCCTCTCCGGCTGGACATTCATGCTGGCGGTGTTGTCGGGCGGAAGCGCCTGGCTGGCGGTCACCTTTTCAATCTATGTCCGGTATTTCATCCCCCTGACGCCGGCTCTGAGCAAGGTGTTATCACTTGCCCTGATCGCGGCCCTCTCAGCGGTCAATTACGTGGGCGTCAAGGAAGGGGCCTGGGTGCAGCGCACTTTCACTTATCTCAAGATTGGGGCGCTGCTGGTTCTGATCGGGGCCGCCTTCTTAAGCCCGCACACCGCACCCGCTTCGTCTCCGTCCGGCGCCTCTTCCGTCTCTTTGGCGCATTTCGGCGTGGCGATGGCGGCATGCCTGATGGCGTACAACGGCTGGGCCTATGTAAGCTTCGTGGCCGGCGAAGTGAGGGATCCCCAACGAAACCTGCTGCGTGCACTCGTGATCGGCATGGGTATCGTCGGGGCGTTGTACGTGCTGGTCAATGTAGGCTATTTGAAAGTGCTGTCGGTCGCACAGATCGCGATGACCGAGCGCGTCGGCGCGGACATGGCGATCGCGACCATGGGCTCGATCGGCGGACGGTTCGTATCCGTCACCGTGCTGCTTTCGATCGTGGGCGCGGTGAACGGCTGCGTGCTGACCGCCGCTCGCCTGCCCTTCGCCCAGGCGCGTGACGGGCTGTTCTTCGCCCGCTTCGGTGAGGTTCACCCGCGCTTCCAGACGCCCGCCTCCGGAATTCTGTGGGGAGGAATCTGGACGGGCATCCTCATCCTTACGGGCTCGTATGAAACGCTCTATTCGTACTCGATCGTCGCGGCGTGGATCTTCTACACCATGAGCGTAGGAGCAGTGTTCCTCCTGCGCCGCAAGCTTCCAAATGCGAAACGCCCTTACCGGATGTGGGGCTATCCCGCCACTCCCCTGCTTTTTGTGGCAGTGTCCGTCTGGTTCGTGCTGAATGCCTTCGTGACTCAGCCCGGGCCTTCCTTCGCGGCCTGCGCCATCGTCGCCACCGGCGTGCTGGCTTATTGGTTATGGCGCAGAGTGGAATCCGGCTCGGCCGCCGGTGAACCGAAATAAGCAACGCCACCCATGTTGCGGCGCTGCGCACTCCCTTGAGTCGGGCGGCGTCGGCGGAACCCGCAGAAGTGAGACGGAAAATCGACTTTACCCGCACCGCTGCCCTAGTGTAAGATATCAACAGTCAGTGGCGTGGGCCTGTGGCGCAGTTGGGAGCGCGCATGACTGGCAGTCATGAGGTCGAGAGTTCGAACCTCTCCAGGTCCACCAACTAAGTCTTTCCACTTGAAGATCACACAATTCCTCATAACCGGTCAAATTGCATCAACTGTGTCAAAACTGTGCGAAATCCGGGTTAGTCTGGTGCGACTGTGCGAGAATTCGTCGCATGTTCGTTCGCCTTTCGGTCGAGCTTGACCAAGGGCGAGTCGAGTCTCAGCCAGTTGAGATCCCTCCTTAGGCTGTTTGCCGATGCCAGCGCCGTTGTGGGAGAAGCTTTACTGGCCCGACCCCGAAACACGGCTTGCGGTTCCACGAAGAATTCTCATCTCACGTTCGCGGGGAGCCTCTGTTATTATATGCAGAAGACCCTAGGGCGGTAGATCATGTCAATTCCTCAGGTCTCTTGGAGACGGCTGTCTAGCGACGATGCCTTCCTCACTACGCGCGCAGGTATCATTCAGCGCGTTCGCGAACTGCTGCCGCCCGAGATATCCCGAGCGACCGTCGACGAGGCTGGAGTCCGTTGCCGGCGTCCCTTTGCGGTTGTTGAAATCCAATCCTCTCCGGAAGAAAAATCCCTACTGCTTTGGCTCTCGGCCTCCAAATCGCTTTCGGACGGCCAAAGTGACTCACCGCAATCCTGCATCATCTCCGGCATAACGCTCAGCCGAATGGGGATGAAGCTTCTGCCCGCCGACCAAGTGCGCGGATTGGTTCGTGGGAGCGAGCTCGAGCAGTGGCTGTTGTCCTCCGACGTCTCCGTAAATGGAATAGAGTTACTGGTCACCGGCGGCAAGCTTGAACCTCTGCAAAACTCAAACGCTGGGAGTGTGTCCGGTTCGCCGGCCGAAAGTGCCAGCCCGTCTGGACCAGGGAAGACTAACGGACCCATTAATGAGCAGCCTTCTCCTGAGCAGGATTGGCCGGCGATCGTTTTCGAGGAAGCTGTCGATTCCTTCTTCGAAAAGGCACGCACAACTTTAAAGGAACTGAGCCTCGACCCAACCGCAGCGCGAAAGGAGTTTGACGCCGCAGCAGGTGACGCGCCTAGTCGCCCCTCCCCGGAGAGATTTACTGAGGAAGAGCAGCGTGCGCTGCGGGAGCGGCTGCAAACCTTCGATGCGACGTTTGGCGACTGGCCTTGGGATCGGATCATTTTGTTTCGTGAGCCGTTGCCGTTCTACCGGAATTACGATCTCATTACAATTGATGCTCCCGGTCGCGACCCAATAAAACTGGTGGTACTCTCCAGGTCCGATGACGCGATGCCACTCCTTATGTGGGGTAGCGGAGTCGACAAACTTCGTGAATTTCACCGGCAATTGCAAACTTCCGGTGACCTTCGCATCGACAGAGATACAGCTGCCTCATGCCTGCGCTTCGTCCTAGATTTCCTCGGCGGCAAGCCTTCAAAACCAAATAGTCGCGCTCCTCTCGAGACTTCAGACAGGTTGCCAAAATGGATTGAGGCGCCACTCCGGGCGTCGGTTGCCGCCCGTTGGAGGCCGATCACATGCTTGGGTGATTCCGATCAGGGGACGGTGCTGGCAGCAATCACGGGAGACGACGACGTCGTGCTCAGACTGATAATCGTCAGGGCTGACGGTTTCGTCGAGGATAGGGTTCAACATCTGCTTTTGGCTGATCCCAGTCCCGAGCACGGACGCGACCTGCGTGAGGATGCAAGAGCAATTAGGGCGATCTTTGCGTGGAACATGGCGGCTGCTTTCCACGAAGAAGACTTCACACGTGCACTACAGCAGGTCGAAGGCCAGAATCGCCAATCCGGGCGACAGGTGTGGGAGCTAATTCGCGCAGGTCAGAACAAGGGCTCTACGAGGACGCCGGAGGAGGAAAATTTTAAGGAAAAGGAAGTCTCGGCCGACGGGTACCGGCACATTCGCGAGCAGTTGGGGAGATTGGGGGCTGGGATCGCGCTGCCGGATAAGCCGGGAACACCTGATGCCAGACTCGAGGCGCGGGAACTGACTTTTTACGAAGGCTACAGCCTCTACTTCGTAGAAATCGGTACCTATCGGTACCGCTTCGTTGCACGTCGCGATTCCAAGCCCGAAGACGGTGCTCCTCTGGTTGGGCTTGATGGCAAATCTAATGCCATTCATTGGTTAAACGAGCGGCTTTCAGCCCGCCATGAACTCAGAATCACTCCAAAGACGGCACCACAGTATCTGCGCTTCTTCGGCGCCCACGTGCATGCCCAGCAGGGCGCCTTTGCGATAATTGAGAGTGTCCTCGATTTCAAGTGGCGCTTTCAAACGCTAGAGACGAAGGAAGCGTTGCGTTCGCTGTTGTGGCCGATCTATACGCTTCCCACGAACCGGGGGGGGCCGATCACACTTGCAGCCCTCGTTGGTTACGGCCGCGAGCTTAGCGTGGCGCTGTTCCGGGTGACGCCGGACGGTGCAGTTGAGATGATAGCCTCCTCATTGCTGGTTTCGAATCTGCCTGTCTACCCGGGCACATACGACGCCCAACGGGATGCCGCCTTCGTTTTGGTTAAAGATGCCGATTAGCATTTCCACGGTCGACGGACGCGAAATAGAGAAATGGCTGACCAAGGGTGGCGGCTCAGAGTACCCGTTCGCCTCGCGCGTCGTTCGAAATCCTGTGTGTCCAAGGCTGTGTAAACCCATAAGGCTCCCCTCGCTTGCGGAGATCCATTTCCTTGACGATCTCAACCTCGGGGAAGCCAGGATCGAGGGTCCCCTCGATCTGTCTCGGTGTTTGTTTGAGAAGCGTCTGGTTCTGCGCAATGTACAGCTAGAAGGCGATCTCCGCCTCGACGACGTCGAAATCCTGGGCAAAGGCAGTGTGGTCGGCGCTGATCTGGCCGGGCTCGATCTTGCAGGGGCGCGGCTGCACGGTGGAATGCGAGCCCCGCGCCTGAATGCATCCCGCATTTCACTCGATGCGTCGGGGGCTCATTTCGACCATCAAGTCTCGTTTAAGGGCGCCCGAGTCGGGAACTTCCAAGCGCCCGGCGCACACATCCACGGAAATCTTTTGCTCAATGCCGATAAGAGGGGTAAAGACATCTTCTGCACAGAGATGCAGCAACTTAACCTCGAAATCGCTGAGATTCACGGTGACCTTATTCTGACTGCTTTGCACGTTTCAAAGCGTGCAATCCTCCGGAATGCAAGAATCGAGGGCGATCTATTTGCCGGTGTACTGGAGGGCGAGCCCCGGGTTCCGGGGTCAGCATCCCCCGTTTACCGTACCGAGATCAATGATGCCGACTTTTCTGATGCCGAGTTGGAAGGAAGGCTTTACCTGGAAGGCGCGAGAATCGATTCACTGAGTCTCGCCGCGGCCGATATTCGAGGCGGCGTCGAATTCAAGGCTGCCCGGATGAAGCGCGGAGATGGCGTAGCGCCGCTCGCATGCCAGCTCAAATCTCTTGATCTTTCCAGCGCGAAGCTGGGCTCCGACATCTTATTCGAGGGCGTCGCAATCGGAAATCTGAGCACGGAAAGTGCTCAGGTCGAAGGGCGGCTTACGGTTCAGAGTTCCAGCGCCTGGCGGAAAGAAGAGAAGATCAGCGAACAGGCGTTTGAGCAGGCTTCGAGCGAGCGAGACGAGTGGATGAAGTCTGCGGAATTCGAAAAAGGCGCCGGCGCCCCGGTCCTGTCGTCGGATGGGTTTTTTCGGTCTACCCTAGGCGACTTCAATGGGCGAAGTATGACCACGCGAGGCGCCATGTATTTGTATGGGCTGCAGATCAGAGAGGATTTGTCGCTGATCGCGAGCGCGCTCGGAGGTGGGTTGTGGATAGTACCGGACCAAGAGTCTCCCGAGGGTGGCCCGTTCCCGCCTGAGATCCTCGGTGATCTTCATTTGAGTGCCATAAGGAACTCGCCTTATATCGAAATCAAGGCTTTGCGATGCGCTCGCGAGGTGCGTGCGATCGCCGCGCAACTGGGCCCGACCCACTTGCGTCTCGGGCTCGTCCGTCACAACCTTTTGCCATGTGCGGTCAGCCTCCTGGTAATCGAGGACACCCACATTATGGGTCCACTCGATTTGACACTTCTTCAGGTAGACGGGAATGTGACACACGCAGGCAGACAGGGAGTATGGCTCGATGGGTGCCGGATTGATGGGGACCTTAGCTTCTGGAGCAAGAGTTGGTTGACCCAAGCCGAGGAAGACTATCCTCATCAGGATCTGGGCAGGTCGCTTCGCGTTTGGGATCATGGTGCAGCGGTCGTAGGCCCCGTTAGAATCTGTTGCGTGATCGGGGGCAACTGTGATCTTACGCTTTTGAAAGCCCAGGGTCCCGTCTCCCTTGATCACAGCACTATAGGCGGCGATCTGTTACTCATGTCGATGGCCACATTGGCCAAGAGTCTCACTGAAGTACAGCAACTACTCGAGCCCCACCCGGAGGCGCCGCACGCACCGACCTTCCGGGCTGTCACCCCGGCTCTGTCCCTCCGGGCAACTCGCGTAGAACGAGATGTGGATCTGACTGGATTAACATTGTTTACAGATCTGAAGAATCCGTGGTGCGTCAAAGAACAGTGTGGGCATCTCCTCGCCCCCTACCTCAATGTAAAAGGCGATCTGAAAGGCTACGAATGTAGCGAAGGCGGGGACGAAGCCTACACCGTTATCCCGGGCAATCTCGACCTATCGTCTGCCGAAGTGGCGCACCTCGCCATCTCAGGCCATAGCCTCGAGAAGCAGTCGTCTCAGGAAGCCAACACGACTGATGGCGGCGAGGACCGCAGGGTGATTCTCGAGGGTGGCCATTTTCGAAAAGTCAGGTTCCCGCACATCAAGCGCGGAAAGGACGGTTCTCTAGTCGCTACCGATCTTGCGGATGTCGAAGCCCAGCTCTGGTGGATCGGTGAGAAGGAGAAGGAAGAACCTTCGGTCGAGCGCTACAAAGACCTTTTGAACAGCGACCTGCGAACCCGGCGGTCCACCTATCGTTCGATCGAACACAACCTCCGCAATGGGGGGCGGGAAGATGACGCAAATGAAATCTACCGTGCGATGTGCATTCGAGAGCATCGCGAGGCACTGGAGAACAATCCTTCACTGCTTTTCCACCTCGTACGAGGGTTGAAGTTTCCCTTTTTCCTTATTTGGCGGCATTTGCTTCGCTTTGGGACCGATCCGCTCCGGCTTCTAAGCGTAATCATTGTTCTGGCGCTGGCGTCGGTACCTATTTATCGCAATTCGAAAAACCTGGAGCCCTCTGAGAGCAGTATCGCTGCGGCGGAGTTACAGCGTGCTACCGAGAACTTGCAGCACGCCACAGAAAAGTTGCAGCAATTGATTGGGGAAAGACCGCAGGAGAATCGCAAGGTCGCGTCACCGGTAACTGTGCCCACAACACTCGCTGCTGAGCGTGGTTCGCTCAAAGAAGCAGCTATTCACGAACCGTCGCGGTCGTGCTCGCAGTGGGGACCTGGGGACGCAATTTTGCTTCTCGTGCGGCACCATATCCCCATTCCGGCTCTCAACCAGTCTCAAAAATGCGAGCTGCGCCACAGCCAGGGGCTTGAATATGACCTGGCCTTTTCCTTTTTCCTCCCGCACCCCGAGGCTAGCCGGTGGAGCTTCCGGCTGCCGGTATCTGCGGATCACTGGGCGGACCTGATGACGGCTCTCAACTTTACAATGTGGCCTCTTGTGCTGGCGTTTGCTCTGCGGCGGCTCCTCCGGCAATAAGAGTTGCCTTGTCCGTTGAGACCGGCATCCGCTATGGCTCCGATGATGAAGGTTCAAAGTTACCCCCAACTGGCTAGAGGCAAACGCAAGTAACTCGATTCGTTTCCGAGTCGCCAATCCAGGACGCCGGCGGGCGCGTCAGAGCGGAGCTTTGCGGCCTTGATGCATCGCAAGCAGTGAGACGTAGCGCTTCGCCCTGCGGGGGCCTCGCACTTCGTCTTCTTTGATTGCGGCTCCGCCGCGCTGCGATACGTGCGTGTTGGGTCCGTTTCCAATGGTCGATCGACCTGGACTAAACAATTCGACCGCAGACCAGGGCGATCCACTCGCGCTTGAACAAAAAGCGTTGTGGTGGGCACTTTTCTTTCTGATTTGTTTGGGACTCGGCTACCCTCCCCTGAACCGCTATGATCCAGACAAGACAGCTGGGCTTACTGACGTGGCGGATTATCGCGATATGGTCGTGGGCCGCGAGGCCCAGCCGGTTTTCGGCTTGAATGGGCCCGATGCCCGCATTGCCCAGTGGGAACACTTCAACCGCGTGCTCGTGCCTTTCGTCGCCAAGCCTTTTTATTGGCTGGCGCGGGGTCATGTGGGTACCTGGGACCCGGCCCTGTTTGGTTTGCTGCTTGCGAACGCAATTTTCACCGCAACTACAGCTTGCTTGTTGGCGGTCATTGGTTATCGTTTGACGCGCAGCCTTTCGATGGCCTTGCTGGGCGCAACTCTTTTCCTGTTGAATTTCTGCGTTGCTAATCTCAGTCTGGTGGGGCATGTTGACTCCGCGGAATGCTGCTTTCTGATGTTCATCGTCTGGTCGCTGCTGACCGGCCGCTGGTATCTCTTGCCGCTCTGGGGGGGGGGTGGTGCACTCGCCAAGGAAACCTTTGCGCCGTTCTCCGTCATTTTTGTACTCGCTTGGTGGGCATCGGAGGCGCGACGGGGCCGCCTTCAACTCACTCGCTTAGCGTGGATCTGCGCTCTGGGCGTGGTAAGTATGGTGACCGTAACCCTCGCCATGTCGACTGTCGCCGCGGGACCGGTTTGGCCCTGGCAGTTTGCGGCCTATATGCATGACCCCATCGGGTTCCTGCCCGGTCTGCGGAGATTGTTTCTTGGTCACGCTTTCTGGTACACATTCATGTGGCTGCTCCCGTTGGGGTTGTTGCGCTTGCGCCGCTTGCCCCGGCCGTGGGTGTGCGCCACCGCCGCGGCATTTTGTGGAGCCCTGGCATTGGGTGCTTTCAATGACGCCGGAGGCAATACTACACGCGCGCTATTCAATATCGCCGGTCCTGTCTTGAGTCTCTCCGTTGCCGTTCTCATTGTCGGCCCCACCGTCGCAATCAAGGAGCTATGAAGAACCATGAAGGGGCTGACAGGATTTTGACCTTGGCCCTACGCTCCAAATTCAGGCGATGCTCAGAACTCCAACCGCCGGGGGCGTTTTCATGGCGAATGGTGCGTTGTCTGATAGAAGTTACCAAGCTTCAGACCGTAGAAGAGACCCTTTGCAACGCCCATAACTCCTCGAATCCGACGCGCTGACTGTCGCTTTCGAATGCCGCGGTTGCGCCTCCTTTCCGCGGAACGGCGTCCTACGATCAAAGGGGCAATGCACTTTGAGGCGGCACGCCTGAGAGTCCTCGCCGGGC
>Ga0181532_10002809_pt1 | contig 16092 bp, 16 predicted proteins | sample PEATcosm2014_Bin_33_FD_119768 | JGI IMG/M metagenome (GOLD analysis project Ga0181532, IMG submission 119768) | Peatland microbial communities from MTU Mesocosm Facility, Houghton, MI, USA - PEATcosm2014_Bin11_30_metaG | ecosystem: Environmental > Terrestrial > Soil > Wetlands > Peat | place...
GGCGAAAGTGGCGCCGTTGCCTGGAGTGCTCTCGCACGCCAGTTCGCCATGCATCGCCAGTACGAGCTTCTTGACGATGCTCAGGCCCAGGCCGGTGGAAGGCTCGCCTCCCGTCGGCCGCGCTGAAAGGCGGCCATAGCGGCGGAACATGCGGGCTTTATCGTCCTCCTTGAACCCGGGCCCTTCATCCTGGACCTGGCATTCGACGTACCGGTCGCCCGGCGAGGACACCGCGACGCGAATTTGTTTGCCGGCCGGAGAAAACTTGATGGCGTTGGACAGGAGATTATCGAGCAACTGGTTGAGGGCGACGCCATCCGCCTCCACGAGCACGCCGTTGCTGGGCGGGAGAACGATCTGAAGCGTGAGTTGCTTGCGCTTTGCGGCCTCCTGGTGCTGCTGGACCGCGCGGGTGGCCGTGTCCGACAGGTTGACCGACTCGGGCTTGAGGTTCAGGCCGTGATCCGCCGAGGCATTTGCCAGGAACTCCTTCACGAAGGCGAGCATCTGGCCGCTCGAATGCGAGATGTTCTCAGCCATGAGCCGCAGCTTCGGGTCCGCCATTGCTTCCGTGCGGTGCCGGAGCAACTGGGCGCTCATGTCCATGCCGCCCAGATGGTTCTTGAGGTCATGGGTGAGGATGCCGAGCAATTCATCGCGGTCTTCAGCGAGTTGCTTCAGCTCGTCGCGCGCCCTTTTGAGGGCCAGGTGGGTGCGGACCCGCGTTACCAATTCGGCATGGTTGAACGGCTTGGTGATGTAGTCCACGCCGCCGCTTTCCAGCGCGCGAACGATTAGGCCTTTGTCGTCCGCCGAAGAGAGGAAGATGATGGGAATCTCAGCCGAATCCGGGTTCTCACGGATTCGCCGGCAGACCTCGAATCCGTCCATCTCCGGCATGAGCAGGTCGAGCAGGATAAGGTCGGGCCGGCGAACCGCCAGCCGTTGGAAGGCCTGGAGCCCGCCGGTCGCGGGCAGAATCTCGAATCCGAGTTTGCCCAGGGCCGCGCCGACGACCTGGATGTTGGACTCCTGATCATCAACGACGAGGAGGCAGCCTGTGTTCGTTTCTATGATGGGGGCATTCATTTGAACCTCTGCGCTAGGAATATCCGGCATTCTCTCATACCGGTTGCAGTTGGGCCTGGGCTGAAGCGGTTTCGATGGACCCAACCAGTTTGGGGAACGCGGCGAGATGACTTTCCATTTGGCCGATGGCGTAGGCGTCGGCGGACGTGGTAAGGGCGGCGGCAAAAGTCGTCAACGGAGCGCAGCATGCCGCCTGGCCGAGCGTGAAAAGCTTGTGAGCAAAGGCTCGCGTCTCATTAACCGCCAGGCTGTCCCGCAACCTCGGCCATTCGGTTGCCTCCTGGCGGCGCAGTTCGAGAGCGAGTTCCTGCCACTGAGCGGCGTGGTCGGGCGAAGGGATGGCAATATCCTTGAGTCTTTGTCCGAGCCCCAGACCTTCCGCTCCGTTCCCGGGGCACGCCCGTTGGAGAAACTGAGCCAGCGCCACAAAGAGCGTTTGCCGCGAAAAGGGCTTGCGAATGTAGCCGCTGAACTGCCTTTGCAACTCCATCTCCTCGCCGGCCTTGCTCGAAGCGGTGACCGCAATGACCGGCAGCGACGCCAGACTCGCCTGCTTGCGGATCTCCGCCAGGGTCGTCCGCCCGTCCATCACCGGCATGCGGATATCGAGCAATACCACATCCAGCTTTGCCTTCTCCAGACACGCCAACGCTTCCCGACCGTTGTTGGCGAAAAGGACCTGGTGATGGGTCTTCTCGAAAATGCCAGCCATCAGCTCGCGGTTGGTCTGGTTGTCATCCACCACCAAGAGCGTGGCCGGTGCGAAGTCATCGAAGTCCACCGCTCCGCCCGGTTCGGCGTGATCGCCCACCGGCAGCCGCCCCGAGACGGGCACGTTGGCGAAACGCAGGTGGAAGACCGAGCCCTTGCCCACTGTGCTTTCGACCGTCAGGCTGCCGCCCATCAACTCCGTGAGTCGTTTAACGATGGTCAGGCCGATACCGGTTCCTTGCTTGTCCGCCGTTTGCCGGGTTTCCACCTGAACAAAAGGTTTGAAAACTTCCTCCAGTTCCGCCGCCGGGATACCGATGCCGGTGTCCTCGACCTCGATCAACAGCGTCCCGCTGCGGCCATCTTCCTGGCTTTCCCAGGAGACTCGCGTCTTAACCCCACCCCGCTCGGTGAACTTAATGGCGTTGCTGAGCAGGTTCACCAGCACCTGGCGCAACCGCAGGCGGTCCAGCATCAACGCGCGGGGCAGGTTGGGTGAGAGCTCGAAGTGGAGCTGCAGCGACTTCGTTACGGCCTGCTGGCCGAAAACGGTGCGCAGGAACTGGCACGAATCGCGCATATCCGTCGGATCGGGGTGCAGTTCCAGCTTCCCGGCCTCGAGCTTGGACAGGTCGAGAATGTCGTTGATCAGGTGCAGCAACGCCGCGCCGCTGTCACGGATGGCCCGCACATATTGCGCTTGCTTGGGCGTCAGCCCGTCCGGCTCCAATAGCTCGCTGAAGCCGAGAATCGCGTTCATGGGGCTGCGAATCTCATGGCTCATGTTGGCCAGGAAGGCGCTCTTCTCCCGCACAGATTGTTCCGCGTGCAGCTTCGCTTCCAGCAACTGCCGCCGCTCTCGCTCCTGGAAGAAATCAACCCGGTAAAAATAGAGCGCGAAGACCCCCGCCCCGACCCCGAGCAACCCGGCCACCCAGGTCATTTGATGCACCAATTTCATTTGGCGGCGGGTGGCCTCTCCTTTGGCAGACAGCAGGTCAAGCCGGTTGTCGTGCCGCCGCTTGATGATCTCACGGATGCGATCCATCTTCGTCCTGGCCAGCTCAGGATTGGCGGCCGCCTCTGGGTCTGCGGGGCCTTTCTCGGCGCGCAGCGCGATGGCATGGCGCAGGTCCGCCAGTTCGAGGTCAACCAGGCGACGCAGCTCGATTAAGTCCGTTTGCCCCGCGGGATCGTGTTTCGCGGACGCAGCGAGCCGCTCGAATGCCTCTGGAAACGTGCGATCCGCGTTCGTGAAGGCAACACGATAAACCACGTTCCCAGTCAGCAAGTAGCTTCGCTGGCTGGCTTCGGCGTCCTGCAACACCGAGAAGAGCTGATCAATTGACTCGCGAAGACGCTCGGCTTCGGCCGACGCGTCTATGCTGCGGGAAAAGCGGCTCCAAGCCACCGCCCCCATCACCACGCTGGCTATCGTGGCGGTCAGCCAAAGAAGGGCTAACGGCCCGATAATCCCGCGTCGAAGTCGGTAGATCATGCGCTTCCCTGCGTCGAGTCGAGCGCACACGCGTCCGGCCAATGAAGCAGAGTTTACCATACCATGCAAAATGCACTGTGTCTAGGCCATATTCACCACGCTAATCCACACACCACGGTTTTCGTATCGGGAGAGGAGCGGCGGCGTCCAGCAACGTGCGGACCTTGTGGAGCATTTCATTGAACTCGAAAGGCTTTTCCAGGATCTCGAAGCGGTCCAGATGGGCGACTTTGTGCCGAATCAGCGGTAATGAGCCTGAAACCATTAGCACCGGGGTCTTTGGATGCACCGCGCGGAATTGGCGGGTGAGCTCTAAACCATCAACTTCAGGCATCGCAAAATCAGTGATTAAGAGATGAATCGCCGCGGCCTCGCGAGCCAACCGCAAGGCTTCCGCAGCGCCCTCGGCTGGCAGCACCGTGTAGCCGTGCAGGCGCAGAATCGTCGTCTCGACGTCCCGAAGCATCGGGTCGTCATCCACGACCAGCAACGTCTTGGGCGGCTCGGATATTCTCGCTGGAGGTGGACATTCCAAAGGTGCCGCCGAATGAACTGGCTCCTTGCCGTGCAGACCATATTCTAAGTATTTCATATTAATCCTCCGAGATTACGCAGCGCTGTCGCCCTCGAAACATAAGCCGATGTGCGTTGACGCCCAACCGCACAAGCTCTGTCGCCCTGCGCCCGCACCAAATCCGATAAACGGCACCAATGAAGTCACCAAACGTGAGTATCCTGTTCTTGCCATTGGCTTTTGTTTTCATGGCGCCCTTCTAGCTAAAAAGGAGCCAACGCCACTTCGGTTTATATAACGCCCTGTTACGCAGCTTCTTAGAGCTATTGTGAGTGGCTTCAACGCGCAGGTAAGCGCCTAGGGAACAGTGCAAATTGCATCAAAAGCGACAGAATAAGTGCATTATGCACGCTCAACAATGCCCGGATCGAGTGCTGAAACCTTATGCCTGGTTTGCGTTTCTCAACCCTAACCTAAACGAAATACCCCTCGATATGGTTGGTGACAAGGCAGTTGCGACATTTGAGGCCATGTCGCCCTCGATCTGGTTTTAGGCATTTGTCCGAGTGAGCGGGCGATGGTACAATCTTGGCTAAGGGCTACGGCACAAAACCTCATACGATTGAACATGAAACCAAATGGAAAGAAATCTCCGCCTGCCCTAGCCAAGGGGCAGCTCTGGAGGACGAATAATGGCCACATTCGGATTGTGGACCTTGGGAAAATGCTGGTCCATTATAAGATGCTTAAGGATGTGCGCCAAATGCGAAGGACCCAAATGAGCCGGATTGACAGCATGTTAGCTTACTTGAGAACCAACCAGGCACAACTGGTGGAGGATATTGCGGTCGCTGCGTAGCCGGTGAGGGGCCTTTCCATGCTTGAACGCGCCTCATTCCCACGATTCCCAGCCTCGACGGCGCCCCCCCAACCCCTCCCGCCGCCCTCCGGTGCCCCTCCGGTGCCACACCGTCGCTCCTCTGCAAAGTTTGCAGAGGAGCGACGGTGTGGCACCGGAGGGGAGTGGGAGGGGTTGGGGTGGGCGCCTCGGCGCAGAAGCCAGCCTTTTCGAGGAACAGGGCTAATCACACCCGGATTAGTGGCATAAGCCCTCGGTGTGGAATACCTGGTCCGAATCCCCTCCCAACCGGGATTTCCGAATGCCTGCGTGGGCTTCTCCTGGCCGGGGTTGGGCAGACTCGCGCAGCCGCTTCGACACGCCCGGAAAGCCGGCCGCCGCCAACTCCAGCCACCGAGGCGGTAATCCGCCTGGGGTCAGGTAGTTACGCGCCGCCGTGGCCGTTTTGGCGGGGCGGAAGGCAGCAGCGGAGTGGTCAATTGCTCGTAAAGGCCGAACAGGTACTCCACGCGCTGCCGCTCGCTGGTGAAGGGCTGGGGGCGGTAGCACAAATCCACCGCCCGGTCCAAATCCGCATGGGCTTTGACCAGCGCCGGCGGCATGGACAGCGGGTCATACAAATCCGCCAGCGTGGTGCCCGGAAATTGCACCCGCACGTCCAACACCTTCTGCGCCGCCGACTCGACCGCTTCTTTTTGGCTAGGGGATGGAGGCGGTTGTCTGAGTCTCCTCCCGAATCCGATACGCGATGGGGGGGGCGCCCGGCGAATCATACGTCACACTGACGCGGCGGCCAGGCCCCAGGTCCGCGAGCGTGCCTTCCTTGTTGTTCCAGAGTATGATCTTGCAATGCTTGGCCACGTTGAACGTGCGGTGGTGAAGCGTCTCCTCCAGGGTCACCAACCGGTCCTTTGGATCCACGGTTAGTACCGTGCCCGCCGCGTGCAGCGACTGAACCTGGATCCGATCGGCAAACCGCAGGCTGCCCTGTTTCCGGTAACTGACCTTGACCTTCTCCCCTGTCAGGATGTCCTTTAATGCCGCGTTCGCCTTGTCTGGGGTCGAAATGGCGCAATCACTGCCGACATAGAATCTCAGCGTCCGCCACCAAGTCTCCGCTGAGACGGTATGGCTATCCGTGTTCATCGCCGTAACCGTCCCGGTCCACACCGCCTCGCTCTTGGCGTTCGCGCACACTGGCAGGAGGCCCACCAGAGCTAGGAACCCATACATGTTCATATTACGCATAAATGTTCTTTCTACCTTATTAGCCGCCCTGCTAGCCCGACATCACTTCTCGGACACCGCGCTCAATACTCCCTCGTCCGGCACCAGCGTCCATTCGCTATCCGGATTGTATTCCTTCATCGCCCTCGTAATCCGGGAAGTCTTTTCGCCTAGATTGCGCTGAAACACTTTCCCGTCCTGATTAACGATAAACGTCATGATGCCCGACTGGTCCCAATGCTGCGGATAAGCCACCAGCGCAAATCCCTTCGTCAACTTGTCTTGGCTCATGTAATTCATTTTCCCGCCGGGCGCGGCCTTGCCTTGCCGGGTCAGAATCCTGAAATAGTAACCGTGAAACGGATGCGGACCCGCGCCCTTATGCTGGCCATAACCCTCGGCATGAGCGTCCGCCACCAAAGGCCCGAAGGGGCTGGCCGGTTCGTTCTCCGCCGCCGGCCAATAGAGACCATCCTTCTTTCCGGGCGTGCTCTTGAACTTCTGCGCGTACTTCACTCCTGCGCCCGCCTCCGGGTTCGCGCTGGCGAACTGCCGTTGCGCGACCACGTAAGCCCTGCAAACGCCGATGGCGTGCAGTTCGTCCTTCCCGATGTGCCGGTTGATGAGTTCCTCCATGCCCGCCGCCGTGTCGAAATGCCATTGCCCGTCCGCTTTCACCAGTGGAACCGCCATCGGGTAGTTGTTCGTGCCAATCTCAAAAGTGACTTTGTCCTCCCCCTCTTTCACCGGCTGGCAACCCTGCGCCAGGAGGGTGGCGAACCTCTGCGCATTGTTGGCATCCAGCACTTTGTCGCCGGTTATAAGTCGGTCGAACTCCGGGCCGAAGATTGCGCGCAAGGCGGCATTGTCTTTGGCTTCGGCGGCCGCCTCCAAGGCTTTTGCGGCCTCATCCGGCGACGCGAACAGCCGTTGCGCAACGGCTGGTTGCTGTGGCGCTTCTTTCGGCTCCGCCGCACGAAGGTCCGCTGACAAAATACCCCAGGCAGTCACCAGCAGTACGGGTGTCAAAAGGGTGGTAAAACGTGTCAATTGGTTTGAAAGTTTCATTGGTTCATTAGGTCTATTTCTGTCCGTTAAGTTGTGCGGTTCACCGCTTTTCCCCGTGCCCGCCGCTGGCAGGGTGCGCAGACCTGACCGCCGGGTGAGCCACTGCACGGCTCTCAACTCCGCGATGGCTATAAACATGCACGTCGCGCCCCCTGTCATAGTCGCCCCCCCAAAAATACACACTAGGCCCTGGCACCACCACCGGGCCGCCGTAGTAACCTCCGTCCACGTAGCCCACACAGCCCGTCAAGGACGCCAATAGCGCGATCCCCAGCCCAATCTTGATTCGGTCAACCGGACCGTTCGGCTTGTTCAAACCACGCTTGGGAATCGCTTTCGCTGTGAATAAGGTGTTCATTTCTCAGAGGACTCCTTAGCTTGGCATGTGCCACGAGTGCTAGGCGATGACCGGGGGCGCACACTCAGCGCGGGGCGGCCACCATCGAAAACTCCATAAGCGCCCAGCCAGCAACCACTTGCGGGGTGATGCTTATCAGGTATGGGAAGCACCCTGGTGGGTCGGCGCGAGCCTTCTGAAGTCCGATCTGACCCTCGCCGGATACGAAACATCGTGCAGCTTGCACTATCGAGGCTGCTCCATTGTGCATTTTGCATACGCAACCGAGGTCTGGCGCAGTCGGGGCTTTTGACCCGTCCCTGGGTTGTTCCGTTCTGCTCCAACCAAAAGTGCGGGGCAAGTTGCTGTTGACAGGGCGTTTGCGAGCCTTTCGAAGGCGTCTTCACCAAACCCGATTGGTTGCCTCCCATCGGGGAGCACCCTTGGCACACCACGCGCTCAAGGTATTGCTCAGACAGGAACCCAGACCAAAAGAAAGAACACGTAAGTAGAACAGGTAAGAATATGTCATTAATTACAATCGTCATCACCCTCATCGTTGTCGGAGTCCTGCTCTGGCTCGTCAACACCTACATCCCCATGGATGGGAAGATCAAAAAGATCCTCAATATTGTGGTCGTCGTGGTGGTAGTCCTTTGGCTGCTGAATGTATTCGGCGTGTGGGGCCATCTCCGCAACGTTCGGGCGTCAATCCAGGCGCCGCTACTCGGCACGGCCAACTGCAGTCTGGTTTCGCAGCCAGGCGCCGTGGCGAGCCCGGCGGTCCCGATCCGATCTTGAGAATCCAGCATTGTCAGACCTGATCGGGCGAAGTGTCCGGTCAAGGCCTGGCAAGGTGGATCCCCGTCAATCGCCAGTAGTGCTGATAGCCTTAAGCTATCACCCGAATACGAACAAAGCATTGGCCCCATTTTCCGCCAGAGGGCACGCTGGAGTTGCGTGAACGCGGTATGACGGCGCGCGCCGTTTCACCGACTGAGATGAACGTTCTGAAGCTCATTTGCCTGACGACGGCTGGCCTGTTTAAACAGGCTTGGCTGTTGCCCCATACTGCCGCGGTCGCCCTGAAAGAAAGGCGGCAGCAGTTTGCCCGGGACTCGCTCGAAGCCGAACGGCTTGACCGATTGCGCAATCCATCCAAGTATCTGGGCAAATGAACCGCAAATCATAGTTTCTGATGAGCAAGAAAGTCCTCTTAACTAGTGTCTGCCGCCCGCTGGGGCCTAAACATGGCGATGCACCTTCGGTCGGGTATGAACTGCTTTACGGGCAGGTGACGCGTGCCCAGGGCCTGTTCAGCCCGCGCACGGTCAACGTGCATTACTCGCTGGAGTATATCGCCGAGAACCTCGACGCGCCCACGGTGGTATTGCAGTATCCTTCGAAGGCCGAGCTGATCCGCGAACTCAAGAAGGGCTACGATTACGTGGGCGTCTCCTTCCTGCTGGCGGTCATGCACAAGATGAAGGAGACCGTCGCGTTGATCCGCCAATACGCACCCGACAGCAAGATCGTTTTGGGCGGCTATGGGACGGTGCTGAAGGACGAGGCGCTCGAGCCCTACGGCGATTACTTCTGCCGGGAGGAAGGAGTGGGGTTCTTGCGCCGCCTGCTGGGCGAACCGGAGCTGCCGATGCCTTATAAGCAGCCGCTGCTGGTAAGCGACCTCAAGATATTTGGGTGGAAGGTTTCCTCCACGGGCAAAATCCTCGCCGGGCTGGGCTGCCCGAATGGCTGTGACTTTTGCTGTACCTCGCATTTCTTCTCTCGGAAGCACATCCGGCTGCTGCCCGAAGGTAAGGACATCTACGCTCTCGCTGAGCGTTACATGGAAATGGACCCGAATTTGGTCCTGCTCATCATTGATGAGGATTTCCTGCTCAACAAGAAGCGGGCGATGGAATTCCGCGAGTGCGTGAAGAAAGGCGGGAAGACGTTGTCTATCTTCGCCTTCTCCAGCGTCAAGGCCCTCAGCCAATATACCGTCGAGGAGATTCTGGAGATGGGGATTGACGGCTTCTGGATCGGGTACGAGGGGACGCGCTCCGGTTACGCCAAGCAGCAGGGGCGGCCCATCGAGGACATCATTACGGAGTTTCGGGCGCACGGCATCACCATACTGACCTCGATGATCCTCGGGTTCGATTACCAGAACCCTGAGGTCGTGGCGCAGGAGCTGGAAGGGCTGATGAAGCTCAAACCGGCCCTGGCGCAGTTTCTGATCTACGGGCCGGTCCCGGGCACGCCGTTTTACCAGCGGGCGCTCAAAGAGCATTTGCTGCAAGATGTGTACGTGCAAGAGCCGGAGCTGATGTACCGGCGGGGGGATGGGTTCGCCACGATGGTGAAACATCCGACGCTGTCGGCGGAGCAAATCGAAGACCTCCAGCGCTGGTGCTTCAATGAGGATTTTCAACGGCTCGGCCCCAGCATCTTCCGCACGCTGGAAGCGCGCTTGCTCGGCTACCAGAAGCTTAAAGACTCGCCCAATCCGTGGTTGCGCCGGAAAGCGGAGTTTTACGCCAAGGAGCTGAGGGTCGCATACCCGGCGTTTCTCGCTGGCAGACTGCTCGGTCCCAACGCAGCCGTGCGGCGCTGGATTGGCGATCTGGAGAAGTGCATCCACGCGGAGCTGGGTTTTCCGACACTTCGCGATAAGCTCAGGTCCGTAATGGCGGTCGGCGCGGCGCTGTGGACCGGTTTGACGCTGAAGCTGGACCTGTTTCAGCATCCCAAGCTGATTCGAACAGCGTATCGGGTGCCGGCCAAGCGCTGGGCCGGAGCTGACCTGTGGGAGGAACTCCATCGCAAACCGGCAATCCCCAATCTCTCCATCCAGGTGGAACTGCAACCCGCCGAACAGCAGGTGTTGCTGCGATTGGAAGGCAGCCTGTCACGAGCGGGTGCCGAGGGTCTGGGGCAGCGAATTCGTGATTCCCTGACGCGGAGCAAGAGCCGGCTGGTGCTGGACCTCAAGAAGGTTCACTGGGATAAGGTGGATGATCTGCGCCCGCTCAGAGACAAGCTGGCGGTCCACCGCTCTCGCATCCGCCTCATCTTGCCCAAACTGGCGGCAGCGCATCCCGAGATGATCCTGCTGGCCGGCATGTTTCAACATTACAGAGGCTGAAGCATCGAGCGGACTTTCTCTTCGGGCTGAGCCCCGGCCCCTGGCTGCTGCCAAAGGTTGTTGCTGTGAGCGAAACGAACGCCGGTCCCCTGTTGGATTGGCTGCTGCGGAAGCATCCCGAAACTCCAAGGAGCCGCGCCAAACAATGGATTCTTGCTGGCCGTGTGAGCGTCAATGGTGTGGTCATTCGAAAACCGCACCAAACTATCGCCGACCCCGGTGATACACTCGAACTGCGCGCTCGCCACGCCACCACGCTGGACTGCGGTTCCGGGTGGCAGATTCATCCGCGCGTTTCGTTGCTTCATCTGGATTCCGCCCTCGCAGTCGTCAACAAGGGACCCGGCCTCATCTCGGTGCCTGCTGCCGACGGCGACCTCTCCGCCCTGAGCATCCTTGCCGATTTCCTGACGGGCAAACTTAAACCCCGTGACCGCAGCGTCGCCGCAAAGTCATTGCCGCCCGCCTATCGCCGGCTGCAACCCTTGCCGGTTCACCGCCTGGACCAATATACCAGCGGCGTCTTCTGCATGGCCACGAGCCCCGCCGCGCGCCACCACCTCATTGAGCAGCTCAAAGCGCACACCATGAAGCGGGAATATGTCGCCTTTGTGGAAGGCCGGGCCAGCACTCCCCAGGGCGTCTGGCGGCAGTGGCTGCAATTGAGCCGGGATGAACTCCGGCAGCACGTCCTCTCGGAAACGCAGGCCGGGGTCGCCGGGTCCGAGGCTCGCGAGGCCATCACCCGCTACGAAGTCATCGCCGAGTACTCCATCGCGGGCGGCACGCGCTTCGTCACCAAACTGCGGCTCCGGCTGGAAACCGGACGGAAGCATCAGATTCGGGTCCAGGCTGCGAACGCCGGACTCCCTCTACTCGGCGACCGCACCTACAACCTGGGGGTTCGCGGTCCGGACCTCAACACCCCGCGCATTGATTTCCCGCGCCAGGCCTTGCACGCAGAAGTCCTTACCCTCGAACATCCAGAACGGCCAGGAACGCGCCTGAGCTGGACTGCGGAACTGCCCAAAGACCTTCGCCAACTCGAAACCGTCCTGCGCTCCGCCCGGCTTTAGCAAGGGCGCGCACTGAGCCGTGCGTTCCCATGCGCGGCTATTCGTCATTACCCGTTGCTGGACCGGCGCTCTGCGCCCACGCGCCTCTCGCGCGGATCGCCACGCCGTGAAACCGCACCATGTGAGGGTGCATGCGTTGGGGGTCAACCGGATGGCCACAGACCGGGCAACGGACCGTGTCGCTTGAATCCGCGACGGGCTGCTCGATGAGCCGTTCGGTTCTTCGCCCTATTCCCTTCCTGCCCTTCTGCATCGCCCTTGCACCTTTCGGTCCTTTCCGGGCATGCGGCGGCTCCTTGCCCGAGCCGGCGGCCCCCGCTTTGAAAAATGACTTCTTTCTCATGCATCCATTCTCGCCGGGCGCATGCAATAAGGACAGCCGGAATATCGCTGCGACCCAAGCCTGCTCACGGCTGCGCCGGCTTGTTGAGCCGATGCTCCTTGAGCTCGGCGTAAATGGATTGAGCGAGGCCTGACTTCGCAAAGCCAATCACTTTCGTTCCTTTAAGACCGAAGAACTGCTCCAGCTCCTCCGATGTGTAGTGTTGGACGACCGGGTAGTGCGCGAAATCCGAAAGCACCTCGGCTCGGCTCGGCTCCGACAGGTCGCTCGTGACCAACACGAAGTGCAGCTTGCTTTTGCTGCGCTGCAGGGTCTCGCGTCCGACCAGCAGATTGCGCGAGCGCAGAACAAATGGGAACAGCCGTTCCACCGGTTTGGCGGATGCTTGCTTCTTCATCACGCTACTTTCGCCTTGGTTCTGCGGCCTTTGGTCTGGGTCCGGTTCAGCTTCGAGATGATGCTGTTGGCGTGTTCGGAAGCCACATGGACAAACAGATGCCGCCCCCGAATGTCCACCGCGCCAACGACCGACCGGGGCAGGCCCGTCTCACCGAGAATAGTGCCCACGATGTCCCCTTCCGAAACGCCCATTTCGGCGCCCACGTTGAGGTGAAGGCATGTCTGCGCCTCCGGCATCGGCGGCCTGGCTTTCGGCGGGCGGGCGCTGAAAGGTTCTGCGTGCGGGGAGGCGTCCGGCGTTGCGGGCCCGGCCTCTCGACGCGGAGGGGTGGCCGGGCCGCCGTTCTCCTTCCCTGCCGCGCGCTCGGCAATCCCATGCCGCTGGGGCCCTAGAGAACGCTTCCGCCGATGGGAGGGCTCGTCGCGGTCGCGTCGGGGCCGCCTCTCCTGGGAGCCGTAGCGTCCTTCCCAGGCCGTGTGCGAGGGCCTTTCGTAGCCAGTGCGCCCAGCTTCTTCGCGAACGGCCTTAGCCGCTGGCGCGCTTTCTCCACCCTGCAAATGGTGAAGCAGCGCGGACGCTATATCGGTCGAGCTGAAGCCCTCTTCGAGCAAACGCTCGACGAGCTGATCCTGCCGCTTATACTCGCCGCTCTTCAGCGTGGCACGGACTTTGTCGAGAACCGCGTTCGCGCGCGCCTCTTCCACTTCATCAAGCGTGGGTGCGGTGGCGCGGTGAATCCTCGTATTCACGTAGCGCTCGATGCTCCGAATCTGAAACACCTCGCGCCCCGACGCGAATGAGATCGCCCGCCCGCTGCGTCCCTGGCGGCCCGTACGGCCGATGCGATGCACGTAATCTTCTCCGTCGTAAGGCAGGTCGTAGTTGAACACGACCTCGATATTCTCCACGTCAATGCCGCGCGCCGCCACGTCGGTCGCCACGAGGAACTCCAGGCCGGACTTGCGGAACTTGTTCATCACACGGTCGCGCATGGCCTGGGTCATCTCCCCGTGAAGGCGGTCCGCCGAGTAGCCCTGCGCGTTCAGGTGCTCCACGAGGTCGTCCACCATCCTCCGCGTATTGCAGAAGATAATTCCCAGCTTGAGATCGTGGATGTCAATAAGGCGCGTCAGCAAGTCCACCTTGAAGCGGCGGTCCACTTCGTAATAGACCTGCTCGACGGTAGGCACTGTCAGCGCTTTTTGCTCGATGCGAATGTCCTGCGGGTCGCGCGAGTATTTCGCGATCAACTGCTGGATGGGGCGCGGGATGGTGGCGGAGAAGAAGACCGTCTGCCGCTCTTTGGGCGTCCCCTGGAGAATCAGCTCGATGTCGTCGCGGAAACCCATGTTGAGCATCACATCCACCTCGTCGAGCACGACCATCTTCACGGTGTCCAGCCGCAGCGTGCCGCGGCGCATGTGGTCCATGATCCGGCCCGGCGTGCCGATGACGATGTGCGCGCCCTGGCGCAGCCCGAAGAGCTGCCGGTCGTAGGACTGGCCCCCGTAAATCGGCAGCGCGTGGAGCCCGCGCGTGAAGAGCGCCAGCTTGTGCACCTCCTCCGCGACCTGCACGGCCAACTCCCGCGTCGGGCAAAGGATCAGCACCTGCGTCGTGCGCTGCTCAACGACGACCTTTTGGATGGCCGGCGCGGCGAAGGCCACGGTCTTCCCGGAGCCGGTCTGGGACTGGCCCACGGCATCCTTGCCTTGCAGCAGCACGGGGATCGCCTCGGCTTGGATGGGCGCCGCCTGCTCGAAACCGAGCTTATCAATGGCTTTCAGCAGCTCGGCCGAAAGCCCTAATTCGGAGAATAATGTTGTCGTCACGAGAATAAATGATGCCTGGCGAAGGCAAGATAGCGTAACTGGGTCCAAAACGAGAGGACTTTCTATGGCCGCTCGCGCCTTCAAACGCCTTCCCATTTTCTGCGGGCGGTCTAACATGCAGCCATGCCGTCATTCGATATCGTCAGCCAGGTCAACTCGATGGAAGTCGAGAACGCCGTCAACATTGCTAAGAAGGAACTGGCCAACCGCTTCGACTTCAAGGGCTCCAACGCCGAGATCGTGCTCGAGAAGAATGAGATCAGGCTCTCCGCCGAGAACGCGTTCAAGCTGAAGGCGCTGGCGGAGATCGTCATGGGCAAGATCGCCAAGCGCAACATCAGCCTCAAGAGTGTCGAACAGTGCGACCCGGAAGTGTCGCCGCTGGGCCACGCGCGCCAATTGATCAAGATCACGCAAGGTATCGCGCCGGAGATTGCCAAACAGGTCACCGGCTTCATCCGCGAGTCAAAGTTCAAGGTGACCACGCAAATTCAGGACCAGCAGGTCCGCGTCACGGGCAAGAGCAGGGACGATCTGCAGGCGGTGATCGCCGCCGTGCGCGCCAAGGACTTCCCGGTCGCGCTCCAGTTCACGAACTACCGCGATTAGGGTCGCGCCGGAACAAGACGCATGGGCGACCCCCACGATATTCCCACGGACGGCGGACAGAGTTTCGGCCACAATCCCTTTGCGGCTCTATCCAGCGAAGGGCTCCCGCCGGGCGCCGCAAGCGCATCCGCGGATTCCGGGCAGCGAGCGGAAGCAAGGCCCGCGCGCAAGAATCGTGGCCGCGTGGACATCATCCGGCAAAAGGCCGGGCGCGGCGGCAAGACGGTGACGGTGATCAAGGGCTTTGTGGGTATCGGCCTGCCGGAGAAGGAGCAACTGGCCAAGGCGATGCAGAAGGCCTGCGGCACCGGTGGCACGGTGAAGAACGGCCAGATCGAGATTCAGGGGGACAAACGCCAGGAGGTCGCCCAAATCCTCAGCGAGGCCAACTTCCGCCCGGTATTCGCGGGGGGGTAGGTAACGAGCTACAAGAGGCATTTCACAGGAGCGAACTGAGGCAACGGAGAAAGAAACCTCCGTTCGCTCCGTTTGCTCCTGTTCAACCTGCCCCAACTTTCCTACAGCAGCGCTTCCAAGAGGCAATGCAGCTCCAGGTCCACTTGGGCGGGATCACTCACGGTCTGGGCGATCTCCTGCTTGATAACCTCACGGAAGCGGCGGCGGAGCCGGTGAATGGCGACCTTGACCGCGCCTTCGTTCAGGCCGAGCCGGGCGGCGGCCTCGGCTTGGGAGATGTTCTCGGTATCGCCGGTCAGCCACGGCTTGAGCGCGTCGAAATGCTCAGCTTTCCCGAAGCCCTCGTGTTCGCGAGCCAGCGCGTTGAGGGCGCGGTCCAGCAGCGTCAGCGCCCATTTGCGGTCGAACTCGCGGTCGGGACTCGGCGCGTTCAGGTCCGGCACTTGCAGGCCGGGAGAGGTGTCGGTTCCCGGCTCAATTCGTTCGAGCGGTTGGCCGGCGCCGCGTTTCAGGCGGTGGTCGTGCTCGCGCATGTCCGCGAGGAAGTGTTTCACCGCTCCGAGCAGAAAGGAACGGAACCGGCCCCGTTGCGGGTCCACGGTGGCGATACCCTGCCGGGCGAGCAGCCGAGCAAAGAACTCCTGCGTGAGATCGCGCGCGGCGTCTTCGTCCGGCGCGTTCCGCCGGACAAAGGCAAAGACCGGCGCATAATAGGCGGCGCACAGGTCGCTCAGGGCCGCCTTGGCTTCCGGTGAATCGCCGCGCGCCTCCAGCACCTGTTTCGTCGCGCGGCCGATGCCAGCGGCGGCGCCTGTTACGACATAGGTTCTCAACGACGGATCCGCCTCACATCATGACCTGGCCGCCATCGACATTGATGGTCTGGCCGGTGATGTAGCGGCTGTCGTCGATGGCGAGGAAAACGACCGAGCGGCCGATGTCCAATTCGGCATCGCCGAAA
>Ga0181532_10002810_pt1 | contig 16085 bp, 16 predicted proteins | sample PEATcosm2014_Bin_33_FD_119768 | JGI IMG/M metagenome (GOLD analysis project Ga0181532, IMG submission 119768) | Peatland microbial communities from MTU Mesocosm Facility, Houghton, MI, USA - PEATcosm2014_Bin11_30_metaG | ecosystem: Environmental > Terrestrial > Soil > Wetlands > Peat | place...
ATGATGGTGTAGCGCGGGCCGCAGTGAGTGCAGTTGGTGAACGGGTATCCGTAGCGGCGGTTGAGTGGATCGCCCACGTCGTCCCAGCATGCATCGCAGGTGCCCGCGTCGGGCGAGACCAGGGCAAATTCGCCAAGCTGGCCATGGCTCGACAGGATGGAGAAGACGGCATCTCCGCGAGGTTCGATCTCGCGGACGGACACTCCGGCGAGTTCGGCCAGATACGGGGGATTGGCGCTCAACTCCCTCAGAAAATGATCGACTGCGGCGAGTTCGCCTTCGATCTCGATGGTGACTCCGGCCGATGTGTTGAACACATGGCCGGTAAGCGACAGCGACTGCGCCAGGGCGTACACGAACGGCCGAAAACCTACGCCCTGCACGATCCCATTCACCTGGATGAGTCTGCGTACTGCCGGCGCGATGGGGAGTGTGGCCATGGTGGGGGTCAGGACAACTGAAGCGGAACCAGCGCATCTTGCCGCGCCTGGGCCATGCGTTGTTTCATCCAGGCGAGCCATGCATCCAGCCCTCCCTCGGCCGTCGCGGATGTGCGCACGATCTCGATGCCGGGATGCACCAGTCGCGCATTGGCCTCGACAACCTCCGCATTGAAGGGCACGTAGGGCAGCAGGTCAATCTTGGTGAGGATGAAGAGGTCCGACTTGAAAAAGATGGATGGATACTTGAGCGGTTTGTCGTCGCCCTCGGTCACGCTCAGCAGCACAATCTTCGATGCCTCGCCCAGATCGTAGCTCGACGGGCAGACAAGATTGCCGACGTTTTCGATGAACAGCAGATCGATCCCATCCAGGTCCCACGCCGCCAGGTGCCTTTCGATCATGCGGGCGTCAAGATGGCAGGTGCCGCCGGTCGTGATCTGCTGCACCGGAAAGCCGTACTGCGCCAGCCGGCGCGCATCGTTATCTGTCTGTATGTCTCCCGTCAGCACGCACACCCGCGTCGCCGGATCGAAGCTGGCAAGCGTGCGCTCCAGCAGTGTCGTCTTGCCCGACCCCGGTCCGCTGATCAGGTTCAGGCAAAGCACGCCATGCGAGCGGAACCGTTCGCGAAGAGATTCGGCGACGATCTGGTTCTCACTCAGCACCTTTGACTTCAATGGCAGGCGTTCCACCGGTCTCTACCTCCAGATAATCGAAGTCCAGTTCGTCCCCGCTGCTCAGCGTGGTGTTGCCGCAGGCACACATCGGGCAGCTCGCGTTGTATTCCACCACGGCAAACTCCTTGCCGCAGCCGTTGCAGATGCGGCGCTGCGGACATACCTGCGCATCCAGTTGCAGGCCCTCCCATTCCGTGCCTTGCACCACCGACTCGAAACAGAAGCCGAGTGAATCCACATCGACCGCCGCCAGTTCTCCAATGCGCAGGCCGACGCGCGTTGGCCGCGCTCCGGGATGACTCGCCAACTCCTTGCGTACGGCCTCCAGAATCGATTCCGCGATGGAGAACTCATGCATGACGTGTCCCCGTGCCGCTCCCACTGCAATGCCGTGCCAGCACTCGTCTTATGACCCCACTGCTCACGTACGTTGCGCGGAACCTCGCGGATGCTCTGCCTCCAATCAGATTAGTGGATGCCGGCCGATGTTGATGTGATGTATATCACAACAAGATCTTCTCACATCGCACCAATCAAATAGCGGGCAGGTACGCCGTGCTGTGCGTGCGGCATAGCTTCGCTTCAATTCGCCGGCGGACCGCATGGGCCGTAAACCTGATTCGCTCTTCGTTTATGGTCTCCCGATGCCTGGACGGAGAGCAAGGACGGCATGGGCCAATCCATTTGGCAATCGATGGAGCAATAGAGCTACAGCCGCAGGGACTTTCTAAAGTTCTGCGCTGCGGCCGCAACCATGGCTGGTCTGGGGCGCGCCACAAACCACGGCTTTCCAGGCTGCGGGAAAAGGCTTGATTGCCACTCCGGGCAGAAGGCCCGGGGCTAAAGCCCACTGAATTCGTTGACTTTATTCAGGGGGCTAAAGCCCCCTGCTCCCTCCGAAAGGCAAAAACGGGAATTTTCCAGGCAATGACGGGAATTTTTCCGCAGCCTGTTTCTCCGTGGCTGGCGGACGGATCAATTGTCTGGCTGCTGGCCTCGGGCTACTGCTCTCGGGCTACCGCGAAACCACCTTCAGCACGGAGTTCTGCGACACCCAATGGGTGTGGCCAAAGTCGGTGGCCCACTCCGCGGGCTCCTCGGACTCGCATTCAACCATGCAGGGCACCCCCGCCTTCAGCACGGCATCGATGTTTGCCATCTCGCGGGTGGGCGCCTCCTGGCCCCAGATGGCAAGTTTGCCGCCGAAATCGGTGACGCAAACCAGACGGCGCCTGGTGGGTTCGCCTTTGATGCCCCCCTGATCGAAGCTCACCAGATGAAAGAGTTCGCGTTCCATGCCACACCTTCCCTTTCGGGCCCAACGCACCCTGGGCCAATTCACAGTACATTGCTCCCAATTGACTGTCAAGACGGGTGATGTCTCATGGGAAACCTCCGAAATATCTCGACTAAGTTCCCGAAAGTGAAGACTGTTCAGGATAATTCGGATGCAAAATTCCGGGATGTATTTTCAACCATCTCGGCGATGACCGGGACCACGGCCTCCACCGCAGGGTGCATGGGCCCTCCGACGGTAAGGCAGTCTGCCGCCTCCACGGCGATGATAAGGACCTCGCGGGGCGCATTCAGATTCAGGGCGCGCGCCAGAGCCAGGGTCTCAAAGATTCCGGTGTAGTGCGGGGAATTGCCGGGCGTCACTTCCAGGTCGCCCTCCCGCACCACGTAGACCGTGCCGGGCGGGGCATTGCCGGTCATCACCGTATCGACCACCAGCAGACGCTCAACCCCGAGCAGATCGTCGAGCAGATGAAAGCCGGAGGCCGAGGAGCACCTCACATCGACGCCGGGAATACGCTCCCGCACCCGCTGGGCCACGAGAAAGGCGAACGCATCGTCGCCCAGGATATCGTTGCCCAGGGCCAGTATCCGGAGGCTAGGTCCTGTGGATGGAACCGTCACTGTCGCGCCTCACAGTCGTCAGCATCTCTCCCTGGGGATTGTGCACATTCACCCTCAAGGGCATGCTGCCGGGCAGTGAATGGGTGGCGCAGCCCAGGCACGGGTCATAGGCGCGGAAGGCCATCTCCACCATGTTCAGAATGCCATCGTCCACCTTGCCGCCGGTGATCAGAGTGCGCGCCGCTTTGTCCACGCCCAGCGCGATGCGGGCGGCGTTGTTCTGGGTGGCCACAATGAGGTTGGCGTTGCTGATGCGGCCATCCTCGCCTGCCTTGTAGTGGTGGATCAGGGTGCCGCGTGGCGCCTCCACGATCCCGATGCCCTCGCGCGGCGGCTCGGTGGGAAGCGTGCGAACATTGCTATCGCCGGTCTCCGGATCGTTGGCCAGTTCCTGCATGCGTTCGGCCGCGTAAAGCAGTTCGATGACGCGCGCCCAATGGTTCGCCAGGGTGTGATGCACCGGCTTGCCCAGCGTTTTGATGTATTGCTCGTAAGCGGCCTGGGCGCGCGGCGTGGCCAGGCCATCCGTCACGTTCAGGCGGGCCAGCGGCGCCACGCAGTAGATGCCGCTCGAATTGCCTTCGTTGAAGCCCGTCCAGCCGGGGGCCTTGAGATACGTGAACTTCATGTAGCTCCAGGGCTCGGTGCGCTCGGCGATGTACTGGGCATAGTCGCGGCTGGCGAAGCGCGCCGATTCGTTTCCTTCCGGCGCCACCACGCGCATCGTGCCGTCGTAGAAATTGAGGCGGTTCTTTTCATCCACCATGCCCATGTAGTAGGTCTTATGGGTGAATCCGTCGGAGACGATGAGGTCCACATAGCCGGAGTTCTGCAGCACGATCTTGTCGAAGACGTCCAGGGTGAACAGGGCGAAATCCACCGCTTCGGCGGCCACCGTTTTGAACTGCGCCAGGGTTTCGGCCGAGAGCGGCTTGGCTACGCCGCCGGGCAGGCCGAAGACCGGATGGATGGGTTTGCCGGCGGCCAGCGCGGTCAACTCCCGCAGCTTGCGCCGCATGGCGATGACCTTCTGGCCGGTCTCGATGCCCACCTTGGCGATGACGCCGAGAACGTTGCGCTCGGCCTTCGGCGCGGTGGGGCCGACCACGAAATCGGGCCCGCCCAGAAAGTAGAAGTGCAGCGTGTGGTCTTCGGTCATGAACGTCGAATAGACCAGCTCCCGGACCTTTTTGGCCGCCGCCGGCGGGGTGACTTTGTAAAGGTCGTCCAGCGCCTTGGTGGAAGCCATGTGATGGGCGGTGGGGCAGACGCCGCAGATCCGCGACGTGATCTGCGGCATGTCTTCGGGCAGGCGGCCCTGTACGAATTTTTCGAACCCGCGCAGCTCCGGCACCTGAAACCAGGCGCGATCGACGTTGCCCTTGTCGTCGAGATAGATCTCGATCTTGCCGTGCCCTTCCAGGCGCGTAATCGGTTCGATGCTTACCTTGGTGTTCATTTTGTGAATTTCCCCCCCGCCAGCGAAGTAGGCAGACTATAGCGATAGAAGGTCCCCACCGGATCGGTGATGGGCGCGAGGATGCGCTCGATATCCGACTCCTCGTTGCTATCGGCCAGCGAAGCGACGGCGGACAGCGCCTTGGCGCCGAAATCGCGCACCCGGCTGGTGGGCCCGAAGCAGCCCGTGCATGGCATGTTGCCCTTGATGCAGGGCGCCTCGCAACCCGAGCGGGTTTCCGGGCCAAGGCATAGCAGGCCCTGGGCCAGCAGGCATTTTTCCTGGTCCGCCACGATTTCGTGCGGGCGTTTGAACTCCTTGATCATCAGTTTTTCCGGTCTCGTCTCGCGGCGCGGGCAGTCCTCGCACAGCGCCTGGTCGGGCGCCAGCACCGTACCCTTGGGCGGCGGGCTGCCGCTCAGCAGCGCGTCGATCGCCTGCTGCGTGATCTTGGCCGTGGGCGGGCAGCCCGGCACGTAATACTCCACCGCGATGACGCGATCGAGCGCCTGCACCTTATCGCCGAACCGGGGCAGGGTCAACTCGTAGCCGTTCGATTTCCAGCTCTCCTGCGGCGCGTCGCTGCCGTAGATGGCTTCGACCAGGTCTTTGTGGTGGTCCATGTTGGCCAGCCCGGGGATGCCGCCCAGTTGCGCGCAAGCTCCGAAGGCCACCACGGTCTGCGCCTTGCGCCGCAACAGCTCGGCCATATGGCGCTGATGGCTGTTGCAGATGGCCCCATTGATAAAAGCCACGGCGATGCTGCCGTCTTCCATCGCCTGCACATCGGATTCCTTGAAGTCCATGGCGACCGGCCAGAATACGATGTCCACCGCGTTGACCACGTCCAGCACGGCTTCGGCCAGGTCGAGCACGGTTTCTTCGCAACCGCCGCAGGAAGCGCACCAATAGAATGCGACTTTAGGCTTGCTCATTGGGTCACCTCCGTGAGCGTCTGGCGGGGGCCGAGCGGGCGGATCTTTTCCACCATGTCCGTCACCACGGTGCGAAGGCGCTCGCCCTCGGATGCCGATATCCACTCCAGGCGGAACCGCTCGTCCTCGATCCCCATCTCCCTTACCATGCGGCGCAGCAGCTCGAAGCGCCGCAGGCACTTATAGTTGCCTTCCTGGTAGTGGCAGTCGCCGGGGTGGCAGCCGCCGATCAGCACGCCGTCGGCGCCCTTGGCGAAGGCATCCATCACGAACTGCGGGTCCACGCGGCCCGAACACATCACCCGCACCACCCGGATATTCGCCGGGTACTTGATGCGCGAGGTCCCCGCCAGGTCCGCCGCCAGGTAAGTGCACCAGTTGCAGAATATGGCCAGTATCTTCGGTTCAACGGCTTCAGGCATTGGACAGAACTCCCTCGATCTCGGCAAAAATTTCTTCGTCATCGTACAGGTTTTGCACAATCGATCCGGATGGGCACGAAGCTACGCAGGTGCCGCAGCCTTTGCACAGCGCCTGGTTGATGCTGGCCAGCTTGGTCTCCTCCGAGAACGTAATGGCGCTGAAGGGGCACATCGGGATGCAGGTGCGGCAGCCCGAGCAGTCCTCCTCCAGCACGAAGGCGGTGTTGGGCTCGATCTCGACATGCCCTGCATCGATCAGGGCCAGCGCTTCGGCCGCGGCCGCGCCGGCCTGCGCCACGGTGTCCGGTATGTCCTTGGGGCTCTGGCAGGCGCCCGCCAGGAAAACGCCGTCGGTGAAGGTGCTCACCGGGGCGAGCTTGGGATGCCGCTCCAGGAAGAAGCCCTCGCTGGAGCAGGTCAGGTTGAACCTGCGGCGGACTTCCTGGGCATCTGCGTGCGGCTCCAGGCCCGTGGCCAGCACCACCATGTCCACGGGAATGCGGCGGGCGAAGCCAAGCAGCGTGTCTTCCACGCGGATGACGAGCTTGCCTTCCTCGCTCGGGTCGAAGGCCCAGTCGGTGACTTCCGCGACCTTGCCCCGTATGAAGTGCACTCCTTCGTTGCGCAGCTTCTGGTAGAACTCCTCGAAGCCCTTGCCGGGGGTGCGGATGTCGATGTAGAAGTTGAAAATTTCGGCGTCGGTGTGCTCTTTGAGCAGGTGCGCCAGCTTGAGCGAGTACATGCAGCAGACGCGCGAGCACCAGCGGTTGGTTTTTTCGTCGCGCGAACCGACGCAGTGGATAATGGCGACCGACTTGGGGCGCTTGCCGTCGCGCAGCACCACTTCGCCCGAGGTCGGCCCCGAGGCATTCACCAGCCGCTCGATTTCCAGCGCCGTGTATACGTTGGGGTAGATGCCGTAGCCGAATTCCGGCGACCTGTGCGCATCGAAGACCTGGAAACCGGTGGAGAGAATGATGGTCCCCACATCGATGATCTCGGTGGTTTCCTTCATCTTCAGGTTGATGGCATGGCGCTCGCCGCAGGCTTCGACGCAGGACTTCTTGCACTTGCCGGTCTTGAAGTCGATGCAGGTTTCCGGGTCGATGACCGGAACCTGCGGAATGGCCTGCGGGAAGGGGATATAGATGGGCTTGCGCTTGCTCAGCCCCATGTTGAAATCGTCTACGAACTTGCCATCCTTGTAGACGCATGCCTCGATGCACTCCAGGCAGCCGGCGCAAAGGTCTTCCATGATGTAGCGCGGCTTGCGGGTCACCGTCACCTTGAAGTTGCCGACGTACCCGTCCACCTGGGTCACCTCGGAGTAGGACCACAGGGTGATATTGGGATGGGCGCGAACAGACGACATCTTCGGGGTCAGGATGCAGGCGGCGCAATCCAGCGTGGGGAAGGTCTTATCGAACTTGGCCATGTGGCCGCCGATGGTGGGTTCCCGCTCCACCAGGTAGACCTTCTTGCCGGCGTTGGCAAGCGTCAGGGCCGCGTGGATGCCGGCGATGCCGCCGCCCACCACCAGGACACTGGGGTGGATGGGAATGCTTCCTTTGGTGAGCGGCTTTTGCAGCGCCACTCGGCAAACCGCCGCGCGGATCAGGTCTATGGCCTTGGCCGTGGCCGCGGGCTTGTCCGCATGAACCCAGGAATCCTGCTCCCGGATGTTCACCATCTGAAAGAAGAACTCGTTGAGTCCGCCCTTGGCCAGCGCCGTGCGGAAGGTATGCTCGTGCAGGTGCGGCGAGCAGGAGGCCACCACGATCCGGTTCAGCTTGTGCTCCCGAATGTCCTGCTTGATCAGGTCCTGCCCGGGGTCCGAGCACATGTACTTGTAGTCGCGCGACACCACCACGTTGGGCAGCTTGGCGGCGTATTCAGCCACCGCTTTGACATCCACGGTCGCCGCGATGTTGGACCCGCAGTGGCAGGTGTAGACGCCTGTACGGATTTCCTCAGACATGCGCTTTCTCCTCCCTCTCCGATGCGGCGAACCATTGCTTGATCGTCTTCTTGCCGGCGATCGACCGCTGCATGCCGAGGGCCTTGGGGTCGGCGCCCATTGCCCAGCCCAGCACCTGGCTGAAGTAGAGCACCGGAATATCGATGGCCTCGCCGGTAGATTTACGAATGTCCGCCTGGTAAGCGTCCAGGTTGTACTGGCATAGCGGGCACACCGTGACGATGGCGCCCGCCCCCTTGCGGATTGCTTCCTTGAGAATGATGTAGTTCAGCCGCTGACCCACTGCCGGTATGGTTCCGGTCAGGGAGCCGCCACAGCATTTCGTCTTGAGAGCGTACTCCACGGTGGGGATGCCCGCCGCCTTCAGGACCTCTTCCATGTGGGTGGGGGTTTGCTGCTCGTCCGAGTCGCAGTAGGGACGCACCAGCTGGCAGCCGTAGTAGCAGGCCAGAGGCGCGCCGCGCCAGGGCCGTACGCTGGCCTGCTTGATGCGGTCAAGCCCCACATCGTTGTACAGAATCTCCAGGGGGTGCCGCACCCGTACGCCATTGAGCGGGGGCAGTCCTTCCGCCTGAAGCCCTTGTTGCACCTTGGTCGCGATGGCCGGATAGTGTTCGACGTAGTCCTGCGTCTTCTTCAAAACCAGGAAACAGGCGCTGCACGGGGTCACCAGGTCTCCATGCTTCGCCTGGCCCGCCAGCGAGAGATTGCGCGCCGAGAGCACGAAGGCGGAGCCCTCGTCGATGGACATGTAGGAAGTAGCGCCGCAGCAGTTCCAGTCGGGCAGTTCGTGCAGTTTCAGATCGAGCAACGCGAACAGCGCGCGCACGCTCTCGTCGTAGGCCACGCCGGTGCCCCGAAGCGAACAGCCCGGAAAATAGGAATAGTCTTGAGGCATCAGGCGTCCTCCTTCGGCAGAAAGGGTACGTGCTTCAGTTTCTCGCTCAACAGCTTCAACCTCCCGGTCCGCAGAAGGTCCAGGCCGCTGCGCCACATTGTGAAAAGGACCAGGGGATTGGTGCGCAGGGCCATGCGAAGCACCACGAGGAACTCGGACGTCCTGCCATTGCGCCGCACCACGTTATAAAATTCCTGGGCCAGCACCGGGATGGCAAACCGTTTGGGATAGAGATGACTGCGAACGGCCTCCCGTTTGAGGTTATACATAACGTCCGTAATATGAATCTGCTGCGGGCAGTGCACAGCGCAGGAATAACAGGACGCGCAGAGCCAGATGGTCTGGGAATTGAGGACCTCCTTGCGAAAGCCCTCTCTTGCCAAACCGATGATGCGACGCGGCCCGTAGTCCATGTATATGGACAGCGGACACGTGCCCGTACAGGAACCGCATTGCAGGCAAGAGAACAGCCGCTCGCAACCCGGATGTTCGCTTACCTGGCGGGCCCACTCAGGGTCCGCTTCCCGTTGGAACTTTATGGTCCTTTCCGAGAAGTTCAGCTTAGTTGCCATGAGTCCTCACTTTGTTCTTGCCCCTGCGCTGCTCGAACAGGCATTCCGTGCATCGGACCTCCCTGGCGGGGCAGCACTTCTGGAGATGAATGCCTGACGCCGGCTTGGTCCAGGGACACAATGCATGGTCGCCCGACGGCCCCACCTTCGGCTCGCCGCAGCAGCTTGCCGCGGACGAGTTTGCTAACGGATTCTGCTTGCGACGGCGCTGCTGACGCCCACGAACGTGGCCACTTCGCCGATTTCCCTGGAGTCAGTAGTGACAGACGCATCTCCATTCCACAGCGAATTTTACGCCGCGGGGGGAAAAGGGCAGTGTCCTAGATCACATCTGTTGGACCACAGCAGGGGTATGAAACTTGCGGCCCGCCAAAATTCCATCCGGGGGCAAATCGGGCCTGATGAATGAACTCAGAGTCAGGATTTGCAGTTATTGTCGGCTGGAGATGGGTCATGGCCCGCCACCCCTTCGCGGGCTCAGGGTCAGAATGACAATTTTTCACTCGGAGAAATGATAGGTGCGGATTTGAAATTTCTTTCTCTGTTTCAACCCGCGGCTCAGCAGAATGTACGGAACGACAACCATAGTACTGCATACAAACCACCGCAATAAACCGGCAGACATAAAATGCCAGGCGCCGGCGGTCAATAGATTGAGCAGCGTCATGGGCAGCATGAACTCCCATGCCAGGTTCATCAGCTGGTCCATGCGCAGGCGGGGAAGCGTTCCGCGGACCCAGATGAACACGGCGATCAGTGTGAGGAGTTTTGCGAAGAACCAGAAGTAAGAAGGAATCCATGTGAGGAAAGCGAATGGCGCGGACCATCCGCCGAGAAACAGGGTAATTGCCATTCCGCCGGTGGCAAACATGCCGATATATTCCCCCATGAAAAAGAGGGCGAACTTGAAGCCCGAGTATTCCGTATAGTAGCCGGCGATGATCTCCGATTCGCCTTCGGGCAGGTCGAAGGGAGAGCGGTTGGATTCAGCCGTTGCCGCAACCATGAAGAGAACGAATCCGGCGAAGCCCCAGGGCGTGAAGACGAACCAGTGGGGCCAGATCCCCGTATATGCAGCCTGCATATTTACGATTGCCACGGTGGAGAGCGAGCCGGCCTGCATGATGACAACGATGGAGGCAAGGACCAGAGGCACTTCGTAACTGATCATCTGCGCGATGGCGCGCATGGCGCCAAGCAGGGAGTACTTGCTGCGGCTGGACCATCCGGCCATGAAGACCGCCAGTTCCATGAGGGAACCGACTGCGAAGAAGAACAGCACTCCGGCGTTCAGGTTGGCGATCACCATATTTCGGCCGATGGGCAGGACCGCATAGTCCATAAATGCCGCCGATACCAGCAGTATCGGCGCCAGAAAATGCACCGCATGGTCTGCCGTAAGGGGGACAATATCTTCCTTGGTCAGCGACTTCACTCCGTCGGCGAGGGGTTGCAGCAGTCCGAAGGGCCCAACGCGGTTTGGCCCGTAACGGTTCTGCATTCTTCCCAGCCCTTTGCGCTCAATCCAGGTGGTAATGGCGAACAACAGCGGGAAAGCGAGAATCACCGGCACGACGGAGAGTACTGCGGAAAACAGCGGCTGCGCGCCGGCTGGGACGAAGCCGAGCAGCCAGTGCTTGGCAAGCACGAAGATCTGATCGAGCTGTTGCGCTAACAGAGCGAGGTGCGTCATCGCGGTTCACCGCTGGCCGGTTGCGCCGGCGTTGCCGCTGTGAGTTTTGCATCGGCAGCGGCCTTTGCCTCTGCGGCGGCCTTTGCCTTGGCTTCCTGCCGGGCCCGCTCCACGGCGAGCCGCGCATCCACGGCTGCGGCCTCGGTGGGATGAATCGCGTTGTAGTATTCGTTCGATTTGGAGAGGCGCTGCTTGTCGAGCAGGAGACCGCCGAAGCGGTCGTCCGTGCTCAGGTCGGTGTCCACGTCCATCATGATGGCATCGAACGGGCAGACCTCGACGCAGATCTGACAGCTCATGCAGACGGAGATGTCGATGTTGAACGTCGCGGGGTAGAACTGCGGTTTGCCGTTTGCATCCGGCTTCTTGTCCTTGCTTTTTTCGATGAAGATGCACTTTGGCGGGCACTCTTTTTCACAGATCTGGCAGGCGACGCAGCGCATTCCATCGTGCCAGTCCGCGCCGTCGTAGACCAGAAAGGGGAAGCTGCGCGCCGCCTCAATCTGCGCGTCGCGCTGCTCGGGATACTGCACCGTGGTCAGCCGGTCTTTGCTGACGTAGCTGCCGAAGAAGTTCCGCGCCGTCTCCGCCATTCCCTTCAGGATGCCTTCACCAACCATGGCTGTTCCTCCCTGCGCGTGTCCTCATCGGTCCACCTCGCCCAGCACAATATCGATGCTTCCCAGAATGGCCACGATGTCGCCCACATTCCGCCCCACGCACAGGTCTTCCAGCACGGTGAGGTTGATGAGGCTGGGCGGACGCACGCGATAGCGGTACGGGTTGGGCGAGCCATCGCTGACCAGATAGAAGCCAAGCTCTCCCTTGGGCGATTCAATCCTTCCGTAGGCCTCGCCCGGCTTGGGCCGGAAGCCGCGAACCTTCATCCTGGGATCGACGATCGGCCCCGCGGGAATATCGCGCATGGCCTGCTCGAGAATGCTCACCGACTCGCGCATCTCCAGCAGGCGGACCATGAAACGGTCGTAGACATCGCCGTGGCTGCCCAGCGGAACGCGAAAGGTGAATCGGTCGTAGATGCTGTAGTGGTCCACCTTGCGAATGTCGTAGTCCACGCCGCTGGCGCGCGCCATGGGCCCGCTGATGCCTGCGCTGACGGCCAGCTCGCGCGACAGAACGCCAACCTCCTGGGTGCGGTCCATCAGAATCTCGTTGCTCACCAGCAGTTGCTCGTACTCATCCAGAAAGCGGGGAAAGTCCGCGACGACCTTCCGCGCCTGATCGAGCCATCCGGCGGGCAGGTCTGCGCGGCAGCCGCCGAAGCGCATGTAGTTGCACATCATGCGCGCGCCGGTGAGGGACTCGAAGAGGTCGAGGATTTTTTCGCGCTCGCGGAAGGCGTACATCAGGGGCGTTCCGCTGGACCCCATGTCCTGCATCAGAAATCCGATCAGGCAGGCGTGGTTCTGTAGCCGGGTCAGCTCGCCGGTGATGACGCGCAGGTACTCGGCGCGCTCCGGCACCTCGATGCCCGCCAGCTTTTCAACCGCCAGCGCGTAGGCCCAGTTGTTGGTGATGGAACACATGTAGTCGAGCCGGTCGGTATAGGGCATCGAGCCCAGGTAGGTCTCGCTCTCGGCGATCTTTTCGTGGTTGCGATGCAGGTATCCGAAGACCGGCTTCAGCCGCACCACCTGTTCGCCGTACAGCACCACGTTCATGCGGAAGACGCCGTGGGTGGATGGGTGCTGCGGGCCCATCGCGAGCTCCAGCAACTGCTCCTTGCCGGGTTCGCTCATCGGCTCCAGATCGAAGTGCGCGGTGGGGACGATCGCCGTGCTCATCCGCCCTCCGCTTCGCTCAATTGCTTTCCACCCGCATCGCCGCGATGCTGCTGCGCTCGGCGCGGCACTTCGTCGTGCGCGGTCGGCTCGTATTCGTAGTCGTCTGGATCGACGTAATCGCGGCGCATCGGATGGTCCACAAAGCCGGGCCACATCAGCAGGCGCCGCAGGTCGGGGTGTCCATCGAAGACCACTCCGAAGAGGTCGAAGACCTCGCGCTCCTGCAGCTCCGCGCTGCGCCACACCGGCGTCAGCGACGGCAGATGGACGCCGGCGTCGCGGTCCTGGGTGCGCATGCGCAGCACCAGGGGGCCGTGCTTCTTTTCCACCGAGAAGAGGTGATAGACCACTTCGAGGCAGCCGGGGACGACGGTCTTGCGAATCTCATCGGCCTCTTGCTCCACTCCATCGACCAGCTTTTTGACCTTCACCTTCTCCGAGACTTCCCTGGACGGCCAGTCGATGCCGGTCACATTGGAGCAGAAGTCGAAGCGCAGGTTGGCGGCATCGCGCAGAACGATGGCCACAGCCACGGCGTGTTCCGCATCGCTCCGCAGCGAGTGCTGGTCCGACGGGCTGGGGTTCGCAACCATCTCCAGCCGGCAGCCGGGAACGTTTGCTTCGACCTCGGATTTAATGGCTTCCAGATTCATCCTTGCCTGCCTGCGCGATCTGCACCAGCGGCGCCTTCCATACCGCGGTGTTCTTCGCCGGTTCCAGATCGTGCGCGCCAAAGCGCGGCACGGGGAACTCGCTGGGTTCATCGGCGTTGAGGTGACGCGGCCGGTCCGCCCCGGTCAATGGCTGCCGGTCGATCCTCTTCTGCAACTCCATGAAGGCATCCAGCAGGGCCTCGGGCCGCGGTGGGCAGCCGGGAATGTGCAGATCCACGGGAATGAAGCGGTCAATCCCTTTCAGCACGTTGTAGCCCTGCTTGAAGGGGCCGCCGGAGATGGCGCACGCGCCCATGGAGATCACATACTTCGGCTCCGGCATCTGGTTGTAGAGCCGCACCACCTGCGGCGCCATCTTTTTGGTCACGGTCCCGGCCACGATCATCAGGTCGGCCTGCCGGGGCGACGGCCGGAAGACCTCCGCGCCGAAACGCGCCATGTCGTAGCGTGCCATGGTGGTGGCTATCATCTCGATGGCACAGCAGGCCAGGCCGAAGTTCAACGGCCAAATGGAGTTGGTGCGCCCCCAGTTGTAGAGCTCCTGCAGGGTCGTGGTGAAGATCCCCTGCTTGCTCAACTCGTTCTTGAGTTTTTCATCCACCCCTGAAGTCCTTGGTTCGTGTTGAATTGGTCAGCTGGGCCCGGGTTCTGCACTCCAGTCTTTCTTTCGATTCGCACCGCGCTATGTCCAGACCAGCACGTTCTTCTGATAGGCCCAGACCAGCCCCTCCACCAGCAGCAGCAGGAAGACCAGCATGGCGATGGATTCTGCTGCCGAAAAGCCGCTGAATGCGACCGCAAACGGAAGCAGGAAGATCGCCTCGACATCGAAGACGAGAAAGATGATTCCATACAGGTAGTAGCCGGGTTTGAACTGGATCCAGGCGTCCCCCTTGGATTCGAGCCCACACTCGTAGATGGCATTCTTGCTTGGCCCAGGCTTGTGCGGAGAGAACTTTTTGGCCCACAGCCAGGCCAGCAGAAGCGTCGACAGGGCGAACGCCACGGCCGCCAGCAACAGCACAATGACGGGCAGATAGGGGCTGTTCGTCATGGATTTCTGGCCTCAGACTCCACTCTACCAGAGCCTCAAAGGTTAGTCTTGTGATCGGGCTCACTTCTTTCCAGTATCCACAGGGCGCAAAATAGGGTGCGATTATGGTAGGCAATGGTATTGGAGGCAACAGAATGAAGGAACAGCAAATGGCGATTCTGGACGGCAACGAATCCTGCGCACGAGTGGCGTATCGGCTCTCGCAGGTGATCACCATCTATCCGATTACCCCGTCGTCCAACATGGCGGAGTGGGCCGATGAGTGGCAAACTGCGGGGCATAAGAACATCTGGGGCACTGTGCCGCTGGTCTCCGAGATGCAGAGCGAAGGCGGGGCCGCGGGCGCCATGCATGGCGCATTGCAGGCCGGGGCCTTCGCCACTACCTTCACCGCCTCCCAGGGACTGCTGTTGATGATCCCCAACATGTTCAAGATCGCGGGCGAGCTGACCAGCAACGTCATTCATGTCTCCGCGCGCGCTGTGGCCACCCATGCGCTTTCCATCTTTGGCGACCACTCCGACATTATGGCCTGCCGCTCCACGGGATACGCCATGCTCTCCTCCGGCTCCGTGCAGGAGGCAGCCGACCTGGCCCTGATCGCGCACATTGCCACGCTGGAATCGCGAGTGCCGTTCCTCCACTTCTTCGACGGATTCCGCACCTCGCACGAGGTCAACAAGGCGTTCGAGGTCTCCGACGAGACAATCCTCGCCATGCTGGACGAGAAGCATGTGCTTGCCCATCGCCAGCGCGCGCTCAGCTCCGACCACCCCGTCCTGCGCGGCTCGGCGCAGAATCCCGATGTCTTCTTCCAGGCCCGCGAGACCTGCACTCCCTTCTACCTGGCCTGCCCCACCATCGTGCAGGACGTGATGGACCGCTTCACTGCCCAGACCGGCCGCGCCTATCACCTCTTCGATTACGTGGGCGCTCCCGACGCCGACCGCGTCCTGGTTCTGATGGGGTCGGGCGCCGGCGCCGCGGAGGAGCTGATCGAACACCTGAACGCGCAGGGCGAGAAGGTCGGCCTGCTCAAGGTCCGCCTCTATCGCCCGTTTGCCACCGAGGCCTTCCTCGCCGCACTGCCCAAGACGGTCAAGTCCATTGCCGTGCTCGACCGCTGCAAGGAGCCCACCGGGCTGGGCGAGCCGCTCTACCAGGATGTTCTCACCGCCTTCAGCGAGGCCATCTCCAGCGGGACCTCGCCCATCGCAACGCAGCCACGCATCATCGGCGGACGCTACGGCCTCTCTTCCAAGGATTTCACTCCGGCCATGGTCAAGGGCGTCTTCGACGAGCTGAAGAAGGAGCACCTGAAGAACCGCTTCACCATCGGCATCAACGACGACGTGAGCCACAGCAGCCTGGACTACGATCCGGAGTTCTCCACCGAAGACCCCAAGACCGTGCGCGCTCTCTTCTACGGACTGGGCGCGGATGGGACCGTCGGCGCAAACAAGAACTCCATCAAGATCATCGGCGCGGAGACGCCCAACTACGCGCAGGGCTACTTTGTCTACGACTCGCGCAAGTCCGGCTCCGTCACCACATC
>Ga0181532_10002812_pt1 | contig 16083 bp, 15 predicted proteins | sample PEATcosm2014_Bin_33_FD_119768 | JGI IMG/M metagenome (GOLD analysis project Ga0181532, IMG submission 119768) | Peatland microbial communities from MTU Mesocosm Facility, Houghton, MI, USA - PEATcosm2014_Bin11_30_metaG | ecosystem: Environmental > Terrestrial > Soil > Wetlands > Peat | place...
ACCCACCCGAACGGGCGAGTCGGAGGGACCAAAATAGCTTGCGGGAATGAAGGAACCGCTCTGAATCTTCCCTGCGGAGCTATTGCCTGGCCTAATGGCAGCGGTTGTTCAGAGGTTCCCTAGCTTGAAAAGTACCGCGCTACTTTATTTTCTTTCGCGGGTTAAAGATTCTGTTCCAACAATTTTGTTCCTATAACTTTGAGGAGAAGGCATGACCAGGAGCCTTCTGAAGTTGTTATTAGGCGCTGCGGTATTTTGCGCGGGCATAACTATCGCGCAGCAGCCGGCGCAGAACGTCAACCCCCATCGTCATCCCAATCTGGCTGCAGCCCAGCGACTCACGGACCAAGCGTATCAGAAGATCAAAGACGCACAACAGGCCAACGAGTGGGACATGCAAGGTCATGCGGCGAAGGCCAAGGACCTGCTCGACCAGGCAAACCAGCAACTCAAGCTGGCGGCCGAAGCGGCCAATAAGAATCACAAGTAATGGCGCAGGTTTAGCGCACGCTGACGCGCTCCAGGCAGCGTCCCACCCTGACGGGGTGTCCCATCCTTTTGCCTTCTTTCGGCGAAAGGATGGGAGCGACTAAACACTCGAACTAACTTTCATTCGATCGGCCGCATTCTTCTGCTTCAGTGCTAAACTGCTGCCCGTGATTACCAAACTGCTGCCAATCGCCATCTTGATCGCAATGGTTACACCGGCAGGCGGGCAAGACATCTCGCGCCCCGATGTACCCAACAAAATCACGGCGCCTGCGGGCGAGGAGGTTGTCCTCGAGGCACACGCGACGGGCTCGCAGATCTACGTCTGCCAGCCGGGAGCCGACGGCAAGTTCGCCTGGACCTTGAAGGCTCCGGATGCCGAGCTGCATGACCAGTCGGGAGGGGTCATCGGTCATCACTTCGCCGGCCCAGCATGGAACAACAGCGATGGCAGTGAAGTTACGGGCAAGGCCGTGGCCAAGGTCGATTCGCCCGACCCGAATGGAATTCCCTGGCTGCTGGTGAGCGCAACGGGTCATTCCGGCAATGGCGTGCTCAGCCGGGTAACCAGCATCCAGCGAATTCATACCCGAGGTGGCTTGGCGCCGCCGGCTGCCGATTGCACTGAAGCGAAGCAGAACCTCGAAGTGCGGAGCGCCTACACTGCCGACTACTACTTCTACGCGCCCGCGAAATAAATTTTTCATGCAGGAACGTGCGCGGCACGATGTATTCGCCGCACCCGGATTTGTTTTTCACGCTTGCGGGTCTGGGCGATGTCGTAAGCAGATTGCATGCAAAATCCAGCCCGAAGGGCGGAACAAAAATAGCCCAGGACGTGAGTCCTGGGTAGGGCGGTTTAGAGAATCCCGAGCCGGCTTCAGCCGGCGACACGCGTTTGTGCGAGAATCGATGCCGTCCCTACGGGACTCTGCTTCATTTTCCACTGGTACCCAGCGCTTACGCGCTGGGCTATCATTGTTCCGCCCTGCGGGCTGGATCGTCGCTATTGTTCCGCCTTAAGCGGTGGAGTTTTTGCGCGGCCTGGCGTTTTTCCCACCTGCCAGCGCAAGGTGCCCACGCTTGTCGCCAGCCTTCGACAAAAAGCGGAGTCAGAAGCGGTTCTTGTTCCTCTGTGCTCTCTGTGTCTCTGTGGTGAATAATTCCGCCTATTTCGCCGGAAACAAAAACTTCAGCATCGGCGCCACTCTTGCCGCCCAGGCGGACTCGGTGTGTTCGGCGTCGGGGACTTCCAGGTACGCAAGGTCGCGTCCCTCCACCCATCCCTTCTTCACCAGGGAGATGTTCAGTTCACGCGCGTCGGGGAGAGCGCGCTGGCCTTCGTTGGTCCCGATGTCGAGCCAGATCTTGAGATTGGGTTTGCGCTTGATTTGCGCCACGGTCTTCAGAATCGCCCGCTTGCGCCACCACACCGATGGCGACATCACCGCTAGCTTGCTGAACATCCAGGTGTAGCGAAGCCCAAGGTAAAGCGTTACCAGGCCACCGAGCGACGAGCCGCCCAGCCCGCAATTCGCCTCGCCCGGCAAGGTGCGATAGGCGTGATCGACGAAGGGCTTCAGCTCCTCCACCAGCAACTGGCCGTAAGCGTCGGCCTGGCCACCGCCCAGGCGCCTGTCCTCCACTGGCGTGTACTCGTCGATGCGATGCTTGCCCGTGTTGTAGATGCCCACGATGATCAGCGGCTCGATCTCGCCCGCGTTGATCAGCGCGTCGGCGGTCTCGCCCATGTGCCAGTAGTTGCCCTTGCAGAAAGAGGTGTCCGGATCGAACAGGTTTTGCCCGTCCTGCATGTAGAGCACGGGAAAGCGGCGGTCTGCCTGCTGGTCGTACATGGGCGGCAGATAGACGATGAAATCGTGCTTCTCGTCCATCAGCTTCGAGGGAAACTGCTGGTGCAGCCGCAAGCGGGCGTTCAACTCGCCGGGTACGGCGGCAGGCGCATTGGTCATGTCGATGGGAACGAGCATTAGGATGGCGCGTTAATGGTACGGAATTTAGTTTCGGAGTGCCAGTGGCTCCCGAAGTGAAGTCATATTGCCGGGAAGCGCAGGCCTAAAGGCCCGCTCTACTTATGTACTCGCGGAACCGATCGATCGCGGCCTGAGTGTACTGCCCGACCTCGATGATATAGCCATCGGGATCGCGGATGTAACAGCGCATCTCCATGCCGTCGGGATTGGGGAGCGGCTCAGTCAGAAACACCGCACCCTTCGCCTTCCATTGCGAATAGCACGCCTCGATGTCGGCGACGCGGAAATTCAGGAAGCTGCTCACGTGCTTCGGGTCTTGAGGCGTCTCGAGCCAGACCTCAGGCTTGTCGGCCGTGGGACCGCCGCCGGAGTTGAGAATGATCCACGAGTTCTCCAGCTTGACGTAACACGGATCCTCTTCCTGGACCACCGTTCCTCCCAGGACGCCGGCGTAGAACGCCTTCGACTTTGCGTGGTCGCGGACGGTGAGGAAGTGGGCAACGTAGAAGCCTTCTTTCGCGATAGGAGCAAGGGGAAGATTCATGCTATTGGTTGGCATACTGTAAAATTGCCCTCCTGAACAGTTTCGTCTCTGCTGCGTGGGTGGAGCACCGCTTCAGCGGTGCAATATTTGATTCGGCTTCGCACCGGCTTTAGCCGCTGAGGTAAAGAGAGACCTTACCTCAGGCGCTAAAGCCCGCTTCTGGAGCGGTCACCTTTTATACACGCCTGAAGGGCGTGCTCCACCCGTCGCCTGCCATGGGCACTGAAACCGCTCTAGAGTATCAAATGTCACTTTGAGCGCCATCAAATCTCTCCATCCGAGGCATACATACTGTGAACCGTGAATTTCATCGTTGGTGGTCCAACGACCTGCAGCGCAATATGGACATGCTGGTCTTCGGCCATGACGGGCCGAAAGTCCTCGTCTTTCCCACATCCATGGGCCGCTTCTTCGAATACGAAGACAACAAGATGATTGCCGCCCTCGCTGACCGTCTTGAGGCCGGCCAGCTGCAAGTTTACTGCGTGGACGGCGTCGACACGGAAAGCTGGTACAACCGGCAGGCGCATCCTTATTGGCGCGTGCAGCGGCATCTGCAATACGAACGTTACATCTTGAACGACGTGCTCCCGCTGATGTGGAACAAGAACTGGAATCCGCGGACGATCGTCACCGGATGCAGTTTCGGCGCCTATCATGCGCTCAACTTCGCCATGCGGCATCCCGACAAGGTGACCGAGTGCGTCACCATGGGCGGCGCGTTCGACATCAAGCGCTTCCTCGACGGCTGGTACGGCGACGACGCGTACTTCAACAATCCTCCCGACTACCTGGCCAACTGCACCGATGGCTGGCGCTACAACCATATGCGCACGGTGCTGGCTACCGGCGAGTGGGACATGTGCTGGAAGGATAACGAGCACATGGCCGGCATCATGCGAGGGAGCGGCATCCGGCATGAGCTGTACGTCTGGGGCGACCATAGCTATCACGACTGGCCGTGGTGGAGGCCGATGGCGCGAGCGTATCTGGGATAGGCCGTAAACACGCCTCCGGCACGGCATTGGCTTACCCCGCAAAGTTGTATGGCTTCGCCGCGCAAATCGCCACTCCCGCGTGCGGTTGCGAGTAGAATGGCAGCTATATCAGGATGGCGCCGTTTTCGGAATAGTTTGGCCGTGAGCCGTTACAGGTACTGAGTCTTCATGCCATTAATTGGAAGTTTTGCATTGCTGCTGGCGCTCGCGTTCGCAGCCTATTCGTTCGTCGGCGGAGCGCTTGGGCTATACCGCAAGGACGATCGCCTGGGCGAGACAGCGCGTCGCGCCGGCATCGCCTCGTGGGCTGCGGTAACCATTGCCGGGTTGGCGCTGGTGATGGCCGCACTGGGCAACGACTTCTCCGTCGCCTACATTCTGCACCACAGCAATCGCGACCTGCCCATCGCCTATAAGTTCGCGGCGCTCTGGTCGGGACAGGAAGGCTCGCTGCTCTTCTGGGCGTGGCTGCTCTCAAGCTATGCGCTGGTGTTGCGCCTGCGCTACAAAGTCGATCCGCAACTGTTTGCCTACGCCTCGGCGATCATCGCCGCCGTGCAGGTGTTCTTCCTGCTGCTGATCAACTTTGCCGCCAATCCCTTCGGCCTGGTCAGCGGACAGATCCCCGCCGACGGCAACGGTCTGAATCCGCTGCTGCAATATCCCGAGATGGTGATCCATCCGCCGATGCTTTATCTCGGCTACGTTGGCGTCACCGTGCCCTTCGCCTTCGCGCTCGGCGCGTTGATCATGAAGTATCCCGGCGAGAAATGGATCCACATCACCCGCCGCTGGACCATGATGGCGTGGCTGTTCCTGACTTGCGGCATCTTCCTGGGCGCGCACTGGGCCTACGAAGTGCTGGGATGGGGCGGCTATTGGGGATGGGACCCTGTCGAGAACGCGTCGCTGCTGCCGTGGCTCACCATGACCGCGTTTCTGCATTCGGTGATGATGCAGGAGAAGCGCGGCATGATGAAGATGTGGAACATGTGGCTGATCTTCACCACGTTCCTGCTGGCCATCTTCGGAACGTTCCTGACGCGCAGCGGCGTGGTCAGTTCGGTGCACGCTTTCGCGCAGTCGAGTATCGGCACCTGGTTTGTCTGGTTCCTGGCAATCATCTTCTCCACCTGCGTGTACTTCTTCGTGCGTAATCGCGAGACGCTGAAAAGCGAGCACCGGCTGGAGTCACTTGTCTCGCGCGAGTCGAGCTTCCTGTTCAACAATCTGGTGCTGCTGGTCTCGTGCTTCGCAGTGCTGTGGGGCACGTTGTTTCCGGTGCTGTCGGAGGCGGTGACAGGTTCGAAGGTCACAGTCGGGCCGCCGTTCTTCAACCGCGTCAACGTGCCCATCGGAATCTTTCTGGTGTTTCTGACCGGAGTCGGCCCGCTGCTGGCATGGCGCCAGACATCGCTGGACCGGGTGAAGCGCAACTTCGTCTGGCCGACGGCGATCGCGCTGCTGACCGCAATTGTGCTGCTCATCGGCGGCATGAGGCCGTGGGAAGACTCCGCGTACTTCTATTCTCTGGTAGCGATCTCGTTGTCGATGTTTGTTATCGCAACGGTCACCGGGGAATTCTGGCGCGGCGGCCGCGTTATCGCGCGGCAAACCGGCGTCAACATCTTCCAGGGCATGGTGGTCATCACCCGCCGCAACACGCGCCGCTATGGCGGATATCTGATCCACATCGGCGTAGTGTTCATCATCATCGGCTTTGCCGGGTTGCCGTTCGACGTCGACAAAGAGCAGGAGATGGGCTTCGGCGACAAGATGGAGATTGGCGGCTACACCCTGGTCTGCCAGTCGTACACCCAGGACGACAAGCCAAACTACAGCAGCGAATGGGCGGTCATCGACGTCTATCGCGGCGGCAAGAAGATTGACACCATGTTTCCCGAGCGCCGCTTCTACAAGGCCAGCGAGCAGACGTCGACCATCGTCGCCAACCGCTCGCGCCCCAACCGCGATTTGTACCTGGTCTACACCGGGCGCAATCAGGACACCGGCAAGCCGATCATCAAGGCCCACGTGAACCCGCTGGTGATGTGGATCTGGATTGGCGTACACGTAGTGCTGATCGGGACCATCATTGCGCTGATCCCCAACATGAAGCCCGGCAAGTTCACGGTGAAAGAAAAAGACCGCGCCGAGACAGATGCCGAGCGAAGGGGTGCGGTGGGCGTGGGCGGGGACTGAAGGCAGAGCGAGAGCCCAGTCCCGCGCAGCGGGACGACAGATCATAGCCCAGCGTTTCAACGCTGGGTAGGCGAGAAGAATGATCCCGAGTCCCTTCAGGGACGACACATGACCTTGCAGATGATAGAGGTCCTTCGACTCCGGTTCGCGAAAAGCGCGCGAACCTTCGCTCAGGATGACACCTCATAAGGGACTAAAAAAACTGATCCCCTTCCGGAACAGCGCAATGAACTCCGTGTTTATCGCATCATGCGCCCACGCAAGAAACAATTCACCATCGTTTTTGGGATCCTGATCGTCTGTGCCACTGGCCTGCTGTTCCGTCGCGCCCTGGCGTCGACCGCCCAGTCTGCAACCATCGATGTTGGCGGGCGCACTCGTGAATACATTCTCCACGTGCCTGCCGGCTACAACGGCAACAGCCGGCTGCCGCTGGTGATCGTGCTGCATGGCGCGATACAGGGCAACGCTAGCGCGGAGCGGATGTCGGGCATCAGCGCGCTGGCGGACAAAGAGAAATTCGTGGCGGTCTATCCCAACGGCACCAGCATGACGGGCAATGCACCCACCTGGAATGCCGGCAATTGCTGCGGATACGCGCTCCAGAAGCACGTCGATGACATCGCGTTTCTGCGCGCGCTCATCGGCAAGCTGGAGAGGGATTACCGCATCGATCCAAAGCGGATATACGTCACCGGCATCTCCAATGGCGGCATGATGTCGTTCCGCGTAGCCTGCGAGATGGCCGACGTGGTGGCCGCCGTCGCTCCCGTCGAGGGAGCGCAGAATGTGGATTGCAAACCGTCAGCTCCAGTTTCCGTTATTGTCTTTCACGGGACGGCCGACCGCCTGGTGCCATTCAACGGCGGGTCAACACCGTATCAGATCGGCCGGCACCGCACCGACACTCCGGTTGCCGACGCCGTCTCGTTCTGGGTGAAAGAAAACGGCTGTGCACCGATGCCGAAGCGCCAGGAATCGGCGGAGGTGCATGTCGACACCTACTCGGGGTGCAAGGATGGCACCGGGGTTGCCCTGTATGCCATCCAGGGCGGACATCACACGTGGCCAGGCACGTCCATCAGACACGTTGATTTATCGGCGACTGACGTCATGTGGAAGTTCTTCATGCAGCACCCCAAAGCGTGATCTGGTATCAGACGTATCACGTCGGCTACCCGGACAGCCTCGCTCTACCAGACAAAGCAAAACTGATCTAAGCTGGTATCGGTACATTCATGGCCTCATTGTTGCTGAAGATTCGTCGCGGGGAGACGCCTTTCTATCGCGGCCTCCGCGATTTTGCGCGGCGCGTCGAATCCAGCCGGCTTCCGCTGCCAGGCTTCTTCAATCCGCTGCTGCGCTTCGGCTATAACGCGCAGCAGACGGGATCGGTTGGGCTGCACTGGATCATCAGCTACTTCTTCTGCGAGCCGCTCTTCCGTGGCCGTTGCACCTCGGTGGGCAAGCGATTGCGTGTGTGGCGGCTGCCTTTCATCCTCGGCCACGCCAAGATCTACATTGGCGACGACGTGAACTTCTTCGGCAAGGTCGACATTTTCAGCGGCCGGCTCTTCGACGAGCCCAAGCTGATTCTCGGCAACCGCGTGGATATTGGCCATAACGTCGCCTTCATCGTGAACAAGGAAATTGTTCTGGAGGACGACATTAACGTCGCTTCGGGCGTTCGCTTCATGGATACCGATGCGCATCCGCGCGATGCCATGGAGCGCATTGCCGATCTGCCGCCGCACGCCGACGAAGTGAAGCCCGTACGCATCGGACGCCGCGCATGGATCGGGCACAACGCATTCATCATGAAAGGCGTGACCATTGGCGAGGGCGCTATCATCGGCGTCAACAGCGTGGTGGTGAACGACATTCCGCCTTACTGCGTGGCCATGGGCAATCCGGCGCGCGTGGTGGTGAAGAACATCAACCAGGCAGCAGCGGCTGCGCCGGCAGTGCAGGAATAGAACTGATCCGGACCGTGCCATCCTTGGACGACCACTCTTCACTCGCCTTCGCGGAGACAACGTGACGCGTCCCAACATCCGAGTCTTGACGCTCATCGAGAACGCGACCGTCACCGGTCCCGCGCGGAATGTCATCGAGTTCGGCAGGATGGCGGCGCGCGCTAAGGCTGGCCTGCCGGCGGTCGAAGTCACGATTGTCACTTATCAGCGTGGTCCCGATGAGAGTCAACTGGCGCTGGCGGCGATCCAGGCCGGGCTTGCAGTGGCCACGATCGCCGAGCGCCGGCGATGGGACACGCAAGTCTTCGCGCAGTTGCGGCAGGTCATCGCGCAAATCAATCCCGACATTCTGGAGACGCGCAACGTGAAGTCGCACTTCCTAGTGCGACTGCTCGGGCTGTATCGCAAGTATCCCTGGGTGGCGTGGAACCACGGCTATACCGCGACCAGCCGGCTCGACCGCGCTTATACCCAGTTGGACCGCTGGTCGCTGCGCGGGGCTTATCGCGTGGTCACGGTCTGCCGCCCATTTGCCCAGCAGCTTCAGCGCCTGGGAGTGCAGCCTGACCGAATTACCATCCTGCACAATTCTGTGAAGCCGTTCGTGCCTCCGTCGGAAGAAGCTGTGCAGCGCGTGCGGCGCGAACTTGGCATCACCGAGAACGAAGCCGTTATTCTGTCAGTCGGACGGCTTTCGCATGAGAAGGGTCACGCTGATTTGATCCGCGCAGCCGCCGCACTCGGCGCGATGTCCGGCGCGCCGCAATTTCGCGTCGTGATCGTTGGTGATGGGCCGGAGCGGGAGCGACTGGCGCAGCTGGCATCGCGGTTAGGAATTGAGAAGCGGATTATGTTTGCCGGATTTCAGCGCGACACTAAGCCATACTACGCAATGGCGTCGGTGGTGGCTGTGCCGTCGCACTCGGAGGGATCGCCGAACGTCGTGCTGGAAGCCATGGCAGCCGGCTTGCCGATTGCCGCGAACACCGTCGGTGGTGTGCCGGAAATTCTGGAAGAGAACGTCACGGGATTGATGGTCGCGCCGCGCAACCCTGAAGCGATGGCGAAGGCGCTCCTGCGAATTTTTTCCGACGGGGAATTACGCGCTCGGCTCGGTTCGGCGGCACGAGCCCGCGCCGAATCCAGCCATACCCCTGAGGCCTATCGGCGGACGCTGGTGGCGTTCTATCAGAACACGTTGGAAAGCTTGTCTCGCTGATGTCACGCTGCCCGACAGGGCCAGCTTGAAAGTAAAACCGGCTATAAATACAGAGGCCGCCGGAGCAAGGCGGCGGCCCTGATAAGGTGCTATGCGGGGCGATCCCGGAGAACCTCAATCGTTAGCTTGGATGCACAATCCGGAAAAGGGTGCTGCCTTCTCTTCGCCTTTATTCACCGCAGCACGACATCCCCTCGCCATTGGTCGACAACCTTCCACCACAGAAAGTCTTCCCACTCCTGAAGCACCGTCTTGGCCCAGCCACGGTGCTTCCAATAGGCTTCGGCAAAATGATAGGGGGTGGAAGCCGCCGCTACCGACCAGCGATACTGCGGCAGCCGCTTCTGGAAGATGGAAAGTGCCTGACGAGTTCCGAAGTCGGAGGTCACCAGGATTGCGGAGCTTGCGCCGACACGCTGTAGACAGCGCTGCACATCGGCGGCTTCGGCAAAAACCGAAGTACCGGCAGTAGGGCAGATTTCCGTGGCCGGCTCCCCGATGCTATGCACATACTCGCGAGCCAGTTCGGCTTCCGTCTTGCCAAAGACTTCGATACTGACATTAGCGTCAAGCAGGACCTTTGCGGCATAGCCCTGGCGGTGAAGATGCAGGGCGCGAAAATAGCCGGGAGTATCGCCCGATCCCTCCAGCACCACGATGACATCGGAGGGCTGGGGATCGTCAACCACCAGGAAGGACCCGGCGCGCGATAGCAGAAAGAAAACCAGGGCGGCGAAGAGCGCAAAGATTGCTAGTAGAGTGAGACGCCTGGACTTCGACGTTCGCTGGTTGTGGACGGTGGCGTGCAGTTCATTCTCCTGCTTGAGTATGATTTGTGTCAGGGCACGACTTTCAGTCGTGCCGAAGCGGGCGCAACATAGGTCAGGGCTTTAGCCCCTGAGGGCTTTGGCTCGCAGGGGCTAAAGCCCGATCTCTTTATTAGACTTTGCGGCCCGACTGAAGTCATGCCCTGACACAAACCTGAACTCTTCCGATCCGGGCTCAGGTCGCTTTGAGACATGCCGCTCCCATTGCAACCTCTTCGGTATGCAAGCGCCATAGTATCTCGCCGACGACCGACCAGTCGTACTTCATCTGCACCAGGCGGCGGGCGTTGGCAGTCAGCTGTTGCCACTGCGGACTTCCCTCCTGCAAGGCGACGACAGCATCGGCCATCGCCTCCGGAGTGTCGGCGATCACGATGTCCTTGCCCTGCGTCACCGCCAAGCCTTCGGCGCCAAGCGTCGTCGAGACCACCGGAGTTCCCGCGGCCATGGCCTCCAGCACCTTCAGCCGAGTTCCGCCGCCGACTCGCAGCGGCACAACCGAAGTCAGCGCGCTTTGGTAGAACGGGCGAACGTCGTCGACGGTCCCGGTAACGGTAATGCCTTGCTCGCGTAGCGCCGTGATCGGCTTCGTGGGCTGCGCTCCCACGATCACCAGCCGCAACTCCGGACGGCGAGCGTGAATCAGCGGCCAAATGTTTTTGACGAAGTACAACGCCGCATCGATGTTGGCGTGGTAATCCATGCGGCCCATGAACAGCACGTCGCGGCGAGCGCCGCCGGGAGCGGGATTCGCTGCGAAGAACTCGCAATCGACGCCGTTGCCGACAACCTCGATGCGAACTCCGGGCACGCGCCGCAGCAGGACCTCGCGCTCACGCTCGCTGCAAACCGTGTGCGCATGGCACAGGCGCAGAAGCTCGTCTTCGACCTTTCGCGAGAGCGTAGAAGTGCGCTGCGCGTACCACGCACGCAGCAGATTCGAGTCGTTCTCGGCGTAGCGAGCGAGAATTTCGGACTCGATATTGTGCCAGTCCAGGATGACGCGGGTCTGCGGCGCAATCTGCCGGATGCGCCGGGCGTAGGCAATCAGGTGCATGCTTTCGATCTGGATGGTGTCGAAGGTTTGCTCGCGCAGGAGGCGATCCACTTCGGCGATAACACGCGCAGAGGTGAAGTTCAGGACATTCAGCGGCGTAGGGCCGATGAGTCCGCGAACGATATTCGCCTTCCTGTATCCGGCCTCTCGGCGTAAGGCGAGAACCTGAGCGCCGTTTCCCAATTGCTGACGGAGCAGGCTGGCTTGCGCTTCGCCGTCGTCGTCGTTGACCAGCCCGATGTAGGTGAGCTGCCCATTGCGCGCCAATTGCCGTGCGAAATAGAAATCGCGCAGGTGCGCGCCCGAAATGACAGGCCAGCAGATTCGCGGCGAGAAGTACAGGACGCGCATGGGTTCAGAATCCTATGGCAGTTTATCGCAGGAGCAGGCCACGCTGAGGCAATGGAGAGTTCGGTCGGCGGCGGCTCCAATGGTATACTGGCTCGCGGCTTTCCCCCAGCCAGTCACCCGCACGCCGGGGAATGAAAAGAATAATCAAGCTTGTTTTGCACGGGCTGTTTCTGGTGTTGGCGCTGCCTGCGGCGGCGCTGGCCGGATTTGGCCGGTTCCCGATGACGTTTACCATCGGAGCCCATGCAGTCTCGATGGTCCCGGGAGTGGTTGGAGACTATCTTCGCATTGCATATTACAAACTGACGTTGAAGCAGTGTTCGTTGTACAGCCGCGTGTCCTTCGGATCGTTTTTCGCTCACTCCGATGCCACGCTGGGTCAAGGAGTTTACATTGGCTCCTACTGCATTCTGGGCAGTTGCTCGATTGGCGACCGGACGCAGATTGCATCGCTGGTGCAGATTCTAAGTGGAAGGCAGCAGCATAGCCGCAATTCCCAAGGCCGGATGAGCGGTTCCGGAGAGGGAACGTTCGAGTCGATTGATGTCGGTTCGGATTGCTGGATTGGGGCTTCTTCCATCATAATGGCTGATATTGGGTCTGGTACCACCATCGGGGCCGGTTCGGTTGTTGTCCGGCCAGTGGCTGCGCAAGTCGTCGCCGTAGGCAATCCCGCCCGAGTGGTTAAGGAACTATCTCTAGAGTTGCGAGCTGATGGGGTGACTAAGTGAATCTATCCGCAATCCAAAAAATGAATGCACCTGCCACGGTGGACGATTACGCCTACCCGGAAACCGTGGCGCTGGAAGCGGAGGCCGCTAGCCGACCATCCACGCCGCAGACTCAAGCCGAACCGCGCCGTCGCGGGCGGGGCGCGGAGTTCTACAAGCCTTTTCACTACCTTCTGCTCGTATACCTGTTCTTTTATTGCAGCCGTATTCCGGAGATGATCCCAGCCTTCCACGTCGGCTTGCTGCTGCAGCCGCTTCTGTTCGTCGGCATGATCATGACGGGAACCACCAAGACGATCTATGGCTCCCCCGTCGGCCGAGCGATGATGTGGTTCACCGGGTGGATGGTGCTTTGCATCCCCTTCGCCACCTGGAAAGGCGGCGCCTTCGATCAATTTACCATCGCGTTGCAGGCGCTGGTGCTCATCTTCTTCATGACGGCTTTCATCCGCAGCATTGAGGACTGCTATCGTGTGATGTATGTCATTGCTTTGGCAATGACCGCAGTCGGAATTCTATCGCTGGTGATTGGCGGGGGCAGGGAGGGCAGCAACCGCCTGGGACTCGGCACCGGTAACGACACCCTGTCCGACTCCAACTTTCTCGCCCTTTTCCTGATCGTCGGCCTGCCGCTGATCTGGTTCTCCGCGTCCGTCAAAAAGGGCCTGATGCGGGTCGTTATGATCCTGGCGGTGATTCCGGTGCTGGCAGGCGCCGCCGAGACCGGTTCAAGATCGGGATTGCTGGCGCTGGGCGCGGGCATTATCTTCTTCCTGATTTTTGCCACCATGAAGCAGCGGATTATCATCATTGGTGGCGGCCTCATATTTTTCATCCTTGCCGGCGCCTTGCTGCCGCCTAACATCCTGGGACGCTTCACCACGATTTTCCAAGCCAAGTCGTCTGCGGCGGAAGAAGCCGCTGAGTCGGCCGAGACCAGAAAGATGTTGCTGGGCAAGAGTCTGGACATGACGCTCCACCATCCGATTTTGGGTGTGGGACCAGGACAGTTCATGGTCGCCGAAGCCAGGGAGGCGATGAAGGCCGGTCACCGAGGCGTCTGGCATTACACCCACAACTCCTATACCGAGCTCTCCAGCGAATGCGGTATTCCTGGCCTGATCTTTTACCTGGCCGCGTTCTGGCGCGCCTATCGAGGGCTGACGCCCATTCGTAACCGCTATCCTAGGGCCAGCACCCGGCGCGCCGCTATGTTCGTGCAGATGGCAGTCCTGATGGCCGCCATAGGCGCATTCTTCCTGAGTATTGCGTATGGCGGAATCCTATATGCCATCCTGGGTCTTTCTGCGGCGCTGCAGTTGGCGGTCGCCAGAGAGCGCCGGGAGATGCAAGAACAGGCACCCGTGGCCGCTGCTGCATGACCAAGACGCATGCTTATTCCCAGTCCCCTTCTTTGCTGGGACGGATCGCCCATTCTTAATGTCTGGAAACTCTTCGAACCGGCTGGAGATTGCCCGCACCTGGGGCCGTCTCTGCCGGTATCGCTCTTTGACGCTGCTTGGTTTGCCCTCCCGCATTCGCCGCAGCGCTAATCTCGAACGGATCGATCGTCTGGGCACGGAGACGGCCTCGGCCCTGCAACGCGATCCCGCCTGTGCCGCGAAATACGCGGACTACCATTTCTGGATTCCTTTTAACGTGGACCGCATCGGCGCACTGGCGCTGCATCGTTCCCCGCCTTTGCGTATTCTGGACATTGGTTGCGGCCCCGGATACTTTCTCGCGGCGGCATTGGCTTGCGGTCACGATTGCTACGGAATCGACGCTCCGGCGACGGTCATGTCGGAGGTGGAAGCGCGAGTCTACCGCGAGATGCTGGCGTCGTTGTCTTGCGACCGGCGCGTCTCGCCCTTGCTGATCGAGCGCTTTGTGCCGATGGCGCTCCCGCTCCGCGATCTCGACTTAATCACCGCGTTCTGGATATGCTTCAATCGTCATGATCAGCCGGACGAATGGGGAGCCGCGGAGTGGCAGTTCTTCATGCAGGATGCGCTTTCGCATCTGCGCGAGGGTGGCATACTGCATCTGGAGCTGAACGCCAACCTGGCGCGATATCAGTCGCTCCAGTGGTATGACCAGGAAACGTTGCAGTTCTTCCGTTCGGTGGGAACGGTCGATCGCAACGTGGTTCGTGTCACCAAAGGAAAGCCTCAGGAATGGGGAACACTTCCGAAGCCGGCGTAGCTGTCATGGGCGAGCGCATCCGCGTTTGCCTGCTGTCTGACACTGTGGGACTCGACGCCGGGACCGAACGACAGGTCATCGAGACCGCCAAGCGCCTCCACAAAGACAGGTTCGACGTTCATGTGTGCTGCCTGGAAGACAGCCCTCAACTCCACAGCCTGGAGGGCGTCTGCCACATCGCGGTTTTTCCCACCGCAAGTGTGAACTCCTGGAGTGGCCTCGTGCAGGCGCGCCGCTTCCGGCAATATCTGCGGCATAATCGCATCCAGATCGCCCATGCATACATGAACAAGACTGCGGCCTTCGCGGTGCTGACCTCGGTCGCCTCCAATCGCATCGTGATTACCAGTCGCCTGAATACCGGCTACTGGTACACGCCGCGCTACCGGAGGATGTTTGCCGTGCTGAATCGTCGCACCGACGCCATCATGGCCAATTCGCTGGAGGCCAAACGCATTGCTGTCGAGAATGAGCGCCTTGATCCCGATCGCGTGCGCGTGGTCTACCAGGGCGTGGACATGACCAAGTTCAGCCGGGGATTGGGCGATCCTCGAGCGTGTGACCACCTGGGCATTCCGCGCGACACTCGCGTGGTTGGCATTGTGGCGAATCTCCGGAAGGTAAAAGACCACGCGTTGTTTCTGCGTTCGGCAAAGATCGTTACCGGCCAGGTTGACGATGTCGTGTTTCTGCTGGCGGGTCGCGGCGAGTTGTATCAGGAGCTTTGTGACTTGGCTTCTGAACTCGGCATACGCGACCGGGTCTTCTTCACGCAAGGCGAAGGCAGCATCATGGACTGCCTGGCGCGAATGTCTATCGGGTGTCTCACTTCTTTCAGCGAAGGATTTTCCAACGCGATCATGGAGTACATGGCCGCGGCGCTGCCGGCGGTAGCCATCGACGTGGGAGGAAATCGCGATGCCATTCTCGACGGCGAAACAGGGTATCTGGTCGCCGACCGCTCGCCGGAGGCATTCGCCAAGCCGCTGATTGAACTGCTGCGCAACGAAGGGCTGCGAGCCGACATGGGAAACAAAGGCTATCAGCGCTGCGTCGATTACTTTGAAGTCGGAAAGACCATCGGCCAACTGGAAGAGTTTTACGAGTCGCTGATTAGGTCCAGGAAGTAGCGATTTGCAGCCGAGCGCAGAATCGATGCCAGCGCGAGGATACCCTCCTACAAGCCGACTTCCCCTTGCCAATCCGACCCTTCCTCGAAGCCCGTTTCTGCACAATGTCTGGGAGCGCGTGCAGGAAAATCTGGCGACGCTGCGCGGATGCCCGATTCGATCGGGGAGACAGCAGTCTGTCACAATCCCCCAGCGCCACACAGCATAATTTGACGTCCCAGGTTTACTTCCATCCGGCTCTGTAGAATATTGCGGTTTACGAGGTTTGCCATGCGTAACGCCTTCGCCCGCTACTCGATTCCATCACTTCTTTTCACTCTCATTACCGTATCGATCGCGCCAGCAGCCGAGCGCGTGGTC
>Ga0181532_10002813_pt1 | contig 16075 bp, 14 predicted proteins | sample PEATcosm2014_Bin_33_FD_119768 | JGI IMG/M metagenome (GOLD analysis project Ga0181532, IMG submission 119768) | Peatland microbial communities from MTU Mesocosm Facility, Houghton, MI, USA - PEATcosm2014_Bin11_30_metaG | ecosystem: Environmental > Terrestrial > Soil > Wetlands > Peat | place...
CGCCACCGCTCTGAGCGTGGCCAGCCTCTTGCTCCTGGAATTAAAAGCCGGTCTCGAATCACTCGCTAAGCGCACCGCCCCGGAAGAAATCCTAACCTTCGCCAAATTCCTCCTGCTCACAGCCGTGATTCTTCCCGCCCTCCCGCACGAAGAATTCACCCGCTTCCACATCAATCCTTTCAAGACCTGGCTGGTCGTCGTCGCCGTTAGCACCGTCTCCTACGGCAGCTACGTCCTGCAGAAGGTCACCAAAGGACACGGCGGAGTCATCCTCGCCGCCTTGCTCGGCGGAGCCTACTCTTCCACCGCGACCACCATAGCCATGTCCCGCCGCGCCGCCCGCGAACAGCGCCCACACCTTTTCTCCGGCGGCATCCTCATCGCCTCGGGCACAATGTATCTTCGTCTCGCCGCTCTCCTGACCTTGTTTAGTCGTCCTCTCGCCGAAAAGCTCGCTCCCTCCTTTCTCGCTCTATCCGCAGCCGCCATCACCGCCGGATGGTTCTGGTCCCACCGCCCCGATCCCGTTACCTCCGAGATCAAGCGCGAATTCGAACCTGGCAACCCCCTCGAACTGATGGCCGCCTTTCTCTTCGCCGTCCTCTTTCTCGGGATGCTCATCGCCACCCAGTTGGTCGTCGTCTATCTCGGAGGCGCCGGCATCCGCATCCTCGGCGCCGTCATGGGTGTCGCCGACGTCGATCCCTTCATCCTGGGCATGACCCAGGCCGCCGGCACACTGACTCCAGTGAATGTCGCCGCCAGCGGTGTCCTCATCGCCGCCGCCAGCAACAACCTGGCTAAAGGCATCTACTCCTACAGCCTCGCCGACCGCAAAACCGGCATCCAGAGCCTATTGCTGCTGGCCGCCCTCGCCGCCGCCGGCCTCATCCCGTTATTGTGGCTATGAACTCGCCTGGGAGCGGGACGGGTTATGTGGGTCCGGGGCTTTGACCCGGACGCGCCGAGCCCAAGCTCGGCTCACTCTCGTCGCGAGGAGCACGATTGCGACCTCAGCGGTTTGACCCTCCCGCCCCACCTGACTAGAATTCCGTTCACAACACTCGTGGGGTCTTTCATGAAACGTCTCGCATGTCTGCTCCTGTTCGTCAGCCTCCTCAACCTCACCGCCTTCGCTGCGGACGACGACAAAGAACATCATCACCACGAAGATCTCACCGAGACCCAACTCGGCACCGTCCACTTCCCCATCTCCTGCGCCGCGTCGGTGCAAAAACCTTTCGCCCGCGGAGTCGCCCTGCTGCACTCATTCTGGTACGAAGAAGCGGAAAAGGAATTTATCGATATCGCCAAGGACGACCCGAAGTGCGCCATGGCTCATTGGGGCATCGCGATGAGCATCTGGCATCAACTTTGGAACGAGCCCGATGAGAAAGTGATCGCCCGCGGCTTCAACGAGACCAGCACAGCCCGGAAACTCGCCGCCAAAGACACTGCGCGAGAACAGGCCTACATCGCCGCGATCGCAGCTTTCTACGGCGACTCGGAGAAGTCCGACCACGCCACCCGCGCCCAGGGCTACTCCGACGCGATGAAGAAGGTCTACGAGTCCTATCCTGACGATCACGAAGCCGCGGTGTTCTACGCGCTTTCCCTGCTGGCTTCCGAGCCGCACGACGACGCAACTTTCGCCAACCGTAAAGCTGCCGCCGCGATCCTCGAGAAACTTTTCGCCACCGAACCCGACCATCCCGGAGTCGCCCACTACCTGATCCACGCCTACGACAAGCCGCAACTCGCCGAACTCGGCATTCCCGCCGCCCGCCGTTACGCCCAGGTCGCGCCCGCTGCGCCCCACGCTCTGCATATGCCCTCCCACATCTTCGCCCGCGTCGGCCTCTGGCAGGACGACATCAAGTCCAACCTCGCCTCCGTCGCCGCTACCCGCAAAACCGCCGCTATGGGCATGGGAGGCGAAGGCCACCAGTTTCACGCCATGGATTTTCTTTTCTACGCCTACATGCAGAGCGGCCGCGAAGCCGAGGCCAAGGCTCTGATGGACGAAATCGCCAAAATGCCGGAGATGCACGACATGTACGGCCTGGGATTCGATCCGCACGTGGCGATGGAGGCGAATCTCACCTCTTTATATCCGATCGAGATGCGCGATTGGGCTGCGGCCGCGGCGCTTACGCCCATGAATGTTCCAAACACGGCGGAAGAATCCTTCGGCAACTGGGCCAAGGCGATCGGCAATGCACATCTTCATCAGACGGAGGAAGTCCGCAAAGATGTTGCCGCGATCGCAGCCATCCATCAGAAGTTTGTCGACGATAAAAAGAAGGACTTTGCCGAGGCCACCGAGAACGACCTGAAGCAGGCCCAGGCCTGGCTGGCTTTTTCCGAGGGCAAGTACGACGATGCGGTCGCCATCCTGCGTCCTTTGGCGGAAAAGGAAGAGGCGCTCGGCGACGAGCCGCAAGGCATTCCCAGCCGTGAGATGATCGCCGAAATTCTGCTCGAAGCCAAACGCCCGCAGCAGGCTCTCGCCGAATATCAGGAGGATTTGAAGTTCAGCCCTAACCGTTTCAACGGCCTCTCCGGCGCAGCCCGCGCCGCCGAAGAAGCCGGAAACCAGAGCCAAGCGAATGAGTACTACGCCACGCTCGTGAAGGTCTGCGACGGAGGCAGTTCCTCGCGTCCGGAACTGACGCGCGCCCGGAACTTGCTGGCCAAAAAGTAGTCCACTCCCTCAGCGGATGCGCGCTACTTCTTCGGCTGCGCCGTCGGCGGCAGCAATCCGTTGAGGCGAAGATACATGGCCGCCGAACTGTAGTGGTCAGCCCAGTCGTTGGTGAGCGCGATCAGCGCGAACGCCCGCGGCCCCTTGCGCCCGCCGAATAATTCAACTTCATCGCCCAGCTTCGAGTCGTCCACTTTGCTGAGCGCGGTCGAGCAGAACTCGAAACTCGCCTTCAGCGCCGCCACCAGCTTGTCTTTCCCGTCAGTCTCCGTCAGCGGCGCCGCCTTGACTTCCGGCACGTCACCGATGGTTGAGCACAAATGGTTGTTGGTCCCGATGATGTGGAGCACCAGGTGGCCAAACGTCATCTGCTGCTCCGTTGGCTTGTAGCCGAACTTGCCGGCGGGCATTTCTTCCACCGCTGCCACCAGGTTCTTCTCCTGCCGCGGCAGAATTTCCCGCGCCACCGACATGACCGGACTCTTGTCCTGCGCGAACACTGCGCTTGCCGAAAAAAGCAGAAGAGTACAAAGCGTACGTTGCATAATGTCCTCCCGCATACGTCTTGCAAGATAAGAAATTTGTCTTGCCCCCATTCTACTCGCCGCGCGGAAAGACGCGGAGAACCCTTCCCCTGCGGTCAGGGAACCAATCAGGAATTGCGAATTGCTTTGTCCGCTACTTCTTCGGCTGGGCCGACGGCGGCAGAATGCCATTCAACCGCAAGTACATCGCAGCCGTGCCGTAGTGATCGGCCCAGCCGCTGGCCAGGATCAATGCTGCCATGGCGCGCGGAGCCTGCCGGCCACCAAACAACTCGATGCTGTCGCCCAGTTTTGAGTCGTCCATTTTGCTCAAGGCATCGCTGCAGAAGCTATATGACGCTTTGACCGCCGCCACCAGTTGGTCCTTGGAATCGCTCTCTTTGGGTTCATCCACCTTGGGTGCGGGAACATCGGCCGCTTTGGCGCAGAAGGAATTGTTGAACCCGACGACGTGCACGGCGAGGTGCGCAAACGGCATTTGATCGGGGGTGGGCTTGTAGGAGAATTTGTCCGCAGGCATCGCCTCCATCGCTCCCACCGTGTTATTTTGCGAGCGCTGCAGTAACAGGCGCAGCGAGGTCGCGACCGGATCCTTGGTCGGTTCCTGAGGAGCGGCCGGAGACTTCGCGGGCGAAGTCGCAGACTGGGCAACAGCTAGAGCGGCATAGGCGACAAGACAAACAACTGCAAAAGTACGTTTCACGGAAAGCCTCCTGGGGCTCCCAGCATATACCGCCGATGAGTGCCAGGTCATCTCCACCGAACCTGAACCTTGGGCACAGGAAGGCCCCACGTGGTCCAGATTTCTTTGTGTCCTCCGTAGTGAAGAGTTTCCATGCCACAATGACGAATGCCCGCCGAGCGCTCATCGGTCCCCGACTTTCTCTACGGCACTGCCTGGAAGGAAGACCGCGCTGCCGCCCTCACCGAACTTGCCATCCGCGCGGGTTTTCGCGGCATCGACACCGCCAACCAGCGCCGCCACTACCACGAAGCCGGAGTCGGCGAGGGCCTGGCCGCGGCCTATCGCGCCGGAGTCGTCACTCGCGCCGATCTTTTTCTGCAGACCAAATTCACCTACCAGCGCGGTCAGGACCATCGTCTGCCCTACGACCCATCCGCCAGCCTGCCCACGCAGGTAGCTCAGTCGCTAGCCAGTTCGCTCGAGCACCTGGCCACCGACCACGTCGACAGCTTCGTGCTGCACGGGCCTGCCTCGGGTTACGACTGGACCGACGCCGACGCTGAAGTCTGGGAGGCAATGCGGAAGGAGCGCGACGCCGGCAGCACCCGCATGCTCGGCGTCAGCAACGTATCGCTACAACACCTGGAGCAAATGGGGTCCGCGCACACGGAACTCCCGGCCTTCGTCCAGAACCGCTGCTTCGCCCGTCTGGGATGGGATCGCGAGGTGCGGTCGTTCTGCGTCCAGCGCAAAATTGTCTATCAGGGATTCTCTCTGCTCACGGCGAATCCCGAAGTGCTGCAGCATCCCCCGCTGATCGCGCTCGCGGCGCAGATGAATGCAACTCGGGCGCAGCTGGTCTTCAGCTTCGCGCGCGCCGTCGGGATTCTCCCGCTAACCGGCACCTCCAACGCCGACCACATGAAGCAAGATCTCGCCAGCCTCGACCTGACCCTTCCGCCAGAGTTGGTGCAGGCCGTGGAGTCCATGGCTGGTTGATTGCCGCGGCGCCTCGACTGGACGTCATTCGGCTGCATCCTGCGTCGCTCATTCAGCGAGATGAGTTCACGCCGTTACGTCGTTACGACGTTGCCGCCGCGATCGCCGCCCCGCCAAGTTTCCACACGAGATACCACACGGCAACGATAGTGATGGCGGTCGAGCGCTTTACTTTAGTGGTGCAGGAAAACCCAATACCCATCAGAATTATGATCCAAATACTGATCACGTCTGGAATGGATGCCAGTGCCACGACCGCCTTGCTCGTATCTGGACTCAGAAAGTAGCCCGGATTGGTTCCTACGGGGTTATTGACGTTGAACCCTTCGGGATTGATCCCAGAAAACATCGACAGCAGACCCAGGGCGGCATGCACAACCCCCGGAAGGCCAGCGTACATTGCTACAGCGAAAGCTGTCTTGAACTCCAGTTCCGCGGCGACAACAAATTTGAACGTGCCGAACAAGATTGCGGCAACGACTAAGTTGCCAAGCAGGACAATCACGGGGCTCAGGTAGAAACCGATGCGCATCCCCATGGCGACGATGCGCGTTTGCTGCGTCTGCTGATCGGGAGTAAGTTTCTCGAACTGCTCCGCGGCCTTCGGCGAGCGCTCGCGCTCATTGCGGACGATCTGGTCGAAGGTCACCTGCCGGTCTACCGCGTAAGCGAAGAGCAGCGAGAAAATCGAAATCAGAATCCACGGCGCCCACCAGCTGGCACTGCGGCGCAAGTCGGTGAACGTCTTCGAAGGCGCAATGAACGTATTGACAATGCGCGCACCCTGAGAAAGCGGCGCAGGTTCAGGTGTGGGAGCGGGCGAAGCGGGCAGGACCGGAGCGGCGGCCATGAAAGTCTCCTTGCAAAGATTCGAGCAGAGATTCGAAAGAATTTTAGCCCCAGACGAGCCTGCAGACAAGCAATCTGGCTGGGCTAGATTCAAGATCGTTTACCACTAAGGGCACGAAGTACCACGAAGGAATTCGGGCTCCCCGGTTTCCTTCGTGGACCTTCGTGTCCTTAGTGGTTGACGCCTTTTCTTTCCCCACCACCCGGATAAGATAGTGCGCATGTCGAATGCGACGCCGGTGGCGATTGCCGTCCTGTTAGCCGAACTGGTGCCGGCAATCGCTTTTGGATGTGCCGCCGAATGCATTGCGCGAGCAGTCGCGCGCTGGCCGTTCGCCATACGCATGGCGCTGCCGGCGCTGTTGGTCGCACCGTATGTCGCCATCGCCGCCACCGAGCACATGTTTCGCTGGCAGTGGTTTGCGTTATACGCCGCGCTGCCGGTCGTGATCACATGGCTGCTGGCGCGGGCCGCCGCGGCCGATCCTGAGCAGCGCGGCAATTGGCGCGACGCCGTGATCCTTCTCACGCTCGGCCTGGCCGTCGACTTGCGCTGGTTCGACGTGGCCTGGCCCTCCGGCTTGCGCGGGCTGGCCAACCTGCTGCTGGTGGACGCGGGCCTATACGGCTTTCTCGCCATCCGCCGCTTAAGTGGCACAGGATTCGATTTCCACCTGCGCTGGAGCGAGTGGAAGAGCGACTGGAAGACCGGCCTGCGCGAGCTCGTGTTCTTCGCTCCCGCCGTGCTCGTGTTGGGACTCGCGCTCGGCTTCCTCCATCCCCATCGCAACCTGCCTCCGGTGGGCAAAGCCGCGCTCACGTGGGCAGGCATTTTCGTTTTTGTCGCCATTCCGGAAGAGCTTTTCTTTCGCGCCTGGGTGCAAAACTTCCTCGAACGGCGCGTCGGCCGCCGCGCCGCTCTGATCATCGCGTCGGTGTTGTTCGGCCTGTCGCATTTCAATAAACGATCCGCACACTTCAACTGGCGCTATGTTCTGCTGGCCACGATCGCCGGCATCTTCTACGGCCGCGCCTGGCGCGAACACCGTCGCGTCCCAGCGTCGACCATCACCCACACCTGCGTGGATTGGCTGTGGTCCTGGTGGTTCTAGAGACAGATAGAGCACGCTGTTTGCCTCCTCGCCCATGCGGCGATGCGGTCAAATGTGATCAGATATCCGTCTTCGCCTGGCTCTATCATGAACCCAGGTGAGCGATGGGGCTGCGGATCGTAGTTGCGATGCTGCTGGTGCTCGCGGTTACATTGGCTCGAGGCACTTCGAACTCAGAGTCCGATCTCAATTCCGTTGTTCAAAAGATGGAGCGAGCCCAGGCTGCGGTAACTATTCCCAATCATATAAAGCGCGATTATCGGCTGAGTCGCGTGAATAATGCCAAGATCGATTCTGAAGTGATAGCGGAAATCGATTTTCGGGCGCCTGGCAAGTACAGCATCGAGAGACGCTCCGGCAGCAGCGTGGGCGCACAAGTGGTGAAACGTATTTTAGAACATGAAGTTGAAGTAGGCGCTTCCAGTCAGAAATCACGGGCCGCTGCCGTGACCCGAGAGAACTATCTGTTCACCTACCTTGGGGAAGCCGTCCTCGACGGTCAGCCCTATTACCTTCTGCATCTTGATCCAAGGCGGAAGCAGCCTGAACTAATATCAGGACTGGCGTGGATCGACAAGCAATCCTTCCTGATTCGTCGTCTCGACGGTGCAGTAAAATCGCCTTCATTGTGGGTAAAGAAGATCCATGTCCAATTTGACTTCGACGGATCGAAAGGGATGTGGGTACTCAGCAATATGGAGGCAGTCGCGGACGTACGTTTTCTGGGCCTACGGAGATTGACGTCTCAAGTTATGAATTATGAGGCCGCCAGCGTGGTGGCTGAAAAAGCCAGAACCGTAGCTCCACCTATTGCGGCCGTGCTCCTGAAGTAGGGCATCACGCTTGAGCGAGTGACCCCCTCCACTCACCGGGGCTCTTCACCGGGCGTTTCATCGACCCGGCGGCGTCGCGTGATACCGCAAATATCCCAGCCCCACGCGCAAATGATGATGCAGCGCGTCCGGGACGCAGACCGCGAAACAGACCCCGAGCAGTCCCTGCGCCAGGCCGAGGGCGTACAAGTTGCGGTACCGGCGGAACAGCGCGCACGAGATTGCTCCCCACACCAGCGTCGCGCCCGCGAGCCACAGGTTCGGCAGATGCGCCGCCGCAAACAGAACCGTGGCCACGCCCACCGCGACCGATTCGCTCGTCAGCAGCCGCTTAAGCCGCGGCATGAACAGGTCATTCAGCAGGAATTGCTGGTAGAGCGTCCACACAACGTAGCCGGCAATGTGCTTGAAGTCGCCTTTGAACAGCGGATGCAAGGTGCCGATTCTCTGCGCGACCAGCAGGCTGGTGATGGCCAGGACGATGGCTGCGGGAAGAATCCAAAGCGACGGCACCAGCCCGCGCCAGCCGACGCCGAGCTCGTCCCAGTTCGGCCGCCGCGCCAGCACGATGACCAGGGTCACTACCAGAGCGACCGGAGAAAGGATGCGCTGCGGCAACGCCGGCATCCACAGCACGAACACGATCAACCCGTAGGCTAGAGCTAGCTCAATCGGATCGCGCGCCGACCCGGGCTCTGGGCGGGACACAACGTGGGACATCAGGAGAGTATGGCACGCTGCGAGTCACTGCGCATGCCGGGATCGCCCCTCGCTACGCCAGCAGTTCCGGCGTAGCTTCGAGCAAACTGCGCGTGTAGGGGTGTTGCGGCCGTTCCGTGATCTGGGCCGTGTCGCCGACTTCCACGATTTTTCCCCGATACATCACCGCAATGCGCGTCGCCAGATAGCGCACCACCGGCATGGAATGCGAAATGAACAGGTAGGTCAGCCCGAAGTCGCGCTGTAGCTGCGCCAGCAGGTTCACGATCTGCGCGCCCACGCTGACGTCGAGGGCCGAGACCGGTTCGTCGCACACCATAAACTTTGGCCTCAGGGCAAGAGCGCGGGCGATTCCGATGCGCTGCCGCTGTCCCCCGGAAAACTCATGCGGGTAGCGCGTGCGCGCCGATTCGTCCAGACCCACCGCGCGCAGCAGTTGTGCTACACGCGCGCCGACGTCGAGTTTCGTGCGACTCCCCCCGGATGCCTTTCCGTCATTGATTTCACCGCGAATGACCTCGCGATGAATGAGCAGCGGCTCAGCAATGATGTCTCCCACGCGAAAGCGCGGATCGAGCGAAGCGAACGGATCCTGAAAAATAATCTGCAGGTCGCGCCGCAGGCTGCGCATCTCGCCCCGGCGGGCCGAGAGCAGATCGCGCCCTTCAAAACGCACCGTGCCTGAAGTCGGTTCAATCAGCCGCAGAACGAGGCGCCCCAACGTGCTCTTGCCCGATCCGGATTCGCCCACCAGTCCAAGCGTCTCACCGGCCTGAATGTCGAGCGAAACATCGTCCACCGCGCGCACCCCTCCGCGAGACTTCCCCCCAAACGGCGATTCACTATGCGCGAACACCTTCGTCAGATTGCGGATTTCGAGCAGCGGCATTCGGCTATCCTGTGACGACCATTCCACATTCTGGAATACGGAACGTATTCTACCCCGCCGCGATCAGCGGCACTGCGGCCAGTGCCGCCAGCAGTCCGACGAACCTCCAGCGGCTGAAGTGTTCTTTCAGCATCAGCCACGCCAGCAGCACGGTCACCGCCGGATACAGTGACGTGATGACGACGGCTTCATCCAGCCGCCCGTGCTGGCTGGCGAAGATAAACAGGGCGCTGGCAGAAATGTCGAGGAATCCAGCCGCCATGCCCAGCGTGGCACGCGGGCGATCGAGCGCGAGCGGTGCGCGAGTCGCCAGGACCGCGATGGCCGTGGCGGAGAACGACCCGATGCGGGAGATGGTGGCGATCCAGACCGGCGATCCGCTCGCCTGGTGAATGCAGAGATAGAACCCCGCGAATCCCACGCCAGCCAGCGCCGCCATGCCGACTCCGGCGGGGCGGCGCGACGAATCCTCGCCGGACGGTTCTTGGTCGGACGAATCGAGGTCGGACGATTCCAGGTCGCATGATTCCTTGCCGGATGATGTTTCGCTGGATGATTCTGTGCCCGACGGCTCCGGGCGCGTGATCAGCCAGATGGCCAAGATGGCGAGCCCGAACCCGGCAATCGTCCAGCGGCTGGGCGCGCCTTCCTGAGCAATGTCGACCATGGTAGGGATGGCGGCGCCCAGCAAGGCCGCGATGGGAGCCGTCAGTCCCATTTGTCCCGAGGCCAGCGCGCGATAGAAAACGGCCAGCGAGAAGCCTCCGACCGCGCCGGCGATCAACGCCCACACGATGCTCGCGCAGTCAGGAAATGCCCCGTGCTGGCTGAGCGCAATTGCGAACATCAGCGCGAAAGCGCAGACGTGCGAGAACGCCGTGAGCACGAACGCGTTGGCGCGGCGCGCTCCTAACCCCCCGGCAAAGTCGGCCGCTCCCCACAAAAACACCGCGATCACGCTGCACACCGCCGGCGCGAATTGGGTCACGGAAAACACGCCGAATGAGCGTAACACGCGCGTGTTTCCTTCGTGATACTTCGTGGCCAAGACTTTCAAACTGGCCACGCGACGAAACCGGTGGCCTGCCGGCAGGTCTTGGGTTACGCTTACTGATGTTTACGGAGGACCGTAATGAAGCGTTTGCTGATCGCTCTTGCCTGCCTCGCCTTTTGTCTTTCCGGTAGTATTTCGGTCCTGGCGCAGGCGGCGGATGAACCTGCTTCCAAAGACGACATCATTCTTTATCTGCACACCATGCGCTCTCACGACATGTTCCAGAGAATCATGGAAGTGCAATTTCAGAACATGCGGCAGTTGCTTCGCGATCAGATCAAGCAGGATAGAGGCAGTGTTCCGCCCGACTTCGACGCTCGTTTCAAGAAAGCCATGGACGATATGATCAAGGGCATGCCCATCGACGAGATCACCCAGGCCATGATTCCCGCCTACCAGAAACATTTCACCAAGGGCGACATTGAGACCATGAACGCGTTCTACTCCTCGCCCATCGGCCAGAAGGTGTTGCGGGAACTCCCCGTGGTCGTACAGGAGGGCTCGCAGGCGGCCATGCCCATTTTGAGCAAATACCTTGACGAGTCGAAAAGTCGCATGCAGGAAGATCTGAAGGATCTGGGAGACGACACTTCGAACAAGCCCGCAATCAAGAAGACCACTCCGGTCGTCCCGAAACCAATTACACCGAACCCCACTCCGAATTAAGAAACGGCGAGCCTTGAGACTTGGACAGTGGATGGTTTACTCGTGGATGGTCGCCGTGATGGCCGCGACCGGTCAGACTCCAGTCGCACCAGCTCCGGCGACGACTTACCACGCTGCGGCAACGGCGCCCTCATTGCGCGAGCCGCCTCCGGATTGGGCCTATGCCATCGACCCGCCCGCCGATGCAACCGCTGCCCCCGCGAAAACGCCTGACACTACTCCGCGCCATGTGCCCGACAGCGAAGCGGCATTCACCGACAGCCAAACCAGGGATATGTTCAACCCGCCCGACTGGCATCCCGGCGATCATCCTGCGATGCCTGAAATTCTGTCGCGCGGCCGCGTCCCCGAAGTGTTCGCTTGCGGCTACTGTCACCTGCCCAACGGGCAAGGCCGGCCCGAGAACGCCAGCCTGGCGGGACTTCCCGCGGCCTACATCGTGCAACAGTTGGCCGATTTCAAAAGCGGCTTGCGCAAAAGCTCCGATCCCCGCCACGGCCCAACCGGCGCCATGATCGCCTACGAAACCAAGGCCAACGACAAGGAAATTCGGGCTGCCGCGGACTACTTTTCCGCGCTACATCCACGACCGTGGATTCGCGTCGTTGAAACCGACACCGTGCCCAAGACTCACGTCGCTGGCTGGATGCTAGTCGCCACCAACTCGGGCGAGACCGAGCCGATCGGCCAGCGCATCATCGAGACCCCGGAAAACTTGGAACGCACCGAACTGCGCGATGACCATTCCGGATTCATCGCCTACGTGCCCGTGGGCAGCCTCAAACAAGGCGAGGCGCTAGTAACTGGAAACTCCAGCAAGACTTTGCGCTGCGCCACCTGCCATGGCCGCGGCTTGAAGGGCCTTGGCAAGGTCCCATCGCTGGCGGGCCGTTCGCCCAGCTATCTCGTGCGTCAGCTCTACGACATTCAACACGGCTCGCGCTCCGGAATGGCCGTTCAAAAGATGAAGCCCGCCATCGCTAAACTGACCGTTGCCGACATGGCCGCAATCGCCGCCTACCTCGCCTCGTTGAACCAGTAAATTCGGCTCGGTACTCGCAACTCGCCGCCCGGTACTGCATTTCCGCATGTTAGAATTTCCTCACGCCGTTTCCTTGCTTTTCTGAGATATCAGGTTCTGAGAGTTCAGGTTTTGATCGAACTGGCACCGTCAATTCTTTCGGCAGATTTTGCCCGGCTGGGCGAGCAGGTGCGCGCCGCCGCCGAGGGAGGTGGAAGTGTCATCCACGTCGACATCATGGATGGCCACTTCGTCCCCAACCTCACCATCGGTCCGCCGGTGGTGAAGTCGCTGCGCAAGGTGACGAACCTGCCGCTCGATTGCCACCTGATGATCGAGAATCCGGACGAATTCATTCCCGCGTTTGCCGACGCGGGTGTCGACTGGATATCGGTGCATCAGGAAGCGGTGCGGCACCTGAACCGCACCCTGCATCTGATCAAAAGTCACGACTGCCTGGCCGGGGTAGTCATCAATCCGGCAACGCCGGTCGAAACGCTCGCGGAAGTGCTCGACATTGTGGATTACGTGCTGGTGATGTCGGTGAATCCGGGCTTCGGGGCGCAGCAGTTCATTCCGTCCACGCTGCACAAAATGCGGCGATTAGCCGAGATTCGCAGCCAACGCGGGCTGCATTACCGCATCGAAGTAGATGGCGGGGTAGCGCTCGACACTGTCGCCGATGTGGTGCGGGCCGGCGCGGAGATTCTGGTGGCGGGCAACGCCGTGTTCGGGAATGGTGATCCAAGCAAGAATGCGCAGGCGCTGCTGAAGGCAGCTACGGAAGCTGCGCTGCAAAAGGTTTAGTTTCGTGTGGCACCCGGTCGGGCCGAGCCAAGGCCAACTGCTGGGTGCGGCCCGATCAAGGCAAACAGCGCTCCGCCGCACGAGAGCCGCACGATATAGAAAGCTAAAGAATAGAAAGCTAAAGATTTAGAGATAGAAGGAAAGAAAAAAGAAACAAGTTCCGCCCGGTGGCCGGGTCAAAGACCCTGCCCCACACGACCAAAATCGAGGTCCTATGTCACGTCGCATTCCGTTGATGGCCGTCCTGGGCATGCTGCTGGTGTTCACTGCCGCCTGCACCAACAAAAAATCGGTGAACCCGCTGGCCGGAATCAGTTCGAAGCAACCGGATAAAATCCTGTTCGACAAGGCCATGGACGCGATGCGCCACAACCGCTTCGACGTGGCGCGCCTGACCCTGCAGACCCTCATCAACACCTACCCCGAATCGGAATATATTGCCCGCGCGAAACTGGCCGAGTGCGATTCCTGGTATGCCGAGGGTGGCACGGCTGCCCTAGCGCAGTCGGAACAGTGTTACGGCGATTTCGAGATTTTCTTCCCTAATATGGCGGAAGCCGCCGAAGCGCAGCTGAAGATCGCCAACATCCATTACCAGCAGATGGAGAAAGCCGACCGCGACTTCACGCACGCCAAGCGCGCCGAGGATGAATACCGCAAGTTGATTCTGCAATACCCCGACAGCAAGCTGGTGCCCGAAGCCAAGCTCCGGCTTCTGGAAGTGCAGGAAGTGCTGGGCGAACGCGAGTTTGAAATCGGACGCTTCTACTACCTGCGCCAGTCCTATATCGCGTCCATCGCGCGCCTGCAATCGCTGGTCGACAAGTATCCGCTCTACAGCCGCGCCGATGAGGCTCTGTTTCTGCTGGGACAAAATTATGAAGGGCAAATCGCGCGCATACGCGCGACACCCACGTGCGACGCAAAGTTCCTGCCGCGTGGTTGTATGCCCGAGAAAAACAAAGGGGCCTACATCGCGGGTCTTACCAAGGGGGCCTCGGACGATTACGCGAAGATCCTCACCCGCTATCCGCTGATGGATCGCTCCGATGACGCCGCCAAGCGACTGGAGGCCCTGCACCAGCCGGTTCCCCGGCCCACCAAGGGAGACGTCGCCAGAAACAAAGCTGAAATCGACAGCCGGGTTGAGGCAACTGCAGCCCAGCGGCTGATGGGCTTCATCAAGCGTGGGCCCGATGTGGCCAATGCGACGCACGCCGGCGATCCCACGCTGGTTGAAACGGAGCCGATCGCCCCGAGTTCGGTTGCTAGTGGCGAACTGAAGGCAGTCATGGGGATGCCCGACAAAAGCACGGGGAAAGTTGGCGTCGATGTCATCAATCCCGACCAGCCCACCGCTCCAACGAATGCACCTCCGCCGGGTTCGCCGTTTGCCAATAATCTTTCCCCGACCGCGCCGGCCAAGGTCGATCCCAATGAACTCACTCCGAACGCCCCCGCCGATCCCAACGAACTGAAACCGACCGACAGCGGCCCAGATCAGGCATTGCCGCCGCCCACGCAGGTCAACGAAATCCAGCAGGGACAGCCCGGTTCTTCCTCGACGGCGAGTGCCGACAATTCCGCCCCCGCCAGCGACCAGGAAATCTCCAGCAGCAAGAAAAAGAAGAAGAAAGGCCTCAAGAAGCTGATTCCGTTCTAAAGGCGTGTGGGGCGGACACTCCTGTCCGCCTTTTGCTCTTGAACGTGGTCTTTGCTTCGGGCAGGCGGTCGGATTCTGACTTCAAAATCGAAAAGTCAAGGGCGGCGGACAGGAGTGTCCGCCCCACATGCCGACGCACTAGGTGCTGACCACTGGTAACCAGTTACTTCCCTTCTGCGTCATTGACTTAGGATGTGGCTCGGGTTACCTTCGGGCTATCTCCCCTCATTCAAGAGGAAACCTTTGGCCCGGAAGATATTGCTCGCCGATGACAGCGTGACCGCCCAGAACATGGGGCGAAAGATTCTCGCCGATGCGGGATACGAAGTCATTACCGTCAACAACGGGTCTGCGGCTCTGAAAAAAATCGCTGAACAGAAGCCCGACCTGATCGTACTCGACGTGTATATGCCCGGTTACAGCGGGCTCGAAGTCTGCCAGCGCCTCAAAGAAGCGCCGGACACTTCGCGGGTTCCGGTGCTGCTGACGGTGGGCAAACTGGAGCCTTTCAAGCCGGAAGAAGCCAAGCGCGCCCGCGCCGACGGCTTCATCGTCAAGCCCTTTGAAGCCAGCGAGTTGCTGAGCGCCCTCAGCAAACTGGAAGACAAGATTGTGCCCCGTCCTGAGGCCTCCAAGCCCGGCCGCTTTGCCCGCGCCAATGCCGCCCTCGACGAAGCCCGCTACGACAAGACCATGGCGGTGGAAGAAGACTCGGGATGGAAGAATCGGATCGGATTCCCCAAGAAAAAGGCCAAGGCCGGGGCCACGCCCGAAGACGCCGACGATTCCTCGTTTTACAACCCCATGAACAAAGACCTGCGGACGGTGATCGAGCACCGGCCGTCGGTCCCGCCGCATGCCGCCAGGCAGGAGGGTCACACGACGGAGGCAGACCGGGTCGATCTGGGCGCACTCGCGTTCGAGGGTCTGCCCAAGGATGTGACTCCGGAAGAGATTGCCGCGCTGGCAGCGGCCGCCGCCCAGGTCAAGGGCAAAATCGCCGAAGCCAAGTTCGCTGAAGCAAGGTTCGCCGAAGAGGAGTCCTCAGCGAGTAAGGTCGCCGAGCCGGTCTTCACCGAAGTTAAGCCGGAACTGAAGGCGGAAGTAACTCCGGCAGTCGAACAGCCGCAGGAAGTTGCGGCGGCAACACCGCCGGTGGCAACTTTTGCGGAGCAAAGATCCGAACAGACAGTTCAATCCAAGGCCGAAGAGAACATCGCAGAAAAGATCGAAGCGAAGGCTGAAGCAGAAATGACTGCAGCGGCGGAAGCTTCCAGCGCAGCGCCGCCTGAAGCGGGCAGCATCGCCCATCCCAGCCACGATGATCTCATGGCCGCAATTACCGCCTTGGAGCCGGATCCAGTCCCATCGCCGGGTGCGGGTTCAGAGAAAGGTTCCGGAAACGGATCGTGGTTGCACGGCGCCGCCGACTCGAACGCCGACGAGCCTGTCACTATGGCCGTAGCCGCGGCCGCCGCAGCGGGTTTGGCTTCGTCAACTTCGCGGTGGACTGCAGTTGCCGTCGCGC
>Ga0181532_10002817_pt1 | contig 16048 bp, 13 predicted proteins | sample PEATcosm2014_Bin_33_FD_119768 | JGI IMG/M metagenome (GOLD analysis project Ga0181532, IMG submission 119768) | Peatland microbial communities from MTU Mesocosm Facility, Houghton, MI, USA - PEATcosm2014_Bin11_30_metaG | ecosystem: Environmental > Terrestrial > Soil > Wetlands > Peat | place...
ATCGTGCGCGAAGTAGCCGGGCGACGTGTCGCCGGCCACCATGAACGCAATTCCGTGCTGGTCAGGATTTACATGCGCCGGCGCTCCGAGCGGGTTGCACCCATAGACGTGCGTTAAGTTGATCCAATCTCCTTGCGTGCACGTCGTGTCCGGGGGCTGTTGACCCAACACTAACGAGCACTTATAAAGATTGACTGCACCGGCGTAAACATCCGTTTCGCCCGCGCCATCTGGGATCGCGGACAATGCCAGGTTGTACCAACCTTGTTCCACGCCGCAGCCGCTGTTTGGTCCAAACGCGTCGTCACCGCAATTCGTAATGCCGTTATCCGGAATCTGTGTCCAACCCGCTCCACCTGTTGTCGATTGCCAGATACCCTCGTCGGCGGGCACAGGATTTCCATATTCATCTGGCTGCACATCGACCACCCACACATACATCTCGTTGCGCCCCGGCACCACCGCGAACTCGCCGCGATAGATCAGGCAAGTCGTGGCGTTCGAACTAGCCGGGCAGTTCGCCGATCCGAGACCCGCGCCCGGTTGCGTAGTCAGCGGCGTAAAATGCTGCCCATCGGTCGATGAGTACAAACCGTGACGCCGGATGAAAGCGTAGAAGGTCCCGCTCGTTCCCTGGAGCGGGTTATAAATCACCGCCGTAGCCGAAGCCGGAACCGCACCGTCCGTAAGGGTTGCGAGGCTCCACGTCAGTCCCGCATTCTGCGAGTAATAAAGTCCACGCGCGGGTGAATTTCCATCCTCTTGCGGGTTCAGGCACGGGCCGGTGTTTCCCGCCCCCGCCGTTTCCTCGCCCAGGCACAAGCCGTTGTCTCCCGCCGTTGCCGCCACCACCAGGCTGGGAGTCGCCGTGCTGAAGGCGATCTTGCTGAAACCGATCCCGAGAAAAGACTGTCCCGTGGCCGCGCTCTGGATCTCGGCCCACGTGGAACCCCCATCCGCGGAACGAAGAATTCCCAGCCCGTAATAAGAATCGCTGGAACCGTTCGTCTCCCCAGTCCCAACCAGAATGACGCTGCTGTTGCCCGGCTGCAAAGCAATCGCCCCCACCGCCAGCGTAGGCTGATCGTCAATCAAAGCCTGCCAGAGAACCGAAGCCGGACTGGAGCTCTGACTGCCCGCGTTCGTCGACTTCCACAGTCCGCCATAGGCTCCGCCGAGCAGCACCGTGTTTCCGCTAGTGTCCGCCGGATCGATCAGCACCGAAGTGGAACGCCCCGAAACCCAGTTGTAATCCTGCCCGCCATCCCCGGTTGCATCGGAAGCCAGCGGAGCCGGTCCCAGCGCTATCCATGAAGCGGGTGGGGATATTGTGGGTGCCCCATCCAAGCTCTGCTTGGGTGGGGGTGTTGCAGCCGCGCGCCGCGCCCTCATCGCCATCTTCTGCTGGTAGGCCCGAAACCGCAGCCTCGCCGCCGATTCCCCAGGCGGCACACCCCGCCCCCGCTGGTTCCAGTTCCAGCCCACTCGATCCCGCAGGTAAGGACGATCCCCGCCGCTCTCGGGGCTGCTGCCTTGACCACTCGCGCTCTTTAGTCCCGACAACCTGCTCGTAGAGACGCGGCTTGCCCCGTCTCTGCTAGCCCCGTTCTTGGGAGAAGACGAGTAGGTTGCTTTCCTCTCCGCCTCCTGTCCGAAAGCGCGGGTGGAAAAAACAACGTTGAAAATTAAGCCAAGAAGAAAACCAAAAGCCGTGAGGAAGTTAACGAAGAAGATAAAACGGAGAGAACGCACACCACCGCTGGCCATGATAATGAAACGCTATCTTGCGCCGGCGCGACGCAGCGCATATCTAGAGTTTCAACCATCAGACAAAGATTTCCACGTCCTCGAAAGTTCCCCCATCCTTGGTAGCCAGTCTCTTGAAGGGCGACAGCCAAAGAATGACAACTGAGAACCGACAGCTGACAACCGACAGCTGCCCCTCCGCCCAACATCCGCTATACTAATAATCCATGTCCGTCATCAAAAACATCGGAGCCATAGCTCAGGGCATGACCATCACCCTGAAGGAGATGTTTCAGCCGTCCATCGTTGAAAATTATCCCGACGGTCCCGGCCCCTTGAAAGGCGCAAAGTTTCAGGAACGCTTTCGCGGCATGCACGTCCTGCAGCGCGACGAAAATGGCCTGGAAAAATGTGTAGCCTGTTTCCTCTGCGCCGCCGCTTGTCCCGCGAACTGTATATACATAGAAGCCGCGGAAAACACCGCTGAAACCAGAGTCTCAGGCGCCGAACGCTACGCCCGCGTCTACAACATCGACTATAATCGATGTATATTTTGCGGGTATTGTGTCGAGGCTTGCCCGACCGATGCGATTACCCATGGCCATGGATTTGAGCTGGCCAGTTTCAATGCCAGCAATTTGATTTATCGAAAAGAACAGATGCTGGCGCCGGCTCCGGCGCACATGGGAGCCAATCAGGTGTTTGCGCAGTCGGAAACGGATGCGGGCGTGGCGGAGGGTTAGCGAATTTCGAGATTTTCTACCAAACGCCGGTCCCGCAGGGACCGGCGTTGTTGTATGGGAAGGCAGACGTTGGTTGCTAGTCGCTAGTCGTGGTCGTTCGCGCTTTGGCGAATGGCCGCTAACGAACAGTCGCTGACCGACGACGAATAGCGAACGACCAACGACCAACGACTAACGACCAACAACTAACGACTAATGCCAAACTTTCTCCAAACCGTAAAAGAACGCGTCGTGATCTACGACGGTGCCATGGGTACGAACATCCAGAAGCGCAATCCTACCCTGGACGATTACTGGAGCAAGGAAAACTGCAGTGAAGTCCTGGTGCTGAGCCGTCCCGATATCATCCGCGACATTCACGCGGATTTTTTCCAAGTGGGCTGCGACATCGTAGAGACGAACACATTCGGCGGGACCGGGCTCGTTCTCGGCGAGTTCGATCTGCGCGACAAGGTTCGCGAGATCAACGTCAAGGCGGCGCAACTCGCCAGAGAAGTAGCGCAGCAATTCTCGACCAAGGACAAACCGCGCTTCGTGGCCGGCTCGATGGGTCCGACAACAAAGTTGCCTTCGCTAGGACACATCGGTTGGGACGCGATGCTGGCCTCCTACGAAGAGCAGGCGCTGGCGTTGATCGAAGGCGGCGTGGATGTGCTGCTGATCGAAACATGCCAGGACTTGTTGCAGGCAAAGATTGCCACCGTCGCCGTGCTGGAAGCAATGCGCAAAGCTGGCAAGCGCTTGCCGGTGACGGTGCAGGTCACGCTGCAGGAATCCGGAACCATGCTGCTAGGGACCGAAATCGGTGCCGCGCTCACGACGCTTGAGCCTTACGACATCGACGTAATCGGCTTGAACTGCGCGACCGGTCCGGCAGAGATGAATGAATCGGTCAGATATCTCGGACTGAACTCCACCAAATACATTTCGGTTCTGCCGAATGCAGGCCTGCCGCAGAACGTAGGCGGCCACGCGGAGTACAAGCTCACGCCGAAAGACTTGGCCGACTATCACAAACACTTCGTCGAGGATTACGGCGTAAGAATCGTAGGCGGATGTTGCGGCACGACTCCCGAACATCTGAAAGCCGTAGTCGATGCCGTAACCGGCGTGGAGCCCGCGAAGCGCGACGTCAAGCCCGTAGGCGCGGCGTCAAGCGCTTACACCTCAGTCCCGCTCGATCTCGAACCAAAGCCACTGATCGTAGCGGAGGAGATGAACACGACCACGCGCGTCGATCATTTCCGCAAGCTGGTGCAGGCGAAAAAGTACGACGACATTCTGACGCTGGCGAAAAAACTGGCCAACGAAGGCTCGCACATGCTCGACCTGTGTTGCGCCATCGTGGGCGAAGACGAGAAGGGCTACATTTCCGCCGTCCTGGAAAAAATCGCGACCCGCGTGCCCGCGCCGATCCTGATTGACAGCACCGAAGCCGACGTAGTCGAAGAGGCGCTGAAGCGCATCCCCGGCAAAGCCATCATCAACTCCATCAACCTCGAAGATGGCGAGAAGCGCACCTCGAAAGTCTTGCCAATGGCGAAACGTTATGGCGCGGGCGTCATCGCGCTGACCATCGACGAAGAGGGCATGGCGCTGACCGCGGACAAAAAAGTCGCAATCGCCCATCGCATCTTCGATCTGGCGACACAAAAGTACGGCATTCGCCCCGTGGACTTGCTCTTCGACACGCTGACCCTCCCGATTTCCACCGGGCAGGAAGAATACCGTTCAGCGGGCATCGAGACATTGAAGGCGGTGAAGCGCATCCACGACGAACTGCCGGAAGTGAAAACCGTGCTAGGCGTCAGCAACATCAGCTTCGGACTGGATGCCTATCCGCGGCGCGTTCTGAACTCGGTGTTTCTGCACGAAGCGGTAGAAAACGGCCTCGACGTTGCCATCGTCAACTACACGAAAATTTATCCGCTCTACAAAATTCCCGCGGAAGAAGTGGAACTGGCGCGCAAGCTGATTTATCAGGACCGCTCGAATGGCGATCCGCTCCAGGTGTACATGCAGCACTTCGCGGGCGTGAAAGGCAAGGCACAGGCGCAGACCACGGCGCACGTCGAAACCCTCTCGATCGAAGACAAGCTGAAGTACGCCATCATCAACGGCGAGAAATCGGTGGGTGAGGGCAAAACCAAGCGCAGCTTAGAAGAGTTACTGGAAGATGCGCTAGTCGAGTACAAGCCGCTAGACCTGATTAACACCGTGTTACTCGATGGCATGAAGACGGTAGGCGACTTATTCGGCGCCCGTAAGATGCAGTTACCATCGGTGTTAGATTCCGCCGGAGTAATGAAGGCAGCGGTAGCCTATCTGGAGCCGAAAATGGAAAAGAAAACCGGCGCGCAACAAAAGGGCACGATCGTGCTAGCCACGGTGAAAGGTGACGTTCACGACATCGGAAAGAATCTGGTCGACATCATCTTATCCAACAATGGATACAAAGTTGTGAACCTCGGAATCAAGCAGGCGGGCGATGTGATCATCCGCTCCGCGCAGGAGCACAGCGCCGATGCGATCGGCCTGAGCGGCCTGCTGGTGAAGTCCACGCTGGAGATGAAGTACGTGATCCAGGAACTGGAACGCCAGAAGCTGCAGTATCCGGTAATCTGCGGAGGTGCGGCCCTAACTCGCAAGTATGTAGAAGACGATCTGCGGCGCGAATATTCAAATGCCGTCTTCTATGGAGAAGACGCATTCGCCGGCCTGCACGTGATGGAAGACCTGGCCGCGGACGACGGCAAGCGCGAAGCGCGTCTAAAAGACGGCCGAACCGTAAAAGAATATGCGAAAGCGGCGGCGGTGGATGAAGAGATCGGCCCCGTATTTTCCGAGCGCAGCGCAGTAGTAACCGATGCGCCGAATATTCCCGAGCCTCCATTCTGGGGAGTGCGCGTAGTAAAAGATTACGACCTGCGCGAAATTTTCAATTACATCAACGATACCGCCTTGTTCAAGAATCAATGGCAGCTCAAGACGGCGTCGCAGGAAGATTACGCGCGCCTGGTGGAAGAGAAGTACCGTCCGATCAAAAAGAAGCTGGAAGAGGATGTGATAGCGGCGGGCTGGTTCGAGCCGAAAGTAGTCTACGGATATTTCCCGGCGCAAGGCGACGGCAACGACGTAGTAGTCTACGACCCAAGCTCGTGTAGGGACAGCCGCCCCCGGCTGTCCAAGCCGAGCGAAGCTCGGCAGCAACCGGCACCCGGAGAAATCCTGCGCTTCACCTTCCCGCGCCAGAAAGAAGGCCGCCGCCTGTGCATCTCGGATTTCTTCGCCGCTCCGTCATCGGGCAAGATGGACGTCCTAGGGCTGTCGTTGGTCACGATCGGTCCAAAGGCGTCGGTCGAAACCCAGCGCCTGTTCGAAGGCGGAGAATATACGCGCTATCTCTATCTCCACGGCCTAAGCGTGGAGACCGCAGAGGCGCTAGCCGAATTCCATCATAAGAAGATGCGAGAAGAGTTAGGCATCGCGGCCGAAGACTCGCCGCACATTCGCGATCTCTTCCATCAGAAGTATCGCGGCTCGCGCTATTCCTTCGGCTATCCGGCGTGTCCGCACCTGGAGGATCAGACCAAGTTGTTCGCGCTGCTGCATCCGGAAGAAAACGCAGGCGTGCGCCTGACCTCAGGCTTCTTGCTCGAACCGGAGCAGAGCACATCGGCGATAGTAGTGCATCATCCAGGGGCGAAGTATTTTGTGGTGTAGGAACGCCCACGGCACGGGGGAGCGCGTGCGGCAGTCCATTTGCCAGAGGAAAATTTCGACGTATACTGGGCCGGACTTGACTCCCAAAGGAGACAGAACATGCTGCGTAACACTTCGCTGATTCTAGGCCTGGCGCTCGTCGTACTGACCATCGCTTGCGCAAATGCCCCCGCTCCCCCACCTCCAGACACCCGCGCCGCCGATGTGCAAGCGGTCAAAGACGTCGAGGCGGCATGGGTTAAAGATGCTGCTACCAAGGATGCCGACAAGTGGGCCAGCTACTTTGCGGAAGATGGCAGCGGGCTATACCCCGGGGCCGGGATACTGAATGGCAAGGCAGCCATCAAAGCGGCGATGGTGCCGATTTTGGCCGACCCCAATTTTTCGCTGACTTTCCAGTCCACCCGGGCAATGGCCTCCAAGGGTGGTGACATGGTCTATTCGCAGGGCACCTACACCATGACCATGACCAACCCGAAGACCAAGAAGCTCATCACCGACAAGGGAAAGTATCTGACGGTCTATACCAAGCAGGCCGACGGAAGCTGGAAGGCCGTCGCCGATACATTCAATTCCGATTCGCCAATGTAGGCCCCCCGAGGAATGACGTGGTGGCTTGTGAGCCGCTTGCGGCGACTTGACGGCCGGAGACGGGCGTCCTCACGCAAGCTGGGGAGATACTGCCACTCAACTGCCTTCTTCGGCGTACTCCGACGGCGCACGGGAGGACGCGCGGGAGTGTACGCGCACGATCAGCAGTCCCACCAGAACCGCGCTGACCAGCATGATCACCCTTATGTAGAGGCCGACGTGAAACGCCTGGTCTCCAGCCGCCGTTCGTAATAGGCCCGAGGTGGCGCTGATGGTGCAGAATCCGAAATAGAATCTCTCCATCCATCCGCGGGAAATGAGCAAAAGCCAAAAAAGAATGGAGGAGACGATAACGAAGATTCCGCAGAGAATCCACGTGCCACGCGACACCGTGGACGCTACCCAGATACCGGCGGCGGGGTTAGCGGCAAACATCTGCCGGACAGCAATCAGCAGGAACACAACGGAATGCACCAGCGCCACGACGGCGCGTCTCCGGTTCGTGAGAATAGAAAAATCCTCCATGCTTAATCATACTTTAGCGGAAATGACGAGCATCGGGCTGTGATCTGGATCACTACGAGCGGGACGGTCGTGCGGGCGGCCGACGCTGGGTACTGTGCTATAGTGCACAGTCTTGCCTTCGAAAGGGAGTAAACTGGAATTGTCTCTTCTAGCATCTTCCGCCGTACTGCACGGTGACGGTCCCTTGCGAAAATCAGACAGCGTTGCGCTGCGCAAGGAGCCGTTATGGCCAATAAATCCCGTCCGTCCGCCAAGCTCTCTCCGCCGCCACTAATCCCGAATGTCGACGGCAACCACATCCACAACGAGATCCTGCTCGGCCTGCCCCCGAGAGAACGCGAACTGCTTTTCCCGAAATTGGAGTTTGTGCGTTTGAAGACTCGCCTCGTGCTGCATGAGCCGGGCGATACCTTGAAGTCTGGCTTTTTCTGCAACAGCGGCTTGGTGTCCATTCTGAGCGTCTTCTCGGACGGAAAGAGTGTGGAAGTCGGTCTTGTGGGACTGGAAGGCTTTATTGGTTTGCCGCTGGTGGTGGGTTTTCGTACCGCGGCCACGCGGGCCGTTGCGCAGATTGGGGGCACGGCCTTTCGAGTCGACGGCGATGCCCTGCGGGGAGTTCTCCCGCAGTGCCCCAAACTGGAGCGCCAGTTGCAGCGGTTTGCGCAGATCATCGCGTTGCAGACCATGCAGATTGCCGCCTGTAATCGTCTGCATGAAGTGAATGAGAGGTTGGCGAGATGGTTGTTGATGAGCGCCGACCGGATCGAATCGAATTCGGTGCCATTGACTCAAGAATTAATTGCCCAGATGCTGGGTACTCGCCGTTCCAGTGTGACCGTGGCAGCCGGAACGTTGCAGAAAGCGGGACTCATCACTTACACCCGCGGGGACGTAAAGATTACCAACCGGCAAAAACTGGAAGAAGCAGCCTGTGACTGCTACCAAATCATGCGGCGGCAGATCGAGGAATGGCAGGGCGAAGCGGAGTAGTCACTGTGCGCGCCAGCGCACATTTGGCAGTCTATCATCGTACCGACACATTGCCGTCGCGCGAAATAGTCTCAGCTGCTAAAGGGCCTTGTCCCGATCGGAACAATTGCTCCGCATTGGGGTTGGAGTAGTTATGTCGGAAAGCGATCTTATCAATCTTCGTTCCAATAGACATCTGATCGAATGCCCGCACTGCCAAAAGCAAACGGTGCACCATTGTCCAGGGGAAATGATCCTTTTTGCCACGGCGAGGTGCACACATTGTGGGCGGGAGTTTCTCATCGCGCTGAATAAACCGCGGCTCGACCCCTGAACTGGAAATGCGCGAAGCGCCTGCTATTGTTCTGCCTCGTAGGTTCGTAGCGTAAATGCCTCCGTCATCCTGAGCGAAGCGAAGGACCTGTGTATTTTGTTTGCACCGCGTAAATCGTTGCCTCGGCTCGAAAACGACGTCCGATTTTATTCGTGTATCTCCGGGACACCACACTAGCCCAGGGAAGAGCTTTTCACCGCAGAGACCCAGAGAGCGCCGAGAGGACCGGATGCTTCTGCAACCGGCCTCATAAATTGTGTGGGCCATTGATATTGATTGACCGACGACGATTGACCCACAACCATTGACCCGCGACCACCACGCCCGCGCCACCCCAACCTGTGGCTACGCCACGAACCTGCTCTTACACTAGGAAGCGTTTGTTTCGTTTTGACATCAGGTTTGCGGTTGAGGAAAATAACGTCCGGGTCAGGAAAACTGAAATACAACTTGGAGAGGAAGAATTAATGACAAAAGCGATGGTAGTTGCCGTTCTTTCTGTGTGTCTGTCGTTTGCTGCCGGGATCGCGGTTGCCGATAAGGTTCATGACTGGCATGACCTGGACGCGGTCCATAAACACGTGCAAGAAGCGATCAGAGAACTGGACCACGCCCGCGCCGCCAACCATTACGATATGGCGGGACATGGCGCGAAGGCAGAGGGGCATCTGCATGAGGCAGAGCGCGAACTGAACGAAGCGATCGAGGCCATCCGGGCAGAGCACTAAGGCGATCGGCTATCAGCTTTCGGCCGTCAGACATCAGGCGGAGCCCTTACCGATGGCTACGGCTGATATAGAGTAAGAAATGGGCGCGGAGCTGTTTCCCGCGCCTTTTTTGTTGCTGCCGAGTCAGAGACTGCGGACAAAAGCATCCGCGCCACAGGAGCGTCAGACTTCGAGCGAGACCAGCGGCTGCGCAAGCAGGGCGTCCGTCTGCGTCGAGGAGAGGGTTCCACCGCCGAGCGCGGACTGTTGCAATTGTTGCTCCAGGGTAGCGTAGGCTTGTTGCGCGGCAAGGTTGGTGGCTGTGAGGTTCGGGCCACCAGGGTTGATGTCCTGGAACAGGGAATTCTGGCCGCCTGAGTTTCCGCCTCCGCCATTGATGCGATGGCTGAAGTGGCTGGTGTGGAGATCCTGTTGCACGGTGGAGAGATCCTTTTGAGCGGCAGAAAGGTTACCGGACTCCAGATCTGTACCGAGCTGGTTGAAGGCTTGGGCGACGGGGTTGGAGGTGGAGGCCCCAGAAGTGGAGGGAGTGGAAACGGTGCTGCTGGCGGGCGGCGAAAACGCCGCCTGCAGGGTGGCGAAATCGGACTGCGCGGCCGAGAGATTTCCGGACTGGAGATCCTGGCTGAGCTTTTGCATGTCCTGTTTGTAAGGAGAGCTGACGGCGCTGAGTTGGTTTTGAACGAAGCTGCTGCTTAAAATCCCGGAAATGGACATTGATGTACCTCGATGTAAGAGTTGAACAAGCGTCCGACGCGGACTTCATTGGCGGCAAACCGAAACATCATGCCCGCCGCTGGCAAAGTCCCGAGTGAACCTGGTGGTGTCGAAGCACGCCCAATTCCATTAGCCAGTGAGAGGACGCGGAAGAATGTTGCAGTGGTTTGTGGTGGTTGCGGGCTGTGGCACTCGGCGAGATGACCCAGTGCGCCGCGGGTAGGCAAAGCGTGCCTGCCTTGATGGAGGCAAGAGTTGCCGGGGCTGACGGTCTACACTCGAAAATCTTGAAACCGCATCCGGAAACAGTAAACTTGTCGGCATGGCGCGAAACTTCAAAGATCTGACGGAACGCGAAATTCTGGCGCTCGCGATTTCACTGGAAGAAGAAGACGGACGAGTGTATTCCGATTTTGCCGATGGCTTGCGGGAGGCCTATCCGGCGACCGCGAAGCTGTTCGATGACATGGGAGCGGAGGAGTCGGGGCACCGCTCGTCGCTGATCGCAACTTATCGAGCGCGTTTCGGGGAACACATTCCGCTCATCCGGCGGCAGGATGTGAAGGGCTTTGTGCACCGGAGACCGTTCTGGCTGACGCGTCCTTTGAAAATTGCCGAAGTGCGCAAGCAAGCCGAGATCATGGAACTGGAGACGCGTCAGTTTTATCAGAAGGCAATGGGGCAGGTGACGGACGCGGGGGTCCGAAAGCTGCTGGGAGATTTGGAGGAGGTCGAGCGCAAACACCAGGTGGCGGCGGAGGCCATGCAAGAGAGTATCCCGCAGACGATTAAGAAGACCGAGGACGAAGCACAGCGGCGCCTGTTTGTATTGCAGATCGTGCAGCCCGGGTTGGCAGGCCTGATGGATGGGTCCGTGTCGACGCTGGCTCCGGTGTTCGCGGCGGCGTTTGCCACCAGGAGCAGCAATGATGCGTTTCTGGTGGGCCTCGCGGCATCGATTGGGGCGGGAATCTCGATGGCGTTTGCGGAGGCGCTGTCGGATGACGGATCGTTGACCGGGCGTGGGCGTCCGGTGCTGCGCGGCGCGGTAACAGGATTGATGACCGCCGCCGGCGGAATTGGTCATACGCTGCCGTTCCTGATTAAAGATTTTCATGTGGCGTTTATCGCCGCCGTGATTGTCGTGGCCGCAGAGCTGGCCACAATTGCGTGGATTCGCAATCGCTATATGGATACTCCGCTGCTGTCGGCGGCGTTTCAGGTGGTGGTCGGCGGAGTGCTGGTGTTTGCCGTGGGGATATGGATTGGGAGCTCGTGACGGAATTGCTAATTGGGCAATTTCGTAATTTGAAGAACTCGGTCAGCAGGAAAAAGTCTGCGTCCTCGCGCCCTCGTCGGCGATCTATTTTGTAAGCGACCGCGTTCTGGATTCGTGCGGGGTTACGCTGCTATGGAAGCTACGCTTCGTCCTCCAGCATGGAAGACCGTGCTGGCGTTCGCCATCATTTATTTCGTCTGGGGCTCGACCTTCCTGGCCATCCGCGTGGGCGTGCGTGAGGTTCCGCCTCTTCTACTTGCCAGCATGCGCTTCTCCGTTGCCGGAGTTGTGCTCTTCGCCTGGATGCGCCTGACGGGTACGCCCTCACCGACGCGCCGCGAGTGGATGGCCGCTTCGCTTCTCGCGGTCTGTATCTTCGTCCTCGATTATGGCCTGTTGTTCTGGGCCGAACAGCGCGTGCCTTCGGGAATTGCTGCCGTCATGCTGGCCACTATTCCGGTTTTCATGACGCTTTCGGAGATACTTTTTTTGCGCACGCAGCAGCTTACGTTCCGGCTTGGACTGGCCCTCTTGGTCGGAATCGGCGGGGTTTCTGTCCTCGTGAGCCGCTCGCTTAGTTTGGGCGAGGTCCCGATCGATCCTGCGGGCGCCGTGGCGCTGTTGATCGCGGCGCTCAGTTGGTCGATTGCCTCGGCGCTCACTCGCAAGCTCCCGTTGCCCGCGTCCAAGGTCATGAGTTCGGGGGCGCAGATGCTGGCTGGAGGAATCCTGCTTGCCGTGACGGCGGCATTTTTCGGCGAGTTCCGCGGTTTTCATATTCAGGCTGTCTCTGGCGGTGCCTGGTTCGCGCTCGCCTATTTGATCGTGGCTGGATCGATCGTGGGTTTTACTGCCTACGTCTGGCTCATCCATCATGAATCGCCAACCAAAGTTGGCACCTACGCTTACGTCAACCCAGTCGTGGCCGTGATCGTCGGCTATTTTCTCGGAGGCGAGACGGTCGGGCCGCGAACCTTGCTGGGAACGCTTCTGGTGCTGGTCAGCGTCGTGGTGATCACTACCACTCGCGCCAGGAAGCCCGCGCCGTCGCCGCTGGTGAAACCACTTCAAGAACTGGCGGAAGAGTAGCAGCCGAAGTTATTTGACGTTCAACCGCCCCACCCCGCTCTCGCCTCGCTACTATTTCGTCGTTACATGGTCATGGTCATAATATTCATAGGCCGACATTGGTTTGGCGCCGCCTTTTTTCCAGATACGACTTTCGGCTGGAAGTTTGCCTAACACGCGGGCCATCTCTCTTACGTGCATGGCGACCGATCCACAGCAGGAGCCGATGTAGTTGATGCCGATTTCTTTGGCTTGCCGGGCATAGTCCCCCATTTGTTTGCGAGTCAACTGAAGTGGGTCGAGGGCATAGGGGAACTCGGCGAGGCTGGTGAAGTCAGGTTTGTCTTTCGGCGTGTTATAGGCCACAGGTTGGCAGGCTAGATAGCCGTCGACGGCTTTCCGCATTTGTTCCATGGGGCCGAGTATGTGCGCGGGTGGGCGGAGGCAGTTCATGCCTACGATGTCGGCGCCGGCGTCCAAGAGGGTCTTGGCGGCGGAGGCGGCGTTTGTTCCTTCGGCGGTTTCATCTTTGTTTTCGAAGCAGATGGTGACCATGACGGGGAGTCCGGTTTTCTTGGCGCGCTCGACGCAGAGGAGCGCTTCGCCCAACCATGAAAAAGTTTCTCCGATGATGAAGTCGACTCCTTCTTCGCACTGTACCTTGAGTTGTTCGTCGAAAGTTTGACGGACGCGGTCGGCGGAGGCGGGGCTGTTCGGCTCGTACATCCAGGTCAGGCTTAGATTGCCGGCGACTAAGCATTGATCGCCAGCGACTTCTTTGGCGACGCGGACGGCGGAGCGGTTGATATCCTCGACGCGGTCTTCGAGGCCGACAGTGGCAAGCTTGTCGCGGCTGGCGTAGAAGGTGAGGGCCTGGAGGACTTCGGCGCCGGCTTCGCGGAATTCGATGTGAAGCTCGCGGAGCGCGTCGGGATAGACGATGGCAACTTCGGGAGTGAAGGGACCAGGGCGAACCCATCCGCGTTTCTCCAGTTCGAGTAAGTAGCCGCCGTCGCCCAGGACGGGGCCGTGCTTCAGGCGTTCCAGAATACCTTGCTTGGGCATAAATGCTCCTATGTGAGATACAGTTACTTGTTTGGAGTTAGGATGCGCTCGATTTGGCGGATATGATTGATATCGTGTCCAGCCACCATGCGGACAATGTGCTCAATGGATTCCTGGCCGCGCTCGGCGTGCTGTCCGTAGTGTTCCCACTGATCGGCAGAGAGTGATTTGAGGAGCGCGAGATTTGCTTCACGGACGACGCGGTGCAGTTCAATGGACTTGTGGGGATCGCGTTTGTCGTAGTGCCCGGTGGTGACCCAGGCGTTCTGATCATAGGCTTGGACGGGCGTTCCGGGGGACCCGAGAATGGAGCGCATGCGCCAGCCGATTACGATTTCGACGTCGGCGAGGTGGGCCAGGATTTCAGCGACAGACCATTTGTCAGGCGCTGGGCGCTTACGGAGCTTGGCGGTGGACACGCCTTTGATGAGGCGAGTTAGTTTTTTCGGGGTGGCGGATTGGACTTTGATCGGGTCTTGTCCCTGGGCGTTGGCCAGGATGCGTTGCGTGTATTGTTGCGGGGTTTCTGACATTTGGAATCTCCTTATATTGCTCAGCGCTAAATGGGCGCCCTATTTCGAAGTTCTTCGACATTGCTAAAGCGCTGCCGTGCCATGCTAATCATCTTTGTACTCGAAATCTGCTTTGATGGGTTGGCCCTCCTGGAAGCGGTTGGGGCGGAATGGAGTTATGTCCACCGTCCTCGCTTTGCCGTCGATAATCAGTTCGGACATTACCAAGCCAATGGCTGGGGAAATTTTAAAGCCCATGCCGGAGAAGCCGGCGCATAGATGTAAGCCTTCTATTCCGGGGACTGGGCCGAAGAGCGGACGCGAGTCGGGAGTCACATCGTACACGCCGGTGACGCCGCGCATCACTTCGGCGCCTGCTAGTTTGGGCAGGCGGCGCGCGGCTCGGTCGATGATTTCTTCTAAGTCGATGTCAGAGGGGCGCTGGGAGAAGTTATCGGGGTCGATCGGGCATTTACCGTAAAAATCACCGACCAGGAATTTATCACTTCCATCGGACCGAAAGTAAGTTGCTGTGACGGAGTCGATGCAGGCCGCGCCCGGCTTCATGGTAGGCGCGTTCTTGAGGATGGCGACCTGGTGGAATTCGGTTTCTATCGGCGGATCGAAGCCGGTCGACTGGAAGAGAGGACGCGTCCAGGGGCCGGTGGCGACGATCACTATGGGAGCGTGGATTTCACCGTGATCGGTTTGCACGCCGCGGATGCGCCCGGCTTCGATCAGGAAACTGTCGCTTCGCGTCTTGGACAGATAGGTCGCGCCTAAGTCGCGGGCGCGGCTTAGAAAGTCATTGGCAACGATGTTACCGTCGCCATAACCGGAGTCAGGTTCATAGGCGGCTAACTCTACGTCGTCTACCTGCCAGTCAGGTTCGAGTTCTTTGAGTTGATGGCGATCGATGAGCTCAACATTTGCTCCGAGATTCCTTTGCATGGCTACATTTTGTCTCAGCGCTTCGGACTCGCCGGGGTGAACGATGCGGACGAATCCTGTTTTACGAAATTCGCCGGGCTCGCCGACGATATCCTGCCAGTGCTGGAAGATCTTGAGGCTGATGAGAGCGAGTTGAACTTCGGGTGGAAAGCTGTAATGCATGCGGATCAAGGCGGATGAGCGTCCGCTTCCGCCGCTTCCGGCGTGGTCTTTGTCGATGACCACGATGTATCCGGCGTGGCGGCGAGCAAGGTGGAACGCGATAGAAGCACCCATGACGCCGGCGCCGAGGATGATGAAGTCGGCAGTCCTGGGGATGCTGTCCGCGTTCATGCGACGGCCTCCTTGAACTTGCCTTTTTTCAAATCGCGCAGAACTTGATGCGCGGAGTTGTGGCCCGGGGCCCCGGTGACGCCGCCGCCGGGGTGGGCGCCAGCGCCGCAGAGATATAGGCCGCAGATGGGAGTGCGGTACTGCGACCATCCAGCCACGGGCCGGTTGAAAAATAATTGTTCGAGATTTAGGTCGCCGTGGAAGATGTTGCCTTCAGTGAGGCCGTAAGTGCGTTCCAGATCCAGCGGGGTTAGGACCTGGCGGGCAACGATTGCGCTCGGAACATTAGGCGCATATTCGGCGATTTTGTTCACTACGCGATCGCCCAGCAATTCGCGATTTTCGTTCCACGTGCCCTGACGAAGTTTGTAGGGAACATACTGCACAAAGCAGGTCATGACGTGCTTCCCGGCGGGCGCGAGAGAGGGGTCGGCGTTCGAAGCGATGACGCAATCCACCCAGAGCTGTTCGGGAATTTCTCCAAACTTGGCGATGTCGTAACAACGCTCGGCGAATTCAAGCGAGGGGACTAGAGTGAAAAGCGACCGCTGTTGTGGGTCGTAGCTCGCAGGCGTACCGGTGAAGCGGGGCTCTTCGGCGAGAACCATGTTGACCTTGGCGCAAGGGCCATCCATTTTGATGCCTCGAATAGCGTGGACGAAATCGGCGGGGAGATCGGACGCCGGGACCAGTCCGAGGAAAGTGTGTTTGGGATCGGCGTTCGAGAGCACTACGCGAGCGCGGATCTCGGTACCGTCTTCGAG
>Ga0181532_10002818_pt1 | contig 16046 bp, 10 predicted proteins | sample PEATcosm2014_Bin_33_FD_119768 | JGI IMG/M metagenome (GOLD analysis project Ga0181532, IMG submission 119768) | Peatland microbial communities from MTU Mesocosm Facility, Houghton, MI, USA - PEATcosm2014_Bin11_30_metaG | ecosystem: Environmental > Terrestrial > Soil > Wetlands > Peat | place...
CCGCCACCATGCGGTCAATGAACTTCAGTCTGGACACGATTAACGGTTCAATCGGGGATGGGTCATGTTTTCGGGCTTCAGCAGCTCATCGAGCTTCTCCTTGGTCAGCCAGCCCTTGGCGATAACAAGGTCGTACACGCTGCCGCCGGTTTTGAGCGCTTCCTTGGCGATGGCGGCGGACTTTTCGTAACCGAGCACCGGATTCAGCGCGGTGACGAGGCCGATGGAGTTCTGCACATACTCGCGGCAGCGCTCGCGGTTTGGCTCAATGCCGGCAATGCAGCGTGAGGCGAGCACAATCGCGGCGTTGCGCAGGAGCGTCAGGCCAAAGAACAGGTTAAACGCGATGATCGGCTCCGCCATGTTCAACTCCAGTTCGCTCGCCTCGGAGGCCATCGAGACGGTTACATCGTTGCCGATGATCTGGAAACAAATCTGGCTCACGACCTCGGGCACGACGGGGTTGACCTTACCCGGCATGATGGACGAGCCCGGCTGCATGGCCGGCAGGCGAATCTCATAAAGCCCGCAACGCGGACCGGAGGAAAGCCAGCGCAAGTCGTTGCAGATTTTCGAAAGCTGCACGGCGGCGGTCTTCATCGCGCTGCTCATGAGCGCGAATTCGCCGGAGTCCTGCGTGGCTTCGACCAGGTTCTCCGCCAACCTCACCGGCGCGCCGGAAATCTCTGCCAGCTTCTTGGTGCACAGTGGCGCGTAGCCGGGGGGGCTGTTCAGCCCGGTGCCGATGGCGGTCGCACCCATGTTGGTTTCGAGCAGTTCGTTGCCGGCGTGCTCGAGGTGGCGGAGGCCGTCGCCAATCATCACCGCGTAGGCGCTGAATTCCTGGCCCAACGTCATGGGCACAGCGTCCTGGTTTTCGGTGCGGCCCATCTTGATCACGTCGGCGAATTCCTTGGCCTTCGCTTCCAGCGCCAGCTTGAGTTCCCGCAAGCCGCTGAGCGTGTCGCGTAACGTGAACCACACACCGAGCTTGATCGCGGTGGGATACGCGTCGTTCGTGGACTGCGAGTAATTGACATGATCGTTCGGGTGGCAGAACTGGTATTCCCCCTTCGCGTGGCCGAGGAGTTCGAGCGCGCGGTTGGCGATGACCTCGTTGGCGCACATGTTGGTCGAGGTGCCCGCGCCGCCCTGAATCATGTCCACGACAAACTGGTCATGCAGCTTGCCGGCGCGAATTTCGTCGCAAGCCTTTGCGATGGCGTCGGCGATCTTGCGGTCAAGGACACCGAGTTCGGCATTGGCCAGCGCCGCGGCTTTCTTCACGCACGCCAGGGCGCAAACGAAATGCTCGTAGTGCCGGACGCGAATGCCGGAGAAAGGAAAGTTCTCAACCGCGCGGACGGTTTGCACTCCGTAGTAAGCGTGGTTCGGCACCTCGCGCTCGCCGAGCGAGTCGTGTTCGCGCCGGACGTCCGTGAGCGTCGCCGGGCCGCTTTCTTTTGCGAGCCGTTCCGAGGCTGCGCGAAGCCTGTCGCTCAACCGCCGGGCAACCTGGCCGACGAGGCGGTAGAAGACTTCCGGATTCTCCGTGCGAACCGTATCGAGCGCGGCGCGCGAAATCTGCCACACCTTCGCGCCTTGATGCGTCACCGCGGAGGTGCTGTGCGGTGAATCGTCGAGCATGACCCCTTCGCCCAGCATGGCGCCCGGCTGCGCCAGACCGATGAGGATGCGCTGGCCATGTTGGCCACGGACAAGGTCAACCTCGCCCTCGATCACCAGTCCGAGCCATTGGCGCGGCGTGGATTCATGGAAGAGATAATCCGCCGCCTTGTAGTCAACCGCCGTGCCGCGCCGGAGCACTGCGGCCAGCTCATCTGGTTTGATGCCGATCCGCTGAGCGGCTTCGGCGATGGTATCGGAGTCGAGTTTCATAGTAGTGATTTTAGTTTGCTTGGTGGAAGAACAGTTTTGCGATCAGCAACCCGATGCCAACGCCGCCAACGGTGGTGATAAGTCCCGGCAGCATGAACGAATGGTTCAGCAGGTACTTGCCGATGCGTGTCGTGCCGCTGCGGTCAAACTGCATCGCCGCGATGAGCGTGCCGTAGTTCGGGATGAAAAAGTAGCCGTTCACGGCCGGGAACATGCCGATCAGCGAGGCCGCCGGGATGCCGAGCGACAGACCCAACGGCATCAGCGCCTTCGCGGTCGCCGCCTGGCTGTAGAGCAGCATCGAGGCGATGAAAAGCCCGATGGCGAAGGTCCAAGGAGCGGCCTTGGCCATGTTGCTCAGCCCGCCGATAATTGCGTCCTGGTTGGCGCCGATAAAGGTATCGCCCAGCCACGCCAGGCCCAGAATGCCCACAAGGGCCGTAATTCCCGACTGGCACGTCTTGCACCGGACCACCTCGGCGACTGGGGCGTGCGTCACGGTAAGAATGATCGCGGCCACGGCCAGCATGATCATGGCAATCGCGAAGGGCATTGCCACCTCGAACGGTTCGACTGCTTGGCCCGGGACCGTTCGCAGGGCCGGAAACAGGCCTGCCAGCACGACCATCGCCACGCCGGCGAAGAAGATGAAAGCGCTGGCTTTCGCGCCTGATTTCAGCGCTGGCAGAGTCACGGCCGCGCCCTCGCGCTGCCGCGGTGGCTCGACCTCGCCGGCCTTCAACCGGCGTTGATACTCAGGATCGTCTTTGAGTTCTTTCCCAACGCGGAGCTGGACCAAGGCGGCGATCACAACTGCGAGCAACGTGGACGGCACGCAAATCAGGAGGATCTGCACGAGCCCGACGTGATGCGCGGCCAGCAAGCCAATCATCGCCGCGGTCGCCGCGGATACGGGGCTGGCGGTAATAGCTTGTTGCGACGCGATGGTAGCGATCGCCATCGGGCGCTCGGGGCGGATGCCAGCTTCGTGCGCGACCTCGTAGATGACCGGCAGCAGCGGATAGACGATGTGGCCTGTGCCCGACGCGAACGTGAACCCGTAAGTCACCAGCGGCGCGACGATCGTCACCTGCTTGGGGTTCTTGCGGATAATGCGCTCCGCCAATCGCACCAGGAAATCCACGCCGCCCGCCACCTCCATCGCCGACGCAGCCACGATGACGGTCAGCACGATGATGAGCACCTCGCCCGGGATCGCCCCGTGCTGGACACGAAAACCCACAACCAGCACCAGCAACCCGACCGCGCCCCACAAGCCAAGCCCGACACCACCTGCCCGCGCACCCATCAACAACGCGCCCAGGAGCACGGCGAATTCGAGGATGAGTTTGGCGGTCATGAGGTGCTAAAAGTACTTGAGGAACGAAGTCGGATGCGTCGCCTTCAGCGTGCGGAACCAGCGGCAGGCTGGGTAGAGCAATATGAGCAACACGCCCGACGCGATATAAGTGGTCGCCAGGTTGCCCACGCCACGGAGACCGAAATAGGTAGCCGGCACCTCGAGCAACAGGCGATGCACCAGATAGAAGAACATCGCGGTCTGCCCGAACACCAGGAAGACGCCGTTCTGCCGGACGCCGATGACGGGTTCAATGGTCATTAGTCCAGCGAGGCACAGGCAGAGCAGCCCCAACTCGAGCGCGTTATAGGTCAGCGACGGCGGATACTTGCTCACGTGGAGCCATTGCTCCCACGAGTCGCCCGTTCGGGGCAGGAACATGTCTCCATAGCCGCGGCATGCACGGACGACTACAAACACACCCAAAGCCAGCACGCCGACCACCCACAGGACGGTCTTCGGAGGAAGTCTGGTTTTGCCCGTGGCGAAGTTGGTCATGTTCCGTCCAAAGACCCAGCCCAGCACCATCATCGCCAGCCAGGGAAGCAACGGGTACTTGATGCTCAGGGTGCCGCTCCCGTAACTAGCCATGGTGAAGGCCGCCAGTGGCGGGGCTGAGCCGGGAGGACGCCAAACCCAGCGTGTAGGGATTTCGCCGAGAGCCAGCCATCCCAAGGCTAGCGTTAAGAGTGTCCAGGACGGCAACCGGCGGAGCGGAGCCATGCAGATCATGGATAACCCGATTGCGTACAACACCTGGAAGGTCCACCGGCCCGAGCCCAGCGAAATAACGGTCGGATCCAGCAACGCGATAATCGCTCCGCGCGTAAGGATGCCTTTGTCAATGTCCCATCCCTTGGCGCCTTTGGCCACTCGCCGCTCCACGCTCAAGGCCAGAGCGGTGCCGGCCAGAAACACGAACGTCGGCGCGCACAGGTGTGTGATCCAGCGCGTGAAGAACTCTGCCGCCGGCAACGCCATCGTCGCGGCACCCGCATAGAGCGCCGAATCCTCGGCTACGTGGTGTCCGTCGAAAGCCATGGACGCGTGGTCAATCACCATAAGCACCATCACCAAGCCGCGCATCCAGTCAATGGCCGCAATCCGATTCGACTTTCGCTCTGGTGCTGCGGGACGCCCTGTCGCCACTTCAGGTGTTTTCGCGTTCTGTTCTTGCATCGGTCGCTTCTAGTCTTCCCCGCCGCCGGTCCTGTTTCCTTCAGGAAGCAGGTCAAGACCAGCGCCAGGATGATGCCGTAGAGCAGGGGTGCAAAGCCAGCCTGATAGTGCTCCAGGCCCATCTTGTCGCTCCCTTCAGACACCTGGACCAGCCTCGAACCGAACACCGGGCCGAGCAGGGCGCTGAAGGTGAAATTGATGAAATTGATTACCCCGGTGGCCGATCCTCCTAACTCTGGGGGATTGGCCTCCTTGATCACCGTATAGGGCAGCATGGCGGCACCGGAAGCGATGCCCATGAGGATCCCGACGACGGGACCACGGAAGATCTCGGGTACACCAAACAGAACCCAGGCCAGCACGCCCAGCAACACCGCCGCGCCGCCGAAGATGACCGGCTTGCGGCGGCCGAGGCGATCCGAAATGAAGCCCAGCAGCGGGCAACCGACCATCCAGCCGAGCGGAACCGTGGCGGCCATCGCGACTGCGGTTTCGTATTCGCGACCGCGCCCCTCCTGAAGGAAGCGCACGCCCCAGGTCATGCCCAGTATGGTGGTGGGGATGAACAAGAGGCCCGCAATCAAACCGCAGAGGATGGATTGAGGGTTGAAAAAGACCGTCTTGAGTGAGCCGAGTACGCTGGTCAACCCGCTGGTGCTGCCCGCCGCCGGCTTGCGCTCTTCCTTTGGCAGGAACACGGCGAGGCAGACGCTGATTCCCAGCCCGACGAGGCCGGCGTAAATCCAGAACTGCCCCCAGGGAAGCCGGTGCTTGATCAGCGGCCCCACAGCAAACTGCCCCGCCGAGCCGCCGGCCATGCCGAACATTTGCGTGGCGCCGATGAACGAGGCGGCGCAGGAAGCCGGAAAGCTTTTGGTAACCAGATAGACGGCACCGACGAGCGCAAAGACGCCGCCCGCACCCTGAAGAAACCGTCCGATGTTGGCGGCAACCACGTTTCCAGTGCCGAACAGCAGCGCACCAAAACCTACCAGCGCCGCACCGATCGGGATAATTCGTTTGGCGCCGAAGCGATCAATGGCCGTGCCGGCGACGAGGCTGAACGGCGAGTAGCCGTAGTAGAACATACCCACGATCGCGGAGACCCCCAGGGCGTTGACGCCGAAAGCCTCCGTCAGTTGCGGCATCATGACACTCGGCGCGGAGCGCAGGGCATACTGGTAGAAGTAATACACCGCTACCAGCAACCACGCGCCAACGGCCGCAACCGGGAGTTTTGCCCTCATGCCGTCATCAACCAGTAGGGTTACATCATGAAGATTTCTGCCGTGGTTACCGCGCTTGGCAGCCTGCGTCGCGAAACTGGCCCACCACGCGCTCCACCAAATCGGGCGGTGCGGGCGGCGTTTCGGCTAGCGCGTACTCCAAGCCCAGCGCCTTCCACTTGAAGGCGCCCAACTGGTGAAAGGGCAACACCTCCACCCACTCAACGTTCTTCATCGGCGCGACGAATTTGGCGAGCCGCTCGATGCTGGCCGCTTCGTCGGTGAGACCCGGCACGAGTGTGTAGCGTACCCACACCGGCTTGTTTATCGCCGCGAGCCGCTCGGCGAAGCGCAACGTCGGCTCCAGATCCCCCCGGGTGACGCGGCGATAGGTTTCGGCGTCTCCGGACTTGATGTCGAGGATGACCAGGTCGAGCTGCTGCAAGTAATCATCGGTCACGCGCGCCCCCAAACTCCCGGAGGTTTCAATGGCGGTGTGCAGCCCCATGGCCTTGGCGGCGCGCAGGATGCGCCCCGTGAACGCCAACTGGACCAGCACCTCGCCGCCTGAAATCGTCAGCCCGCCCCCCATGGCTCGCAACGCGGGCGCAAAGTGGCCGAGCCGGGTGATGAGCTGCTCCGCCGATACGCGCACGCCGTCCTTGAAGTGCCAGGTGTCCGGATTATGACAATACTGGCAGCGGAGCGGGCAGCCGGAAACGAAGAGCGTGATCCTTATGCCTGGCCCGTCGAGGCGCGAGCCGGTTTCATACGAATGGGCGTAGCCGAACGCCCCTTCGCTGTCCACATAGCTTGCCGTGTCCAGCGCACCGGGCGACAGGTCATGGCGCAGATCATGACGACTCCCTTCCGGAATCTCCACCGCCGCGGCTGCGGGTGGCACGATGTCAGATGCTGCCATGGAAGAAACTGCGATTTACCACGTCGAGCTGCTGCTCGCGCGTGAGCCGGATAAAGTTCACCGCGTAGCCGGATACGCGGATGGTGAGCTGGGGATACTTGTCCGGATGCTCCATCGCATCGAGGAGCGTCTCCTTGCGCAGCACATTGAGGTTCATGTGGAACCCGCCCTGCCCGAAATACATGTCCAGGGCGTCGCAGGCCCGCTTGACCACCTCTTCCGAGCCCTGCCGGGTCTCTTGCGGCACGACCGAGAGCGTGTAGCTGATGCCGTCCTGGGCTTCGTCGTAGGGCAGATGCGCCACCGAAAGGCACGACGCCAGCCAGCCGTGGGAATCGCGTCCGTGCATCGGGTTTGCCCCCGGCGCGAACGGTTCGCCCAGGCGGCGGCCATCCGGCGTGCTCCCGGTGGCTTTGCCGTAAACGACATTGGAGGTGATGGTGAGCACCGACTGCGTGTGCACCGCGCCCCGGTAGGTCGGATAGTTCCGCAGGTGGTTCATGAACCGTTTCACCAGGTCCGCCGCGATGTTGTCCACGCGGGGGTCGTTATTGCCGAACTTGGGGAAGTCGCCGGCAATCTGGAAGTCAGTCACCAGCCCGTCCTCGCGGCGGATCGGCTTCACCTTGGCGTGTTTGATCGCCGAGAGGCTGTCGGCGGCGACCGACAGGCCGGCGATGCCAAAGGCCATCGTGCGCACGATGTCCCGGTCATGCAGCGCCATCATCAGCCGCTCGTAGTTGTAGCGGTCGTGCGAGTAGTGGATGCAGTTCATCGCATGGACATAGGTCCGCGCGAGCCACTCCATCATGCCGTCGAACCGGGCCATCACCTCGTCGTACTGGAGCACGTCCCCGACAACCGGCCGGAACAACGGACCCACCTGGTTGCCTTTGATTTCATCCCGCCCGCCGTTGATGGCGTAGAGCAGGCACTTGGCCAGGTTGACCCGCGCGCCGAAGAACTGCATCTGCTTGCCCAGCCGCATGGCCGAGACGCAGCAGGCGATGCCATAATCGTCTCCCAGCTCCGGCAACATCAAGTCGTCGTTCTCATACTGGAGCGAAGAGGTGTCGCGACTGACGGCGATGCAATAGCGCTTGAACGCCGCCGGTAAGTTCTTCGACCAGAGCACCGTGAGGTTGGGCTCGGGGGCCGGACCGAGGTTGGTCAGGGTGTGCAGCATCCGGAAGCTCGAACGGGTGACCAGCGGACGGCCGTCCAGCGCCATGCCACCGACGCTCTCCGTGGCCCAGTAAGGGTCGCCGGAGAAAAGGGCGTCATACTCGGGCGTGCGCAGGAAGCGCACGATCCGCAGCTTGATCACGAACTGGTCAATCAATTCCTGCGCCTGTTCCTCGGTCAGCGCCCCTTCCTTCAAATCGCGCTCCATATACACATCGAAGAAGGCCGAGACGCGGCCGATGGACATGGCGGCGCCGTTCATCTCCTTGATGGCGCCGAGGTAGCCGAAGTAGGTCCATTGCACGGCCTCGCGGGCATTGGCCGCTGGCCGGCTAATGTCGTACTCGTACGTGGACGCCATCTTCTTTAAGTCCGCGAGCGCGCGGATCTGCTCGGCCAATTCCTCCCGCAGTCGCATGACTTCCTCCGAAGGCCAACGCCCGTCCAACTCAGCCCGCTCCATCTTTTTGACCGCGATGAGCCGGTCCACCCCGTAGAGCGCCACGCGGCGGTAATCCCCGATGATGCGCCCGCGGCCGTAGGCGTCCGGCAGCCCGGTGATGATGTGGGAACTGCGGCAGGCCCGGATGTCTGGTGTGTAGAGATCGAATACGGCGTCGTTGTGGGTCTTGCGATACTTGGTGAACGTCTCGCGCACGGCAGGGTCCACCTCGATGCCGGCGGCTTTGAGTCCCGCCTCAACCATGCGAAAGCCGCCCGCGGGCATGATGGCCCGGCGGAAGGGCTTGTCGGTCTGCAGCCCAACGATTACTTCGTTGGCGCGGTCAATGTAACCGGGTCCGTGGGACGTGAGCGTGGAAGGCGTGCTGCCATCAGCGTCGAGGACGCCCTTCTTGAGCTCCTCGCGCAGGAGCGGTTGGAGGCGTTCCCACACGGCGCGCGTGCGGGCGGTGGGCTTGGCCAGGAATTCGGGGCCCTCAGCGTACGGAGTAAAATTGGCGACGATGAAGTCGCGCACGTCAATCTCACGCTGCCACCGGCCAGGCTTGAATCCGCGCCACGCGTCTTTGGCTTCAGGCTTTTCCATAGGTCCGTCTTCGGGTAATCGGTTTGTAGTGTTCGAACGGAGGCGCGTCCGGCAATTGCTTGCGCGGACGCGCGTTCCCCAGCCAACTTGCTTCAGCAGAGGACCAGGTTCGCCGCCAACCCACCTTCGCTCGTCTCTTTGTACTTCGACCCCATGTCCTTTCCAGTTTCGGCGAGGGTCTTGATCGTGGTATCGAGGTCAACGCGGTGCCGCGTCTCGACCTCGTTGCTGGCGATCGCGAAGGCAACCCAGGCCTTGACCGCCCCGAAGGCGCAGCGCTCGATGCAGGGGACCTGCACGTAGCCGGCGACCGGGTCACAGGTGAGCCCCAGGTGATGCTCGAGCGCCGACTCGGCGGCGTTCTCAAGGGTCTGCGGTGAGCTGTCCATCGCCTGTGCGATGAACGCTGCGGTCATGGCGGAGGCGACGCCAATCTCGGACTGGCAGCCACCCTCCGCGCCAGCGAGGGTCGCGTTGTGCTTGCAGAGATAACCGATCGCCGCGCCGGCAAGCAGACCCTCGCGGACTTTCTCCATCGGCAATTTGCGCTTGCTCTCGACGAGACCATAGACGATCGCGGGCATCACCCCCGCTGAGCCGCCCGTGGGCGCGGTGATGACCAGGTGGCCGCGAGCATTCTCCTCCGAAGCGGCCAGGGCGCAGGCAGAGACGAGCGCGATGGCGCGGTCGCTCTCATACTTGTCGTCCTGGGCGCGAGCCCAGACGGTGGCCGCCTTCGAGTGCAGCTTGATGGGACCAGGCAGCACTCCCTCCTTGACGGAGAGACCTGATTTCACGGTCGCCAACATGGCCCCGGCGATCTTGTCCAGAAACGCGTTGATTTGCTCCTCGCTCTTGCCGGACACGGCCACCTCGTTGGCCATGATCACTTGCGCGATGGACAGGTTGTTGTCCTCGGCATGCTTGCGCAGCTCCTTCATCGTCGCGTAGGGGTACCTGGGCTGACCCTTCTTGGGCGGCTGATAACCCTTCCACTCGATGAAGCCCCCGCCGACCGAGTAATACTCCTGCTCGTAGATGGCCTGATCGCCGGCCATGAGTTTGCAGGTCATGGTGTTGGGGTGTGGGAACTCGCCCTTGGGCGCATCGTAAATGATGTCGGCCAGCGACAGGTCGAACGTCTTGTCGCCGAGCTTCACCGGGTACGTTTGCTCCGGCTTCGCCTTCATCTCGTCGAGGAACAGCGGGTCAACCGTGGCCGGCTCTTTGCCCACCAGCCCCGCCAGCGAGGCGCGCTCCGTGCCGTGGCCCTTGCCAGTGGCGCTCAAGCTCCCATACAGGTGGACCTTGAGGCCCGTCGCCTGAGCGAGTTGGTCCGCCGGCAGCTTGGTGCAACGCTGGTAAAAGTCGTAAGTGATGCGCATCGGCCCGATGGTGTGTGAGCTGGAGGGGCCGGGGCCCACCTTGTAGAATTCCTCGACCACGGTCATTACCGGGCCCTTGGACTGTTTCACGACGTTCAGGCTGGGGGAAAGGCCCGGTCCCTTCTTTGGCGCGGCGGCTTCCTTCGCGGCCTGTTGGGCGCGCGCTTCGGGTGTCCAAGTGGCACCCGTCATCACCGCCGCCGCGCCGATGACGGCGTTGCGGATGAGGAACGCGCGGCGGTCGATGTTGGAGGGGATGGTAGGTTCGATGGGCAACGCCGCGAACGGCGCGTCATGTTTAGCTGGTGGTGTGCTCATTTCTATGCTCCTGGTTACTTGTTAGTTTATAGCTTTACTGGGAACTCACTTTCAAAGACTCGATTGCCTCACGCAGAATGGCGGCGCTGCGGCGCAATGCTCTCTCCTCCACGGCATTCAGCGATAACGGTATCGTCGCCAGCGCGCCTCGCCCACCGACGAGGTGAGGCAATGCCAGCGTGACGCGGTCGCAGCCCGGGACGCCCGCGATGCGCTTGAGCAATTGCAAACGCGTTTCGCCCGGCTTCTGCGCCACGCCGCCGGCAATGACCCCCACCCGCGCCCCGGCAAGCTCCGGGTAATCCCCCGCGCGGATGGTGAGGGGATGGGCAAACGGGACAGCGTGATAGATGTCGTTGGCCTCGGCCTCGGCGCGAGCGCGGTTCAGGTCCACGAGGACAATCTCCCGCCCCACGCCGCTCATCACGAGCGCGTAGGCCGAGGTCGCGCCAACCATGCCGCATCCGACGATGCCCACCTTCATATTCAGGCTTCGCTTTGTATTCCCTCGATGTATCCCTTTGTGCCGGTCTGGACGTGCGCGGCGTTGGCTTCGTCGGTGTCTATGTGCATGGCGAGGGCGAAGGTCGGGTCCACGCGGACCAGCACATCGCCGAAGATGAGCTCGCGGTCGCCGTCCACGCGCACCCGCACAACCGACTTGTCGCGCACGCCGTAGCGCAGGGCATCAGCGGGTGTCATGTGAACGTGGCGCAGCGCACAGATGACGCCGCGGTCCAGCTTCACGCTGCCGGCCGTGCCCTCCAAAGTGCATCCGGGCGTGTCCTTGATGTCCCCGCTCTCACGGATGGGCGGATGCACGCCGAGCCTGAATTGCTCGGTCATGGCGATCTCGACCTGCGTGATCTTGCGCGCAGGGCCCAGCACGCGCACGCGCTCGATGCGGCCTTTGGGCCCGACAATGGTGAGCTGTTCTTTGCAGGCATACTGGCCGGGCTGCGACAAGTCCGCGTGTTTGGTCAGTTGATGCCCCTTCCCGAACAGGGCCTCGACGTGCTCCTGCGTCAGGTGGATATGGTGCGCCGAGACTTCGACCAGGAAAGGCTCCTGCTTCTGCGCTTCGAGCACCCGCGTAAGGTAGGTCCGGCTCAAGGCGCGCAGCGCCTCGCGCGCCATCATCCGCTCCTCGTCGGTCGGCACGATAAGCACCGTGATCTTCGAGTCGTCGGTGGAGATGCGGCAGACTTCATCGAAGCCGCGCGCCTCGCGGTTGCGTTGCTCATCGAGCGCGATTCCCATGCAGCTCAGCCCCTGCAACGCCAGCGCCCGAACCATGGCGCTGCCCTGTCCAATGCCGCCGGTGAACACAATCGTATCCATCCCGCCCATCGCCGCCACATAGGCGCCGATGTACTTCCGCACGCGGTAGCAGTACGCCTTGAGCGCGAGCAATGCCCGGGCATTGCCCTCCTCTGCCGCTTTGAGGATCTCCCGCATGTCGCTGGATACCCCCGACAAGCCCAGCAGCCCACTCTTCTTATTCAGCAGCTCCTCGGATTTGCCCGCCGACAGACCTTCGGTGCGTTCGAGGAAAGCCAGGATGCCTGCGTCAACGTCGCCGCAGCGCGTGCCCATAATGAGCCCCTCGGCGGGCGTGAAGCCCATGGTGGTGTCCACCGACCGCCCGTGGTCCACGGCACAAAGCGAGGAGCCGTTGCCCAGGTGGCAGCTTATGATCTCCAATTCATTGGGGCGGCGTCCAAGGAATTGGGCCGCGCGCAAAGCGACGTAAGCGTGGGACGTGCCGTGGAAACCGTAGCGCCGCACCGCCTTCTGCTCATAGAACTCGTAAGGCAGTCCGTAGAGATACGCGTAAGCCGGCAGCGTGTGATGAAACGCCGTGTCGAACACGGCCACGTGCGGCACCGCGGCGAACAGCCGGCGCATCTCCTTTATGCCGGCGACGTTCACCGGGTTGTGCAGGGGCGCGAGCGGGCTCAACGCTTCGATCTGCGCCAGCACTTCGTCGGTGATCACCGTCGCCTCGGCGAAACGCTCGCCGCCATGGACCACGCGATGGGCCACCACGCTGACCTCGCCAACCCCGCCGATCACTCCTGTCCCCTTGGCGGTGAGTTCCTTTACTATCGCCTCGAAGGCTTCGGCAAAACCCCCGGATGGAAGCCCCCGTTTCACCTCGCCCCCCGGCCCGTGGTGCACCAGCCGGGTTCCCGTAATCCCAATGCGCTCTACCTGACCCTGGGCCCGCCGCGACTCATCCGCCGTGTCGTAGAAGCTGTATTTGACCGACGAGGACCCGCAGTTGATGACGAGGATCTTCTCCGGTCTCTCGCCCTTCAGCTTCAGCCCGTACGGGTCATCGCCCCGCCGCAATGCGGCCGCGGCTTTCGATGGGTCGGCCATCACTTCCCGGAGTCGTGCTGCGATGGTCCGCGAGACGTGCTGCACCGCCTTCGGCTCTGCCATGATGATGGATTGGAAGAGCGACACCGGGATGCGCAGCACTTCGCACGGTGACTCGGCGATAAAATCCGCGAGCAGCTTGTCGCCGGTCATCAACGCCAGTTCGCCGAAGGTGCCGCCTGCTTCAAGCCGGCCAAAGACCTGGCGGGTGCCCCCCTCGCCGATCATGGAGGCGGAGACAGAGCCGCGCAGCACGACGCTGAAGTGGGTGGCTTCCTCGCCACAATGTGCGACCGCTTCGTTCGCCTCGAAGGACGCCACGCGCGAGCCGTTCACCAACTGCTGCAGGCGGTCGTCGGAGAAGTCCTTGAACAGGTCAACTTTCCCCTTAATAAACTCACGAGTGTTCATAGGCAAAGGCGGCGCTGGCCAACCGGCTGGGGGATGTTGTCATCCACGACCGCCACGCGAATCCTGGTTGCGTTCATCCGGGTTAGTTCAGTTCGTAAAACCGGCGGGAAACTAGCGCCGATGGCCGAAGGCCGCCTATTGTCCTTTGGTGCAGTACGCGGAGACGGGGGTCGGTTGTGAGCCGAAGAAAAGAAAGCCGTCTTAGGGAATCTTCTACTCCGAAACCAGTGCCGGGCGACGCTGCCGGTCATCTACAATCGCTTCTTGCCCAACCGGGAAGACCGGGCCCACTGCCGAGGCCCTTGCACACCCGGCGAGGACGGTTCTTTCCTCCGTATTTGTGCGGAACCACCCTCCGTATTGAATGGATTTGAACAATAAGCTGGACAATAACATGCTCAGTCGGTTTCAATGAATACCGTGAACCAAAGAAGCATAATCACTTTCGGCGTATTGAGCACAATGTTGGCCTTTTTGTGGACCGGTTGCCGAAGTCCCGAGGGAGGGCACTCCGGTGATTTCTCGCAGGTTGCAACGCCAGGCCAGGCGCCTTCGACTCGCCATGATGGCCAGGGGATTACAAATGCGCAACCAACTGATTTAACGCAACCTGCGTCTCCTCGCTCAGAGTCTTTGACTCTCCGGGAGGGCGACACGCTCCGGATCACATTTCCCGGCTCGCCGAATCTGAATACCTCGCAGCAGATTCGGCGCGACGGCAAGATCTCCTTGCCGCTGGTTGGGGAAGTGAAGGTGGTCGGGATGACTCCGGTCGAATTGGAGAAGCAGTTGGTGAAGCTCTATGAGCCGCAATTAGTGACTAAAGAGGTAAATGTGATGCTGGAATCGTCGGCGTACTTTGTGTTCGTGACGGGAGCGGTGTCACGACCCGGGCGAATCGTCTTCGATCGGCCCATTTCAGCCCTGGAAGCCGTAATTGACGCCGGGGTGGATTACTCGAAAGCCAATCTTAAGAAGGTCACGGTTATTCGCCGACAAGCGGGGCACGAGGCGCATTTTTATCATTTGAACCTCAAACGGGAGTTATTGCAGGGACTGAGCAGTGAACCGTTTTACCTACAACCCTTCGACATCGTCTTCGTGAAGGAGCGCTTCTCCTGGTTCTGACATAATGATCGGCACGCCGACTGCTGCTAAGTTTGAATGCGGCTGTCCCTTGCTTCGAATGGATTGTGCGCCGGCGTTCTTCGCCTGCTTCGCCCCTTGGCGATTTGCCTCCTCGAATTACCGAGGTAACGGCCCATTTCATGAGTTCCGTACATTTACGGCAAAATTGTCCGTAGAGGTTTTCAGAATCCGCCGTTGACCCCTCGGGCGAGCGGCGGGAAAATGGTAACCGAGCAAAAACGCAGGCGCGCCATGAAGCATGGGGTGCACGAGTTGCTGCTGATGACGCGCGACGCTCGGTAGCCGGGTGTCTGCCGGTTCTGCCCTTCGGGCCTTTGGGCCGGGTGGGCAACCGCAGAAGTTGCTCCTCGGAGTCTGGTCGCGGGTTGACCAGGATTTACCCGACGAGCCGCCCATAGTGATGAGGCGAAAACAGAGTTCCGGAGGTTTCCGGGGCCAAACGAAAAGTGGCGCAGACCCTCTGCGGACCACCAAGTGCGGAGCTTTGAACACATGGAAGACCTTGCAACCCGTGGCCAAAAGGCAAACAATTGGGCCGTAGCTTCGGCAGCTTGACCACACCCGCGCTCGGGCTTCGATTCGGGATGCAGGACGCCATGATTAACGCCTTCCAAAGCGCATCCAGGGTTGGTAGTGGAATTCCCCAACTCCTGGACCCTGTTGGCGACAAGACCTGGGACGCAAGGCTTGCAGCGCAAGGTATCGAGGCTTTTTTCCAAGGCGCGGCCTGGGCAAGAGTGTTACAGGAGACTTACGCGTACAAGCCAAAATACTTTGCGACGCTTGCGGGAGGACATCTGAATGCGTTGCTGCCCGTGATGGAGGTTGCCAGTTGGTTGACGGGACGCAGAGGGGTGTCACTCCCGTTCACCGATTATTGTGATCCGTTGGCGGGCGATTCGGCTGCCTTCCGGCAGCTTTTCGATCAAGCGGCCGTGTATGGGCGAGACCGGCGTTGGAAGTACCTGGAACTGAGGGGTGGACAACAGTTTCTGAGGTCTGCGCTGCCGTCCCAGCAATTTTACGGTCACAAAATTGCTTTGGTGGGAGACGAGAAGGAATTATTTGCAGCACTGAGACCGCCGGTGCGCCGGGCCATCCGGAAAGCCGAAAAAGAGGGGGTCACGGTTGAGATTCTGGCGGATGGCAAGGGAGTCCAGCCATTCTACTCGCTGCACTGCCGGACACGCCGCAAACACGGGCTGCCGCCGCAGCCGTTCGAGTTCTTTCAAAACCTGCAGAAGTACATTTTGGAAGCGGGATGCGGCATTATCGTTTTGGCTCGGCTTGGGGCGAAAGCCATCGCCGGCAGCATGTTTTTCCATCTGGGACAACAGGCGATCTACAAGTTTGGGGCGTCCGACGAAAGAATGCTTGAACTGCGGGGCAACGACTTGGTGATGTGGGAAGGCATCAAGTATTATGCTGCCTCAGGCTTGCGGACGCTTCGTCTCGGGCGAACCTCGCTGACCAACGAGGGCTTACGGCGCTTCAAGCTAGGTTGGGGTGCGCGAGAGCACTCGATCAATTACTTTAAGTACGATCTACGGAAGGACGCATTTGTAGCAGATCGCGATAA
>Ga0181532_10002823_pt1 | contig 16027 bp, 16 predicted proteins | sample PEATcosm2014_Bin_33_FD_119768 | JGI IMG/M metagenome (GOLD analysis project Ga0181532, IMG submission 119768) | Peatland microbial communities from MTU Mesocosm Facility, Houghton, MI, USA - PEATcosm2014_Bin11_30_metaG | ecosystem: Environmental > Terrestrial > Soil > Wetlands > Peat | place...
CGACAGTGCCGCCGATCTTCAGTTAAACTCACGCCTCGGATGCCAGACCGTGATCAAGAAGCCGGGCAAACTGGTCGTGGAAATCCCGGCCTGGAATCGGAATTACGTTTCGGAAGAGCATTAGAACCCAGCTATTCGCTAATGGTCGTTCGCTGTTTGGCCTTGCACCCAAGGATGAACGATGGCGAAGTTGACGAGTCGAATAGCGAACAGCGAACGACGAAAAGCGGAGTTTACCATGCCGAAGCAACTTACCTGGAGCGATTCTGAAGACATCGGGATTCTGCTTTCTGAAACCCACCCGAAAATCGACCCGCTCGCGGTCCGATTTACCGACCTGCACAAATATGTGATCGAGCTGCCCGGCTTCAGAGACGATCCCGCGCAGTCGAACGAAGCCAAGCTGGAAGCAATCCAGATGGCGTGGCATGCGGAAGTTCTCGACCGAACCCAGGGATAATTTGCTTGTGGAGCGACGGGCGTCCTCGCCCGCCCAGCCGGGCCGCCCGGCACAGGCACCTAATCAGCGTACGCCCGCCGTACTCGGAGCCGCATCTTCCACGCTCGCCTCGCGCAGAAACTTCGCAGCCTCTTCGGGCGGTGTGGGGTTGATATAGAAGCCGGTCCCCCACTCGAATCCCGCCGTCTTGGTCAGTTTGGGCATGAATTCGATGTGCCAGTGGTAATACTCGTTGCTCGGATCCTGTGCCGGCGACGTGTGGATGACCAGGTTGTACGGAGGATTGTCGAGCACGCGGTCCGCTTTCATCAGCAGCAGCTTGAGCGCTTTCGCGAGATTTTCGAACATCTGCGATGACGAGTTCTCAAAGGCAGATTCGTGGCGTTTCGGCAGAATCCAGGTTTCAAAGGGAAACCGTGGCGCATACGGGGCAAGAGTCAGGAAGTCTACGTTCTCCGCGACCACTCGAATGGCGCTCTCGATTTCCTGCCGGATCGCGTCGCAGAACACACAGCGTTCTTTGTAGATGTAATACTGCTTGGCTCCCTGCAATTCCTCAACCACGTAAATGGGCACAATCGGCAACGCAATCAGCTGCGAGTGCGAGTGCTCGAGCGAAGCGCCGGCCGCTTCTCCGTGATTCTTGAAGATCAGAATGTACTTGAAGCGCCGATCTTTCTTCAGGTCGAGAATACGATCGCGGAAGGCCCACAGAAGGTCTTCGATTTTCTTCGAGGGAAGCGAGGGCAGAGTGGCGTTATGGTCGGGCGTTTCGATAATGACTTCGTGGGCGCCGATGCCATTCATCTTGTCAAACATGCCCTCGGCCTGCTTATTCAAATTGCCTTCGATGCCGAGCGCCGGGAACTTGTTCGGAACCACGCGGATCGTCCAACCCGGACTGTCTTTCTGAAGAGTATTGCCGTTGACGCTGGGCCGATACGCCAGAATCTCCGGCGGTGTCTTGCTCTCATTGCCATAACAGAAGGGACAGAATCCACCCTTGATTTTCACGGCCTCGCGCGCAAAGTCGGTAGGCCGCTTGGCGCGATCCGTGGAAATAATTACCCACCGGCCCACGATGGGGTCTTTTCTTAATTCAGGCACTTACTAAATCCTTTCAATAGGAATCGGCAAAGTCACGATTGTACGCCACGGGGAACGCATTTTGAAACAGCTCGAATGAGGGTCGGCTGAAGGTGCGCTCGCTGTCTCTGCGATCACTCCGTCCGCGATGACGGCCTCCGCGATCGCCGTTATCGCGATCATAATTATCGCGATCATAGTATACGGCGAGCACGTCGAATCGCCACCCCGCCTGGCACGAAAGCGGCATCTGGCGAAGGAAGTCTCGTGCGACCCTCGATAGCTCTCTCTGTTTATCGCGATCGACGGCAGCTTCGGCAGGCTTGAAATCACGCTTCGTCCGAGTTTTTACCTCGATAAAACACAGGACGTCCCGATCCCAGCCGACGAGATCGAGTTCGCCGCGATGATTCGGGGAGCGAAAATTGCGGGCGATGATCGTGTAGCCCCGCCGGCGCAAATAGAAGTAAGCGTCCTCCTCGCCGCGCCGGCCAGTACGCTGGTGCGCGGGAATATCCTCCGGCGAAAGCGTTCTCGCCGCCAGCCAGTCCAGCGCTCGTAGTGTGGCTTGCGTCAGGCGTCCGGCGAACATGGAGAGACTCCATCTTCACCCTAGCTTGTACCAACCGCGCGTTATGTGATGGTGATCACCGCGCATCCGGTACAATTCGCCACTCGCGAGTTCCGGCGGGACCCGCGGCTCAGATCTTGATTGCCGCAAAGCGAAGGCGAATGTAGTCCGCGGTCCAGCGCTCTTGCGAATCGCACAGAACAGGCTTGAGCGTGGCGGTGACTTCGTCGAGAAACCAGCCGCGTTCACTCTGCGGCACTGCGGCACAGAACGGATTAGCGAAGGTTTCCAACCATCCGCGCATTCCAGTTGGCAATGACGTGGGGCGCGGAATCAGTTGTACGCTTTGCGGAGCAAAACCGGCCCGGCGGAGCCGTATTTTGTAGTCGTCGACGGTGGGGAAGTACCAAGGAATCCACGAAGCCGCGTCTCTGATGCCTCGGCGCTCAAGCGCGCCCAGCAGCGCGACGGTAATTGCGCCGACGCAGGCATGGCCGCCCATCTCACCCACGAACCTGCCTCCGGTCCGGAGCGCGCGGATTGCACCCGCGACCGGCGCGTCCGGATCATCCTTAACCCAGTGCAGTGCGGCATTGGAGAAGACGGCATCGAATTCGTTTTCAAAAGTCAGCGCTCTAGCGTCCATAATTCTCGCGTCAAGGCCACGCTGACGCGCGGCTGCGATCATATCGGCGGAATTGTCGACGCCCACTACATGAGCGCCCAGCGCAACCAGCTTTTCAGTCAGCGCTCCGTCTCCGCAACCCAGATCGAGGATGCGCTCGCCGGGTTGCGGCTGGAGCAAATCGAGCACTGGCTGCCCCAGTTCCGGCACGAAGTGCGCGTTTGCAGCGTAGACGTCGGCCTTCCAATTCTGGGAGGCTGGTAATTGCGGGGGAACGGTCACGGCTTCAACTTACCACTTCCGAAAAAAGTAACGAAGCCGGTCCGACTGGCTTGCCTTTATCGATTTTCCTTTTTCCCACGGTATTCACCATCACCACGCCGCCGAGCGCAACCGCGCCCCCAACCAGAGAGATCAGCTTCGGCACCTCGCCCAGCCAGACCCACGCAATGCCAATGGCCACAATCGGAATCACGTAGAGCAGCGTGGTCGTACGTCCGGCGGCGCCGTGCGAAAACACGTAGGCCCACGCCACATACGCAAGCGCTCCCGGAAAGATGCCCAGATAAATTACCGCCAGCGTCGCCGCAGCCGGAGCAGCGCGCAGAGTGTGCATCAAGCCGTGACCAAATGGCAGCATCAGCGCCGTCCCGAACCAGATCGAATACGCCGTAAATTCCAGCGCGCTGTATCTGCTCAAATAGTGCTTCTGCAGAATCATGTAGAGCGCGGACGTAACCGCGGCTGCCAGAATGATCAGCGCTTGCGGTGAAAGCCGGATGCGTTCGCCTTCTCCACAGGCAATCAGCGCGACGCCCGCGAAACTCACGAACACTCCACACCATCCGATCGCAGTCAGTTTCTCATGCAGCCAGAATCGAGCCGCCAGCGCGGTCCAGATCGGAATGGAGGCAATCAGCAGACTGGCTGCGCCCGCAGTCACGCGAGTCTCTCCGTAATTGAGCGCCAGGTTGTAAAAGGTGATCCCGAGGGCACCGGTCAGCACCAGTCCGGGAATGTCTCGCAATTCAGGACGGCGAAAGTGTGCAATCCCGGCGTAGACGGCGAGCACCAGAGACGCGACCAGAAAACGCAGGATGGCGAGATTCGCTGGCGAATAAGCGTGCAGGCCGGCGCGAATGCCGGCAAAGGCAGAGGCCCAAACCATCAAGGTGAACGCCAGTGCGACAAGAGTGCGAGATGTAAAGCGTGGCATCGAGAGGCCTCCTTCCAGCAGGAATTTCCGTTGACGAATTTCAGAATATGAGTAGAGACGGGGCTTGCCCCGTCTTAGATCGCTGAGACGCGGCAAGCCGCGTCTCTACGCGACGCTAACTCCATCCCCGACGCGGATCGTGCCCGGCGTAAGAATTTGCGCCCGCAATCCCCCGCGGTGCAGCAGTCCCTTGATCACCGGCTTGCCCGTCACTTTCTCCAAGTGGTCGCAAGGCTCGCACAGGCGGATACCGCGAATGCGCACATCGCCGATAACAAATTCCCTCCCCACCAGGTGATTCAGTGGGACGTTGCGTGTCACGATGTTGCGGCGAGCGTCGCCCGCAGCCAACTCAACCTGATAGTCGCGCCGCAGCGCCTCAATCGCTTCCGCCTCAATCAGCGTGAGTTCGCGATCCGGCTTCGGCTTGTAGAACGTGCCCAGCTTGAGCGCATACCGGTCGCCCTCAAGCCCCGCGCCCGGAATCGCCGTCGCCCGGCCAACAGATTCCGGCGTCCCTTGCGCGGTGGAAGCGATATAAATCGACTCCACAGTTCCGTTCTGCATAGGCACCTCCAGCGACCAACGACCAACGACTAACGACGAATGCCCAGCGACTATGCGTTCTTTTCAACGCTGGCGATCGACTCTTCCAGCGCATCCATAGCCACGTCAGCTTCGTCCTTGGTAACGATCAGCGGTGGCGCGATGCGAATCGTGCTCGGACCGCAGCCCAGAAACAAAACGCCGCGCTCGAACGCAGACTCAACGACACGATCGCGCTCACTGGCACCGTACTCGCGGGTCGTCTGGTCTTTCACGATGTCGACGCCGATCATCAGCCCACGTCCCCGCACGTCGCCGACAATCTTGTGCTTCTTCGGCCAGTCCGCCATGCGTTTCCGCATGTGGTCACCGACTTCCTGCGAATTCCGCAGCAGCCCTTCTTTCTTGATCACATCAAGCGTGGCCAGCGCCGCAGCGATGCAGACAGGGTTTCCACCGAACGTCGACGCGTGCGAACCAGGCACCCAGTCCATGATGTCGGCCTTGCTCATGGTGACGCCGAGCGGCATCCCCGAGGCAATGCCCTTCGCCATGCAAACTATGTCGGGCTGCACACCCGTGTGTTCGACGGCAAACCATTTGCCGGTGCGGCCGATGCCACTCTGCACTTCATCCACCACTAGCAGGATGCCGTGCTTGTCGCATATCCGGCGTAGCTCCTGCATGAAGATCGTCGGAGCGACAACGTATCCGCCTTCGCCCTGAATCGGCTCGACAAAAATGGCCGCGACTTCTTCCGGCGGAAGGACCGTCTTGAACAGTTTGTCCTCGATATAGCGCGCGCAACCAAGCGCAAATTTCTCCGCATCCTGCGGACCGCCCTCACAGCCGCGATACAAATCGGGATAGCGCACGTGCGTAACTCCCGGAACCAGCGGCGAGAAACGGCGCTTCTGCTGCGGCTTTGAGGCCGTGAGCGAGAGCGCGCCCATGGTTCGTCCGTGGAAAGCTCCGAGGAAAGCGATCACCTGCTGCCGCTTGGTGTGATAGCGCGCCAGCTTCAACGCGCACTCGATAGCTTCGGCGCCGGAGTTGCCGTAATAAATCTTGTGCGGCCCTGGCATAGGAGCGATCTTCGATAGCCGCTCGGCCAGCGTCACCATGCCTTCGTAATAAAAGTCTGTGCCCGACATGTGAATCAATTCGCCCGCCTGCTTCTGAATGGCCGCGACCACTTCCGGATGGCAATGGCCGGTCGAGACCACGGCGATGCCAGCCGAAAAATCGAAGAACTCGTTGCCATCCACGTCTTCGACCACAACGCCGCGCCCGCGCTTGGCAACCATCGGATAAGAGCGCGTGTAGGAAGGGGAAATGTATTTTTCATCGCCCGCGAGAATGCGCTTGGCATTAGGACCCGGAAGCGCAGTCTTGAGCTTGGGGCCGGCAATCAAAGTCTTGGTGGTCATAAAATCCTCCAGATCGGGTATTAGTTCTCAGTGGTGATGAGGCCGGAGTTCGAGCAGCGCAGCTGCTTAGGCTAGGAGCTAAAAGCCAGAAGATAAAAGCGATTAGCTGAGCAAAAAGAGGAAAGAATAATTAGTCGCTGCCAAAGAGATTGGCGCGCACGTGCGAAGGCAGAACGGAGAGGTACCGGCGGGGACAAGCGCGTCCCTCGATCCAGCACGTCCGTAGAGGCGAAATGTAACCATTCAAGCGCATAGCAACTGTCAACATTATATCCCGTATGAGCGAACGTCGTAACCCCCAAAGAAACACCCCAAAGTCACGTCCAAGGGCCCTGTGTGGGGACGGGCGTCTCGCCCGTCCGGCCGAGGAAAGCTCGGCAGTGCTAGGTAGAGATCGCCGCCCGGTTCTCCCCTGCTTCAAACACAAAGCAATCGCTCAGCAAGAAATTCACCAGCGAACAAACGACGACCGCAAGTAAATTCGACGCGACATAGTTGAGCTTAACTTCGCCGATGAGCAACCGCATCACCACCAGGTTCCCGGCAATAGAAACCGCCCCATTGCTGGCATTGAACTTTACCAGCCTCATCAGCGACTGCACTGGCCGCAAAGCCGGCCGATCCGCCCAAGTAAAGCGCTCGTGCCACAAGAAATTGTGAATTACCGCGATCTCGACCGCCAGCCCCGTCGCCAATGGATAATCCACTTTCATCCAGGAGCGAAAAACGGCCAGCGCTGCCAGCTGCACGCCGATGCCGATTCCGCCAACGGCGTTGAACTTCACCCAGCGGAGAAAGGTTCGATTGTGCTTTTTCGGAGAACTGGGAACCGGGAACTGAGAATTGTTCACAATATTCTCTCTTCGCGATAGAGCCGGACCGTATTCTTCAGGCTCACAACCACCAGCATCAGCAGCATCCCGGCCAATCCGATTGCGCCGCCAATATCAAACAGCCGGAAGCGCCCGTGAATCACCCACGCCCAGCGAAACAGCGCCAGGTTGCCCACAGCCAGCAAGACCCGCAACTCGGTCGGCCCGAAGCGCCACAAAGAAAGATGAAATTCGCCAAGCGTATAAGTCGCCAGATACGACTGGATGGAAAGCAGCAGAAATGCAATCAGCAACCCAATCGCAATCACCGGATGCATGTAGCCGGATAGCGCCAGTCCGCCCATCATCGCCACTGCGCCAATGGAATCGATGATATGGTCCACGTAAAATCCGTAACGCGGCCTCTGCCGCTGCCGCACGCGCGCCAGGGTCCCGTCAAGACTGTCTCCAAACCAGTTCACCGCGAGACACAGAACAGCCGCCAGCAGCATCCGGCGGTCATGAACCGCAAGCGCGTAACAAACGCCAGTAGCAATCTGGGCAGCAAATCCAAGCACGGTCAGATGGTCGGAATTCACCCACGCCGGCATGCGCTCAGCCATCCAGACCAGCGCCCGTTTTTCGGCCGCGGCCAGGAAGCTTCCATGCACCCGCGCAGCCTGGCGGAAGTTGGCGCGGCGGACATCGGCCAACGTCTTAGGGTTGATCTGTTCCGCAAAATCCGCAAATGAGGTAGCCATAGTGCCTCGTTTCTGCGGGCACTATGCGACGCGGGCGACGGGATAACAATGCAGAGCAGGTAAAATGCAGATCAACCGCCAAGCCAAAATATTTCAGATAGTTAGATGAGGTCCTCGCCTGACACTCCTCCCGGAAAGCTGCCTTGGGCTCGTGTGGGGACGGGCGCCCCGCGAGCCTGCCCTGAGCGAAGTCGAAGGGTCCAAGCCGAGCAACCCTCGGCAGACTCCTCCGGCATTCAGTGCACCTGATCGGCCGACTCCAGAACTGCAGCCCTGATCTGCTCCACCGCCCACCGAATCTCTTCGCCGGTGATCACTGCCGGAGGCGCAATCAACAAGTGGTCTCCCGCAACCCCGTCCACGCATCCCTGCATGGGATAGACCATCACCCCGCGCCGCAGACAAGCCTGCCCCACTAACCCTGCAAAATTCTTCTCGGGCGGGAACGGGGCCTTGGTCTTCTTGTCCGCGACAAACTCGACCCCGCACAACAACCCCAACCCGCGGACATCCCCAACCGTATCCAGATCGCGCAAGCTTTCCAGCGCGACCTTCAAAGCAGAGCCAGCAGTCGCCGCAACATCAGAATCGGCAGCACGCACCAGATTCAACGCCCGGATACGCCGCAGCACTGCGCGACCCGCCGCTACCGAAACCGGATGCGCGTTGTAAGTAAAACCATGCAGAAAAGCTCCAGATCCCGTGTGGGGCGGACATTCCTGTCCGCTCGCCGTACCACCGGCGATGGCATCGACAACTTTCTTGCTGGCAATTACCGCCCCCAGCGGAGCGTATCCCGAAGATAGGCCTTTGGCAGTAACCAGAATGTCGGGCGCAATTTTAGAGTGTTCGACCGCGAAATTTCGCCCGGTACGCCCCACGCCGGTCATGACTTCATCGGCAATCATCAGCACGCCATGCCGCCGGCAAGTATCCGCGACCGCCTGCAAGTATCCCGGTGGAGGCGTGACCGCTCCCAGCGTGGCGCCGCTCAGGGGCTCAAAGATGAAGCCTGCCACATTACTACTGTTGCTCTGCGACGTCGCCTCATTCGCCGCTTCAATCGCGCGCTCCAGCTCCGCGGCATACTGCTGTCCGCAGTTGTAGCAACTGTCCGTGCAGTCGAAGGCGCAGCGATAGCAATAAGGCATTCCGATGTGCTCAAACTCGCGCACCATCGGAAGGTAAATCTCGCGCCGTTTGCGGTTGCCCGAAACCGCGAGCGCTCCGAGCGTGGCTCCGTGATAGCTCTGCTGGCGGCTCAGAATCTGATGCCGATTCCCCTGGCCGATCTCCACCTGGTACTGCCGCGCCAGCTTCAGCGCCGTTTCGACCGATTCCGAGCCGCCGCAGGTGAAGTAGACCGCCCCTCCGGCAAAATGTTCGCCGGCAAAATCCAGCAACTCCTCAGCAAATTCTTCTGCCACCAGAGTCGTGAACTGGCTGCTATGGACAAACTCCAACTGCCGAGCCTGTTCCGCCATAGCGTCCGAAATTTCTCGGACGCCGTGACCAATAAAATTCACCGCCGCCGATCCCGAGAAATCCAGATAGCGATTGCCGTCGCCATCCCAGATATAAACTCCCGCGCCCCGCACGGCCACGGGATACGGCTTAAGAAACGATCGGCGCAAAACCGGCGTACGAAGTTGCTGCTCAGTCAAGAGAGGCTTGGCCACACGCGGATTATAGCAACGAGATTCCAGTGGCGCGGACCTGCCTGAGCGAAGCCGAAATGTACGGATTTCCGGGGAAGGCCGACGATCCGCGAAGAGGCCGGATGTTTACTGTTGAAGCATTATCCCGTAGTCGCTGCCCCCCACCCCCTACCCCCCCACCCCCTTCTTATCGTCTCTGGAATGATGGGGTTAGGAACGCTTTCCTCTAAAGATTTCAAAACAAAAGACTTATTCGTAAAGTACTCCAGAATATGGACTTAAGCTTGATTCTCTGCCTAAATTCCCGTTTTGGGGCGGTTTTGGGGGAGGACTTGTGCTACTTCACGCTGAGAGCGCCCCCACCGGCTGAACGGTTCGGTTTATCAAAGAGTACTGGCTGTCGGCTTTGCCGAGTCAGGCCATTGTCGCATCGGGCAGGAGGGGAGTCTGTGATGGCGCGCACCGGCTGATTGTGATGAAAAACTCGCGTGGCTCTCAGGAGCGGGCTCCGGTGCTGCCCACGCGTCAATGCGTAAGTGAAATGGCGACGTTACGCCAACAATCCCCCGCGCTTCCGGTGCGCGAACAAGCCCCGCCCAAAGAAGCTTAGACGCGGCAGCAAGAGAACAGCAGTACAGCAGAAGAGAAAAGAAGAGAATCACCAGCAAACTTTTGCGCCGAGGTTGTTCACGACGTCCGAACTGACTTGCACCATCTTTCCGTTCTTCAACTCCTGAACGCTCAGGACGTAATCGCAACCCGGCCCGCTAACGGGAAGGTTTTGCAGCAGCGTCTGCGACTCATCTTTCACCAGTTTCAACTGTCCTTTGGACCAGACGTAAGTCTTCGTGTCATGGCATCCGCCAAAAGGAGGACAGGAAATGTTGGTGTACGAAGTTATAGTCTTGTTGCTCGGATGCGGACGTGGATTCGTCAGCTGCGACAGTGCCGGTGATGCCACATATCTCTGCAACTTCGGATTCCACAACCAGGCGCAATAGGTCTCGTTGTCGCCTTTGGAAAGCTGCAGCAGCAGATCGGGCAAGCCGTCGAAATTGAAATCACCGATGTTCAAACTGCCCGCGGGTGGCTGTCGCGGAACCGGGTTTCCGGTGCACACTGGCAGCGACTGAATCTTCTGGTTGCCTTTGAAGACCATAATGCTCACCAGGTTCTCTGCGGTTGGGTCGAGGCCTTCCTCAAGTCCGATCCCCTGCAGTCCAGGAACGGGATTCGGTTGAACCTGCGCGTGAGCGAGGGGTGCAGCAGCGAAGAGTAACAGCAACGCATATCGTTTCACGTACTTGACCTTAGCCCAGACCTGTCGGCTTGGGAGCTGTGAAAACTGACAGTCCTTGAAAGCCGCAGTTCACGAATCGAGCATTAGCGTGGCACGAGTGCAACCAGCCAGCCAACGAAAAGCCCCGCCCAAGCCAAGGCTGGACGGGGCAACCGTAGAGATTCAGACAATCGCAGCGGCTGCGACAGCCGCCCTGCGAAGCTATTTCAGAGAAGCGAACAAAGTCTCTTCTCTGGCGGAAACGTTCTGGGCGCGCAGTTCGGCCTCCGCCTTGCTCTCCGGCAGATGGTATGCAATCTTGCTGCCCTGGAGCTTGATTCCCGAAAGGAAGTAACGGCCTCCATATTGCTTGAAGACCAGTGCGTAGTGCTGGGATTCTTGCTTGCCCTCTGTCCGAGACGACAGTGAAAACAGGCCGACACTTGCGTCCGCGTTGCGAATCATCAGAGTGCTGCCGTCGATGGTGGCAACCTGCACGACGCATTCGCCTGCAGGAACGATCTTGTTGGCCACCACGAACTCAAATGGCACCTGGGACACGAGCCGAGAACCGCTATTCAGTTGCGCAGCTGCCATGCCCGAGAGCACCACTAATGTCATTGCGACTAACCACTTTGCGTACTTCATAAACTGCCTCCGAGAGCTAATCAGCTCAGCGGGGAAGTGATTGCCATCTTGGCCCAGGTTCGAGAGAACGTCCATAGAGCCAGTCTGAAGCCGTCTGAATTGATATGAAGGATTGAATGCTCCACACAGCTTTTCACTGTGAGTGCGGTGGCGATGGTACGACAGCTACCCGTCTTTCCGGGTCAGTTCCCAGCGCCAGACCGAGCCCGAGATTGCCATTCCCGATTCCGCACCCGCGATAACTCTCCACCACCGCGCCAGATGGTTTAATCTGCAGATGCGTCACTTCTCGAAACCATGCGTCTGCTGCGTTTCTTCCGGCCATCGCACCAGCACACGGCGTTTTCGGCGACGATGCTGCTGATGTCGACCATCGCGCTCTCGCGCGTGATCGGATACATCCGCGAGGCCTACATCGCCTACGCTTTCGGCGCTGGACAGCAGACCGACGCCTACGTTGCCGCTTTCACCCTGCCTGACTGGCTCAACTACATCGTGGCCGGCGGCACCGCTTCGATCACCTTCATCTCCATCTACACACGATTTCTGGCGGAAAAGCGCGAGCAGGATGCGCAGAAAACTTTCTCCATCATCATTACGGTGATGACCACCGTGCTCATTGCCGGCACCATCGTGGCCGAATTCTTCACTCCGCAGTTCGCCGGTTGGATGTTCCACGGCTTCTCGCCCGAACAGATGCGGCTCTGCGTTCATCTCACGCGCATCCTGCTACCGGCACAGATCTTCTTTTATGTCGGAGGAGTGGTTTCGGCGGTCTTGCTCTCGCACCGGCTTTTTCTGCTGCCGGCGTTTGGTCCGCTGATCTACAACGTGTTTATCATCGCCGGCGGCGTTATCGGCGGCCGCCGGATGGGTATCTCGTCCCTGGCCTATGGCGCTTTGGCCGGCATGGTTGCCGGACCATTTCTGATGAGCGTGGTCGGCGCCGCCAAGATCGGCACTGGATACCGCCCGTCGTTCGATCTGAAGAATCCCGCCTTCCGCGAGTGGATCCGGCTGTCGATTCCGCTAATGCTGGGCGTTTCGCTGGTCACTGCCGACGACTGGATCCTCCGCTACTTTGCCTCCAGCGGAATCGGCGACATCGCCCGCCTCAACTATGCCAAGCGTCTCTTCGCCGTTCCCATGGCCATTCTCGGGCAGGCCGTCGGCCAGGCGTCGCTCCCTTTTTTCTCGCGCCTCTTCGGAGAAAAAAAGTTCGCGGAATTCGCCGCCACCGTGAACGGTTCGGTCTATCGCATCACGGCTGCGTCGCTGCTGATCACCGGCTGGATGATGGCCATTGCCGTCCCTATGATTGATCTGGTCTATCGCCGCGGCCGCTTCACCTTTGCGGATTCCGAGTCGACCGCCCTCTACTTCTTCGTGTTCTCGCTGTCACTTGCTTTGTGGTCGAGTCAGGCGCTCTATGCGCGCGCATTTTATGCCTCGGGAAATACGCTGACTCCGATGATCGCCACCACCATCATCACCGCCGCTTCCATACCCATGTACGCGTTCTTTTTTCGGACGCTCTCGGTCGCCGGACTAGCCATCGCCTCCGACGTGGGCATCACCGCGAATGCGGTTGCCATCGCGCTGCTCCTGCATATTCGCGGCATGGTGCCGCTCGGCGGCATGAACTGGAAAGAATTAGGGAAGTCTGCACTGGTGGGCGCCGTTTCCGGTGGATTGAGTTATGAAGTGATGCGCACGATAGCGCTCGATGGCAGCCGCAGCGCCGATCTTCTAGCCTTTGCACTCGGCAGCTTAACCTGGGCCGCGGCCGTCGCCGCGGGACTCTGGCTGTTACGGTCGGAGTTGCCGGCAGATCTACGCCGGAAAAGATCCACTACTCCACCGGATTTGGCTGAAGGTCAAGCCGCGGAAACGATGGCTAGTGGCAAAGAGCCGTAGGAGTCGATTAGTGGAAATCCAACCCTAACGTCGAAAAGCACGACGTTAGGATGGGGGCACCCTGGGTGAAAAAGGATAGGTCACTCGGCAGCTAGTCGTGCTTTACTACTCGTCTTTTTCGAATCGCGAAGAAAACAGCGCAGACCAGTGCAGCTGCAACAACAGAAATCCCGAGACGCCCGATCAAGAAGAGGTGTGTGTAGCGTTCAAGGGAAATCTCGGAAGCGGCGTATACGACACTCCCCAGACCTATACCGACCCATATTTCCCACGGCTCCATATCGTCTATGGCGTGATTTTGGGGCGCGGCTCTCGCGGCTCTATAAGCTGCCATAAATTGAACCTTGGATTTCACGACCTGCCTCCCGTCATTGCCAATTCAACCATCGTATACGATTGGCCGGCCATAATCACAAAGACAAAAAAGGGCATCCTCAAAACGAGAATGCCCTTTTGCATTAGAACTCGAGCAGGCTAAGAGCCGACCTACGCTCGTGCCGCGATCGCCGGTTCCGGCGTCGCACTTGTAACGCTCTTCACTTCTTCCGGGCGCGCGTCCGGCTTGGTTCCCGCCTTGCGAATGTCGATGCCGCCCTTGAAGAAGGCGCCGTCTTCAATCGAGATGCGCGCCGCCACGACATCGCCGGTCAACGACCCGTCGCTGCGGATATCCACTCGGTCGCTCACCGTCAGGTTGCCCCGCACTTTGCCGAGCACCACGATTTCCCGCGCGTTGATGTTGGCCGAGACGACTCCGTTGCGGCCAATCGTCACGCGATTGCCGGAAAGGTTGATCGATCCCTCCACCCGGCCGTCAATATATAAGGACTCAGAACCGGTCACCTCACCTTTAATCACCAGCGACTTGCCAATCGTGGCTTGGTCCGAAGTGGTCGTGGTCGTAGCCGGGCGTGGTACAGCCGCGGGCTCGCTCATATTCATGCTTGGCGCCGTCGTCGCTGCCGTCGTGCTCGGACGCTCCGGTTCCGCTGGCCGGCCAGGTGCCGCAGGTTGATTCGTGGGCTTCCACATTGTCGTCGAAATCCTTTCCTTTATTAAGGGATTCTGAAATATCGCCGCATTTCAGCTGCCAAAGCAAATTGTACTCCTCGGTAAACGCCTTGCGTTGTGGAAATCCACCTTTTCCAGTGGATTTTCATAGTTCCCAGCGTGGTTCCCCGGCGGTGCCTGCACAATCGGTCGTACCTCTGATCGTGTAAGCCCTGCCCGCCCTGCGGTAATTCTTCTATCGCGATAAGATGGAGCCGTGGGGCACAACCAATCTGCGTGCTATCTCTGCTGAGGACCATATGACTCTAACCACGACGACTTTAACCGCGACCGCCTCCCTCCGGCCCCAACCCGGAGAATACGCTCCCTACTATGATCGCTACATCTCGCTGGTGCATAAAACCGACGCGCATAGCAACGACATTCTCGCCGCCTTCGACGACCAGCGTCGCGAGACGCTTCTGCTGCTCTCCGGACGCACCGAGGCCGACGGCGATCTCCGCTACTCACCTGACAAGTGGAGCCTGAAGGAAGTTGTCGGTCACATCAACGATACCGAGCGCATCATGAGCTACCGCGCCCTGCGCATTGCGCGCGGCGACCAGACTCCCATCGAAGGCTTCGAGCAGGACGACTACGTTCGTAACGGTCCATTCGGGCGCCGCTCGCTGGCCGATTTGATCGAGGACTACATCGCCGTCCGCCGCGCCACCGTCTCCTTGTTTCGCAATCTGGACGAACCGGCATGGAGCCGACGAGGCGTGGCGAACAAGAACGAGATAACGGTGCGAGCCCTCGCCTATGTCATCGCCGGACACGAACTGCATCATCGGAGAATTATCGAAGAGAAGTATTTGAAGTAGGGATGGAGAGACGGGCGCCCTCGCCCGTCCTCAACCCTAGATGCCGAAGGGCCGGGACCTGATACCTAAGACCTGACACCTGAGACCTGATGCTCTCCGATTCCGCCATTCTCCGCCACATCGCCCGCCAGCCCAAGAAGACGGCGAGCCATAAGCAGCTCTTGCGCGAACTCGGCGTAAAAGGCGATGCGCGCCGCGAACTAACCGACCGCCTGCACGCACTCGTCAGCAAAGGCGAACTGCTGCAGGTCGACTCTGACTCTGAGCGTTACGCCATCCCGCAGCCCGCCAAGGGACGCAATATGCTCGTCGGACGCCTGACCATGCATCGCGACGGCTTCGGCTTCGTGATTCCCGAAGCCACTTCGCTTGATACCAGCCTGAAGGCTCGCCTGGTTGGCGATGTCTTCATTCCTCCGCATGCCACCGCATCCGCCATGCACGGCGACCGAGTCCTGGTCGAAGTCGGCGCCGTCCGCCCCGACGGACGCGCCGAAGGCCGCATCATCCGCTCGCTGTCGCGCGCCCATCCCACCGTGGTCGGCATCTTCCACTACGGACATCGTCACAACTACGTCAAACCGATCGACGAAAAAGTGACGCAGGAAATCCTGATTCCGCCCGGGATGGGGAACACCAAGCCTTTAACCGCCGAGGGCGCAGAGGACGCCGAGAAAAATCAATTTGGAAAATCAAACGCAAAGCACCGAGTCATCGGCGAAGAAGCCAAAGTTCACGCCGACTGGCAGGATCTGGAAGGCGTTGTAGTAGACGTAGAAATCACCGACTGGCCCAGCGCCACGCAGCAGCCGCGCGGCCGCGTGATTGAGATCCTGGGCGAAGAAAGCGATTTCGGAGTCGACGTCGAAATCATGATCCGCAAGTTTCACCTGCCCCACCGCTTCCCGCCGGAAGTGATCGAAGAAGCGCAGGCCATAGGAAATATAATTTCTGACGCCGAACTGCGTCATCGCCGCGACTACCGCGATCTCCCCATAGTTACGATCGACGGAGAAACCGCCCGCGATTTCGACGACGCCGTCCACGTCCGCAGACTCGAAAACGGCAACTACGAACTGCAAGTCCACATCGCCGACGTAGCCCAATACGTGACGCCCAACTCGCCGCTCGATCAGGAAGCCCG
>Ga0181532_10002829_pt1 | contig 16006 bp, 11 predicted proteins | sample PEATcosm2014_Bin_33_FD_119768 | JGI IMG/M metagenome (GOLD analysis project Ga0181532, IMG submission 119768) | Peatland microbial communities from MTU Mesocosm Facility, Houghton, MI, USA - PEATcosm2014_Bin11_30_metaG | ecosystem: Environmental > Terrestrial > Soil > Wetlands > Peat | place...
CAAAAAAACGAAAACAGACTAACTCAGCGAAGCATCAAGACCCGAACCAGCAGGACCGATGAGCGCCGGAGATCAATCGGAAGCCCCGGGAAAGGCCGAAGTGTGCGCATAATCTGGGTGTTATTCGGTCTAACGGAAGTCTCGGTCTGGTCGGCCGTGCGGCTGTTGTCACCGCCGATGTTGCGGGCTATCTTTATGCTGGATACTTAATACGCATACGGCCGGATTTGAAAAAAGTCGATCCCAGATTCGTCCAACTGGCTTTCAGCGAACCATCTATCCGCCAGCGAATCGAGGGCTTGGCTAAGTCGACAAGTGGCGTCAACAATATCAATAGTAAGCAATTGGGGGCGTTGCAATTCCCATACCCATCTTTAGCGGAACAGAAAGAGATTGCTCGTGTGGCGGGGAAAGCTCTCAGGCACGTGACCCTTTGTTCGTCCGAACTTACCGAAGCACATAGGCTTATACAGCGCTTCGAGCAGGTTGTGCTCCACCACGCATTTTGTGGTGAGCTCGTGGCAAAGCCTCCGAACGAGGAGCCTCTGCCCGAGGTCGCCGCGCACGATGGAGCGGCGCGGGCTAGAAAGGCACGGTCAACAAGGTCGAAGAAACAGCGATTCACCACCCCAGAGGGCACGATGAAGCGAACTACAGCGAATTCATTAAGACAGGCACTCGACAGTGTCACAGGTGACCGAGTTTCCTTTGAAGAGCTTCGTGCTTTATGTTCGGGCACCTACGACGAATTAAAAGACGCACTGTTCGCCGTGTTGGGGGAGACACCTCCAACGCTCGTGCAAGAGTTTGACTCAGCACTTAATGCAATGCGCTTTCGAAAGATATCGCAATGAAGCTCCTGCGAGTTCATATTCTTTCCGCTGACACGTGTGGCGGCTTACTCGATGGGTTTGAAGTGCAGTTTCGATCGCCGACTGATGTCTCCACTGACTTTGATACTCTCTGCTTCGTGGGTCCAAACGGAACAGGGAAATCTCAACTCATGCAGGTCATAGCTGAAATGCTTCAGTCAGCGATCTACGCTTGTAGCCCCGGAGAGGAGCGGAGCGAGACGAATCCAAATTTGACATTCGATCTTGAATATCTGATCACACCTGAGGAGAGTCTGCTGCCCACACATGTCAAGATTTCTAGGAAGACTGGTTCTCATCCAAAGGGTAAGTTGAGTATCCAGATCAAAGACGGCGAACGCTGGAAAGACTGTGCATTGGAGGCCATTGAGACCCGCGCGCTACTTCCTAAGAAGATCGTTGGTTATACCTCTGGGGACAATGAGACACTCAGTCTACCTTTTCTAATAAGCCGAAGTGGCTATGCAGATGCTGTCAGCCAAATGGCATTTGATGATGCCGAGAATTCACGACCAGTAACGGACACGCGCCTAATGCTAATTGACTATGGCACTCATCTGGAGGTACTCGTAGCCAACCTTCTTCTAGGCAGTCCGGATGAGCGTAACGCCATACTGGAAGACGCTTTGGTAAGGGACTTGCATTCCTTCCGCTGCATTGTTCAACTTGCTCACCCCGCGGCACCGAAAGTGTCAACCAAGCAGACGGCCATTACTGGGCGAAAGGGAGTGCAGCTGACTCGCGAGCTTGAGAGATACATCGATCAGCTCCGCCGCTGTGCGACCTGTCATAGCTACGATGAGAAATCCGAAGTCTACATATTCGACTACTTTGTAGATCAGGCGACTAGGAAGGGGTTTGTAACATTTTGGAAGAGCGCTATTGAGCTTTATGCGTCATTTCACAAACTGGCAATGCTCAATGATCTGGCAATTGCGAGGAGTGCGCGGCTGAAGTTCCGCAAAGACGCGAAGATTAGACGATTTGCTTCGCGCCTCCCCGAGCCTCAGGATGAAGACAAGGTATTCCGATTTGAACGCCTTGCATTCGTTCCCCAGCGCGGCAGTCACGAAGTCGACTATGTCTCCTTGTCGGATGGAGAGCACCAATTAGCCCAACTGCTTGGTACGTTTTGTATGTTGTCGGCTCCAAACATTCTGTTTCTCCTTGACGAGCCGGAGTCGCATTTTAACCCTTTATGGCGCGTGAAATTCCTGTCACGTCTTCGTGAGTTGCCGACTGATGATGGACGCAGATCGGACAACACGCCGGCAGCGCGGCAGGAGTGCGTCATGACCACCCACGCCCCTTTTGTGCCCTCTGATATGGCCCGAGATAAAGTGTTCATATTCAGCAAAAACAATGGAAAGGTTAGTGCTCGGCATCCCGACATCGAGACATATGGTACAACATTCGATTCGATTTTAGAGGAATGTTTTGATGTTCATCCCCCAATCTCAGAACTCCCCAAAGAAGAAATAGCAAAATTGATGAAAAGCACGAGTATCAAGAGGATTCGAAGCGGCATTGAACGTCTCGGCAGCTCGGTCGAGAAGGCGTTTCTAACAGATCGTCTAAGACAGTTGCAAAAGAAGGGCTCACGCTAGATTGCTATATTTCTATACTCCTCCAGCAATACATGATAACTGGCTTCATGATTGTCTTGGGGCCATTCTGAAAGACATTCACGCAAACGTGTCTGCCGGGAGTCCGCTACCGGATTGGCCTGGTATCATTCCGACTCAGTATCAATCTAGGTTGGTAACTCGGGTTGGACTCAGGAGGAAACTGAGTACTTATGCCGAAGCTCTCTCAGCTCTAAATGGCGCCAATCGAGACCGTGTATTGGCAGCTTTTAATGAAGAGAACACAATACGAAAGTTGCTGTCCTGTTCCTGTGAGTGTGAGAGCATCGACAAGTTGCCGAATGCAATCCGGCAACCCGTCAAAGATCTATTTGCATATTCTTTCAGCTTGTTGTCGCCGCTCGGTATTAGGGATAAGTTTTACCGCTTCATTTTCGAGGGAATGCCCTACCGCGTGTGTGCGTTTTGCGGTGTTGAATACTTTGATCCACCGGGCGCGCCGCGTGAGCCGCTGGACCACTATTTAGCGCAAGCAAGATACCCGTTCGCAGCAGCAAATATTAAAAATCTCGTCCCGATGGGACATAAGTGTAATTCGAAGTACAAATTATCACAGGATATTCTTCGAAAGAAAAATGGTGATCGACGAAAGTCATTTTACCCGTACGCGGCAGGCGCCGGAGTCAAGATAACCCTTTCGAACAGTGTGCCTTTCAATGGGAAGGACGGGCAAATGCCCCACTGGCGAATCGAGTTCAGACGGTCTGGGGAGGAAGTAGAAACATGGGACGAGGTTTTTAAGATTCGGGAGCGGTATGCCAGAGACATTCTCGACCAGGACTACAAAGCATGGCTAAATGACTTCGGCACGTGGTGCCGAGTCAGGAACGTCGAGGTCAAGACAAGGGCTTCATTACTAACAGCCTTGCGAGAATTTGCGAAGTACCATGAACAGCTAGGACTGAGCGACAGGTCATTTCTGAAGGCAGCAGTATTCCGTATGCTGGTAAGACGATGCATGCGAGGCGACGAGCGACTGCGGCAATTGCTACAAGACATTTTGCAGTGAGAGGCAGCCAATTCGAGTCTCTGGCGCACGAGCGCCGGGCCCACGTAGCTTCCGCGCTATCGACCCCTATCATCTCGCCACGAGGGGCATGATTCCCTACTTAGTGGTCGCTGATAGTATTATGCCGAGGCGCGTCGATGGGCAAGGAACGGCGTTTTTCTGAAGCGGTCGTCCGTGCGCTCGGGCACTACGTGTACCGGCTGATAGACCCCCGCAACGGGGCGACGTTCTACGTTGGTCGCGGGAAAGGCAATCGCGTTTTCTCACATGCGGCAGGGCAGGAGAAGCCAATCAACTCCGAAGACACCGAAGCGCTCAAGCTCAAGACGATCTGGGCCATCAGGAGCGCCGGATTTGCAGTTCAACATGTCATCCATCGGCACGGTATGGATGAGGACACGGCCAAAGAAGTAGAAGCTGCGTTAATCGATGCGTATCCGGGACTGACCAATATCCAGGGTGGCTATGGCGGGAGTCGGGGTGCCATGCACGCTGAAGAAGTCATCAGCGTTTATGAAGCTCCGGTAGCGGAATTTCGGCACAACGTCATACTAATAAACGTTAACAAATCCAGCGAAGACCAGGATCTTCTAGACGCTGTGAGATACGCCTGGAAGATCTCACCTATCAAAGCTCGCAAGTTCGACTACGTTTTGGCTGTCCGAAGGGGCCTGATTATCGGCGTGTTCAGAGCTTTGGAATGGCTGCCTGCGACAAAGGCAAATTTTCCAGACTTCAACCGCGACGGCTACGGGCCCCGTGAAGGCCGGTATGGTTTTCGAGGCTGTGAAGCACCGGAGGATGTGAAGCAGCGCTACCTTCGCAAGCGCGTACCGGAAGAGCACCGTAAACGCGGCGCTGCAAACCCGATTCGATACGTACCGGTGGCTTAAGGGACCGAAGATCAATCAGCGGCCAGCTGAACTCTTTCTGATGCTTGCTCTGCCGATCTTCCCTTCCGAATTCAGCGCGACGCGCACGCGGCTCGCGGTTACTTCGCAACCCTTTTCGCGGGGGCTAGGTCTTCTTATTGAGCCAAGGCGACAGAGTGCCGGATAGGCACCTGCAACGCTAGGAGCGGTTCTAGAGCGTCGCCGGGGCCGTCCGGCGGCCCCGTTAAGCCTTAAGAGGGCCGCGTCTAGGGTGCAGGGGGCCAAAACGCGGCGGTTTTCTTATCCGGAGCGTCCCCGTAACCTTCGCGGCCTCATATTCTTACTGGCCCACAGGGGCTAATTCGGGGCTGTTCTGCGATGCTTTGAGTGTTACGCTGAATTTCACGCGGCGTATGGTGGTCGGGCTGGTGCGGTTAAGAGCTGAACCTGATTACTAAATCAGCTCAGTCTCTGCGGGTAAATCTGCGGGCTGGACAGCCGAGAGGGCGGCAGTCTGGCTCTTTGCCCATGCGTCTAAGTGCCGCGCGAATGCAAGCGTCAGCGACTCTGCCCATCGGTCGAAGTCCTCACCCCGCACGAGGGCGTCCATGAACCGCTTGTCGAAGTAGTCCGTTTGGTAGTGGTAGACGCCGTTGCGGAACCGCTTTAGGAATTCCTGATGCGGCGATTGGAGAAGCGCATCTATTTCGGGATCTGACAGCTTCAGCTCCTGCCATCCTTCGCAAACGACATAGAGTCCGGCGTACCAATAGCTCAGGTACATGAACGCCCGGCCTGCATTCTCGTTCTCGAAGAAGCTGGGCGTCGCGGAAACCTGCTTGCCCACTTGCCGATAGTGCTCCCTCATCTCGGCGCACCAAAGGAAATAGCGGTGAAGGCTGAAGACCTTGAATATTTGCGGGACGGCCACGCTCATGCGGAACTCCGGGGCTTAGTTCAGAATACCTCGAATCCCACAGCAAAATCGAACTACAATTGCGGCTATGGAAGACGCCGGGGTAACAATCAGCTTGGGCGATTCACTGCCATACTTGGAACAACGCTTTTTGAAGCTGCTCGGGCAGGACGCGGAAACCAAGGAGCTGAAGGAATGGTTCAGGGGAGTCCAGACGACAGCCCTCATTCAGTCCGCGTCGGTGCAGTGCTTGGGCATGCGCGACCCGGTGCCGTTCCCGGACATATACCAACCCACGCGCCTTATCGTCGGCCCTGACCCAGATACTGCCACAAGCGAAGAGTCTTTCCATTTCGACAACCGACTGAGCCGTTCCATACGTCGCGGGAGGGCGAAGCGATTGCAAATCCGGCTGAGGAGTTTCGCCTGTTACCTTATCCAAGGATCGGCAGCTTGAGATAAGCAGGAGGAAGGAACTCCATTCCATCGACACGGAATCGTTGAACCTGCCCGCTAGATGTGTCGACAAACTCCACCTCGTTGGGTGTCCATTTGCCGAGAGGCCTGGAATCAGTTCCCTCCACCAGCAATGACCTACGTTCTTTAAGGCTTCGCATCACCGATCCATCTGCTCCGACTTGGTCGTCAAAATAACGCGCTGGAATTGCCATGATTCCTTTACATGGAAGTGTGTGCTCTTCGCTAGGCGCATGCATATAGTGAGCTTTCAACACGACCGCTTCCACGCTCCACCTAGCGAAGTCGTCGAGGTGATCCGCAGATTTGTAGCCTTTATCTGTCACCCTGAAAAAGTCTCGGTCACTGCTCAATGGCTCAATGAAGCCGCGGCCTTCCAAGCTTCGAAGCGCTCCCAGCCATTCGGCCGCAGCGCGCGCATCGGCGTCTTTCAGAAAATCCCTTCCATTCGCCCAGATGCTTTCGCCATCAAATGTTCGTGAGTGCAGTATCTCTCCGCCAGGGTCCTTTGCGGCGGTCCACAAAAGCTCGATTTCTCTCGGGTTCAAATCGTGACTGGCTTGGGAGGGTGTGTGTGCCCTCCTCGTACCAGCGGTGTCTCGCTGGGTAGGCTGCGCTTCCTCGGATACTAGTGCCGGCTGGGGCGCTAAAACTCTGGCATCTCTGCTGTCCGCTGCGTTTGCAGTTGTCTTTGATTTTGGGTCCTGCAGACCTTCGTAGACATCCAAAACAATTTTAGGAAGATGCTGTGTGACAAGTCGATGCAGTTCGTCGGGGCTGCCGAAAACCGCATACAGGGTGTCTGTCTGCCGCTCCTTCTGATATTTCTCGAGGGCTGCAAGCTGATCGCGATCCGCGTTCCTGGGTACAGGCGCATTCGAAAAATAGAGAGCCACGTATCTCCCGGTTTTCCGAAAACGCTCTATTTCTTCGATAGTTCCCGATTGGGCCTCGCCTGTCGGCGTTCCGACGCGATTGCCGAATATGCCGATCAGAATATGTCCCATATCAACGATCTGTTTGTTGAGGAGGCCCTGAGGGCGATCTCCGGATGCAGGATACGAATGGCTTTCCCACCGGATCGGATGAAGCATGATTTGTGAACGAGAGCCATGAGCGGCGTTCCACTCGTGGAGAGCTTTCTCGACCACGTCGCGTTCATCGCTCACGTCCGAGGGAGACGCAATCAGGACATTGAGAACGGTCGCCGTGACAAGCGGCAGACCAGCGCTTCGGGCGCTCTTCTGGTTCTCGTTATCCATTTCCTCCAACAGGCTGAGACCTGAGTCGGCTATGAGAATGTTCGCCGCGTCAGCAAGGCCCCCAGAATCGCGAAGGGGCACACATTCAATCAGCTTGCGCACGATGAGCTTGTCAACGATACGCAGAAGTGCCGCCTGATCGTTGCGGAGGTCGGTCCTGGGCGCCAACTGGTGCAGGTGAAGTTTTTCCGGATATGCCTCTGCAACGACCCTTAGGACCTTTTCCTCGTCTGCTGCGAGATTATGACGCATGTCGCTGTTTTGTTCCTCACTTTCTCGCCGGACTCTCTGTTCGCTTTGAACTCTGACTCGTTCGAGATCGATTTGAATCGGATTCAGGATCGAAAACTGAGCGCCCGGAATACGCCCTGAAAGCGCGGCGTTCATGCTCGTAGGGATTCGAGCCATATCCGCTCGCGAACTGTGATTCCGGAGCGTGCTCGAACTGCTTTGCCACCATTTCACGAATATTGTCCTCGACGCATCTGGACAGATTCTCATCCATCAAAATTCGGTACAGATCTCATGTTTCCATAGCGGCCTCGAATAATCCGCGTGCGAGCGCCCTTATGAACTCTTCGCTTAGCTTCCACTCCGCAAGTATCTGCTGGCCGGAAAGCAACGCTCCACCGGCTGCTCTTTCCTGCCTTAACGCAACCAGCTTTCGCGATGCTCCGACATCGCTGTCTCATGCTTTTGATTGCGGACGCGAAGGTAGTATTGGCGTGTTGCTGCAGGCAAACATTGCTCAATAGTCTGCACTTGACTTCACCAAATCTTACAATAAGGTGTTATGAAGAAGACGGCGAGCGAAAGTGCTTATTGATGATCTTTTTCTAGCCTATCCGGAGAACTGCGCGAATTCCTACCGAAACGTCGGCATACAGGTTGTGATGCCAAAAGCGAAGCGAACTGCCAACGAATAGTGGTCGCGATGGGCGTTCCTTGGTATTCATCCAGCCTGAGAACAGAAAGTTCAGCGAATGTGTTTCTTGAGGCTTCCCTTCGGTTCACTATCAGGTACGATATCGCCGGCTGCCTGCAACACTCTCTTGGTAACCATGTCGGTCAGCACGATACGCTCTGGAGCATTGTTGAGCGACCACGGATCACGAGTTGGTCCCGCATCGACAAACAGCTCAAACATCATGCCCGGAATGTGCGCCTCGTAACGAGCAAAGGGAGTCTCTTGCGCCTTGAAGGGGGAAATCATTGTCCTCTGTGGTTGCGCGTCGGAAGCAACGCAGACATTCAGAGACGTCTCACCTGGGAACACTCCTTTGCCGAGTAGATAGTCCGCGAATTTAGCCATGATCTCAGGCCTCAAATCGATCTTTGGCGCGTCGGCAAACTTCGTTGCCCAATTTGCGATCCCGGCTCTCCAAAATATGCTCGCTGCGAAATACAACAGCCGATCTACGTCAACACCAGTAAGAGATCGAGCGTTGAAAACGCTCGTTGCTCCGTTGGTATTGACTGGAGTTGCCCCTTGCAGAAGATCTCGGAGTGGGAAGCTGCCATCCGAGCGATAGCGCATTGCGAGAACCCAGTTTTCTCCGCCCTGCTGGAACCTGATCTCACAGGCTTGGCACAGCAGGGGCATATGGAACTGCTCGGGGCTCTGGAACGTACCCTTTCGCGTCACGACGATCATGTTCTTGATCGGACCGGCAGGATCGTTCAACTCTTGATATAGTGCCGCAGGCATGAAGTGACTGTCGATCAGGGTCGCGTAACTCCCACATAGAGCGCAGTTTCCGGCCATTTAGCGTCCCCCTCTTCGCCTTCCATTCTACTGACGGAGCACTGGTAACGGGAAAGTCGGCAAGTGTTTACCAAAGCGAATACGGACCGGGATTTCGACCGGCGCCCACGTTGTAGGGGCGGGTCTTCGCTCAACCAACAACCCAACCAACAGAATGCGATGACTTGTACGACTTGCGTGTTCTTGGGCAGTTCCCGCAGTCTTGTAAGTCGTTGTAAAGCTTATTCAGTCCAGATTCACACGGTGGTGGTCACAGGTTCGAATCCTGTAGCGCCCACCATTGTTTTCTGGGGTTTACAGGCAATCGGGAATACGGGCTAACCAACAAACTGTCTTGAGGATGAGAGAGCAGCGTCCGATAAGTTCGGCAGCGCGTTTCTCGTTACGTATGTGGTGAAACTCCCAACAAGTGGACTTGGGACAATCTTCGGGAAAGCGGACTCGCCGAATCGGCTGGTCGCTCAGGATTACTTACGAGATCGCGATTTCACCCTCGTTATCCGAGCCGTTCGGATGAAGCAGTTCCAAGCCGTCGACATATTGGGATTTAGTTTCTTAGGTGCTCGAATCGAACACGGCCACTTCCGCTAAACGCGAACAATCGATCACTGTGATAGTGGTTCTTTGTAATCACTTCTTCGGTGGCGCCTGCTGTTGCTCCTGCTCCAGTTGCTTCAGTTTCATCTCCATCATTTCCTTCTCCTGCTCCTTGGTGAACTTCGGAAACAGGAATTGAATCTGCAGCCGCATGCTCCACGGAGAGGCACCTGCCGGATGCACGGCGTTGCCGTAGAACTGGCCTGTGATATTGACTGGCTGGAAGCCAATCTTCATAATGCGCCCAATGCCGCCGCCGAAGGGAACCACCGCCTGGTTACCGCTCGGCGCACGCCAATCCGCGGTGATGATCGGCGAGGTGGTGAAGTACCACCCCTTCTTCATGTTGTAGTTGACGAACCATTGCAGCAGCATCTGGTTCACCACCGCCCGTTCGTGTGGCCCCGCAACCGACCAGACGTTGTTAACCAGTGCGCCAATGACCCAGTGACCTGGAGTCGACAGCACGACAACCGACGGTCCCAGACTGAACTTTCCCTGACCGAGTTGCTCGGCGGTGGCTGTCGGAAGAACGAATGCTGGCCCGACGCCCCAGATCAACTTGCCGGGGTTGGCCGGAGACAGGAACAAGCTGGGATTCAGATCTCCAAAACCAAACCAACCTTGCGTGGGCTGGTCATTGGGCTGCCAGACCACCGGCAGAATGGTGCGGGTGATCAGGTTCCATTTTTCCGAGATGTGAAATGGAATAACGGGTTGGATGTTCAACACGTTTTGGGCACGTTCATACGGCCCTATGCCGAAGGCGGTGTTGTTCTGGAGTGGAAAGCTGATCAGGTTGGCTACCGGATTCTGGGCGGCTTTCGCCAACGCAGCGGTCTTGGACTCCTCAGATTCGGGAGCCGTTGGCTTTTCGTCGGTAGCGACGAGCTCTGTCGGCCCGGGAGGGTCCGAAGGGCCAGGATCCGTTGGCTGTTCCTTAGCTGAGACGAGCTTTAGGTGGCCGGCAGGAGCCGAAGGTTCAGGAGCCGCCGGCTTTTCCCCGGTAGCGACCTGCCTTGTCCGCCCGGCAGGGGCTGACTTGTCCTGCGTGATCGCATCCACTCGCTCTATGTCTGGCAACTTCCAGCTTTTGTCTAAGATGGCCTTCTCCGGGCCGTACACGCGGAACCAAGGGAACCACTTCTGACCAGCCTGAGTGTAGAGCCAGTTCGACTCGTGGCCGGCGGGCGGCTTCGGACCAAAGTAGAGATCCACGGAGCCATCTGCGTTCTTGGTCAAACCCTTATCGAGCGAGCCGAGCGTGAGGTTCGGTGCGTTCAGGAAGAAGCTCGACGTTTGCAGGCTGTAAACGGTGACAGACCAAAACTCGCGCACCGGTACGTTCGCTGGGACGTGGAGGCGGTAGTTACTCTCGCCTTGGAGCGGGCTACCGCTGTGGTCGTGAAAGGTCCCGAAGTAGAAGCTGCCAGTGCCCAGCTTTGCCGTTGGGCAGAAATACTGCGAGAGGGCGATAGCTCGCGAATCCACATCAAAATAATTCGGGACCTCCCAATGGAATGCGGTCGGCATTGTAATGGGCGGGGACGGGACTACCCACTGACTTCCCGGCCACCACGGAGTGATGTCGGTCGCAGCCTTATCCATCAGCCAGGCGTGCGCTTCCGCAGCCGCTGATTTCAACAGGGCTACGGTCGCGGCGTCGGGCTTGAACTCCTTACCCCTCTCGATGCCCAGAGGAAGCAGCATGCCCATCATCTGCAGGTCAGCGGGCTGCACCGTCTCCTCATTGAGCATGCGCGCCAGGCTGGTGAAGAAGGTTTCGTCGTACGGAATGAGGCCGTTGTACATGACGTCTGTCATGTCGAGCAGTCTCTGCGTCGGTGGATTGGCGGCCTTCGACAGAGGATAGACCCTCACCTTCTGCACCAATGCGTTGCCCGCGCTGACATCCGCCTCGGACATGGACGCCAGTATGGAGCGCAAAAGCGTCATGGTGTTGTAGGTCTTGGGGCGCACCACGATGTAACCGGCCGGCACGTCGCCTTTGTAGTCGGGTGGCAGCACCAGGTATTTACCGCCCTTGCCCTCGAAGCCAATGTCCACGAGCGGCACATACCACGCATCTTCGATGGTGCCGTAGAAGCTGGCACCGGGAACCGCTGGGGGCAATTCCACCACTACAGGCCCGTCTACTTTTGTGTTGATGAAGAAATACATGTAGCGAGTGTTGACGTTGGGCGTGGGCGACTGGTTCTTCCAGCCCCCACCCTTGGGCCACCAGACGATGTCGTTGTACGTCGCTTTCCCATCGCGGAAGTACGCCTGCTTCACTGCGTCCTCGCCCACCAGCGGCAGGCCCCAGATAACGGCATCCACTGCGCGGCGTTCCACGGTGCGGCGGTGCAATTCTTCGGGAGTGAACGATGTCGTGTCCTGAGCGGTGGCCGATTGGGCTAACAGCATCAGGCCGATGATGAATGCGGATAAACTTCTTGCCATTTGTCATTCCCTTTCGAGACGCTCTGCGGCTACTCGTGCGACAACAATCCGCACTCATTAAGGGGAGCCATATCTTGATTACTCAAGACAGGCTCCCGCACAAGTTCATGAGCGGTTACTACGGTTTGGTCGCACTCGCTTTCGCAGTTTCGACCACCGGCATCACTCCGGGAGGTCCTTGGAAGGTGCCTATGTTGTCCAAGCCCTGGGTGACCGACGGCTCAGGTGCGTAATTGCGGAAAATGAGATAGAAAGGCCCAGCCGGCGACGGCAGCCAGTTCGATTCCTTGTCCCCGCCCGGGTTGTCATGCTGCAGGTACATCGTTATCGATCCGTCCGCGTTCTTCTTCAGGTTGTCGTAGTCCGCGAGGTGATAGCGATTGATTGGATTGGGCGTGGTGTAGTTGGTGACTTTGTCGTACATCGTCACCGACCAGAAGCCGGGAGCAATCGGCGTGGCATAGTCCATCGGCTGCTTGAGAGTCAGGGTGTACTTCTTCGCGCCGGTCATCACCTGGTCGTTGCCGTCGAGGATGCCCGAGTAATAGATCGCCTGGCTGGTAGTGTTCGCGGTCAGGCCAAACACTGCAACGCACAGCCGCGACAGGTAGTCTGTCCCGCCATTACCTGTGTTCGGAGGGGGAATAACCCAACCGTTGGACAGCCGCCCGGCGAGAGGCATAGTTCCCAGCGCGAGGTCTCCGATTGCCGCAGCTGCCTGCTTCATCTGCGCAAGGATTAGCGGGTTCACGTCCTCGGGCTTCCACTGCTTGCCGAGTTCGATACCCAGGTACTTGTACTGCGGCAGGACCGATTCGATCTCGCTCTTCGGCGGTGGGTTCTCGTTCAGTGCCGCTGAGAAGATGGACCAGAACTGCAACGGATCATCGAACTGCATGTGGCTGGTGGCCACCTTAGGATTCATCTTTGGAATTTCGTAGTGATAGGCGACCGGTTGAGGTGCGGAACCTCCGTTGTACTGCGAGAGTGGCTGCAATGTGATTGCCTGTATAACTTTTTGCGCCGCGGGCAAGTCTGCTTCACTCTTGACATTGACGCGGGGCTGAAGTTCGATCCAGCGAGTAGGGGCGTCGATTCGCTTCACCCCTTCCGGTAGCGTGCCTTGCCAGCCCGGACCGACCAATGCAAACTTGCCGCCCTTATACCCGGAAGCTCCCCCGGCGGGATAGGCGAAGGCGTTGGTCCACATGTCGCAGATCTCGATCATGTAGTAACGGCCGTCCGAGTCGGGAGCAGTGAGGATGACAGGTTCGGCGGCCAGATCAACGAAGCCGAATCCGTAAATAACGTCGAGGTTCGGCGACACATAGCCGGACTCGGCGGCAAGCTTTGGTGTGGAGATATTCTCCATCCTCCAGATTTGTCCAGGAAGGGCTTTGGGTTTGGGCCCGACGGCCACCGTCGATCGCAGGTTGTACATCGCAACCAGCGGGGCTCCGTAGGTTGCGGCCTGAACGGCAAGCGTGCTGGTCCATGCTTGAATCGCCTTCACTTGCTCGGGCGACGCGTGCGGTCCCTTGGATGCTGCCGGGGCGGATTGCGCTGGGGCCGAAGCACCCAGCGTCACTGCGCAAACCAAAGTCAAAAGACAGGAATATGCTTTCTTGCTGTACTTCATTAGTTTCAATTTTTCCCTCCAACATCATCGAACTCTCGCAGGTTAAGTGCAGGCCCTGGGAGCCAGAGCCCGCATTGTGAGTTGCATAGCCACTAAGTCTGCTAGTACGTCTGCACCTTACCGATGCGTGGCGGTTTCACGGGAGCTGCCACGCCATAGATAACCGTGAAGCCCGATCCTCCACCCCAAGTTGAAGTAGGACGGGTCGGATCGGGGCTGGCGGCTGCTTCGAGACTATTCCAATTGTTCGCGGCCCACACGTTGCCGGCCGGGTCAATCGACACGTCGGTGATCATCTGGATGCTGCCGCTCTGGAAGATGTGGACGACATCGCCGGTCTTAGTGCTAGTGGGATGCCCCTTCGTGTTGTCGCCGGCTAGAAGAGTCACGGAGCGACCCCACATGTTGCCCACCCACACATCGTCGTTGCCGTCGATATTCAAGCCCCACGGAATGTTGATCGCTTCGCCTGTAAAACCCATGGGTGCGGGTTGCGTTCCATCCGGACGGATCATGTTGACTGCGCCCGTTGGTCGCGCCGGTGGGCCCATCACATACTTGAACATGGCAGCAGTAATGAGCTTGAACTGCTCCATGATGGAAATGCCATCGGGAAGCTTCGGCTGGGGCGTCTTCAGGTCCATGTTGCTCACGACCCAGACGTTTTCCTTCGAATCCAGGGCAAGGGCGCGGACGCCGATTCCGGCCCTGAAGCTCTCCGCCTTGCTGGGATCGTTCATCGGGAAGCGAACGACCGTGTCGGAAGAGGAGTTTGCAACCCAGACTCGGTTCTGGGAGTCGATGACGATGTCGAAGGGAGACTTCAGCCCGGCGGGTTTCACGATCTTGCCGTCTTTGATTCGCCCTCCAGGAAAGTACAGCAACTGATTGTCGGAGCCATCGGCAATCCAGACGTCCCCATTCGGCGCAACTCCGATGCCCATCAGGCCGAGGAACTTCTCTTTGAACGGGAAATCGCTCTCGCTGGCAACTGGTTTGCCATTGAAATCCATCACCAGAATTTTCCCGTTGAAGCTGGAGATCCAGACCCGATCTTTGGTTACGGCGGTGCCCCAGCCGACGCCATCAATGCCCATTCCGGTAAAGCCGGTGATCGGCGGCGATAGCGCTACTCCATTGGGGCTGAACTTGCCAACTCCGCCACCAGTGCTCTTGTTGACGCCGGACTGGGAGCCCGGCATCCAGTTCATTCCGCTCCAGAGATTGCCTTCTGGATCAAACATGAAGCGTCCATTAGCGTAGTCTCCGCCGCCTGAGAAACACAGCGAGAGGGCGAAATCGTCCGGTGCATAAACGAGATAAGGCGTGAACGGCGCACTGCGCCGCCCATCGGGTGCAGGCAGCGGATAGGTTTCGTCGAAGATCGTGTAGAGTTCTTTCGGATTCGCCCATGGCTCGCGCGCAATGCCGGCGACTGCTTCGAGCGTGTTCTTCGGTGTCGGTCCGCCGGTCAGGGTGGCGGCCTTGTAGAAGCGGGCGCGCCAATCGTCGTTAGCCACCGTGAACGACGCGGTGACCAATGAGCCGAGCGTATCCAGCGTCGCGAGCGTCGTCGTCATGGAACTGTTGATCGGGTCAAGCAGAACCTTGCCCCATCCGCCAGTCGAGAGATCGACCAGGTTGGGAACATTTCCGGCAGCGATCTTCAGTCCGAGCGGATTTCCGGAAATGCCGTCCCCGCTGATGAACCGCGCATTAGTAAACGCCGATGCGACGGTGGTGAGTTCGTTGATCGTCACGCTGGCCGGAGGATTGCTGCCGACAACCGCGAGCAGCGCAATCGCCGAGTTTTCGCCGCCGGCTTTGTTCGCCTTCGGAATGCCACCGGTCGCAACCAGGTAGAGGATGCCGTCCTTGCTTGCGCCTTTGGCGCGAACTTCAAAGCGGCCGTCGTCGTTAGTTTTCGTCTGCGCGAGTTGCTTGGGCGCGTCGGCGCTCGCCTCCCAAAGCGTCACGGTCGATTTTGCGATGGGGGCGCCTCCCCCCAGAACCTGCCCTTGGATTTTGTCGGAAGCGAAAACTGCCCCTGCCAGCGAGACGCAACAAGCCAGCACCGCTAGCACCAACATTTGGGAGCGCTTCTTCATAGGATTCATGCACCTTTCTCCTTAGGTCGCTTCACGGCAATCGTTTCTGCGGTCCGTTAATGAACTGCGATTACGGACTGTTGCGCGATTGCGGCGAGGCGCAATTTTTCGTGAAGCTCTAGACTACCGAGGTGGGCAAACGGCGGGCTGTGATATGTGTCACAGACGTGGTCGGCTCAGCGGACCTTACGAGTCCCGTCTCTTGGGTCGTTAGTTGCCTATGGTGATTACTGTTGCGAACAGGCCATTGCGTACCCTAACCTCGACCATGATGTTGCTTGCGAACATCCAGCCGCCGTACCGGTGCGGAAGTGGAAAACGGCTTTTCGTTTTCCAAGGCGCGCCAGCGCCGTCTTCTGCACGGGTCGGTCTGGATGCGA
>Ga0181532_10002834_pt1 | contig 16001 bp, 16 predicted proteins | sample PEATcosm2014_Bin_33_FD_119768 | JGI IMG/M metagenome (GOLD analysis project Ga0181532, IMG submission 119768) | Peatland microbial communities from MTU Mesocosm Facility, Houghton, MI, USA - PEATcosm2014_Bin11_30_metaG | ecosystem: Environmental > Terrestrial > Soil > Wetlands > Peat | place...
CCTTATCCCGTTTCCATACTTCCAACTTAACGTGAGTGGGAATAACGCGGTCATCCTCAAGATAGACGCTGGGAGACGTCTCCGAAAATGGCAAGTCGCCCACGAGCTCTAGCTTGAATTTGAACACTTTTCGAGATCCGGATCTCTCCTGCCACGAATCGACCAGCTCAAAGACCCCGTTGTAAACCCATATTCCATTGCGGATCTTCTCAAAGACTCTCACTCGTTCCGAAGCGGCGGTTCCATCCTTAAACCTCCTTGCTGCCTCTGCGAACAACCCATTTTGGGTTGGCTTACCGTTCGGCTGAAACTCGGGTTGGTCGACTATCTTGGGATCAACAACGCCAATTGTCCGCGGTAGGTCGTGCCCCTCATAGATGATGATGCGTCCGTCCTGCTCGACCCTGTCCTGATACGGCGCGCCCGATCTCTGGCTCATTAGAATGAGGCTCTCGCCATGCCTAATCCGATAGTTCATCCCCCGTTGGAGATTCACTCCAAAAGGAGCACACATCTCTAGATAGGAAATGACGTCGCCTGGGCTGAGCATTAGGATCTGGTCTCACATCATACCGGCAGTTCTTCCTGCATCCATCCGCCGGCTGCTTCGAGTTTGGGCTCGGCGGCGAGGTCCAGAACCAGCTTTTCGAGAACCAGGCGTTTGCTGGGCGGATTCGAGCGTAGGGCCAAGTCGGCTTTTGCGACCAGGCGAATGGCGCGCGTCAGTTCGCGCTTTGATTTGTAGCGCCGCGCCTGCCGGATGATATCGTCGGCGGCAAACGGCGGCACCCGAAAGCCCTGCCACAATGCCGCCCAGAGCATGCGCTGGTCGCGCACGTTGCGCTCGAGGATGACCAGCATCTGACGAAAAGTCTTGGCCAGCATGTAAAGATGACCGATGGCGGCTTCTTCGCCGTCGCCAGTAGAAAGCAGGCCATCGAGGACTTCCAGCGCCCGCACCGGAGCTTTTGAGGAAATTGCATCGGTCAACTCGTACAACGAGCGCTGTTTCGCGGCGAGCACCATGGTCTCGACATCGCCCAGCGTGATTTTTTTCTTTTCGCCGACGTAAAGAATCAGTTTCTCCAGTTCGTTCGACACCATCATCATGTCGCCGCCCAGCGCATCCACCAGTTCGCGGGCGCCATCGGCGTCGATCTTGACCGCGCGCGTGGTGCAGTACTCGCTGATCCAACGAACGGCTTCACCCTCTTGCACGCGCGCCAGTTCCACGATGCCGCAGAACGGACCCAGCTCTTCGCGGATCTTCTGATAGCGGTCCTTGTCCGTCATCTCCATGCGACGGGCGTCGGCGGGAATGCTGATGTGATCGGCGACAAATACCAGAAGGGCAGCGGGATTGGGGTTCTTGCAGTAGGCTTCGATGGCTCCGATTTTTTCAGCATTGGAGCTCGAGCCGCGGCCAAACAGGGTCTTCACGCCGCGGACGAAGAATACCTGGAAGGGCGCCATCAGCGACGGCGTACGGGCGCGATCCAGAACTTCATTCAGAGAAGTCTCGCTGAGGTCGAACTCGAACAAACCAAAGTCGCGCGAGTCGGGCGCGACCAGGTGTTCAAGAATGGCATCGCGGCAGCGCTTGCGAAAAAACGCTTCATCGCCCACCAACACATAAGCCGGCTTCAGCTTGCGGGACTCAAGGTCAGAGAAAAAGCGATCGGCTTGGCTGAAGGCGCGCATCATGAATCGTAGTCCTCCACCATCAGTAGGCCTCCAGAATATTGGCCACGAGGGTGTGAGCGAAATCGCGCGACAGGCGATCGATGGCCGGAGAATCTTCCTGAAAGAAACTGGGGAGATCGCGCGACAACTCGTACTGGTCGTGAAAAAGATAGGAAGGATTTTCGAAGAGCACCTTGCCGTGGCGGTCGGTCAGCGTCACCTGTACGCTCACAGTGACCAGAGCGCTGACGGCGCGCCCGGTTGTCGAGTCGTAAGCCAGCGGAGTCGCCGTCGCCGATAGAACGGTCGCTTTCAGCACCGCATCCGCGTCGGCATTCGATCCGTGGAGCACATGGTACTGCGTGCGGGCGTTGAATTCGCGGACGACGGCGTCGGTCAGCAGTTGCTCGATGCGAAAGGTTTGACTGTGGCTCACAAAACCCGGAATCGCGATGGTGTGGACGTTCTGCGGCAGTTCGACCGCACTTCCGGCCGTGTGGTAGCCGCAGCCAGGCGATGTTAATGCCACGCTCACTCCGAGCACAACTACGGCCGCGCATCGATTTACCGTCCATGGGGCCGTCATCCAGAAATTCGTGATCCAGAAATTCGTCATCCAGAAACTCATTGAATCTGGCCTCGCGGCCGGGATGCGGTCATGGTCTCGGCGCATTCGACCGCGGTCAAAGCGGCCACGCGCAGGTTGTCGGTCGTGGCCCAAAGCCACACCCCGTTCTTATGATTGGCGTCGCTGGCGACTGAGACCAGGATGTCTTCCTGACCGGCGGCGCTCACGCTGGTCGGCGTCTCTTCGGGGCTACCGCTCACTACCACGTGTTCTCCCATAAGGGCTTGCGAAAGGTCTGCGATTCCGACTGGCTTTTCCATCTCCAGATACACAGAAAAACCGTGTCCATGGAAGACAGGCGCATGCAGCACCTGCAATGCAGGCTCAGCTACACCGCGGGCAATGTGGCGGTAGTGCTTCCGGATTCGTTCCGACACCGATTCCAGCGCCAGTTCAGATCTTTGTCCGTACCGCGCCACCATGTTGAAGGCTACCTGGGTGTCGTACACATTCTTCGGCAAATCCTGAAAAGAAAGTAGATTCACCGTCTGCTCGTGCAGTTCGTCCATCCCCTTCTGGCCGTTTTCGGACGCCGGCTCAAACACGGTCGCGACCATGCGTTGTATCCTGGCAGCCTTCTCGCTACGCAAAGCGAGCAGCGCGAGGACCGTGGCCGCTGGATGGGCGACCACCACCGGGCCAGGCTGCAACTGGGGGACAACGGGCTGGCTAGTCTGGCGCTCGATCCAGGGCGAGCGGATCGATGCTCCCGGTTCATCTTCCAGCGCGAACGATAGATCCACGATGGTATCGCCCAAGTCGCGCGCCGCCTTCCAGTTATTGCGCGTCGAACGTGCGTCGGAAGCAAAAAAGGCGAAGTCGACGCGCTCAAACTGTTCCGAGCGAATGCTCTGGATGAAGCTCATCTCGTCGCCTACTGCTTCCAGTTGGCCGAGCGACTCGTCATCGTCAAGCAGCCGGACATCGACCGCGGGAAAATTCCGCTCGCGCAGGATTTCGGCAATCTCTTTGCCCTTGAGCGAGGCCGCGCCGACGATGGCCACACGATAAAGGCTTGTGCCACGCAGATCGGCCGGCGAGCCGGCGGATTTCGCAAGCAGAGTCTTGGAGAGGAGAGGCTTCGAAATGGGATTCATGGAGTGTGAGATGCCTCGCGGTACGCCGGAGGTGCAGGCGGAGTCTTGCGATGGAAGATCCACTGCAAGCGCCACAGGACACCGGAAGCCATGTATAGAATCGCGATGACGAAAAGCACTGGCCGGGAAAAATACCAGATCGACGCAATCACCACGGCAATCAGCACAATCAGGCGGAAAGGACGACGCGAACCAAAGTTAATATCCTTGAAGCTGTAGAAACGCCAGGTGCTCACCATCAGATAGCCAACCACGACGACCATCATCAACCAGCTCATCGCCGTCACCCATGAAGTCACGGGTTCACCGGCGGAGTAGTGTACGACTGCGGCAATCACTCCCGCGCCGGCCGGAATCGGCATACCCACGAAGTATTTCTTTCCCGGACGTCCCGGATTCGAAGGCTGCGGATTCTTGGCAATGTTGAAGCGCGCCAGACGGCTGGCGCCCGCAATAAGGAAAGCGAAGCAGGCGATCGAACCTAAATCCGTGATCTTCCGGTGCAGATCGGGAGCAATCCCAGCGGCCGGCAGCAAATGGAATCCCCACATCCAGGCGAGCAGCGCCGGAGCCACGCCAAAGGTGATTACGTCGGCGAGAGAATCGAGTTCTTTACCGAAATCGCTTTCGGTGTGGGTCATGCGCGCGATACGCCCGTCGAGGCCGTCGAACAATACAGCAAAACCGATGGCCATGGCGGCGAAGTCCATGTGCCACGCTTCCCCTGAGCTGCCATGCACGGTCTGCAGAATGGCATAGAAACCAGCCGCGATATTCGCGGTGGTGAACAGCGAGGGCAGTATGTACATTCCTTTACGCAGTTTTCCGCGCGGACGGTCCGATTCGCGACGATCTGGCACTGGCTCTTTCATGTTCACGCCGCCGTTCATGATCGATGAGCCTCCTGCTCCCCGGCCGTGCTGGCGGAAACTGGTTGCGCAACTGATTGCGTCACCGGCAGAAGAGCAAGTACGGTCGCTCCTCCCTTAACGCGATCGCCGGGCTTTACCTGGATCGCAGCGTCGCGATCAAACAGCACATCCACGCGAGAACCGAATTTGATGAGCCCAACCCGCTGGCCGCGGGCTACCTGATCTCCCACCTTAAAGTTGAAAACGATACGGCGCGCGATCAGGCCCGCGATCTGCTTGAATACTACGGTACGGCCTTCGCCTTCAACGGTAACGATGTTCTGCTCGTTCTCCTCCGCCGATTTCGCAACCATGGCGTTGAGGAACTTGCCGCGCTGATAGCGCACGTCGCGGATTACGCCCGCTATCGGCGAGCGGTTCACGTGCACGTCGAAGACGCTAAGGAAGACGCTGATCCGGTGGCGCGAAGTTCCGCTGATGGTCACCAGAGAAACGTCGGTGACTTTGCCATCCCCAGCGGAAACTACAGCGCCAGGGAGCGCGGGAATCTGGCGCTCGGGATCACGGAAAAACCACAGGAAGAAAGCTCCCAACAGCAGGACCGGGACGGCGTAAGGCCACGCCGCGAGCCAGGCGACAACGCCCGCAGCGACAAGGCAGCCCACACCATAAAAGTGGCCGTCGCGAACCATGGGAATCCAGATGATTATAGAGCTAGGCCGCGACATCTACATAACTGCAATAAAAAAAAGCGCTTAGAAGCGCCCCGTACGGAGACAGGACAAGCCTGCCGCTGTCGCGATCTTAGTGCTCAGGCCCGGTGGCCCAGACCTTTAATCTAGGTCGGCAATCTAGGCAGACTGCCGATGAACCTGCTGCTCCAGACTCTGCATCTGGTCTTTCAGGCGCAGCTTTAGTTTCTTCAGCCGCACTTCCTCTAGTTTTTCATCTTCGGTGAGGTATCGCTTTTGGGTGAGGGATTCGAGCCGTTGGGAGTATTGCGAGTGCTCCTGAACCAGTCGCTGGAACTGATCATGACCGGTCAGGAGTTGGTCTCTTGGAGTCAGCATCCTTGCCAGACCTCCTGCTGTTTTGTTACCGCCAAGTTAAAAACTAGCACATGAACCGGACGGGTTCAATGGGATTTCATAGGAAAGTTCCAATCGTCGGCAGGTGACCCTGGGATAGGGAGATTAGCTGAATCTTGAACCGAAAATGGTGCAAAAACTAGACCGGTTTTCACCCATGATCAAGGGTCGAATCAAAGTGCGTACAAGATCGCATCCTCCACCGGATCACTGTAATACGAGCGGCGGCGGCCCACCTCGCGAAAACCGCGTTTTTCGTACAGTCGGCGGGCGGGACCATTCGATTCGCGGACTTCCAGCAAAATCGCTGACGCGGCCTCATGCTGGGCGCGCTGAATCAACTTGCGCAGCAGTTCATCGGCGATGCCACGCCGGAGGAACTCGCCGGCCACCACCACGTTCTCAATCTCCCACTCGTTCGCGACCGCCTTCGCGCACACGAATCCGCAAAGCTCGCCTCCTTCCTCGGCTGCTTGTTCGGCGACGAGAACAACTCCGCTTGCCAGCAACTTGTTGTACTGCTCCGCCGTCCAGTGGGCCGCGCTGTGCGCCTGCCGCTCAATGGCGAGGATTGCCGGCACGTCGTTCGAGGTGGCAGATCGGATGGCCACGGGCATGGAGACTCTTAGGGTGCTGGCTTAGAGAAAATCTCAGCATCCGAATGGCGGATGTAATTGGCTTCCAATTCTTCGGGACGAACCGTCTCACCCCGCTGAAGATGTTGCCAACCCAGGCGGGCAATCACCGCGCTGTTCGGATGTTCAATCTGCTCAACTTGAATTCCTGCCGCCCGGACCATCTCAGTCAACCCAGCGTCGGGCGTGACGGCCAGCCTATCCTTGGCTTCGGCACGCGTGGCTTCGGCGAGAAACTCTTCCCTGCTCAGCAGACGTTCGCTGTGCATAAGAACTTGCGGGTCGAGTTCGTAGTCGCCGACATACACATCGCCTCGGCCCGCATCGAGCACCGCAAGAACCCGTCCACGCGCTCTACCGCTGCAGGCAATTGCCTCCAGCAACGAAACGGCCACGATTGGTTTCTGCAGCGCCTCAGCCAGAGCCTTTATGCCAGCCAAGCCTACGCGCAGGCCCGTAAACGACCCCGGCCCGGACGCTACGGCAAATGCTCCCAGGTCGGTCTTACTATATCCATGCTTTTCGAGCAGCGCTGCAATCTGCGGTACCAGTTGGGCTGAAAATGCGCCACCGGTGAGGGGCAAAACCTCAAGCACGTCGATTTGGATCTGATCCGGCGCGGTCCGGGCCAGCGCCAGGCTGCCGTTCTTCCCGGAAGTGTCAACCGCGAGCAATAGCATCATTCAGTGGTTGCTCTCCACCAATTCGAGCAACACGCCCGCCGTACTCTGTGGATGCACGAACACATAACGATGCCCGCCGGCACCCGTCTTGATCTCATTCGATACCAGGCGCACGCCATCGCTCTTTAACTTTGCAACCGCCGCCGCCAGATCGGGGACACGCATGCAAACATGATGTAGGCCCTCGCCGCGCTTGGCGATGAACTTGGCGATGGTCGAATCGTCAGAAGTCGCTTCCAGCAGCTCCAGCCGGCTCTCGCCGACGGGCACCATCACCAGACGAACTTTTTCCTGCTCGACGGTTTCTTCCGGAGAAACGCTCAGCCCGAGCTTCTCGTAAATGGACTTCGCCGCCGTCAGCGACTTTACTGCGATGCCGAGATGATCAATGCTGAATTCCATAATTGCTTTCAACGATCGCCTTTCAATAGCGGCATGGTCTTCAGCGTCCTGGTCTTCCCAATCCAAGCTGGACGGGCGAAACGCCCGTCTCCCGTCTCTCCACCGAATCTATGCGCGTTCTGCGCCGCGCACAATCTCTTCCACCAACGAATACGGGTCGCGCTTGTGTTCGGCAATCTCCGCCGCATAACGCTCCAGGCTGCCGCCGTCCATTCGCGCGCGCGCTTTTTCCAGCATGGCGTCGCGCAGCATCTCGACCAGCCGCTCCTGCCAGTTCTCGACGGTCTTTTTGAAGACCAGGTTCTCTTTCTTCAGATAGGCCTCGTAGTTGGCGATCGCTTCCGCCAACTCTTTGGTTCCCACGCCCTCGCTGGCAACCGTCTTCACGATCGGCGGCGTCCAGTGGTCGTGCCGCGTGGCGAGCGATTGCAAGGCGCGAATCTCGCGCTCCACTCTCTCAGCTCCCTCGCGGTCGCTTTTGTTGATCACGAAGATGTCGGCGATTTCCATGATCCCGGCCTTGATCGTCTGCACATCGTCGCCCATGCCGGGCACGAGAATCACGACCGTGACGTCCGCCAATCGCACAATTTCGATTTCGTCCTGCCCGACGCCAACCGTTTCGATCATGATCAAGTCGCGGCCGGACGCATCGAGCACGGTGACCGCATCGGCGGTGGCGCGCGCCAACCCTCCCAGCGATCCGCGCGTTGCCATGCTGCGGATGTAAATCCCAGGATCGCTGTAGTGATCCTGCATGCGGATGCGGTCGCCCAGAATCGCTCCGCCGGTGTACGGGCTGGTCGGATCGACGGCGATGATACCGATGGTTTGATTCTCTTCCTTATTGCGATAGTGCTTGGCAAGCTGATCGACCAGCGTGCTCTTGCCCGCGCCGGGAGGCCCGGTCAGACCGATGACTCGCGCCTTGCCGGTATGCGGGAAGAGCGCCTTGAGCAGCTCCGACCAGCCGGGCGCGCGGTTCTCGACGGTAGAAATGGCGCGGGCCAGGGCGCGGGCATCGCCCGAGCGGAGACTATCGACAAGGGTTGTACCTGTGGGAGTCAAGCAGGATAGTGTAACAACCCCCGCCGATCCGTGTTGAATCCAACCTCAGCGCCCGATGGCCGTCGGGTGCTTCGGCTGGTACAGGCCAATCTCCCCGCCTCCGGGAAGAGGGACCGCGGTCAGACTACCCCATCGCTCCTCTTTCACAGGACCGCACTTCACTTTCTTCCCTTTCAAGGACTCCATCGCCGCCTTCAGGTCGTCGCACATGAAGTACAGTTCGTGCAGGTCGTTCTTCTCAGCGGGATGAAACGCAGCTTCCGCGGGCGGCAGCGCAAAAGCGAGCCAGCCGTGACCGGCATCGACCGCGGGGAATTTGAGAACATCGCGAAAGAAGGCGCGGTCACTTTCCGGGTCCTTGCTGTAAACGATAACGTGAGCTCCATTGATCATCGCGGACTCCTCGCCGGCTCAACGGACGACAAGCACTCTAGTCTCCCGTGAAATCCTGTCAAGCCCCTGTTTCAACGGTTTTCCACGTAAGTCAATGCATCGGCGGGGAAAATAAACTTAGAAAAGTTGGCGGGGTGGGTAGGGCGGAATTGATATAATAAAATTAGAGACTATAAACAAGGGTGCGGACCTAAGTCCGCGCCCTTTCCTATTTGAAAGGATATAAACACTCTCGGCGCTTAACTCTTTCGTTTTGAATGTTTTACGTTAACTCCTTTAAAACCAAGATTTTACCGAAATGGGGGGGTGGGAGGGTACCAGGAGCTATATAAGTCCTTTAAACTCAATCGTAGATGGGTTCGTTTATCATATAGTTAACATAAGAGAAGAGAGCTCAGCTAAAAGAGCTCTCGGCTAAAAGAGCTCTCCCTCGATCTAGTCCCTTAGCAACTGCCGAGCAATCACCAGCCGCTGAATCTCGCTCGTCCCTTCGCCAATCGTGCACAGCTTCACGTCGCGATAGAACTTCTCCGCCGGATAGTCCTTGATGAAGCCGTAGCCGCCGTGGATCTGCACGCCTTCGTTGGCGCACTTTACCGCAACCTCGCTGGCATAAAGCTTGGCCATCGAAGATTCGAGTGTGGTCTTCATTCCGGCATCTTTCATGGCGGCAGCGCGAAGCGTCAGAAGTTTGGCGGCCTCGATCTCCGTCGCCATGTCAGCCAGTTTCCACTGGATCGCCTGAAATTCCGAGATGGCTTTGCCAAATTGTTCGCGTTCTTTCGAATACTTCAGGGCCGCTCCGTATGCGCCTTCGGCCATGCCGAGCGAGAGCGCGGCGATCGAGATGCGTCCGCCGTCGAGCACGCGCATGGCGTCGACAAAGCCGCCGCCTTCCTTACCCAGCAAGTTTTCTTCCGGGACGAAGCAATCTTCGAAGATCAGCTCAGACGTATCGCTGGCGCGCAGGCCAAGTTTGTTTTCTTTTTTCCCCGCGCGGAATCCCTTGGCATTTTTCTCCACGATGAATGCCGAGAGCCCGTGGGTATGCGCCGCGCGATCGGTGATCGCCAATACGACTAAGACGTCGGCATAGTGGCCATTGGTGATGAAGGTCTTGGTACCGTTGAGCACCCATCCGCCCTTGGCCCGCGTGGCCGTCATGCGCGCACTGCCTGCATCCGACCCCGAGGAGGGTTCGGTCAATCCCCATGCGCCGATGGACTCGCCGGTGGCCAGCTTCGGCACATACTTTTTTTTCTGCACCTCGTTGCCCGCCACGTATATGTGGTTCGAACACAGTGACGTGTGCGCGGCCACGATGATTCCGACCGATCCATCCACCCGAGAGAGCTCTTCGATAGCGGTGACATATTCCACGTAGCCCATGCCGGCGCCGCCGTATTCGGGTGGGAAAATGATGCCCAACAGGCCGAGCTTGCCTAGCTCCTTGATCGTCGCTAGCGGGAATTCGCAGGCTTCATCCCAGCGCATGACGTTCGGCGCAATTTCGCGCTCGGCAAACTCGCGCACGGTCTTCTTCAGGTGCAGCTGCTCTTCGTTTAACTGGAAATCCAAAGGTCCTCCAACGGATCTTTCAACCTCCGCTTAAGACTTGTTGTCTTAGATTTGTCATCCCGAGCGGAGCGAGGGATCTGTAGTTCGTTCTGAAATTGTGATTGGGATGCCGCGCGCGGGGATGGCGCAAAACTTGGCGCCCAACTTTTTATTTAAGCACGGCAGGCAGCAATCACGAAATTCTCGTACCGACCGGTTGGCTTGGGCGAAGACGGAATGGCGCTTTTTCCCTGTGGATATGACACACACCAAAGCCGAGCTGTGGAGATAGATCGCCGAAGTCGTACGTCTTGGGGAGAGAATCGCTATATCCCCCGGTCGTACCGGGAACGCGGAAAGCCCTTATTTTGGCGTGTTCCCGCTGCTTTCCTCCAAGGGAATTCCGGGGTATACTCTGTTGCACATCGGAGTGCTGGGTTCTCGAATTCCCCTCGGCAACCTGAGGCGAACGTTGCCTTTTGTCGCGGATGGTTGTCGCGGGAAAAGAGGCGCGCTCCCTCGCTGGCTCTCCGACTCCGGGCAATCCTAATGGATGAGCGCGACCACAGGGGCGATGATTCCGATAGCCCGACGATGCCGGGTACCGGTCTGCCCGCAGACATCGTTGGCGCCGGGGCGCTAACCCCTCCGCCTCTTTCGAACGCTCCGCTCTCCGACGCTCCCACGTTGCCACACGGAACCGCGATTCCGGGCGCGACGCAAGCTCTGCCCTACGTCCGTCCAGGTACTGGTCCGGCTCCGCCTTTAAACCCGCCTGCCAGCAGCATCTCCGCGTTCCAGGGTCTACAGCCGGGCGTGCTTTTCGGTGGACGCTACGAAATCCTGGGTGTGCTCGGACAGGGCGGCATGGGCGCCGTCTATAAGGCCCGCGACCGCGAACTCGACCGGATGATCGCGCTCAAGGTTATCCGCCCCGAATTGGCGACGGATCCCGCGATTCTCGCGCGCTTCAAACAAGAGCTCATTCTCTCCCGCAACATCACGCACAAGAACGTGGTCCGCATTTTCGACCTGGGTGAGGCCGAGGGCATCCGCTTCATCAGCATGGAGTATGTCGACGGCGAAGACCTGCGCACGATATTGCGGCGCCAGGGAAAGTTCGCACCCGCGGAAGCAATCGCAGTGGTGGAGCAGGTCTGCCGCGCGCTCGACTCCGCCCATTCCGAGGGAGTGATCCATCGCGACCTGAAGCCCCAGAACATCATGCGCGACCAGCACGGCCGCATCGTGGTGATGGACTTCGGCTTGGCGCGCTCGCTCGGCGAGTCCGGGCTGACCCAGACCGGCGCGCTCGTCGGCACGCTGGAGTACATGTCGCCCGAGCAAGCGATGGGCAGCACGCTCGACCAGCGGTCCGACATTTTCAGCGTCGGCCTGATCTTCTTCGAACTGCTCACCGGAAAAGCCCCCTATCACGCCGACACCGCCATCGCCAGCCTCATGAAACGCACGCGGGAGGAGGCGCAATCTGCTTCCGACATCGACGCCTCCGTTCCCAAATCTCTGAGCGCGATCGTCAGCCGCTGCCTGGAGCGCGAGCCGGCCAACCGCTATCACTCCGCCGTCGAACTGTTGCAGCAATTGACGACTTGGGAAGCCAACCCCAACATCAGCGCCGAAGAGCTGTCCAGGATGATCTCGCACCCGGTCCAGCGTCCGTCGCGCTTCAGCCTCGATCTTCCGGGGAAAAGCTGGATGTGGATCTCCGGAGCCGTCCTCGTCGTCGCTTTGGCAACGTTTGCCGGACGCACGCTGCTGAATCGCGGGGGAACGTCGTCCGGCGAGATGGTACAAGGCATCCCCTCGCTCAAACAGGGAAAGTATGTCGCGATCCTGCCCCTGAAACAGATCGGCGACCAGAAAGCCCTGGGCTACGTGGCGGATGGCATTCAGGAGGCTCTGGCCGCCAAGTTGTTCCAGCTAAAGGAAGTCCATCTGGCAGCCTCTGACGCGGTTGGGAAAGCGGCCGCCCAGAATCTGCCGCTGACCAAGCTTGCCCGCGAACTCGGCGTCAACCTGGTGTTGCAGGGGACGGTGCAAGGCAACAGCGACAAGCTCCGCGTGACCCTGAGTCTCGATGATCCCGCCACCGGCAAGCGCCTCTGGAGCCAGGAGTTTCCGGGAGCCCCAGGGGATGTGCTCGCGCTCGAAGACCAGATCTACGGCACCCTGGCCACCGCCCTTGCCCTCAAGCCGACCGACGAAGAACAAGCCCGCGTCGGCGCCCATCCGACGGAAAACGTGAAGGCCTATGACCTTTACTTGCAAGGGCGGAACACCTTGCGCAACGGCAACACCCAGGATGCCTACAAGCAGGCCGTGGGATTGTTCGAACAAGCTATCGAAAAAGATCCCAACTTCGCTCTGGCCTACACCGGGCTAGCTGATTCCAGCCTCCGCATGTACGGGGAGACCAAGGACGGGGTTTGGGCTCAGAAAGCCACTCTATCCGCGCAACAGGCGGAGCGGCTCTCGAACAACCTGCCTGAAGTTCATCTCTCGCTGGGCAGCGTCTATTCCACTACTGGCAAGATCACCCAGGCGGTTACCGAGCTGAAACGAGCGCTGGAGCTAGCGCCGAACTCAGATGAAGCTTATCGCAACCTGGGTGACGCCTACCGGCTTAGCGGTCAGACTGATGACGCGATCGCCGCTTTCCAGAAAGCGGTTGCCGCCAACCCATACTATTGGACGAATCACACTGCCCTCGGCAACGAGTACCTGAGGCTCGGCGACAACGCCAAGGCGCTTCCGGAATTTCAGAAGATTACCGAAATTGCTGGCGATAACCCGATGGGCTATGAGGGCATTGGCACGGTGTATATGCGAGAAGGCAAGTGGGGCGAGGCCATTCCTCAGTTTCAGAAAGCCATCGCGATTGCCCCTGATGCACCTACCTACTCCAACCTGGGCACGGCTTACTTCTTTCTTAAGAACTACGACCAGGCCACGAAGAATTACGAAAAAGCGGTCGAGATGACTCCGAACGACGAGGTACTGCTCGGCAATCTCGGCGACGCGTACCGCTGGTCGGGCCACTCGGACCAGGCCGCAACCGCCTACGGCAAAGCGATCTCAATGGCTTTCCAGGAACTGCAGGTAAACCCGCGATCGGCCGCCATCATGAGCGACCTGGGGCTTCTCTATGCTAAGAAGGGCGATGCTGCGAACGCGGTGCAATACACCCAACAGGCCCGATCCATCAACGCTGACGACGTGCAGTTGATGTACTCAGAAGCCCTGGTAAGAACCATGATCGGGAAGCCGGAAGAAGCTTTGAAATCGCTGCGGCTGGCTTTGGAGAAGGGTTATCCTGCGCAAGAGGCCTGGAACGATCCCGAGCTTCAGAAGCTCCAGGCCCTGCCGCAGTTTTCACAATTGGTGAACGAATTCTCGAAGAAGATCCACTAAGAGTTCCAGCGGTTCTTCCAAGTCTTGCGGCGCGAAACCAACGCACCCAGTCCAGTGATCATCAGAGCAATCGTGCCCGGCTCCGGGACAGTCTGGTTCGCATGGCCGGTAAACTGTAACCCGCCGGGCCAGCAACTCTTGCCGACGCAGGAGAAGGTAATGGAGAAGCTCTGCCCGTTGCGAATCCCCTTGTCTGGATTGTCGGATCCCTTGACACCGGACAGCAAAATCTCCACATTACCGTCCTTGAGCGTCTCGCTCGTACAGCTCTGAAACAGGTAGGAGTGACACTTGATGTCGGCTGCCGGCACAGGGCAACTACCATTCTTACAAACTTCAATCAGCGCCAGCGATGTCCAATTCTGTCCGCTCTTATTCGTGAAAAATAACGTGCCCGATCCGCTCGGGGGCACGCTAAAGCTGAAAGTCAGGCCAACCCCCTGACATCCTGAAGGCGGGCAGGTCTGCGGTCCCGAACCGCCACTACCGACGCCGTGAATGATGATTTGTGGATCTTTGATCCCGTCGGCGAAGGCCATCACCGATCCCACAACCAGCAGCAAAGCCAACGCACAGATCTGAGAGGTTTTCATCGAAGTTGTCCTGTTCACCAATGGGCTCTGGCTGGGTAATCTTCTCCCAGCTTTCTGGGGGGAGTGCGGCGAGATTAGCTCGTTCGGACAGTCAAGGTCAAGCGGAAATCAATACATCCTCGAGAAAAAATGAAGACCACATGCAAACTATTGCGCATAGCTGTCTGCACTGTGCAAACCTTTCACGTTATGCACTCACGAATTGCACTCGTGGCGCTTTCGGCCCAAAAAAAAGCCAGAGCCCGAAGGCCCCGGCTGTCCAGTTGGTTGTGCGCCCGGATGAAAATCTAATGTGGCGAATATCTGGTGAAGACGCGGCTAGCTGCGTCTCTAGGTCGAAGCTCGTGGCCTGCAACCAGCCTACGCACTTCGTCGTGGCCGCACCGTCAAGTCGCGCACCTGTGCCAGGATGCTTGACATCTGCATCCCGTTCAGCTGCGACAGGTACGGCATAACCTCGGCGACGAACTGATCTTCCATCAATTCGCGGACTTCTTCCTGCCGGTTCCGTTCTCCACCGGAGAGCAAATCCGGCACACTGACCTCGAGCGCCCTCGCCAGGCGCTCCAGTGAAGACAGTGTCGGGGTCGCCTTCTCGTTTTCGATTTTCGAAACGTAGGTCCGCGGTACTGACATGCGCAGCGCCAACTGCCGCTGGCTCAAGCCATTGCGCAGCCGCAGTGAGCGGATCGAGTGCGCCAGCTTCAGATGCCCGCGCCCGTTAGAATTGATGTTTAGCGGCAATACTTCTGGCGCCGGAGTCATCGCGGCAATCTCCGCCTCGTCCTCATCCAATGACAGACGGCAACGGCGGCAAAGACTATTTGATGTGCGGAATTGCACTAAGAGACAATGGTCGCATCGTACAACTTCCCGTGAGTCCACGGGGGTTAATGTGGTAGCCATTCAGGGTTTGCGAGTGCCAGAGCGGGGGCTACTCTCAAAACCAACTAGTGCGTAATCTTCTGGATTGGGCCTGTGAAAGTCAAGACAAAAGTGCGGGGAAGGAAAGCATTTACATAGACAGTGCCATAATCAAGCAGCGAGAATTGTTGGAAAACAGGTATAAAAGCCATGAATCAACGCGACGCCGCATGGTGTTTACTAACTGAGTTCACTCAATCGGAAAGTCTTCGAAAACATGCACTCGCAGTCCAGGCCTGCATGCGGGCCTACGCCCGCAAAACCGGAGCCGACGAAGAGCTGTGGGGCATGGTTGGCCTGCTCCACGACTTCGATTACGAGAAATATCCCAGCGCCGACGATCACCCCTACAAAGGCTCCGAGATTCTGAGAGAACGGGGCTATTCTGAAGAAGTGCGACGCGCCATCATGTCGCACGCCGAGTACAGCGGTGTCGCGCGCGTCTCGCCTATGGAAAAGACCCTGTTCGCTTGCGATGAACTGGCCGGATTCATCACCGCGTGTGCTCTCGTTAAGCCGGGTAAATCGCTTGCCGAAGTCGAAGCTCCATCAGTCCGGAAGAAGATGAAAGACAAAGCCTTCGCCCGCAGCGTCCACCGTGAAGACATCATCGAAGGCGCGGCCGATCTGGGCGTGGATCTCGAAGAGCACATCGCTTTCTGCATCCAAGCCATGAAAGCGATTGCGGGCGAGCTGGGGCTCGATGGGTCGGCGGCCAAGTCGACCTAAGCTGACTCGCCAGGGATGGTCACTTCTTCTTTGCGTTCTTCGCGTCCTTCCCAAGCAACCCAAAGATCTGCAATTGCTTGTAGGTGGCAACGAAGACCTGCCCGTTCGCCACGACCGGAACCAGATTCGCGTTGCCTCCCAGATTCGGCCATGTGCCCGTAGCCGTCGAAAACAACTGCTTGATTGCAGTTCCGCTCTTGCCTGAGTCCGGAGTATA